>JAABUU010008102.1_pt1 | contig 10558 bp, 9 predicted proteins | sample 5559301 | NCBI WGS metagenome assembly JAABUU01 (sample SAMN10711884, study PRJNA513360) | rock metagenome | isolation source: Antarctica rocks | place: Antarctica: Victoria Land, Richard Nunatak white | reverse complement strand
AGTGCTGTGTTTCACGAATAGTTGTAGGGATGGGGCGAGGCTGGTAGGGTGCATCCCGTGCGAGGAGGTGCGCGATGGCAGGGCCAGCCCCAGTCTATCAACCCACATTCACGGCGGCGCAAGTGGCCGCGTGCCGGACGCTGCTCCGGCGGCAGACCGCGCCGCAGGCGCAGGCGTACCGCGCGAAGCTGGCGCTGCTACTGCATGACGATCCTGCCCTTGACAATGAGGCGGCGGGGCGGCAGTTGGGGAAACACGCGAACTGGGTGCGCTATTGGCGGCGTACCTGGGTGCGCGACGGCTTTCGCCTGCACGACAAGCCGGGGCGCGGGGGCAGGACCGCGCTTTCCCCCCCTGGCGGTGGCGACCGTGAAGGCGCTGGCCTGCGAGCTGCCCGCGCGGCGTGAGCAGCCGCTCGCCCGCTACAGCACCGCCGACCGCGTGCGGTCTATCGCCGCCCAGCCCGACGGCCCGGCAGTAAGCGCGAGCACCCTCTGGCGGACCCTCGACCGCGACGCGCGCAAGCCCTGGCGGCACCAGCGCTGGCTCTTCCCGCGCGACCCGTGCTTCGCGGAGAAGGCGGGCCGGGTGCTGGACCTCTACGCCGGGTGGTGGGAGGGCCAGCCGTTGTCGCCGGACGATTGCATCCTCAGCGCCGACGAGAAGACCAGTATCCAGGCGCGGGTGCGCTGCCACGCGACGTCGCCCCCCGGCCCCCGGCAGGCGATGCGCGTGGAGCACGAGTACGCGCGGGGTGGGGCGCTGGCCTACCTGGCGGCCTGGGATGTGCGGCGCGGCGGCGCGATCGGGCGCTGCGACACCACGACCGGCATCGTCGCGTTCGACCGCCTGGTCGACCAGGTGCTGGCCCAGGAACCCTATCGCTCGGCACCGCGCGTCTGCTGGGTCGTGGATAACGGCAGCAGCCACCGCGGCGCCGCCGCCGCCGCGCGCCTGCAAGCACAGCATCCGAACCTCATCCTGGTGCATCTGCCGACCCATGCCTCCTGGCTCAATCAGATCGAGATTTTCTTCTCGATTGTCCAGCGCAAAGCGCTGACACCCAACGATTTCCCCGACCTCGCCGCCGTCGAGCAACGCTTACTGGCCTTCGCAGCGCTCTACAACGACACGGCGGTCCCGTTCCATTGGCGCTTCACCCGCCAACACCTACACGCCCGCCTCGCCGCCCTGCCCGCACTCCCGCCGCCCAAGCCCCTGCCGCCGCAACTGCCGCCGGTCGCCGCCTAACCCGACAACTATCCCTGACATGGAGCACTAAGTCCGCAACTGAATATTTCCCATACATCCGTCGCGCTCGAAAGCGATAGTCAGCCGGTAGAGGATCTCACGGAGCAGTTTGTGGTGCTGTCCCTTGGGTATGGCGAGCCCCAAAATTCGCTGCATCCAAAGAGCCGGGACGCCATCGTCGCCGACATTGTCACCATGAAAGCGCTTACCACGTGCCTGCACGAGGAGATGCGGGCTCATCTTCGTAGGATAGAAGCTGCGAATTAGTGCCGTCCCTACTCCGCGCTACTCCGCGTCATCCGGGGGCAGCATGCGTGCCAGATCGGCGGAAAGCGCTGCGCTTTCCGCCACGATACGCGCGCGGCGACTGTTCGGCGACGGGAGGAAGTGTCCCTGCGCGTCGCGTGGCCGCGCCTGCGCCGCCTGCGACTTTGCCGGGGTTGCGCGCATCTCCGCCTTCGGGCGGTACGTGCGTTTCGGTCGCTCGCGCGGCGTGGCGGACGCTTCGGACACCTTCGGGATCTTCCCGCGACCGAAGGCCCGGCTGATCGCCCCGATGGCGACGTTGAGGGCCGCGTCGCGGCGTGCCACGGACTCCGGGGTGCGCTCCGAGGCCGGTAGCATCGTCAGGCGTGCCCGCCTCCGCCCCCCGCGCTTATTCTGCAACTGCTCGTAGGGTTTCTGCGGTTTCCCGGCCATGTTCTGCCTCCTACTTCCACAATTTACGCGCGGCATCTTGAACAGAGGAAAAAGCACTGGCGACGGTCTCTGAAACGACGCCCGTCCGGTGGCTTTTGCCCCGCCCCCCCCCTCTCAGTCGTAATGGATCACCTCGTGGCAGCGCTTGCAGAGGCACTGCCCGTTGAGTGGGCTATCCTGTGCCCCACCCTGGCTGAGGGGAACGATGTGGTGGGCGTACATCGTCGGCTCGCGCGCCCCGCAACGCTCGCAGGTGTGGTTCGCGCGGCGCTTCACCTGGCGTGCCCAGGTCGAGCGGGTGTAGCCGCTGCGACGACGATTGTCGCAGGCGGGGCAGCGCGACCCAGCCTGGATGAGGGCGGGACAGTCGAGGCAGCGGCGTACCATCGTGGTGTTCCTTTCACGGATAGCGGTGCAAGCGGTCGCGGAACCGCCGCGAGGCACGAAAGGTGTGGAACCGCTGGCCCGGATCACGGCGACACGCCCGTTTATGCCGCACTGATCCTCTGGATCGCGGCGGTAAGTCTGGCGATCTGGTCCGCCTCACCGACGCCGAACATGTTGAAGTTGTAGGTATGCGGCGCGCTCATCTCGGTGATGCCTTGCCCGCCGCCGCCGCCGCCGGTGCCGATCGCCTCGTTGCCGCTGGCCCCGCTCCCGTTCTCGCGCGCGTCGCGCCCGCCGCCGACCGCCGCGCCGCCCTGGCTGCCGTTCGTCAGCGGGTTGCCGATGCCGTCGCCGTTCGGGTTGTCGCCCTGCGTGCCGCCGCTCGTCGGGCGCATCCAGATCGGCGTCTGCCCGAACTGCCCCGACGCGGCGATCTCGGCGTTGATCGCCTTGACGGTGGTCAGCAGGGTATTGGCCTCGGTGACCTGGCCCTGCCAGAAGGTCAAGGACTCACGCGCCGCCGTGATCGATTCGGTGTCCGCCGCTTGGCGGTCCTGCCAGAACTGGGCGGTCGCGGTCGCCATGTCCTGCAAATCGACGATCCGCTGGTTGTCGTCGTCGTGGCGCACCCGTGCCGCGTTGGTCACGTTGTCGATGACCTTCTGGCTCTCCTCGATCTGGCGTTGGAAGCCCGCCTGGACCGCCGCGTTGTGCTCCGTCTGCAAGGTGATCTGTCGCTGGAGGTCTTGCGTCTGCGCGGCGCTGGCGTCGCTCGCCGCTTTCGCCTTGTCGGAGATGCCCTTCTGTGCCTGCGAGAGACCGTAATTCTCGACCGTGGCGCGCTCCCGCTCGAGCTCGATCTGCGGTTTGGTATTGCGCTCGATCTGGGCGCGTTCGCGGCGTAGGGTCGCGGCCTCGCGCAGATCGTGCACATCGCGGGACTTGCCAATCTCCGCCAGCCGCTCATCGATCGCCAAAAACTTGACGTCGCGCTGGTGTTCGAGTTGCCCGACGATCCGATTATTGAGATCGATCTGGCGCTGTAGCTCGTCGTTCTGTGATTTGTAGCCGAGTGCGACCGTCGCCGCCGACTCCTGCACGCTTTTGAGTTCGGCATTGAGCGGCACCAGCGCGGCCACGCCCGCCGCCGCAGCATCTTTCTGCGCGAAGCCGAGACCCTTCTGCGCCTCGGTCAGCCCCCGGACGTTCTCCGCCTCGGCCTTGTCGGCCTCGGCCTGGTTGTGCTGCGCCTCGGTGATCCCGCGCTGCAACTCCCGATTCTCGCGCGTCGCCTGGGCGGTATCGTCGCGCTGCTGGCTTTCGAGCGCATGGATGTCGGCGGTCACCTGCTTGACGCGCAGTTTGTCGGCGGCGAGCGCCTGATAGTCGGTGACCAACTCCTTCACCTGTTGCGACTCGCCGCCCAGAGCGGCCTGTAGCGCGGCCCAGGACGTATCGGAGGCGGTGCCGGTGCGCTCGATCTCCTGCGCGATCCGGGCGAAGAGCGGGGCCAGTTCGGCCAGCTTACCCGTGTCCACCTTGCCGGTCGGCGACAGCCCCTTCATGGCCTCTTCGACCACCTTCTTGATGTCGCCGTAGATCGCCATGCCATCCGGGGTCATCCCCTGCAAGTAGGCGGTGAGGAGATCGGAGCCGTAGCCCTTGACTTTGTCAAAAACGGAAGAGTCTACGGCGTAGGCATCGGCGGCGGCATCGGCGGTTTTCTGACTGCCCTCCTTGGCTTTCGCCGCCGCCTGGTCCGCAAGCTTTTCGCGATTAGCGATCTGGTCATTGAGCCACTTCACGGTCGGGTCGTCCGTACCTTCGATGGCGGCGCGGTTGTCGCGGATCATTTTGAGGAAGTTCGTGCCGAAATCCGCCCCGGCACCATCGAGGGCATTATTGAAGTCGCTGAATTTATGAGCGGCGCGATCAAGCAGATCGAAGGTCTGGCGCAGCGCGCTGTTCTCGTCTTTCAGCGCGGGGATCAGCGTGGTGTTGAGCTGCTCGGCGAAATGCGCCGACTGCTTCGCCAGTTCCGCCATGATGGGCATCAGCAGCGTACCGACCGTGAGTTTCAGCCCCTCGAACGCCTCTTGCATATCCTTGTGCGCGAGGGTGTATTTGACGACATCTTGCAGGTTGCTGCCGGTCAGCGTCAGCCCGAGTTCCTTGGCCTTCGCGCTCAGTTCGGTGATCCCCTCGCTGCCCTGATTCAGCACGAGGAGCATATCCTTCCCACCGCGCCCGAACAGCGACATCGCCAGCGCGGTCTTCTCCACGCCGTTCGGCATCTCCTTGAATTTGTCGGCGACTTTCAGCAGGGTGGCGTCCATCGGCAGGAGGTTGCCGTGCGCATCGTGGAAGTCCACGCCCAACTGCTTCATCGAGTCGCTGAATTTCTTCCCGCCCGCGATCCCCTCATCGGCGGCGAGTTGGTAGCCGCCCATCTGCTTGCTGAACAGCCCGAGTTCCTTGCTGGCGTCCGCGCCGCTCACCCCGAAACGGGCGAACACGGAGATCAGCGCGCTGGTCGTCTCGGCGGACATCCCCGTCTCGCGCGAGAGTTTCAGCGTTTCCGCGCCGAGTTCCATCGTGGCCTCGACCGCGCTATGCCCCGCGACCACGAGCGCCCCGAGTCCGGCGGTCGCGGCGGCGGCGGGGGTGACGAGCGCGGCCAGCCCACCGCCCGCGCCGAGTTCGGTCGCGGCGGTGCCGAGCATCCCCACGCCACCCCCGGCGATCCCGCCAAGCTTTTCCAGGTTCAGACCGGAGGCGGTCGAGGCGAGACTGAGCAGCTTGCTTTGCAGCCCGCCGAACGACTTTTCGAGTTGCCCGACCTGGGCCTCGGTCTGTTTGAGGTCCGTGCGCGCCGCCGCGCCATCGGCGATGACTTCGACCCGGAGTTGTGTCTTTTGGGCCATGCTAAACGCCCTCCTCTTCGCCTGGCCACACCATCCCGAGCGTGGTGATGTCGCGGGCTATCGCCCCTACATGCGCCAGCGTATGGTCGAGTAGCATCCCGAGTAGTTCCTCGATCTTCCGCTGCTTCAGCGCGAACAATGCCGGGTCGTTAACTGCAGGGAGGAGACATACGACGGCAGTCGCGGCCAGTTGCGCCACCGCGCGCTCGAACGCCCGGGCGGGGGCGGGCAGCGGCACAAACGCGGGATCGTCGGGCCGCTGGCCCGGGGGGCATGCCACCACCCCAATGAGGCTGCCCCGGTCGTCGCCGCCCGGGCAGCAGATCCACACGTTGCGCGCGGCGATGGTCGCAGCCCAGTGCTCCTCGGCGGATGACAGGAGGTGCGCCACCTCCTGGAAAGTTCGATCGTACTCGCGCGGATCCGTCATTCTCTGCCTCCCCAACGACCGCCATCGCTGAGCAGCGCCCGCGTGGCCTCGGTCACGTCTCCGGTTCGTCGGTGCCATCTGTTCGCTCCTTTCTTGCCTCCTGGTCGGGTTTTTCGGGCGATTGGTCGGGTTTTTTCGGCCACCCGACCAGCGGTTTCCGGCGTCAGTGCTGAGGAAATCGGGCAATTGGTCGGGTTGGTCGGGTTTTCGCGGGATAAGACACCATCTATGCGGGCGGGGCGCGGCGTGTACGCATCAGGCGGCCTCCTCCGCGTCGTTCGTATCGTCCGTGGCGGCCGGTTCCTCGGGAGCGATCGTCGTCGCCGCGAGGTGTAGGACGGCCCGCCGCTTGCCCTCCAGGGTGCGGCGCACCGGCAGCGTCTCGCGGGCCTCACCGGTGGTCACGAGCAGCCCGCGCTCGTGCAGGCGCTTCGCCAGCACCGCCGCCGTGATGGCGAGTCCGTCGCCCACCTCCCGCCCGAGGCGCTGCACCTCGGCGAGCGCCGCGTCGCGGTCGAGGTAGAGGTCCGCGCCATCCACCCAACCGACCCGCGCGCCCTGCGGCCGCCACTCCTGCCGCGCGAACTCGCCCGTGCCGACCACCACCGAGCGCCAGCCCCAGCTTTTCTGCCCCTCGGGCGCGGTGCCGTTCGGGTCGGCGACGTGGGCCTTGCCGCTGCCGAGCGCCGACCCGAGCAGTTCGAGGAAGCGCGCGGTCGGCTCGCTCGCCGCCTGGTGCTGCGCCTGCGCCGCCGCCGCCTGCCCCAGCGCCAGCCAGCAGCGCCGCCACGCCGCCTCGGCGCTCGCGGCGGTGATCGCGCCGCACTCCAGGGCGTAGTCGAGGAAGAGCCGCCACGCCGCGCCGAGGCTCGCCACGATCCCCGGCGTGCGCCGGTGCGCGTCGGACGCGGCGGCCAGCTCGCGCAGCCGCAGGGTTTCCGTCGCCAAGGTCGCCTGCACGGTGCCGTACCGCCCGGCGACCCAGCGGAGGAACCCGGACATGGCCCCGGCGTAGACGCCGTCCGCCGCCTGGCGCTGGGCAACCGCGAGACGCGGCCAGCGGAGCGCGCCCGGCTCCGACCTCCAGGATCAGGGCGCGGGCGCGGGCGCTCTGGCCCCTGGGGATGTCCTCCCCCGTGATCAGCGGCGTGGCGCGCGAGGGCTTGGCGACGCGGAGGCGCGCGTCGGCGGTCATGCGCTGCCGCCCGGCGTGGTTCCCTTGCCCACGCAGGACCCGCTCCGCGTCCCGGTGCATCCGCTGCACATCGGCCTGATTGCCGCCGGGGGCGAAGTCGTCGACGCACACGAGGCTGTCCTTCCCCGCGAAGAGCAGCCCCTCCAGCGCGTTCGCCGTGCTACTCCAGCTGGCGGGGAGATGCCGCGCATCGAGGGTCGCGCCGTAGTGCTGCTGGGCCAGCGCGGCCAGTTCGCTCTTGCCGATCCCGGTCGGCCCGACGAGGAAGAGGGAGAAGTCGGTCCCGCCCAGCGCGGCGCGGTACGTGGCGGCGAGCAGGGGGAGCGTCAATGCCTCCGGGGCCACACTGGCGACGTTGAGGCTGGCCCGGATGGCGGCGATCAGCGCCTCGCCGGTCGGCGGTTCGGGCAGGGTGATCCGCGCCAGGTCGCCGGGGAGCGCCACCTCGACATTGGGCACGGCCCCCCGCGCACCGATCGCCCCGCCCGCATGCAGGTAGGCCCACCCGCCCTCGTGCTCCCGCCAGCCGGTGTGGGCGTAGATGACGCGCTCGGGTACGTCCTCGGAAAGGATCTGGATCGCGGCGCGGGTGTGGTCCTTGGCCGACTGTCCGGGGTAGACCAGGGCCGATGCGCCGAGCAGTTCGATCGGCCAGCCCATCCCCACGAACTTCTCGGGGGTGAGGCGGGCGGTCAGCGCGCGGCCCTTCAGTACCGCGCGGACCTCCAGGATACGGCGGACCTCCGCGCCGTCATCCTCGGCGACGTTGCCGACCAGGCGGGCGGCGAAGTTGGTCAGCGGCGTCTCGACCCGGCCCTCGCGCGTGTCCCGCAGGTGTACGATCCCGCTTGGCGTCTCCTTGTACGACCCGACGATCCGCTCGCCCTCCCGTGCCGCGTCGGCGGGAGGCGGGCGCAGCTCGTCCTCGGCCAGGGCCAGCACGTCGGCGGCGGTGTGACCGAGGAGGAAGTCATCAAGGCCCACCTTGGCGCCGTCAGTGCCGTGGGGCAAGTAGACGTAATGCAGCCGCGCACCCTGATAAGCCCAGATACCCGCCGAGGCGACGCAGGGCGGCGTAGACGGCGTGCTTGGTCATCACGTCGCTGTCGAAGACGAGATACACATCGCGCCCGTTCAGCGCGATCCGCTCGAACTCGGCCAGGGCCACCTTGCCGCCATCATCATTGGTGCCGCGCCAGTTCCATACGCCTAAGAGCGCCACGGCGCAGCGGAAACCGTTGGAGATGGCGGCGTCCGCCTTCTTGACGCCCTCGGTGAGGAGCAGCGGCGTGGCCGGGTCGCCGAGGAACGGACGGGCGCGGGGCGGGATGTCGAGCGCCATCGTGGCCTTGCGCGGCGTCTCGTACTTGACGGCCTTGCCGCGCTCGCCGATGCGCGGGCTATCAGGCCTGCTCTGGTAGAGCACCACCTTGCCATCCGGCCCGTAGATCGGGATGCCGAGAGCAGGGATGTTGCATTGGATTTCGCCGAAGCCGAAGCGCTTCAATTCGGCGATCTTCGTCGCGCTGAAATAACCGCGCTCATGGATTACAGCGGCGTCGATACCGGACGCAGTGAGCTGGGCGCGGTGGTGGTCGAGCAGGATCGGGGTCGCGGTCATCGCTGGCCTCCGGTGAGTTGCCCGTAGGCGACGTTGATCCGCGCCAGGACCTCGTTGCCGCCGGAGCGCTCGGGCTCCGGGAGCCGGTCGGGGTGGTACTTCTTCACCAGCGCCCGGTACGAGGCGTCGATCACCTCGATCGGGGCCGACGGCAGGACGTAGAGCGTGGCATGGGGACTCACCACCGGCGCTTTGGGCGGCGAGGGAGGGGGCGCGCTGTCGCGCCCCCTCGTGCCGTACTCGTTGACCGTCGCATGCGGGAAACGGCGCAGGAAAGATCCGAGCACCCGCTCCGCGTAGGGATGGCTGATCGTCCACATCCGCTTGTCCGGGTCGTAGCTGCGCGAGGCGATCGGGACGCTCTTCATCTCTTTCACCATTTCCGGGTCGTAGGGGAAGAGGAATTCGGTGCGCCCGAGGAGTTTCGTCGCGGTCGGATAGACGTTCGCCATCAGCGGCCCGCCCAGCGCTCCAGGCGCGCGGCGATCCCGGCCAGGCGCTCGAGGTCGCGCTTCGTCGGATGGGTGCCGGTCATGCCGCGTCGCCGGATCAGCAGATCCTCGGTCACGAGGGCCGGGACGCCGAGGGTGCCGAGGTCGAGGTGAAAGCGCGTGATGAGCGCGTCATCGAGGGGCGCGGTGGTGTTGCGGCGAGGGAAGGCTTGGTATACCATTAGGGTACTCCTACAAACTTTGCGGATGCGCCCATTGCCTGGTCAGCGGGGCGCTTCCGCACGCCATTTATTCGCCGGTCACGCGACCGGTTCCGCGCGGGCATGCATCCCGCGCCGCTCCTTCGGCGGGGGAATCCTGCTCGTGGTTCACATTGATACAGGGATGAGCAGGCACCTAGAGAAGGCGCTTGACGATCGCTTCCCACCTAGGGCCGCAAAGCGTGTCGTACTTGGTCATACCACCTCCCGTAGGTCACGAGAGAGCAGGCGATCGAGTGCGGCGGTAGGCACGACTACGCGCCTACCGAGTCGCAGTGTTGGGAGTTGGCCGCGCTTCGCTGCCAGGTATGCTGTGCTGCGCCCGATACCTAAACCAAAGCTCAGGTGAAATCCACATAGTTCGTAGCGTAGTGCATGTAGTTCTCATCGGAGCTTTGGTTTAGTACAGCGAAGCTGAAGTGTCCCAGTAGTTTTCGCAGTGCTGCGGCACGCCTTCTACCGCCAAGAAACTACGGGGTTATCTACGCCGCCGTGTACTAGTCGGCGTGCCGCTTCCTCAACACTTGTGGTTTCGCGCTGTTGCGTAGTCGTGCCATTCATACGAAGCGCCCCCCCCTGTGCTGTATGGGAACGACTCGTGCCGTTCCGTCTATAGAAGCATAGGGGGTCTTGAACTGTGTTTCTAGTAGGTCATGCTGTCAGTAAATAGCAGAAAATCACGTCAATAAATTGCAAGAAATTCGTATGCGGACTACTCTAACGATCTATTGTGGTTTGCCTCATACATCTTTAGGCGGCGTTGAGCTGTTGCCACGCTTTTTCCTATCTTTATCGCGATGGCAGGCCAGGTCCAATCCTCTTGCACGAGCCGGTAGACTTCCACCGCCTCAACGGCGTCCTGCGCGGCCTTTGTTTGATTCTTACTTCCTAACGGTCGCCCGACCTTTTTTGTGATTGCTCCTGGGAAAGCTTCTCGGCGTAATTGCGCTATAGCGTCCGCGATGTCCTCTTCCATTTCGACAAACGGCGGCGGCGAGGTGAAAGCATCGACGGTTGCAGGCAACGTGATATGCCAGCGCCACTGATGCCATTCGTAGGGCTCGCGTTGCCAATCCAAGCGAATAGGAGAGCCAGGCAAGCTAACACGCTGAAACATGATCGAGATCAAGTCGGGGGAATGCCGGAGCGACTCATTGGCTACATCATAGCCGTCCGCGTAGCGCCATCCGGTGCCGGTGCTCACGAATAGGGGATTCCTTGTGTCGATCCATCCGAATGCCGATCCTTCGACTCTCCATGTGCCGTCAGGCTGCGGCGCGCGCACAAGACGAATACCGGCCACCTGAAGCAACGCAGTGTGTCCGCGTCCCCCGTAGCC
>JAABUU010008099.1_pt1 | contig 10563 bp, 7 predicted proteins | sample 5559301 | NCBI WGS metagenome assembly JAABUU01 (sample SAMN10711884, study PRJNA513360) | rock metagenome | isolation source: Antarctica rocks | place: Antarctica: Victoria Land, Richard Nunatak white | reverse complement strand
GCAACATCACCGCCCCGGCTTGGGACACCACACCCGTCCCGGTCGTGTCCACCGACAACGACGGGTAACACGACGTAGACTCACTCACCAGAAAGGTGCTCCTCGACCTCGCAACAATTCATCCCTAAACAAGACGAATTATCGCAGGTCAGAGCACCTTTCTTCCTGTCCGACACGGCCCTTCACAAGCACCACCGTGAAAGCGCGAGGTTAAGGAGCGATATGCCCAAACCGCGGACCGCTCAACCGACCGCTTAACCTGGTCCTCAGGCAGCTTGCCCTTCCACGTCGTGAGCACGCTGCGGATCCTCAGCAATTAGGCATTCTTTGGCGCCCGTGGACGGGTCGTAGTGCCACAGGTCGGTCTGGATGACCAGCACCTTGTCCTCAGGCGTCGTGCGTCGATCCAGCTCCTGAGCAACCAGACCGAGCACAGTGGTCTTGCCGCTTCCCCAGCTGCCGGACAGCCCGAGCGCTACCGGATCGAGTGCCTCATCGAGCAGGGCGTCGGCGACCGTCTGCGCGACGGCGTCAAACGAAAGAAGATCGATTCGGGCCGGGTCGTCGGACCAGAGGGAGAGTGTCGGCGTGGTCATGACGTCCCTCCGAACCACAGGCTGGCGCCTTGCTGTGCCAGCTCCCGCTTCCGCTCGTCGTAGTCGGGCAGCACTCGGGCGAGGAGTTGCCAGAAGGCTGGGCCGTGATGGGCTTCGCGCAGGTGGGCGAGCTCGTGGGCAAGGACGTAGTCAACGAGCGGAGGTGACAGCTGCAGTGTCGCCCAATGGATGCGCACACGCCGTCCCGCCGTCGCGCTACCCCACTTATGCCCGAGGTCAGCGACCTCGATCGCACCGGGCTCGACGCGCAGCCGCTCGGCCCACGATCTGGCGCGGGGGCGCAGCCACGCCTCGCCGCACCGCTGGTACCACGCGATCAGACTTGCCTCGCCAACCTCAGCGAGAGGTCTCGGCAAGACGAGTCGGCCACGTTCAAGGCGGACAGCGTCGCGTGCGTCGCCAATCTTTAGCCGGTGACTGCGGCCGAGGTAGAGAAAGCCCTCGCCGTCGACAAGTTCCTTAGTGACGGGTTCATGCTGCAGCACCTCCTTCTCGGCCAGCCTGCGGTAGACCCAGTCACGCTTGGAGGCAAGGAACTGCTTGAGCTCATCGGTCGCAACATCCCCCGCAGCCCGCAGTCGCAGCGATCCATCCGCCTCGATCGTGAGGCGGGCCTTCCTGCTAGCGCCGCCAGTCTCGACCGGCACACGCAGATCATCAAGGTGGAGGACGGCGGCGCTCACAACCGCCCCCGTGCGCTGATCTGCTGCGCAATCAGGGACTGGTTGGCTCTGGCGAGCTCCATGATCCTGTCGGCGACAGCATCCTGTTCGGAGAACGGGAATAGGTCGCGGGCGTCGAGGGTGCGGATGATGTCGTTACGCAGCCCATCCTGGGCGTGGGGGTTGTGCCAGAAACGAACGATGGCCGCCTGCTCGGTGACCTCGACGGCGATCTCTTCGGCCAGGTGCATGATGTCGGCACGAATCTCATCGGGCAGGCTCGCGTCAGTAGCGAACTCGCTCTCCAGCAGGCCGTAGAACCGGGCGACCAGCGGGTCCTCGTGGACACGCGACGAGCTGGACTCATCGGTGGCGTCGCCGAGCAGCACCTCCAGGGCGAGGCTGAGCTGCTCCCACTTGCTGGTAAGGGTCTTGAGGATCTCGTCGAGCCGCTCCGAGAGTTTGGTGTAGCGGGCCGGGTCCTCATCGAAGTTCTTGCGGATATGGAACCGCAGGGCGTGCTCCATCTCAGACGCCTTGGCTTTGTCTGAGGTGAGCCCCTTGACCTTCGCGAGGAAGTCCGGATCGGTCACCGATACGGGTGGAATCTTGGTAGCGATGTCGAGCGCCGTGACGTGCTCGTCGATCAGGGCACGGACCTTCTCGCCATACAGCGATGCGTCGAAGTCCCCCATGCCGTCATCGCGGTAGCGTCGCCGGGCGACCTTCTGGATGATGCCCAGTCGTTTGGCGTCGGCCACGAAGGGCAGCGCCTCCGGGCGCGGCAGGACGGTGTCCAGAGTCGTGAGGAACTGCCTGAGCAGCACGCCAAACCGGGCGCGCAGCGCTTCATCGGACAAGACATCGACGCAAGCCTCGACGTCCTCGTCCATATCGAAGGTCTCAATCCCGGCCTGTGCGAAGACTGCCACCACCCGTGCGTGCCGGGCCCGCAGCTTCGGAACCTCGTCGGTGATCGAGGCCAAGGCACCGATCGCGTCTTCCGCGTCCTCGGGAGCGTAGGCCTGCAGCGCCTTCTGCAGATGCGCCCCAACACCGAAGTAGTCGACCAGGAGACCAGCCGACTTGCCCTCCGCAGTGCGGTTGACGCGGGCAATGGCCTGGAGCAACTCAGCGTCCTGGATGAAGCGGTCGAGATAGAGGGCTTGCTCAACCGGCGCGTCGAATCCAGTCAGGAGCATGGTGCGCACGAGCAGGAAGGCCACGGGGCTGGCGTGCTCGCCAGGCACGCCAAGCGGCTTCTTGAAATCGGCGATCGTCGTGTCCTGGCGGGCCTTGTCGGTCCACTGCATCCAGGTGGGGTCGTCGTTATGGCTGCCGGAGATGACCGGAACGAAGTCCAGGATGCGAATGAGATCAAGCTGCGGCAGCGCGCGGATGAGCACCTGCTTGCGCCGGTCGAGCCCGTCGATGTCGAGGCTGCCATCAGCGGCACCCCTGACGAGATGGTCCGGCAGGGCCTCGATCTGGGCCACCAGGTCGTCGCGAGCAGCGAGAAGCGCCGCGCGGTACCGAACCGTCGCCAGACGGCTCGTCGCCGAAAGCTGCGCTTTGAATCCACCAGGCAGCACCGTCGACACGTAGTGCCACAGCATCGACTTCGCCTTGGCAGCGATGAGGTTGGGCGCCTCCAGGACTGCGCCCGTCGTGGCGTAGCGGGCTTTGAGCTTCTCCACCTCCTCAGCGGTGTGCTCGATGAACATGTCCTCGAACAGCTCATCCAGGTCGCTCCCGCCGGCGACGGCACCTTTAGCGGTGCGGCCCTCGTAGAAGATCGGGACAACGGCGCCGTCATGCTCGGCCTGGCGGATCGTGTACTTGTCGATGAACGGGCCGAAGATGGCATCCGTGCGCTTCTTGCCCTTACGCATGATCGGGGTGCCGGTGAAGCCGATCTTGGCGGCGTTCGGCAGAGCGGCCATCAGGTTGGCGTGCAGCGTGGACGTCTGGGAGCGGTGCGCTTCGTCGACCAGAATCACGATGGTCTCGTCGGTGTTGAGAACACCGAGCGCTTCGTTCGTGTCGTCACCAGCCATGCGTGTCTCGCTCGTTCCGGCCGTATCGGTGTCGCGGTACTTCTGGATCATCGCGAAGACCAGCGCCGGTCCCTTCTCCGCGAGCACCCTCTTGAGCTTGCTGGTGCGCCGCGTCCGCTGGACGCCCTCGCCGGACAGCCTGGCCGTCTCGGCAAGCTGCTTCTCCAGGTCCGTCCTGTCCGTCACGACCACGACCTTGAAGGCTCGCAGCAGAGGGTCCGACCGCATAGCTCGTACCAAGAACACCATCGTCAGCGACTTTCCAGAACCCTGGGTGTGCCAGATCAGGCCACCACGACGATCGTTCTCACCATCCGCCGCGCGGGTCTTACCGGTACGCAGACGCTGCAGCGCCCGGCCCACAGCCCGGTACTGCTGGTAGCGAGCGACAATCTTAATCCGCCGGCCGTTTGCTTCGGTGAACAGCGTGAAATTCTGCACGATGTCCAGCAGATTGGGGGGAGTCAGCATCCCCGCGACCAGCAGCTCCTGACCAGTCAGCCCCGCCGCGGGCTTCCCGAGATGAGCAGCGAGTTCGTCGTGGGAGATCGGGGCGGCATCCTTCCACTCCAAGAAATGCTCCGGCCCAGCCGTGAACGTCCCGACCCTTGCCTTGTCGCCGTAGGTCGACACGATGCACTGGTTGGTCCAGAAGAGCTGCTCGTTACCCTCGGGCGCTCCCAGGTCGCGCTGGTTGGCGTAGCGGCGCAGCTGGTCGATGCCCTCAGCCATGGGGTCGGTGACGTACGGGCTCTTGCACTCGATCACGACCAACGGGATGCCGTTCACGAACAACACCACGTCAGGCGCGACGTACTTCTTCGCCTGGCCGCCCGGCTCATCCACCCTGAACTGGTTGATCGCGAGGAAGTCGTTGCGCTCCGGATGCGCGAAGTCGATGAACTGCACGCGCTGCGACCGACCCTGTTCCCAGTCGGGCAGGCCCGACACCGACACACCCTCAAGAAGACGTTCAGTCATCCGCTCGTTGAGCTCGATGAGCTTGCCGACCTCAGAGCGTGTCAGCGACGACACAGCTTCAGACAGTCGCGAGTCGTCCAGCCACGGCGCCCCGTCCGGACCGGGATTGATCTTGAGCAGGGCGGCCCGCAGGCGTTCCTCAAGGATCGAGCCACGGAACGAGTCCCGCTCGGTGACCGCCGGATCCGACTTCGAGCCCTCAATCACCTGCCAGTCGACACCATGCAGCTGATCCAGTAGAGGCTTCTCGACCTCTGTGTACTCAGGGCCCGAGCTCATGAGGCGACCTCAACGGGAACACGGACACGACCGCTGAGCAGATCTGCCAGCAGACCAGCCTTCAGAGTGTGAAGCTTTCTCAGTGACCGCTCTTCGGTGGCAATCTTCTCCTCAAAGGACCTGAGTATCGCTTCAATCTCAATCTGCTCATCAATTGGCGGGGTCGGAAGAACCAAGGTCTTTAGGGTATCGGAGCGGATCGCGTTCATGATTCCGCCCTGCTCACCCCGACGTAGATGCGCGCAAGCCCAAGGCGCATGATTGAGTTGCAGACTGGCAAGGTACGGTCGGTATCGAGTCTCGTCGAACGTCAGAGTCCAGACATGCTTTGACGACAGCGCAAAACCGATGTCTTTAGGAACCAAGCATGAACGGCCCACGGTTCCCATGATCGTGATCATTACGTCTTCCGGCCGAACCCGATAGCGGGATAGCTCAACTGCTTTTGCAGGCGTTACGAAGCGCCGGAAGTCCGCGACAAATCTATCAACGTGGACGTTGTCAATTCCGAGAAGCGGCACACCAGATTCCACGAGTTCCTGCTTCAAGAGCGCACTCCCGAATGGACCACTCCGCATTGCGGGATCTAAATCACCCAAGAGCTGCCTGATGGGGCTAGTCGTCCAGCCCCTAGGCAGACGAATCGACGTCTCACCAAACTCCAGCACCGCCCTGCCTTGGGAGGAAAGCTGCGCTCCCACGCCCTGAGTAAGAAGTTGGTGCAGAAGGCCAACAAAAGTAGCGCGCAGCTTCGATACGCAGCTCTCAACCAACCGAATCTGATCGTCCAGAGTACTGAGCACCTCCGCGACGCGACGCTGTTCAACAACTGCGGGAACGGCGATCGGCATGGCGGCAAGCGCAAACGACGACAGCTCGATTTGGTTAGTCGACCCGGCATAGCACTTGGCCTCAAGGTATTGCTGACCTTGCGGACTTCGAAGCACGTCGCTCAGCCAGCGTCCGGCAAGATCCGGCTGACGTGGTCGAGCCACAGTCACATGACCATCGACGATGTACTTGATCCCCTCATCGCCAAAGATGACTGACCTGCCGATGGTTCCAGTGCCGGTTGAGTTGATGAGAACATCGTCGGACTCAGGCGTCACGACGTTCGACATGACCTTGGCCGAGTGAGGTCGCGAGCGAGATCCGTCAAAGTCGTTGTCGGTCACGCAGCGCTGCCCGATTGCCATTACGTCTGACTCATCGACATACACGGGCGCGGTACCACGACGAAGCAGCACCGTCAGGCTTCCTACGGTGCGAACCGGCCAGGCAGGCTCAGCCGGAATGACCGGTGCAGAGCTACTCATACCCGAGCTCCGTCAGGAACCCAGCCAACTTGGCAGCGGCCGAATCGCGCTCGCCTTCGAGTATTGAGAGCGGCGTATGGTACTTGTCCCACCAGGTTTCAAAGGCCTCAACCACCACGCGTCGATGTCTGCCGATTCGGTCTGCTGCCTCACCCGCCATGTCGTGCTCCATCGCATCGAGCACAATCTGGCGCGCTGACGAATCGTCGAGCGCCTCGCTGGCGTCGCTCAGTCGTCGGGCGAACGCCGCCTTCTCGGCCTTCAGTCGCTTCCTCGTGCCAGTAAGTTGGCTCTTGAGCTTCTTAATCTCGGCCGGAGAAAGCGTATCCTCGCTCGGTTCTGCGTCCTCGCCATCATCCGTTGTCGTAGCTGCCTTGATCGTTGAGTCCACCTCCGCGACCTCTGCTTCAAGGGTGCCCAGCTGGTCGAGATACTCGGGCAGGAGCGCCCTGGCGACCTTGTGGTCGAGCGGGTTGACCTTGGCCTTCTCTTCCTCCAGCGCGTCGAGGACGGTGGCAACCCACGCCTCGATGAGACCCTGGTAGCCGAGTGTGGCCAGCGCCTTGAGATCCGGCAGGCTGGCGCCCCACCAGGAGGCGATGACGCCGCTCACCGCGAACTGGTCCAACAGCGGTGTGGCCGCGAGCGCGGTGCGGAACGTCTCGATGAGTTCCTTACGGAGTTCGACCAGGTCCGCGGCTGACTGCAGTTTGTCGAAGCGGGACTCTTCGGCCTTCCACCACAGCCCGATAGCACTGGTCACCGCGCCCTCAGCCGCAACAACACCAGAATCGGACTCGACGAGGCGTTTCAGGACACGCTTGTCCTCGACGACGTCCGCGTACAGCAGGTAGTCCTCGTCCTTCGGGACAAACAAGTGCTCAGGCTTCAGTCCGTGGGCGGCGAACAGCCCTGCCTTGGCCTCGACCTCGCTCTTCGGGATGCCGCCATGCAGGTGCGCCCGGACGTCCTGCGGTTCGGGTTCAGGGGTGGTGTCGACGTAGCGGCGGATGTTCAAGTTGTCGTCGTTCTCGGCCAGCTCGTCACGGCTGACCACACGGGCGAAGGCCGGCACGTCCTCAAACGCCCGGTAGGCGGATACGATCTTCTCAATGTGTTCCGGTTCGAGGTAGTTCTGGGCACGGCCTTCGCGGTAGTCCCGGTCGGCGTTAATAAACAGCACCTTGTTCTTGCGGTCGGCAGGCTTTGAGCCATGCGTTCGGAGCACGAGGATGCAGGCAGGGATGCCGGTGCCGTAGAACAGCTGAGGGCCGAGCCCGATCACCGCGTCGATGACATCGTCGTTCAGGAAGCCGGTGCGGATCCTGCGCTCGTCGCCACCACGGAACAGCACGCCGTGAGGCATGACCGTTGTGACCATCCCGCCTGGCCGGGTGACGGCCAGCATGTGCTGGACGAACATCAGGTCGGCCTTCTTGCCCTTCTCCGGGGTGTAGCCGTAGCGGAACCGCTCGGGAAACGGGATGGCGTCGGCCGTGTAGTTCATGGAGAACGGCGGGTTGGTGATCACCCTGTCGAAGCGCTGCAGCTCCCCACCGGTGATGTGCGCTGGGTCTTCGAGGGTGCCGTCGTCGTTGTTACGGAGGTCGGCATCAGGGATGCCGTGCAGGAGCATGTTCATCTTGGAGATGGCCCAGACGCTGCCGTCCTTCTCCTGGCCGGCGAGGGCAAGGTTGCGACCATCGCCGCCGGACTCCTCGACGTACTCCTTGGACAGGATGAGCATGCCGCCCGATCCGGTGCATGGGTCGTAGACGCTCATCCCAGGGTGCGGGTCGGCAATCTGCACCATCAGGCGAACGACGTCACGCGGAGTGTAGAACTCGCCGCCCTTCTTGCCCGCCGAGTCGGCGAAGTCACGGATCAGGTACTCGTAGGCTGCGCCGAGCAGGTCGGGAAACTCAAAGTCCTGCCGCCGCAGCGGCACCTTATTGAAGTGCATGATCAACTCACGCAGCTTCTTGTCGGACATCGACGACTGCCCGATCTTGCGGTTGAAGTCGATGTGCTGCGGCACCCCGTCCAGCGACCTGTTGCTGTGCTCCAGGTCCTCCAGCGCCTTGTTTAGGCCACTGCCGACTGACTTGTGAAGATGGTCACGGATCTGATCCCAGCGAGCGCGCTGCGGCACATAGAAGGTCTTGTAGAACGTCGGGGCCTCGGCTCGCTGCTCGGCCTCCGCCTGGGAGCGACCACGAGCCAGCTGGTCAGTGATGACCTGCTGCTGTTCCGCCTCGAACTGGTCGGAGGTGTACTTCAGGAACAGCATCCCGAAGATGTACTCTTTGTAAGCCGAGGCCTCCATCGAGCCGCGGAGTACGTCGGCAGCAGCGAACAGATGCCGCTCCAGCTGCGGCAACGTCAAGCGAGGCATCCGGCAGCTCGTCCTTCCTGGTAAACGTCAGCCCGGTCCCGGGCACCAGGTCGGTCCAGGTGGAGCTACATGAGGCAACTTTAGCCGTGAGCACCGACATCCCGGTGATGGCTCGGCGGCCCCGGGAGCATGTGTCGCCCACTACGTCGCACGACCTCCGCGGCCAGGCATCGCAGGTCGTCTGAACTGGGCAGGAGGTAGCCGTCAGAGTCACTATTACGGGGCACGATGGACTCAGCACGCACCCGTTCGGACTCGTCGAGCTTCCCATGATGATCTGGCCAGTGGTCTCAATGCGACTGGCGCGCTCATCGACCGCAACCAACCGAGCAGCCGTGGCGTCCAGCTTGGCTTGAAGCGGCTCGAGGCGGAGCGTCAGCCGAGACTCCAGGACAGCAAGTCTGCTGTCGAGCACGGCGTCGATCACCCGGGTCATCGCCTCCGACTCGCTAGCAGTACTACTCGGCCCGGTGCTCGCTCTATTCTCGACGTCTGGAGCGTTCATTTACTGTGTCGCTCACTTGTGCGGCTCATCGATTTTGACCGGGCAGCTCGGTGGGGAGGAGTGTCGAGGGAATGGGTCTCGTCATTCGCCTTGGTTGCCGATGGTCGAGTGATCGTTGGGCGAGTGCGGAGCTGCCTGGACTTCCTGCCGGATGACGTCGAGCGCGCCAGCCAGCCGCGACTGGATGAGGTGCCACCCTGCGGGACAGTCGGAGATGATGTCGGGTAGACCGAGGCGGCGTTGGGCTTTGATCGCGTTGTTTCGGGTCGATGTCGAGCGGTGCTGCCCTTCCACGCGGATCGATCGCACGTCGCGCAGGAAGCTGATCGCGGCCATGACCCGCGGCATGTCGCCACTGTCGGTGAGTCGGCTGGTTAACCAGCGCTGGAGCCTGTTCACAGTGCGCTGGGCAGCGCCCCGCTCCGTGCCGTTCGCCATATTGTCCAGTTCCTCTGCCGGGACGTGTGGCACCGTGAGTTGATCGATGACTGTGCAGAGGCCGCTCAGAGCGGTTAGGAAGTCATGCTGGTCGGTTACCGTCGCCGACAGTGCCCCAGCCGACTGCAGATCCGGGGCCGTGGTGAGGCGCATCCCGTTCGGCCACTCTGGATCGGCGGCTAGCACTAGGCGAGGTAGTCGAAGGTCTGGACGAGTGTCAACGGGGACGAGTAGCGAACAGGCTCGGTCCGCGCCGCAGCGTCGTCGACTACCCGCTCGAGGTAGCCGCGTGCGCTGCTGGTGTTGCGGTACTGCCTCAGGCTGAAATGTCGCCCGAGCTGAACCTTGTGGCCGGTGTCAGAGTCGTGTGGGGACACGATCGTCGGCGCGTATTCGTGTTGCAGGAGCTCCGCGAGCGCCCGGTCTGAAAACACGTACTGCTTGGTGATTGTGGGGGTGGTGAACCAGCTCGTAAAACACGAGAGGGCAACGTCTTCCCGCGCGATCTCGTTCGGTTTCGCTGTCAGACCGTTCTCCCAATCGGCGAGCTGCGCGATCAGCCTGGCGAGCCGATCCGGCACATCAGGCGGCACAAGCTGATGCGCCGCCAGTGCGGCGAGGCCGGCGATGCTGAGACCGACGCGCTCCCCGGAGTCCGGTCGTATTGCCTGGCTGCTGAGCCACACGAGGCCGTACGGGCGGTGGGGGCGCCAAGGGGTCGGCTGCGACATCCTGGGCAGTGAGTCGAGGACAGCAGTGGCGTCGTCCAGATCGGGGTGCTTGCGATACAACTCCCGCGCGACGTAGTCCCACACCGGCCAGTCGGGCGGGATTTTCCACATATCCGCTCGCGCGATGGGGTCCCACGTCAGCTTCAAAAGATCCACCTGCACCGGCAGCAGTGGCTGCATCAGGTGGATGGCTGTGGCACCATCGATCTTGGCAGCTTCTCGTTCAGGCTCCATGTCGCACGCCTCGTTACTCGCAGGGTTGAAGCCCTCGACTCGAACGCTACGACGCGGGGCCGACAGATTTCGGAGGCGTCGCGGAACGCCTCCTCCAGCATGGGCAGGACAGGCTCGCAGGCGACAGCAAGCCGCAAGACCGCGAAGCCGCCGCTGCGCTCCACTATGGCGTACGGCAAGCCGGCGTTCTCGGGCTCACCCCGCGTAGATACGCAGACGATCTAGTGTCGCGTGTTTGAAGTTGTTTTACGGTGTGCTTTGGTGAGGATGTCGTCGGCGGTTTTGGTCCAGATGAACGGGGTGCATCGGGTGTTCCAGCCGTCGATGAAGTTCTCGATGGCGGAGATG
>JAABUU010008097.1_pt1 | contig 10563 bp, 10 predicted proteins | sample 5559301 | NCBI WGS metagenome assembly JAABUU01 (sample SAMN10711884, study PRJNA513360) | rock metagenome | isolation source: Antarctica rocks | place: Antarctica: Victoria Land, Richard Nunatak white | reverse complement strand
TGGGCGCTTTTGATGCGGCCAATCGCCCGGCTCAGGCCGCATGCACCAGGCGTTGACGCAGCAGGTCGATTTTCGCCCGGCCATACATGCTCCTTTTTAGGGCTTTGAGCTTGTTCACCTGGCCTTCGACTTGACCATTGCTCCATGCCAACGTGACCGCTGCCTCGATCGCCTGGCGGTCCAGCCACATCCCCTTGGCAACCCGGCATAACTCAGGGATCGGACAGGCCTGCGTCCCATGGAGCCAGACGTACAAGCCGTCAACATCATGCTCATGCAGCAGTGTACGGAACTCGTGGACCAGGGCTTGTGCGAGGGTGACCAGCGGACAGGTCCGCGCCAAGCGCGTGAGGTAGGCCTGGTCGTCGGGCGTGAGGTCAGTGAGCGGGCGCAGTAACAGCCACAGCGTCTGGCGTGCGCTGTAGATGGTGGCCGGCGGAGGCGGCGCACCAGCCGCGCGGGGACGTGAATCGGCCTGTCGTCCCCGCGTCGCACGCCGTGTGCGCAGATAGTCGGAGACCGTGGTGTAGCCGCCCGTGAACCCGCGTGTACGGAGGTCCTGCCAGAGGCGCTTGGCGTTGTGGCAGCCCGCGTCCCAGCGCTCCTGGAGATAGGGAATAAAACGCTCGAGTTGGGTGTGGCGGCGCGCACGGGGCTGGGGCTCGGGGCAGCCATCGGCTTCGACGTAGCGCTGGACGGTGCGCTTGTTCAACCCTGTGAGGCGCGCAATCGCCCGTATGCTCTGCCCCTGCGCGTGCCAGGCCATGACCTCCTCGTAGCGCTCTAACCGGCGCGCCCGACGCTCCTGCTGCTCCTGCTCCTTCTGTGTCGGGGGCTGTGCGGCAACGGGGGGCACACCCTCCTCCGCCTGGGCCGCCTCCGCGCACGTCTCGTCGCGTGGCTCCGCCGCCTGGGCCGCCTGACGCAGGCACGCGTGGTTGCGGGTTAAGAACCGTTCCAGGCTATCCGTCACGTGACTGACTAAGCCGCCGCCTTCGCAGACGGCGGCTTGTCTTCAGAACCGTGCGTAACGGTTTCCTGTTACACGGCTCCTCGTGATGGCAGTCCTTGACGTGGATACCCGTTCCGCGCGGCCTGTTGCCGCGCGGTGAGCTGGTCGTGGCAGTGGACGTGGATCGCTTGGAGGTTGCGGTCCAGATCCGTCCCCCCGTCGGCCGGGCGGACGATGTGGTGCATTTCCAGGCGGTCCCCATCTTGGAAGGTCAGTCCACAGCAGGAGCAACGCCCGCGTTGACGCCGCAGGAGACGGGCCATCGGTGTGCCCGCCGCCCAGTGCGTGCGCAAGCGTTTGCCCCAATAGATGAGGTTGCCGTCGTACGGCGACGCCATCCCGCGCACTTTGATGTGCTGTTCCTGGTGCATCGCGGTGTGCCTGATGAGGCGGATGCCATCCGGTACCCGGAAACACCAGCGTTGTCCGTCGCTTTCATGCCAATAACGATTGGCAATCCAGCGGGCGGACTTGTTGGGGTGGCGTCGTCGGCTCCAGCGTCGGAGCATCGCGTACACCGCCTGGTCGCAGTCGTTGAAGGCATCAACGCACCGGACGTGACGGTAGTACGGGCACCACGCGCGGATCTGGGCGTTCAGGGCGGCGATGAGCGCCTCCTGGGTGGAGGAGCGCATCCGTCGCACCGTCGCGTTCAGGTTCGCGATATGGCGCTTGACGGCCTCTTTGCTCGGCGTGATGCGCACCATGAACCCGGTCGACCCTTTGCCTTTGAGCCGACCGGCGCGCGTGCGTCCGGCCGGATATTGGCGGATCGCGAAACCCAGGAAATCCAGCCCCACGGCCCCCTCGTAGGGGTCGAGGGTATGGGTGATCCGGGTCTTTGTCGGGCTCAGGTGCAAGCCCATGTTCCCTAACCATCGCTCGACGACCGCACGCGTGGCCGTGATCCCCTCCAGGTCGCGGCACAGCACGACGAAATCGTCCGCATACCTCAAGAGGCGCGGGCGCACCGGGGCACCTGGGTCCCCCTTCGGCGTGTGGCCGCGTCGCACGTACGCCCCCTCGACGGCCTGTTGCAGGCCATGGAGGGCCACATTCGTGAGCAAGGGGGAGATAATCCCCCCTTGCGGCACACCGCTGGTGGTCGCGATCACCCTGCCCTCGTCCAGCACCCCTGCATAGAGCCACGCCTGGATGGCGCGGCGCAGGGCCGGGGTGGTGTCCAGCTTGGCGAGCAGGGCGGTGATGGAGATGTTATCGAAGCAGCCCTTGATATCGGCGTCGAGCACATATTTCGGTGCGAAGACGACCTGCTTGAAGAGCGCGTCGATGGCATCGTGGCAGGAGCGTCCGGGGCGGAAGCCGTAGCTGTCCGGCTCGAAACGGGTTTCCCATTGGGGTTCGAGCGCGCGTTTGACCAGGGCTTGATGTGCGCGGTCGAGCAGCACAGGGATGCCCAATGGCCTGGATTCGTGCGGTTTGCCCGGCTTGGGGATGTACACCCGTCGCACCGGTCGGGCCTTCATGGCCTCCGGCGTGCGCAATGTGTCCACGAATAGGAGGCGGACCAGCGGGCCGACGGCTTTGACCCCATCGACCCCGGCCGTCTTCTTGCCGTGGTTGTCCTGCGTCACGCGCCGCACCGCGAGTGTGCGGGCGGCCTGGGACTTCATGAGCAGCCGTTGTAAGCTGTGGACGGCCTTCGTGTTGCCACGGGCTTGGGCGCGGTAGATGCGCTTTTGCAGGCGGAACACATGCTGCTCTAGCGTCCGCCAGGGCGTCTGCGTCCAGTCCTCGATGCGCGGCGTCGCCGCGCTCGCTTCCGTTTCGGCCATGCGACGCGTACCTCTACTCTCTGCTATCCCGTGTCTACGTCGGCGTATCCCGGCGCTTTCCGTCGGGCGTTGGCTTCTTAGACAATCCCTCCGCCAGCGGGCATGAGGCCGGTTGCCGTCTCCGCGTTTCGACCACCGCTGAGAGCGCCGTTGGCGGTTACCCCGTTCCGTCGATCCATGTTATGTCGCTGTAGGTCCGTGCTATACGCCGGGTGTCCTGTGAATGAACGGGCGGAGCCTAAAAAACGACTCTGCCCCGACACCACTGTCCCTTTTGGACCTGGCCGATAATGCCCGTAGGCCAGTCCACCTTGACGACGCTTCAGACGCACGTTCGTGTTCCTAACCATGGCGACTTTGCTTGAGGCCCGGCGATCGTGGCATTCGACCTGGCGCCCCGTTCGGCCCACCGCTGACCAGAGGTTGATGACCAGTCGCGCTCCGTGGGGCCGCGCTGTTCCTCCGTTCACTATGAGGGATGGGTATCACACCCACCGATGGATCAACAGTTGTCACCCTGCCACCGGCAGAGCGCGGCAGCCTCCCGGTCCTACCGACCAGTTCCGCTGCCAACGGGTCGCACTTTTTAAGAGATGGAACCTGTCCGCGATCTGCAGCGCCTGGGGCGCGCCCTGCCGGGCACCGTCCGCGTACGCGCCCCCACGATCACGGCTCACGATCTCTATCTCGGGATGCCCGCGCAGCCACGCGGCCAGCGTCTCCGCCATGCGATCGGGCAGGAGGTCAAGCACCTCGTGCGTCTCCAGATTCACCAGGATCGTGCCATAGGTCCGCCCTTTGCGGCGCGCCCAATCGTCGACGCCTAACACCCGGACCGGCCCTACCTCCGAGACAGGCGCGGCGCGCACGAATCGCAATAGCGTGCGCCGACTCACCGGCATCCCCGCCGCCGTCGCATGCCGCGCTCCCGGCGCTCCTCCCAGGGCGAAGCCCGTCCGCTGGAGTCCCTCGTGCTGCCGCGCCGTCCGTCGTCCCCAGGGAGCGACCAGCGCGGGCACGCGTTCCGTGAAGATCTTGCGCTCACACCCGCGGACCCGACAGACGAACCGGCGGGTGCGCAAGTGGATGGTTAGCCGCGCTCCCGTGCACGGCAGGTCAGCGATCGTACGGGCATAGGACGAGTGGACCCGCTTCGAGCGCCGACCGCAGAGGGGGCAGCGTGCCGCCCGGCGCGTCGTCGCGGCGTCCAGGTGGAGTGTCTGCCCCTGCCACCACACACGGTCAACCCGCACTCCTGCGACCGTTGGAAAGAATAGCTTGGTCAACATGGCGATCCTGCCCTTCACCCAGAGATAACAGGCCTCTGGAGCCCCAGGGTACCGCCATTTCGGGCGCATCAAAAGTGCCCATGAGCCACTTCCTCACTGGATCTTACAGCGGCTTCAGGAGCCGCAACAGCGTGCCGACTCCGCCGCCATGCGTGCCGTCGAACGCCGGCAACACGCGCTCCAACGGGATCGCCGCGTCCTGCACCTTGAAGTGCCCCAACCCCGTCCCCAGCGTCACCGACGGCGGGCACGCCGTGATGGGGTCGGGTTCGTCGCTCACCAGGTACACGGCGTCTTTGTGGACGGCGACGGGTGTGTAGCCGGCCGCGTCCATCTTGTGCAACGCCCGCGACAGGTTCGCGTTCGCCTGCGCGATGATGAGGTGCCGCCAGTCGGGCCGGTACAGCGGGCTGCGTTTGTCGCGCTGCCACGCGCTGTTGAAGCCGCTGATCGTGAGCGCGTAGGTATACTTGAGTGCGCCCAGGGCCAGGCACCCCGCCGGCGTCGTGTCGGCGTAGAGCGCCGTCCGCGCCGTGCGCAGCCGCTCGTACCACGTTTCCATCGCCCGGCTGTGCGCGGTCCAGCCGTAGGCCTCGGTGATCGCCACCGACTGGCCGCGCTCCAGCGCCCATGCTACCGTCGGCGTGCAGGCCCACCGCTCCTCCGCGCCGGCGATCCGCGCCAGCCAGTACCCCGGCAGCTTCTTGTCGAAGAGCAATGTGCCGGTCGGGTCGCGCCGTTCCTCGATCCCCGATAACCCCAATTCGACGACGCCGGCGGCGCTCAACCATTGCGCGTTCTTGTCGTATGAGTGCAGGTACGCCTTGCCCCGCTCGGCCGGCGAGAGTGTGCGCAGCCAACTCACCTCCGTCACTGTGTCGGCCTGCCCCGCCGGCGGCGGTAGCCGCTCCGGGTATTCTCGCTTGCTGTCGGCGCCGCGCTTGCCCAGCTCCTGCAACAGGTCTATCCCCGTCCTGCCTGGGCTACGATAGTAGGGCGCGCCCACCGCGCGGGCGTAGGCCACGAGCGCCCCCAGCAGCGTGGCGCCGTCGGTGTCGAGGCCCCACACCGCGTGCTCGTCAGGTGCAGGCCGTCCACGTCGAGCACGCCGATCGTCGGTATCACAGGCGTCGAGGTCGCCATGCTACGCCTCCTCCCCCTGCGCCGGCCCCGCCGGCTCGCCCGAGACCTCGGGCGGCGCGACCTCCAGGTACCACCGGTGCAACCAGTCCATAGCTTCCTCGTAGCGTACTGCGGGCAGCGATTTGTAGGCGCTGATGCGATAGCGCCGATAGAGGGCGGAATACACCTGCGCGTACCCCTCGCGGTTGCCGGCCGCCTGCAGCCGCTGCCCGATGGATTTCACAGCAAGGGCGATCTCCGTCGCCTGACCATCGGTGATCCTAGCACCCTGCCCCGTGACTTCCTCCAGGTCGGCCAGGCGGCGGTTCGTGTCCACGATGAACCCGCGCACATAATCGGCCATCACGTCCTGCCGACCGGCGACATCGGCCAGGCGCTGTTCCTGCTCCACCTGACTTCGTGCGAGATGCTGGACGGCCGTCGCAATCTCCAGCGCTAGCGCGGCACCGGACGGAGCGAGGGCCACCTCCGTCCCCGTCGTCGAGCGCTCGTCGGACTCCTCCGCGCCGGCGCGGGCATCACCCTTGAACGCCTCCCACAGGACGCGAAAACAGTCGGCACGGTAGCGGTTGATCTTGTCGACGAGGTCGGGTCGGACGCGCGCCGTGGTGACCCCGAAGAGCCAGCCGGGCAGCAGGTCCAGCGGGAGGCACAACTGCTCCCGTTGGCGGCCATCGGCGGCCGTGATAAGCACCGGGCGGGCGCGGGGGGCGATCACCTCGTCACGCAGGACACGCCGGCGCTGGGCGCTGAAATCGAGGCCCAGGAAGTCCGTGATCGGCCGCAGGGCGACATACAGGCCTCCATCGGGCGTTTGCGCCACCGGGATAGCGTCCCCGTAGAAATCGACGTGTTGCTCGCGCCGTGGTACGAGGGCGCTGTCCGCGCCACCCGCGTCCCCATCCTTCCCACTCGTGATCTCCTCCATCATTTCCTCCCCTCGCAGTATCCCGTACGTCGCCCACCACGGCGATCCCCTGTCCCTCGCTCGGTCTCTGCCCCGCAACCGTGGCCGTAACGGCCACGGTTGCGGCGTGTTGGCTGCCCAACCGTGGCCGTTACGGCCACGGTTGGCGATCACAGCGGCCGTGTCGCAGCCCCCCGCTTATCGTCCGCGGCACATTCTTCCTCGTCACCAATTTATCTCTCCAAAAAGCGGTGGCTGTGCACGGGCACGCTCCCACGCCGCGACGGCGGCCGGGTTGCGCCAGAGCGACTCGACGCGCCGCAGCCCCTCCCGATGCCGCGCGGCGCTAATCGGCACATCGAAGTCGGTGCACTCCCAGCCGGCCTCTTCTAAAGGGCCATACACCTCCGCGTGCTGGTAGCCCGAGAGCGCCACCATGGGCGGCGACGCCAGCAACGCGGCCGTCAGCTCATGGTAATCGGCGAGCGTGAACTCGTGCGCGTACCGCTTGTCGCCACGCCGCGTTTCGCGGACATACGGCGGGTCGATGTACGCGAGCGCGTCGGCATGGCCGTAGGCGGCCAGAACCCTCCGCCAGTCACCGCATTCGATCTGCACCTCCTGCAGGCGCTGGTGGATCTCCGGCAACCGCTCGACGACGCCCAGGTACTTGCGCACGGCGCTGGACACGCGCGTCCCGTTGGCGTTCGTCGCGCTGTAGCGCCAGCAGGTGCGCGTCGCCTCCCCTGCCGCAGCGCCGGTCGCGCCCCCGAAGGCTTGCCGGAAACTGACGAACCAGGCCCAGGCGCGCCACCGGGTCCTCGTCGTCGTGGCATGCGCGCCGCCAGTCCTCGAACTCCTCACGGGCGTAGGGCGTCAGCGCGGCGAGCCGGCTAAATCGCTCGAAGGCGGCGGGGTCGCGCAGCACCCGGTAGAAATGCACGACGTCGCCGGCGAGATCGTTGAGCGTCTCGAGTGGCGGCAGCAGCGCCACGATCCGCCGCGCCAGATGGCCCTTCCCCCCAAACCACTTCACGGGGTTGCGCAGGGGTGCAGCCGCCGCGCTCATGGTGTCACCCCCCAGGCCACGCGTGCGCTGCCCCCATCGCCGTCATCGGCGGCGGGGGCAGCGCCGGGTGCGACGACATACTCGACGCGCATGTCCCCGTATCCCAGCCGCCCAAGCGCGCCCATGACCTGACCGTGCAGCTTGCGCTCTAACCACTCGCGCTGGAACGACGCCGGCACGCCGACGCGCAGCAGTTCGTCCGTCCGCGCGATGACGCGTGCCGTCGCCAGCCAGGCGTCGTAGTTCTCCGGCGTTAACACCGGCCGCAGGTCCCCCAGGACGGCTCGCCACACCGCGTCCGGCTCGTCGATCGGCGGCAACGCACCCGCGTTGTTGGAAGCCCCGCATGCAGCGCGTCCGCCCTTTGAGGTGCTGGTGGTCGCGCGCGATGCCCTGTTGCTCCATCTTGCCCGTGACGTGCTCCGCCTCCGGCACGACCGCCCGTAGCGCGGGCGGGTACGTCGGGGCCTTGTCTGTTGTGACGAGGCGGGGCCGCACGTCGGTGCGCGCGATCGCCTGCTCAAAGAAGGCGGTCGCCGCCGCCGTCTCGCGCGTCTCGCTCAGGTAGACGTCGATCACCTGGCCGTGTTCGTCGATGGCGCGGTAGGCGTAGACCCAGCGACCGGCCATCCTGATAGAGGTCTCATCGACCGCCCAACGCGTGCCCACACGATGGCGATGGGAGCGTGCCGCGTCCTTATAGAGGAGGGTGAACTGCTGGACCCACTCGTACACGCTCGATGGATCGACGTGGACACCCCGTTCGGCCAGAAGCTCAGCGATGTCGGCGTACGGCAAACGGAAACGCAGATACCATCTAACGGCGAGGGCGATGAGGTCGTCGGGGAAGCGATAGCCGCGGAACGCCGAGGCGGAACGGTTGGTCTGACGGCGATTGCACGCGGCGCACTGGTACATCTGACGACCCACTCGGTCACGTCCCGCTTTGACAAATTGCTCCCCCGCGCACCGCTGGCACTGCATGTTGCTCCCCCTCCCCTCTGTCGTCAGGCTGCAGCATACCCCATCTCAGCACATCCCAACGAAACCAGTTTGAGCGTGGAAACGTGCCTTTTAGGTCGAGTACCATGGACGCCGTGAGTGTCCAAGCGAGACGACACTCTGTTGGACACCCTGATGGTGCCCGTTCATGGTCATGGCGTTCTTTTGGATGGACGCGCATCCGGCTCATCCAAGGGGGCGACCACGTACTCCACGCGCATGTGCGCATACCCGTGCCGCGCCAGCGCCCCTGTAATCTGGCCCTGGAGTTTGTGCTCTAGCCAGTCTTTGGCGAACGGGGTTGGAACCATAACACGTAGCACGTCACCGTCCTGGGCGACCACCTGCGTCGTCGTGAACCAGAGGTTAAAGTTCTCGACGGTGAGAGTAAGACGCACGTCATCAAGCACAGCCCGCCACACTGGATGTGTTTCCGTGATTGGTGGTAGGTCACTGGGCTGCTCATCCGCGATCAGATTCCCCTGCGCAGAGAGCATTTCCCGCACAAGACCATCCAGGGTAGTGAAGAAATATGGTATCGGCTTCATCGGACGATAGCGGCGCACGACGGTGGCCGCCTCGTCAATAAGCGCCATGAAGTCGTCGGCCTCACACTCACTAGCGTGAAACCACCGGACCGCTTTCGTCGCACTGGCCCGTGGGGATGCCGTATCTCCAAACTCTGTGACGACGGCGATGATGCGGCGTTCTACTACCTCGTCGGGTAGCGTGGCCTTGCCCTCGCTAGAAGCCAGTCGCTCATGGTCAGAGACGATTGATCGTGATGTATGGCCTATCGATTCGATATCATCTGTCTGTTGTCTCTCTGTGTGTTGACTATCCTTAGAGAGATCTGCTTGTTGTGAGGCTACTTTGGACGCATAGCCCTTCCTGTCCTCGTTGCACCCCCATCCTGACCCAGATGCACCCTCTACCGGACCTTTTTGCACCCCTCTACCAGACCTTTTTGCACCCGCTATGCGTCTTTTTTGCACCCTAGACGGGGTAGCTGCCGTGGAGTCTGGGGATACCCAGTGCGCGCCCGGTGCCGGAAGGGAACGTGGGCGATCTGGCTCGACCTCATCGCGGTAGTCGCGCAGACGTGGGTCGGGGTCGCCGACGACCCGCAAGAGAGCGGGCGTATCGTTCTCGAAGACCAGCGTATACACGGACGCAAGGTGCCCAACGCGCGCCGAGACGCGGCGCTCAACCGCGATAAGGCCCTTCTCTTTCAGGCCGCTAATCGCACGGTAGAGGTGTTTCTCCGACAGCCCACAGCCATCGTCGAGCCGCACGCCGCCGGCGGTCTCGATGCCAGTCAGGAATTGAGCGGGCTTGATCGCATCGGCCACCTTCTTGAAGCCCAGGGTCCGCCGCACGATGTAGAGGAGGGCCTTGAGCTCGGCGTCCGAGAGGCGCGGGAGCCAGTAATCGAACACCTCGTCCGGGACCTGGGTCGTGTTCACCTCACGTAACCCGTAAGCGGCGCGTGGGCGGGGATGGCGCTCATCAACGATGGAGAGCCGGTAGGTACTGGTCGTGTCGCGCCCCTCCCGGTCGAGCTGGCGCGCCTTTTGGAGCAGACCCTTCTCCCCTAAGCTCTTGATCGCGTAGAGCAACGCCCGCCGACTCACCCCGATCCCTTCGTCAAGCACCGTGCCATCGTGGGTTGTGATGCCGTGGAGGAATTGGTCGAGCGCGATGGCGTCTTCGTCGCGTCCGAACCCATACGTACGCCGGACAGCGTAGAGCGCCACGCGCAGCTCCGCCCCGGTGAGCCGGCTCAGCCAGTAATCGAGCAGGGCGTCGGGTGTCTGGGTGGTGGTGGGTTTAGCGAACCCGGGCATGGCTTCTCCCGCGCCGTCGCCACCAGCAGACCGTCACCCCTGTCGGCGGCGTGCCCCCGCCCGTGTCCCCCTGATATGGTAATTGACAGCCATCGCCACCGTTGCTATCCTGAAAACAGGCAGTGGGCGTCTTTTTCGGCATAAAAGCCTCCTACCAGACCATGTCCTCGGTCGGAGTTGACGCTCCAGGCGAGGAAACGGTCCGTCTTGATGGCCCTGGTGCTGAGCGTGGGAGTGCGAACACCGGAGTCGACTGGTCACGATAAATGAGGGGACTCACCGGTTAACGCCGGTGGGTCCTTCTCTTTGTAGTGGCGACGCGCGCCACCGCTCTGTGTTACATGGACACGCCTCCTGGCGCGACGATCTCGGCCCTGCTGCGGACCGACCGCGGGAGAAGGATTAGGCGCATGCCTGCTCCTTGCGGGGCCGCCCCCGCTTCTGCGGCACGACCGACGTGAGATCCGCCGGGTCGATGAACCAATAGTTGCCAAGGCG
>JAABUU010008096.1_pt1 | contig 10564 bp, 9 predicted proteins | sample 5559301 | NCBI WGS metagenome assembly JAABUU01 (sample SAMN10711884, study PRJNA513360) | rock metagenome | isolation source: Antarctica rocks | place: Antarctica: Victoria Land, Richard Nunatak white | reverse complement strand
TATTTAACTGATATAGACTGAAGAAATTATACAATCTTTATAAACTTTACTTTATATTATTAAATTGATTTTGTTTGTTTCAGTGTCTCATAATGATGATGTTGATGTTTTATTTCATTAACATTTTTAAAGATCAGTAAAAATGCTAAAAAGAAGTTATTTATATTTTAAGATCTGATATTTAACAGATTTTCTTCAGCTTAAAGTTGTTTTTCTTTTTAAAGTTATTATATTTTGACAATATCTTTCAAATAATTGACTGTAACAGTAATTTTTGCTTCATTATTTAAAAATTAATTTATCAACATTTTATAAAATTAAAAGTAAGCTTTCATTTTAAGAATTTATATCTCTGCAGTGTTCACTTTTTAACTATTCTTATAAATAGACAGTGTCTTCATCTTCAGAGAATTCTTAAATATTATTGCAAAAAAAAATATTATTACATTAAATATTTCTTAAATCTCTGAAGCTACATTAAATAAAGATGTAATCTTAAACATAAAGTTAAAAATTAATTAATCAGTATAAATATTTCTTAATTAAGTCTGAAGAAATGCAATTTAACTTATTATTATCTTGTAATTAGCTTAAAAAAACATTTTTAACATTGCTGATTAATTAACAATAGTAAATTCATTTATCATTATAGAAATAAAGTTAAGCTTTATACTGAAAGATTGTAAATGATTAAAGACATTAATTAATAAATTAATTTTAGTTTAGTTTAAATTGCTGTTGAACATGTTACAATATAGAAAAGATAAAACTTTTTTTCATATAATATAATGTAAAAATTCATCTCTTTATTCTGTAATCTCAATGCTGAAGTAGTGATGAGCACTGAAGAGAGAGTAAATATATAGTTTATGTATTATTACATTAAAATTTTTACAATTAAAACATAAATTAAATTAGTTCAGATCAAAGTCTGAGTTTCAGAACTGTTTAAAAGTGTGTTTTAAATCTTTGATGCTATTAAATGTAAGTTGATCTTTAGAAAGTTGTTTCTATTTGTTTACACTATGTAGAGTATATATAGGAAATGATGACTAAGACATAAATAGGGGTGCTTAGTAAGAGATGAGTAAGCAATGATATCACAGCTGGATTTAGGATGAGTATGTGAGCAAAGGGGAAAGCAAGCTTGAAAGGCGCCGCGAAGCTTCGCCCTACCGCAGTCAGTAGGTTGAAAGATGCTTGTTGCAGGATTGTAGCATAGTTGATCACGTAGATCGCGCCATTATTTAGTTGCCACATCTATATTTACAAGCTCCTTTACCAATTGTCCATTTGCGACCTAGCAAAGGCAAGTGCAGAAGCCTGCTGCAGCAGGACATCTCAGATGGATGTATTTGCACTCTAACGCTCCGCCCGAGGTATCCGCATAAGCCTCCATTCCTTCCCTCCCGCAGGTCATTCATTCTTATGACTTCTCTCACTTCCCTAACCAGTTTCCTTGCATTCCCTTGCTTGCCGCGCCTCCCTTCCCCTCCTCCTAGCTGCTAATGAGACCCGAAGACTGAGCTTCTTCCCCTGCACCTGCCGCTCCTATGAGAGGTCTTAGGGTGCAAATGGAAAGTACAAAATTCCAAGATTTAGGCCTTATTCTGAGCGTTCTTGCTCATGGCCCGAACCGTGTGACCGTACTTGTACAGCACAAACGGCACCGGCGCCATGAACGTAGCCATGATGGCCACAATCGTCAAAGACCAGTGCGGGCCTAGGTTGTCGTACATCTTGACCGAGGCCGGCGTCAGCGCGCCGGCGATGACGTAGCGCGTAAAGGTCATGAAGCCTAGGGCGGAGGCTGCGTACTGCATGTATACGAAGATGATGTACTGGTAGGACCTACGCCAAAACAAGGAGAGTGTCAGCTGTCGGTGTTCTTCAGATGACTAAGACTAAGGCCTCAACACTTACGTGGTGAAGATGCAGACCAAGGCGTAGCCGAAGACGCTGGAGGCTATGATGGGTGACCAGATGCTAATGCTGGGCTGGAGACACCGAATGTTAGCGCTGAACGGAAGAGACCGGGAAGGCTCTGTTTCACGTACATAACAGGTCCACGCCATCCAGAAGAGTGAGATGGGCATGAGGATGGATGCACCAGCCATGGCCCAGTACAGGGACACCTCCGGTTGTATCGGCTTCCCCTCGGCCATAGACTTGGCAGCGGACTTTTTGGTCAGAGAGTATACGTATGGGATCATCGCCATCGCGATGAAGACGCCCGGTAACATGGCGACCCAGATGATGTAGGTCAAGCTCGTAGAGATGCCGTACGTCCGAGTGAAGATGGCTTCATAGCCACCCAAGAAGGTGAAGAGAATAAAGTACAGCAATACCAGGTAGAAAGTGAAGATGAGGATAATAGGCTCGGTCCAGATCATGACGAAAGGTCGGTACAAGTTGGTCAACAGCCGGGGACCGAGCGAGCTCACGGAGGTATGCTCGGTGCGATATCGGCTGTCACCGGTCAGGTCGCGCAGGTGCTTCGCACGCCATTCCAGAAGCAGAGGACTATACGTCTCGGGCTGCGCGAGGAGCACGAAGATGATTGCAGCGCCCATGAGGAACATCGAGATCCAGTCCGCCCACGCGAAGCCGATCTCGGGTGTGTAGGCGCCGACGACGGGACCCAGAATAGGGCCGGAGTAGACGCAGAAAGTGGCAAACGGGAGTCCGAAGGGGATCTGGTGCGACTGCCAGACGTCGCCGATGGTACCACCCGCCACCGTCATCGGGGCAGCAGCGAACAGAGCACATAAAAAGCGAAAGGCGAGGGCGGCACCGTAGGTGGGCGCGAGGGCTTTGGCCATGATGAAGAGCATGGCAAGAAGCAGAGCGCTGAGGTAGACGACATTCCGGCCGAATGTCTCGGAGAAAGGTCCGGCAAACAGGGAGCCCACGCCGATACCGATGAGGAAAATCCCCGTGGTCATCGACCCGGCCATAGGGCCCACGCCATAGTATGCGTTGAATGCATTTTGCGCTGGACCTTCGACAGACGTGGGTAGCGTCATGGCAATGCCGATCACGCAGCAAGTCACCGTGGCCATCCACTTCCTAGCCAGTGACCAATGTTGGGGGTTGTTGGAATCATTCTCTTTCCAGTCAACGACGAACACGATGCCATCTTCGCTCTCGTCCGTACGCAACACTTTCACTCCGGGAAACAGGGCACGATCAACGGACGGCGTCGACTTCTCCGCCATTCGGCCCGATTCCGATTGGTCCTCGACGTCTGTCTGTGGTGCCGTCTCGAGCTGGATTGTCCATGCGTCTGTGAAGGGGCCTGCGGGTCGCTTGGCCTGTTGCATGCGTCGAATATCATCCTGAGCTTCCCGCCGCAGACGACGATACTGAAAAAATGACTGCATAGTTGAGAACAAAGAGTGAACCGCACTCTTACCCGGATGGATTCTACTTGCTTTTGTAGAGCCAACGTTGAAGCGGCCTGGACCGAGAAGCATACATTACGCTGAAGGGAAGAGGGTGCTGGGAAACGTGACTGCATTGCATCGAAAGGCCCTGCAGAGGGAGAGGGAACAAGAATTTGTCAGCCTTGTCAGCCAAAAGCGGTCACCAGAACCACATATGCGGTTCTGGGTCTTACCTGAGAACCATTGATAACCATTCCGTCGGGACTTTTTAGAGCCATAAAGTTAAGCCATACGTACGGAGTATCATGTTTCGTATCCGGGCGGTGTAGCTCTAGATAGTCTCCGTTCCATCGCCTTTCCCGTCAGCGCTTCCCCTACTGTATTGAGGTTACCTCCGGGTAGCTTCCACACCCCGTCTACATAAAGATAAGCAAGGGTGTTCCGGGCGTGGGGTGTGGGTCAGTCTACTGTACCTGTACCCTCCAATACAACAACAGCGGTCATAAGGTAAAGTCTATTGTGCCTCCTGCTAAAAGAAAAGCGGCAAGAGTCTAAGGTAAGAGCCGGTCTAATTGTTGAGCGTAAGGCTCGTGTTGACGACCTCAATCGTCAGGGAGGTAGGGAGTAGATAGTTGCGCCTACACTTTCAATCCTTCACGATACCCATCAGACATTCCACCAGGCCAAGGACTGCGTGACCGTTTGCAGAAAGTTGTCCCGCAACTTGCAGCACTATGATCTTCGCCGAGCCCTTCAAGAACCAGCAGCCAACATGCTCGGCTCGCTTGACCAACATCGCCGCCCAGTGGGCGAGCACCACCAGGGCGGCGGGGTGATGCCGCCGAACCATCTGATTGAAGTGATCGGGAACATTGGCCAACCACGTCGCCACACCTTGCCACGCCGCTCCCGCCTCATCGCACGCGAAGCTGACGTCACAGCACTCCACCGCAGTGGTGATGGCCGACAGCGTCGCGAAGACGTCCTGCCCACTCTCCGGTCTTCCGAGCCCCTCCGCGATGCGAAATGGGAGCGTACGAAGAAGATTGAGCAGCACAGAAGGCGTGTTATCGCTGGAAGGATTCGGGTGTGGCTTTCCACCATGTGATGAACTTTTCGTGTGCAGGAACCCCTGGACAAAGAATTCCTCCTGACGTCCGTGGCCATCATTCCGGATGCTGCTGTAACGAAGCGTAGAGTCGGGCGCGACGCAGCCTCGAAGGGTAGAGATAATCGATTGCAATTGACAAGGAGCCACCAACTCGTAATCAAACGTGGGTTCAGCCAACGCCCATTGTACACAACGTAGCAAACACCCAATCTGCTCGCCGATCTCCTTTGCCTCCTCTTCTATCTCAGCGGCCTCGGGACCTGAATCACACCCTATCGTCTGCCACAACCCGGTAGAGAATTCGGAAGAGAAATGCACCCCTCGCTCGCGATGAATCTGCTTGGTCATAGTGTCGTCCGCAAGCGCGGCCAAATGATGGGCAGAAATGGCCAGCAGACCACACATCAGCCAACGCCGCCGCAGGGCTCGGAGAACAACGTGCATCTGCCAGTAATGTTTTGCGGATTGTGGGTCCTCGGCACCAGGTAGCGTGAGAGAAGTGATGGTGATAAAATGGTGAAAGTAGGTCAGCGTTTCCAGGTTGAAGTCGGCTGGAGAAGGGTCGTGAGCGGTCCCAGGAGGGGCTGGCACGCGCGGTGGTGGCGGCGTCACCGTGATAGCATTATGACCTTCCTCCTCACATCCTTCATGATCATCCTCACCGTCATCACCATCATCACCATCGTCATCAGTGTTGACCAGCGGCGCCGTGGGTGAAGCGACCTCGAAATAACTGACTTTGGTGCCGCGGAAGAATGTCTGCAGCTTCACCGGACGGGCGAAGGAGGACGAAAGAGAAACAGACCCAGCGAGACCGTGGATTGCGCTCCAATGGCGTTTCATGCGCTTAGAACTGGCCGTGAGGTGTTGACATCCCGCCGCTGTGCAGCGGTAGCCGGAGAGAATGGGAAGGGCATCGATGGGCGGCGAACCCGGAGCGGGGATGGGCACATGATGAGGCTCGAGAAGGTTGAGGTTAGCGATGGAGGACAGCAGACGTTGTCTGTCGCCGCGATAGATTTTGTGTCGAAGCAAGTGGCTCTCGAGCGCGTTCTTCTGAATGGCGTACTGGCATTCGCGGCAGATCAACAGGCCATATTTGGAATTGTATATGAGCAGATCACCTGCGCCGAATCTGATGGCCGGCATGATCGATGACCGACAGTAATCCTGAGGCCATCCTCATCTTCATGTTTGACAGAGAGAGGTGATTACCTTATGGATGGACGTTTCAAGGCAGAACGGCACCTGCCGGCCCACACAAGAATGCCATATGGCGTTCCGGGTAGGGGAACGCCACATGATGTTCTGTGAGTCAGCAATGGCACATGCGGTTCTGTTCGCTTGGAAAGCAACTGGTCGGAAACAATTACAGTACTATGCCTGGTTGCTTTATTATTCAGCTTTGGTTCCTCGCATCATGTAAACATGCGGAACATAAATCAGGTCGGGTGGGCTTTGCCAAACGAACAACCTCATCCCTTTGTCTTTAACTCTGCACTTAATCTCGTCTGTCCGCCCTTCCAAGCTCACGAACACAGACTAAAACAAAGCACAAAAACATGTCGGCACCAAAGAACCAAGCCGCATGGCTTCAGAAGGCCGACACCCCTTTGGAGGTCGGCGACGCTCCGTTGCCCAAAGCTGGTGCTGGGGAGATTGTTGTGAAGAATGCCGCCGTCGCCATCAACCCGCTTGACTGTCACATGCAGGACACCGGTGTCTTCGTCCAGCAGTGGCCCACCGTCTTTGGCTGCGACGTCGCCGGCGAGGTGTATGAGGTTGGTTCTGGCGTGGATCGCTTCAAGAAGGGAGATCGTGTCATTGGGTAAGTTAAGTGGTGCGGCGTGCTTTCTCCCTGGCATATACTGATGTTGCTCCCACATCAGCCACTGCATCAACCTGGCCACCGGTCGCCCTTCCGACGGCGCTTACGCTCTGTACACGGTCGTCCCGGCCAACAAGGCGGCTATCCTTCCTGATCACATATCCTTCACCGACGGCGTCGTCATGCCCTTTGCCGTCGAGGCGGCCACTTGCGCGCTGTCCGTCAAGGAGCCTGGCCCGTGCATGCCTGGCGTCTCCACCCCAGCACTCGGTCTCCCCTATCCCACTCTACAGACCCCTGCACCGTCTGCCGGCAAGACCCTCGTCGTGTACGGCGCTTCCTCTTCCGTTGGCTCCATGACGACTCAGATCGCTGCGGCCACTGGAATCAACGTCATCGGCATTGCTGGTGCGCACAACCACGACTTGGTCAAGCGCTGCGGAGCCGCTCAAGTCTTTGACCACAACGACTCCACGGTCGTCGAGAACGTTATCAAGGCCGCCATGGCGAGCCAATCCGAGTTCGTCGGCATCTTCGACGCCATCTCCACTCCCGAGACGTACGCGCGCGACCTCGCCATTCTCGAGAAGCTGGGCGGTGGCCACCTCGCCTGCGTGCACCCTCCTCCTGCCGACAATGTGCCCTCGAATGTCAAGATCGGCATGATCTTCGCCGTCAACGACGTTGCTACGCCCGTCTACCGGGACTTCGTGACGCCCGCGCTGCAGAGCGGAAAGCTGAAGTGCCTCCCGCCGCCAACCATCGTGGGGAAGGGTTTAGAGCATATCAACGATGCGCTAAAGAAGTCCAAGGCCGGTGTGAGTGCGACGAAGCTGGTGGTGGAGTTGTAGGGAGATGATTCTAGTGGTCATCTGCGGCAGCGTGGTGAGGACGGTCGAGTGGCTGCCACCCTTCACAGGAGCCATTAAATCCAAAAAGAAGCATTTGCAGAGATATTGATTGAGGTGGCATCGGCATCACATAACCCGGTACGCCGTCAGTGCGTCATTGCTGCAAGCTGCGCATACATACCTTAGTATTCGTGGTCGCGGACATAGCTAAAAATAAGACGGGCAATATCTCAATAATACAATTTGTCTGGCCCCCTCGTACACTTCTAACCGTGTATGCCATGTAGTTGTTGACATAGCTGAGCAGAAAGTCCGACAAGAGAATCAGAAGCCATGCTTCGGAAGTTGATATGAGCTATCTTTCCCTTGTGTATGAGGGTCATTTAATGACTGGAATTGGGAAAGGAGCAGGTTTATACCTCGGCCTCGCGTTGATCCCAATCATGCACAAGCCTTGGTACAAGGCAGATCTTGCAGCACTGCCTCTCTCTCTGTTCGTGGATGAGAGTTGATCTCGTGTCTGGAATTTTAGAAGCCTTCTAGAGGTGGAGCAATAGATCGTGTAAAGGGAGGGTCGCTGGTGTAGGAATTAGGGTTTATGTAAGCCTGATTAGGTAGTCACTCGGGTCTAAGGCACGTGACTCAGGGGTAGATCAATCGCTACCTTGCGTATCATTGTTGATGATGCAATTCTTCCTACGAGCCATGCAACAGCCCATAAATATATCATCAATCACTACGAAGCATCAAAGCCAACATTAGCTGTGGCACTGAGCAAAGCATGGAGCTCAATATACATCAGTTTTGATGGCTTGCATGCCGACAACCCACTCGATATGCTCAGTATCACTGCGTACTATCTTGACGAGCAGCCTCGAATGAAGACTGTTCTTCTGGAGCTCAAAACGAGTGTATGCAAGCTCACACCAGTGCAGCAGTTCCGAAGAGTTGCTAGCGATTATGCGTGCGGTTCAAGATAGTGACACGCATTGGTTATTTTGTCGCAGACAACGCCTCCAATACCGATACTGCTCTTCAGGATATAGCAAAGGAGGTTGACATCAAGCCGGCACAACAGCACCTGCGCTGCAACGTGCATTCCATGGATCTCGTGGCCAAAAGCAATACTCTACAGCACGGGCACAGACCGCGTGGCGGATGCAGCCAGGGTTGCTGCGCAGCTCGAGGACAATACCCTTGATGATCTTACCCGCTGACAAGACAAATCTTGCGTCAATATGAAGGAGCCACTGCAGTGGTGGCGCGACAACCGTCACCGCTTCCCTGTACCGCGGCACTCGACCTTCATGGTTTGCAGAAAGTCTGATATAGCAGCCCAAACAACCTCACTACACCACCAAAACCCACCGACTACACTTTTTACTGTCAACATGGTTTTGAACCTATTGTCTGATTAGGACAGTCTATGTGCGAAATGAACCAAACAGACAAACAAGAGCCTCGAGATGAACCGGACTGACAAACATGTTACTGTCAACCGGTCAAACAAACACCTCCACTTGTCTGTGTCCGTTTGTTTAGAGACCACACTGACGGTTGCATTGCCCATGTCAGATTGCCACCCAATGCAAACTCTTTTATCGCCTATTCGTAAACATAGCACATCCCATTCTTGGTGGGACTCATCGCCATCTCAATTGGAATGTCCGGGGAGAAGTCAAAGTGCATAACGTCATCGAGCGTTGCATTTCGGCTGGGCGGCACTACACGGGATTGTGGGTCAGCTATTTCTTCGTTGACCGAGCACCGTGCGAGGGTTTGCATACAATTTATGAGAGTCAGCGTTCCATCCAAGGCATATTCTCGGGAGGAAAAATCAAGCGCCTGCCAGATCGAATATATTCTGTCAACTTGTGCATGATGGAACCAGAACAACGGGTCGCCTGGCGAGGTGAAGAGATCATTGTCGACACCTGAGATAAATGAATGGCCCGCGAGATGCACAGTCTCGAAGAATGTTGGTTGGAAGGTATGAATGCCTGGTACCGGTCAGTCCTCTTCAATCGAGGTCAATACTAGAAGGCTTTGCCTCACTGGTGAGGTTGGTGATCAGCGATGTCAAGGCTGGATAAGTGTTGAAGTCCTGGAGAAGAGAATTGTTGAAGTCACGGATGATGTGTCGCGGATTGTATCCGAGGCCGTCTGGACCGGGATTTGGATTGACGTGAATGCCGTCCCGTATCGTCTGGTTGTAGTACGGTCCCTAAAGAGACAAGACGAAGCTTCAGTCAGTGTCTCAGAAAGGCTTCGATCCTTCGGTCGGACCTACAAGATGCATCGTCCAGTTCACGAGCGGCCCTTGGTAAATGTAGCCGCCGCCGGTACCAGGAGGAGTGTATATCGCCGGAGGATTTGGCACCGGGATTGGGAACGCCTGGAGAGTACCGTTGCGGTCCGGGATATATTTACCGTTGCCTGAAAGCGACGTCGCGGAACCATCGTACAACGGATTTGATTCGGTCGGGAGGTCAAGCCACCTGGCCCAGTCCCAATACGGCTGATATCCAGAGTAGCCACATTCTTCGCGGAGGGCGGTCTCGAAGAGTTGCACAAACCACCGATGCCAGGCGAAGAAAAGTCCCGTGGCATGGATTAGCTTGGTGTTGATGATGTGTGTTGCTTGGAAGTCATCGTATCGCGAACGGGCGCCTGGAGCCTTGGCGGGATCGATATTGGACGGCAATTTGTGCAGACATTTGATGGCTTGGATGTATTCCAGACGAGTCTGATTCTCCAGATCGCCCCTGCCACCCGGATCAGCTTATCAACGATCTGATGACTCCTCATCCTCAGGAAACGAAATGAGGACAGAGGCAGGGCAGGGGCTTACCACTCCTTGCGCCGGACAATATTGCCCTTCGTACAGTCGCCATACTGTGGAAGCCGCTGCTTGGTGTTTTCCTGGTATTGTCTTACCAGCTTGCTCATCAGCTCCGGACTAGCGTCTGCAAAGGTTATGCTTGATAAGACAGCGATCGTCGCCACGAAGAAGATTGAACGGAACATGATGGATCGACGTCGTCTGGCGCGAGAATCAACGAATGTAGCAACGACAGCGAAACTTCCAGATATCTTCTGCTTGATCACGCCTTAAACGACTACCAGACGGGAGGCATTAAATGCATCTTCCTTGAGGCTTTAAGGCTGCAATGGCGGTGGCGTTGTTGGCTGGCCGGCACCTTCTTTTTTCTTTTTCGGGTAAGCTGATAAGTGACACGGGAAACACGATCCTTCACGACTTAGCGCATGGTAGCCTGGTGGCTTGCGGGCCATCCTTCGGCTGGTATGCCCTTGTTTGAGTATCGGTACTTGGTAGTCCGACCAGCTGCAACCCATTGATAGTACGATCCTCTGCCGTCGGTCGGCA
>JAABUU010008094.1_pt1 | contig 10566 bp, 12 predicted proteins | sample 5559301 | NCBI WGS metagenome assembly JAABUU01 (sample SAMN10711884, study PRJNA513360) | rock metagenome | isolation source: Antarctica rocks | place: Antarctica: Victoria Land, Richard Nunatak white | reverse complement strand
GCACCGGCCAGCACCAGGTGCTGCAGCATTGGGCGAGGGAGCATGGAGTGGGTGCGGTGAATTCCGAAGCCGCCGCCATCCGGGCGTTGCTGCAGGCCGGAGCCGAGGCGCTGGCCGAGGAGGTGCTTGACGCCGGTTACGCCGAGCTCGCCCAGGTCTACGGGGGCGCCGAGGACCGCGAGGAGCGTCGCACGGCTCGCGATCGCTACGTTGCCCGCGCCGAAGCCACTGCGTGAGCGTGACGGCGCTGCGCGGCCAGGTGTTTCGGGTCGATCTCGGTCACGGCGCGAAGCCGTGGCTGATCGTGAGCAACAACGCGCGCAACCGCAACCTCGAGACCGTCCTGGCCGTGCGGGTCACCACCACCAGCAAGCACGCCAACGTGCCCACCGTCGTGCCCCTGTCCCCGGCGGACCCGCTGACCGGCTACATCGTGGTCGACGACCTCATCCAGCTCTACCGCGACGAACTCACCGTGCCGCTCGGCGCGGTGTCAGTCCCGACGATGCGCGCGGTGAGCACCGCGATTCGCATCGCCTTGCCGTAACGCTGCCCGTGCGTTCACCGCAGCCTGATCCACCGGCGCACGGAACCGCGACTCCCGGTGAGCAAGGTGCCTGGTCCCGGCGGTCAGCGATTGACCCGGGGCCGATGTGACGTGACGGGTTCAGTCATCCGCCGCTGGTGTCTCGTGGAGGTCCCGCACAAGTTGACGCAGGGGAAGTGCATTGGCGGCGGCGCGAACGTGCCGACCAGCAGCTTTGGTGTAGACCTGCGTGGAGCTCAACGAGGCATGCCCGAGAAGGTCCTGGACGACGGTAGCGGACTCGCCCAATCCGATGAGTTGCATGGCGACGGTGTGCCGGAAGGCGTGCGCGGCCGCCCCGGGGGGCAGCGGTACGCCGGCGCGGGCGAACCATCCCCGCACGGAATGATCCAGCGCCGCGGTGCTCAACGGGGCCAGCCGGGTGTTGAGAAACACCGGGTCCTTCTTGCGGGCGGGGGTGCCGGTGCGCGCCTCGCGGCTGACCAGGTAGCGCTCGAGTACGCCGACCAGCTCGGGGCTCAGCGGGCAGTCCCGGGTGACGGCTGCCCTTGCCGACGACCCGCACATAGGGTTCCTCACCCTGAAGGACGAGGTCGCTCACGGTGAGCGCGCACACCTCTCCGGCCCGGGCAGCGGTGCCGGCCAACAATCCCGCCAACGCCAGGTCCCGCTCCGGCCACGGATCTCGCGCCCCCGAATCCGGAGTGGCCGCCGCCCGGATCACCTGCGCGAACTCACCTGGCTTGTCCACGTACCGGGGGAGGCGTTTACCGACCTTGGGCCGCTCCACACCCGCCGAGACCAACGGGTCCTTCTCGAGCAGGCCTTGCTGGATCAGGTAGGCGAACAGCCCCGTGAGGGTGCCGTGCAGCCGGGCCCGGGTCTTATCCGCGGCCCCGCCCGCCTGGATCGTCGACAACGCCGCCGTCACCTGTCCCGGCGTCAGCTCGGAGAGGCCGACTCGGGTGGCGACGCTGCGGTCGGTGGGGGACACCCCGTGAAGGTGCGCGGCGAAGGTGGCCACGTCGGCCCGGTAGGCCCGCACGGTGTGCGGGCTCAACCCCCGCCCAGCAGTTTTCACGGTCAGCCACTGCTCCACCGCGTCCGCGAGGGTCGGGACAGCAGGGGAGGCCACCGGCCGAGGATAGCGGCCTGCCGCCGATAGTGTGCGCTATCCAGCCAGCCGCACCGGTTGCACCGGGTGTCGCTTGCCGGTCAACATGGGGGACTGGCGCCGATAGCCTGGGGTGGTGCGGATTGTGTCGTTGCTTCCCTCGGCCACCGAGATCCTGTATGCGCTCGGTGCGGGGGATGATGTCGTCGGGGTGAGCTTCGAGTGTGACTTCCCGCCGGAGGCCCGGTCGCGTCGCATCGTCTCGACCTCGACGTTGCCCTCCGGGTTGACGCCTGCCCAGATCGACGCCGAGGTCCGGTCCCGGGTGGCGGCCGGGGAGGATCTGTACCGGTTGGACGAGGGCGCGTTGCGGGAGCTGGATCCCGAGCTCATTCTCACCCAGGATCTGTGCGCGGTGTGTGCCGTGGACGTGCACACCGTCGACGCGGCGCTGAAGCATCTGGGCTGCCAGGCGCAGGTGTTGACCGTGGATCCGCACACGCTGGGGGAGGTGTTGGCCTCCATCGTCACGGTGGGAGACAGGACGGGTCAGGGGGCGGCGGCGCACCGGTTGGTCGCCGCGTTGGGGTCCCGGCTCGACCGGGTCGCCGCAGCGGTGGCGGGCAGAGACCGACCGCGGGTCGCGGTGCTGGAGTGGACCGACCCGCCGTTCACCGCGGGACACTGGGTACCGGAGATGGTGTCGGCGGCGGGCGGAACCCCGACGCTCGGTGAGGCGGGCCATCGCTCGGCGGCAACGACCTGGGACGCGGTGATGCGCAGTCGCCCTGACGTGGTGGTCTGCGCGCCGTGTGGTTATGGTCTTGCCGGGGCGGTCGAGCTCGCGACGCAGGTCCGCCACGCCGGGCACCTGCCGGAAGGGGTGCCGGTGTGGGCGGTGGATGCCGACGCCGCGTTCGTGCGACCGGGTCCGCGGCTCGTCGACGGTGTGGCGGCCCTGGCGGGGATCTGCCATCCCGGCGTGGTCCCGGCGCGGGCGGACCTCGCCGTACGGGTCTGACTGGTCGGGTGTCGCTCAGGTCGGGAGGAGGTCGGCGAAAACGAACCCGTCCCGCTCGGTGATGTCGCCGACGGCCACGTGAAGGCCGGTGGCAAATCCGGGTCCGTCGACGACGAAGGTGTGGAACTCGCCGCGCTCACCGCAGGGGTCCACCCCGGTAGGCAGCTCCCGCAGCAGCTGTTCGTCATACCAGCGGCCGGCGAGTTCGGCGGTGGGTCGGCCCCACAGCGGGAACGATGGCGTCATGCCTGTGCCTTGCAGGGCCTGTTCCCGATAGGCGCGGACGTCATCGAGGAACAGGTCCCCGAAGACCAGCTGCTCGGCGCCCGCCTGCCGCGCCGCGGCCATCGCCTCGGTCATCCGCTGCTCGTAGACGTCGTTGGGGCAGGACCGGGGCAGCTGCACGACGTGCAGGCCCAGACCAAGCGCGTCGGCCTGAGCCTGCAGCAGGACCCGGCGCACCCCGTGGGCCGCCACCCGGTCGGTCGCCTGCGTGAGGGTGGTGAGCAGGCCGGTGATCTCCACCCGCCCGCCCGTGCGCACCGAGTGCAGGGCGAAGGCGCTGTCCTTACCGCTGGACCAGCTCATCCATCCCCGCACGGGACCCACCGCCCTCACCGGCCCTGCTGGGAGACGCCGTTGGGTTGGTGGTCGCCACGCGTGCGATACCCACCGCGGGGAACGCGCAGGACCGCGGAGGTGTCGGTGGAGGGGCTCATGTGCGTGGCCCGGTGCGGGGGGTGGGGAACTGGGTCAGGGCGCAGTCGCCGCAGAGGCCGCCGCCGGGCACCCGGTAGAACAGGCAGCAGCTGCGCCGGCGGTGCCTACCCTCGGGTTGAACCTGCAGGGTGCCGCGCAGCGGTGCTAGCCTTAGCAGCCGCTCGGCCACCCCCCGGGCGGGGCCGACCGGGGCGTCGTCGAGGACGCGGGCGGCCCCCAGCAGCGCGGAGGCCGCGTTGCCCCACAACAGCCGGCCCGACAGCGGGGCGAGCCGGTGCACCGCGGTGAGCAGCGGGGTGAGGTGCTCATCGATCACGCTGCACCCCAGCGCGGTCTCCAGGTCCGCACCGCGCCATCCTTCGGTTCGGTCCAGGTGCAGCCGGACGCTCCCGCCCTGATCGCGCCACAGCAGGGCATCCGGGTCCAGGTCGGGCAGCAGCCCCCCGCGGAGCAAGGCACCCAGGCTCACCGACCACAGCCGGGCGGCGTGGCCTTGGAACAAGATCGACGCCGCGACCCGCCATTGCCCCGTGCCGAGCCGGGTCCGGACCCGCTCCACCAACCCGGCGAGCACCACCGGGTTCTCGTAGAGGGCCCGGACGGGACGCCACCCCGGTTCGTCCACCGCCCCGGTGCCGACCGCGAAGTAGAGGCCGCACCCGGCGACCCCCCGCAGCGTGTCGGCGACGTCGTCGGGATCCGCGGCGTGCAGCCCGGCCACGCGGCGGAGGGCACCCGGATCGGTCACTCCCGCTCCTGTCTTACCGCCGCCGTCAGCACCACGCTGGACGCCTCTCCACTCGCCTCGAACACCCCCTCGGGCTCGGCGCGGAAACTCGCCGGCGCGTCCGGCCGGCACGGTCGATGCCACCCCGCTCGGGTGTGGGTGCACCGCTGGTGGCGGCGCTGATCACCGTCGGCGTGGCGCCCCCGTCTCGGTAGGGTCCTCAGGGTGCGGGCTGGAGATCGGTCAGCCGCTGGTGGGCCAGCCGTTCCAGCAGTTCTGGAATCGCCCCGGAGGGCACACTGTCCAGGTCGGTGCGGCACTGCTGCACCACCGCGGTGATCACGGGCAGCGGGTGCACCGCTGCGAACATCCGAAACAGACGTTCGGTGATGTCCGCGTCGGACTGATCAGTCATGAGCCTCACCTCGCCACGAGTGTGTCACTCCCGTCTATACCACCGGGCGAGACAACAGGGGATGGCCGCGGGCCCGCGAAGGGGCGCCCCATCGGGCCGGCGGGGGAGCGGCTTCGAGTAGCCCCATCTGTCTGTTAGCCATTTTCCCTCGCTGCACGCGCGCCTCGCTATCACACCGGGGCGGGCGCAATCTGGCGGACAGCACGCACGTTCGTCGATGTGCCCCGCACACTGAACGCAGACCCGCACCGGGCCATCTGCATCTACAGAACACGACCGATCCTTTTCTGACCCCGCCATGATTCCTACCGGCTGCGGTGAACGTCTCCCCGACTGCGATCTCTCGGGGGATACTGGGCGCCGAGAGCCGCCGGCGAGATCAGGAGGACCGTAGTGACCTACACGATTGCTGAGCCGTGCGTCGATGTCCTCGACAAGGGTTGCGTCGAGGAATGCCCGGTCGACTGCATCTACGAGGGTGGTCGGATGCTCTACATCCACCCCGACGAGTGCGTGGACTGCGGCGCCTGCGAGCCGGTGTGCCCGGTGGAGGCCATCTACTATGAGGACGACGTGCCCGATCAGTGGTCCGGCTACACCAAGACCAACGCCGACTTCTTCGTCGACCTGGGTTCACCCGGCGGGGCCGCCAAGGTCGGCAAGACCGACTTCGACCCCGAGCCGGTGACCAGCCTGCCGCCGCAGAACAACGGCGAGTGAGCAGGCCGCACCTCCAGCTTCCCTGACTTTCCCTGGGACTCACTGGCGTGGTTTTCCCGGCCCCCTCGACGACCGATCTCCCTACCGCAGGACGACGCCCGCGGCGCCGCCTGGTACTGAACTGAGCGTCGACGTAAACAGTCGCCGCTTCTAATCGGGCGCTTGATCGTCGGGCTCGACAGGGGCTGTGTCGGCCCGCTCGGCGGCGTTGCCGGCATGGCCTTGTGTCTGTCGCTCCGCGGCCACGCGTTCCTCCATCTCATCGACCAGGGCGGAAAGATCGGAGGCAGCGTGGCCCACCTCAGGTTCATCGGCTGGTGGTGTTGAACTGTCGGTATCGGCGTTTCGCGCCGGGTGCTCGGTCATACCGCTCCTCTGCTGGAACCGCGACAGGGCACAGTGGGCCCCCGTGTACTCAGTATGCCGCGCCACCGCGGGGCCCCAGCAGACCAGCAAAAGGACCGACCGAAGCACTCCCACGACGAGGCGGCGCACCCCTCCGGGACGACGCGCATGAACAGAAGGTCGAGGTGAACAGCGAGGCCGGCAGACGCCCACCAGCCGCGAGAAGCCGTCAGGTCGAGGGCGATCGGTGGGGTGTGGTGCTCAGCGGCGGCGGCCTCGGACTGCTTCTCGCCGTGATCCCGATCGCGCTGTGTGACTATTCCGGGCACGGTGTGTTCATGGCCGACAAGCGGTTAGAGCTCCTCCTCCTGGGGATGCTGGTGGGTGCCTGCGGGGGCGCGGTGCGCGTGGGTTGGCAGACGAGGCGTCGACGGGCGCGACGCGAGCGCCGGTGATCACCCGCGACCGGATGAGCCGGCCTACTACCGGGCGCACGAGCGGGCGGGCAATTCGGCGACGTGTGGGTGAATCTCGCCGGGGAGCTGACAGCGTGCTTCCTTTTCGCCTTCCGGCTCTCGTTCTCGGGCAACGCGGTCCATCGACCCACGACCGCACTAACCGCGTGTCGTCCCCGAGGAACGGTTCGTGACGCCGGTCCACGTCCGGGTGGTCGGGTTGAAGTGCTCTACGCTTCTTGGGGGTGCGCCGGGAAGTCTGGTCGGCAGTGTTGTCGTCGACCGTTCCTGAAGGGGTGTTGTGTCCCGTATCGAGGAGCCACCCGGCACCGGTGCCGCACCTGTTGGCCGGTTGTCGCGTGCGCTGAGCGCCCGCCCGCTGTTGCTCATTGCGTTCGCGGTCATGGCGGATCCGGTGTCGTCGGTGGCGTACGCGCCACCGGAGGACCTGATCACGCGGTGACCACACGCGCGGGCACGAGTTGTGCTCACCGGTATTTGCCCCGCCAGCTGCATAACCGCGGTGACCGGCTCGTCTACAGCAACGGGGTGTTACTGCTCGCCGGGTTCGCGATCGCGTTGATCGTCGGGTTCGACGCCAACATCGACAAGTTGATCCAGCTCTACATCGTCGGGGTGTTCACCTCCTTCACCCTCAGCCAGGCGGGCATGGTCCGGCACTGGAGCCGTCTCATCGCCGCCAGCAGCAGCACCGCGGAGGCTCACCGTTGCCGGCGGTCGCAGGCCATCAACGCCACCGGTGCGACCGTCACCGGGGTCGTGTTGATCATCGTGGTCCGGTACAAATTTGTGGGCGGGGCCTACCTGGCGATGATCGCGATGATCGTGTTGTTCCTCATCATGAAAGGCATCAACGCTCACTACCGGCGGGTTTCCGTCGAGCTCACCGCCGCCGAGGGCGTGAGCGTGCTGCAACCCAGCAACAACCACGCCATCGTGCTGGTCTCCGGGGTGCACCTGCCCACCCTGCGGGCCCTGGGCTACGCCAAAGCGACCCGCCCGCATCGCCTGACCGCCCTGTCGGTGGACATCGACGCCGAGGACACCCGCGCGCTGCAGGCGGAATGGGAGCGTCGCGGCTTCGATGTTCCCCTCACGGTCCTGGAGTCCCCCTACCGCGAAATCACCCGTCCCATCCTCGACTACGTGCAACGGATCCGGCGGCAAAGCCCCCGCGACGTGGTCACCGTGTTCATCCCCGAATATGTTGTCGGGCACTGGTGGGAACAATTGCTGCACAACCAAAGCGCGCTCCGCCTGAAGGGGCGCCTGTTGTTCTAGCCCGGTGTGATGGTCACCAGCGTCCCCTACCAGCTGCGCTCCTCCCACGGCAAAGACACCGCCGCAGGACCAGCCGATGCCCGCCCACCCACCACACCCGAACCCGCAGCAGAAATCAGCACCCCCGGACCCCGGCAACCGAAGCAGCCCCAACTCGATCAACCACCACCAACACCCTGATGCGGGCTCACCTCTGCAGCTCTCCGCGTGTGGGTCTCCTCCACCGGACGGGTCATCAGGTGGGGCCACCTTTCTCCCGGCTGGAATCCGCCCCGTCACACTGGGGCCAGATTCGATCGACAGAGCCAGCCGGAAGACCCACCACGGCGGTCGTGTCCTTGGCCAATGAAACCGGCCCGTAGACATCGAACCCCGGCCCGTCCACCAGCGCGGCGGTTCCGCAACCGTTCGGCGAGCTCCAAATGGCGAGCGTGTCATTGAATCCGGCCCGCATGACCACAGAATTCGCCGTCTGGTGCGGATGGGCGTGCCACTCCATCCTGCCCGTGCTGGTCAAGCCGCCGGATCCGGGCTGTCTTCAACGTCAACGGACAGGTCGCGTACGGCCAGGCCGCAAGGTGAGCCGGCGTGGGTGAGTAATCGCGCGACAGCCGGGTTCACCCGGCCACCCGTTGCGTTGGGGGGTTGCTCTTCGGCCGGTGGCGGCGTTAACTCCGGCGCAGACAAGCCGATACTCCTGGCCAGCGGGTTGACGCCATCTCGAGAAGACCGATCGAGGGGGTGACCCAACGTGGCGGATTACAGCCGGCTTCCCGGAGCTGTGCACGACCGGTGGCAGTGGCAGGAGTTCGGTGCCTGCCGTGCCCGGCCCACCACCGTCTTCTTCCATCCCGAGGCTGAGCGCGGCCCCCGCCGCAGCCGCCGTGACGCGGTAGCCAAAGCGGTCTGCCACCAGTGCCCTGTCATCGCCGAATGCCGCCAATACGCCCTCCACGCCCCAGAGCCCTACGGGGTCTGGGGTGGGCTTTCGGCAGAGGAGCGGCAAGACTTGCTGCGTGCACGCCGCCGGACGGAATCCCGGCCGGCAGCAGCCGAATAGTGGCACGCAGCTAGATGTGGATAGTACCTACTAACCATCGCAAACCGGGCAGCCCGCGACGACAAGGCTTGCACCGGATCGCCGCCGGACCGGCACGGGCAGAACGCCACCACCGGACCAGGCGACCCGCCCATTTCCGCGCCCGAGGAGCGAGGCGCGCCGCTGATCGGGTGACCTATGGTCGGAAGCATGCGGATGGGTAGCGACCAGGCACGTGACCGCTTTGGTTGCGTGCGTATTGCGCGTCTGGGCACCGCCGACGGCACCGGGCGACCGCACGTGGTGCCGATCGTGTTCACGGTCGTGGGGGATCGGCTGTATACCGCGGTCGACGCGAAGCCCAAGGGCGGCACCGTGCTGCGCCGCCTGGCTAACATCGCGGTCAATCCTCGGGTCAGCGTGCTCGTCGACCACTACGACGACGACTGGACCCAGCTGTGGTGGGCGCGTGCCGACGGCACCGCACAGCTGCGTGATATCGACCGCGCCGACGTCAAATTGCTCGCCAGCCGCTACCCGCAGTACCGGGAGCAGCCGCCACCAGGCCCCCTTATCGTCGTTACCGTCGAGCGCTGGTCGGGCTGGACAGCGGGTGACCTTGGCCGACCGCCCGCCCGCCCGCGCTAACCCAAGGGCGCCGCTGCCCGGCCATCGCCGCTACCGCCGTTCAGCTGCTGATGGCTCACCCCCCAGGTGCATGGTGGAACGATCCATGCGGTGCTTCGTGCGTGCGCCAGCAACCCGGCCCGGGTGCTGCCCCCGGATCCGGAGCGGCCGATCCCTCGCCGGTGCGGATTTTGGGATTTGAGGGTAGAACTGAGGGACGGATCCACGGCCCCCGAGACTGCACGTCCTCCCTTCTTTCGCCGGCGCGTTGGAAGGTTCACATTGGGAGAAGGCCACGAAGGAGCAGACATTGCGCGCAGTTGTCGGAGACCAGTTGCACCTGCACGGGCGGGTCGTCGGTCAACCAGCGCAGACGGCCGAGGTCGTCGAGGTCCACGGGAGGGACGGCTCCCCGCCCTATCTCCTGCGACATGAGGACGGGCACGAGTCCCTCGTGTTCCCCGGCCCGGACGCGTCGGTGGAGCATCCACAGCGTTAGTGCACCGCCGCCGCACCGCCTGAGGGCGCTCGACCCCTCGGCCCAGTCATCGCCGGAAGTGTGACCGTTCTCAATCGGATACTCTGCGGCGCGATGGTCTACAAGATCGAGTTCTATGAGGATGAGTCGGGCCGCAAGCCTGCGCTGAGCTGGATCCGCGACGATCTTGACGTCCGTAAGCGTCGAACGCTCGGCACCGCGATGCGCGAGATCTTGCAGCAGCAGGGAGTCGGCGTGTGCGGGTCACCGTTTGGCCGTCAGCTCGGGGGAGGACTGTTCGAGTTCCGGCTGCGCGACTCCGAGCTGCTGTTGCGGGTGTTCTGTCACGCCTATGGGGACCGCATCGTGCTGCTGTTGCACGGTTATGACAAGGGAGTCGATCCCTCGGACAAGCGGCAGGCACGGGAAATCGCTGAGGCCCGCCATCGGCTAGCCCGCTGGAAGAAACAGCACCGCGATTGACAATATATGGGTAAAACGCCATACTAAGATCATGACGCGCCCACCATCAGACGACTTCGATCTCCTGCTCGAGGACATCGACGCCGAAGCTGTCGCCGAGGGGCCGGCGGCGATGCGGGATCTGCGCGCACTGCAGGTCAAGTACCGCCTGATCAACCTGCTGATCGAGCGGCGCCATGCGCTGCGCTGGACGCAGAAGCAGCTGGCTGTGCACTCTGGGATCGGGCAGGGTGAGATCAGCAAGATCGAGCGCGGCCGCAAGAACCCGACGCTGGACACCTACACCCGACTGGTGATGGCCCTGGACCTTGACGAGGACATCCTCCTCACCGGCAAGATACCGGCGGGCGCGGCACAATAACGCAGAGGCAGGACACGGGATCAGATGCCTCGTGGCCGGACAAACGCTCACGGTCCTCCATCGGCGACAGCGCGGATAGGACACGCTAGTGTCGCGGGTCGTAAGTCTTCTTCTGGTGGGGTGAGGGTTTCGCGTGGCTGATGATCTCGTCGGCGCCTTTGGTCCAGGTGAATGGGTGGGCGTGTTCGTTCCAGCCGTCGATGTAGGTCCCG
>JAABUU010008093.1_pt1 | contig 10567 bp, 19 predicted proteins | sample 5559301 | NCBI WGS metagenome assembly JAABUU01 (sample SAMN10711884, study PRJNA513360) | rock metagenome | isolation source: Antarctica rocks | place: Antarctica: Victoria Land, Richard Nunatak white | reverse complement strand
CGGAGGAGGCGCGCGCGTTGGCGCGCCTACCATGATCGGTGCGGCGCACCTAACTGTGACGCACGGCGCACGTCATGAACGCCTGCCAGCCAGGGGCGGGATGCCTGCCCGGCGGCACACCCAGGCAGGGGTGGGACAACGAAAGCTGCGTAGAACAGCCAATTATGGCATGCCATATGAGCAGAGCGCCAATTTCTACGGTTGATACCCAGTTTGAGTGCCTTGTTAGCGGCTCAGTCCTGTTAGAGGGCTAGTTTTTGGCTGGATACACCTCCCTCACTCGACCGCTAACAGGACGTTCAGACATCAAACTCGACCGCTAATCGTTATTTGGGGACCAGTTTCGCCCCTTCGCAGCTGTTATTGGTGTCAAATGGCTGTTCTACGCAGCTTTCGTTGTCCGACCCCAGGCACGGCGGACAGGGGCCGACAGACCTGGCCTAGCGCGCCTCGTCCTGCCCCTCGAGCGCCGTGAGCGTGTCGCACGCGGCCGTGGCGCGCCGCTGATCGTCCGTGAGCGCGCGCAACAGGTCGAGGAGGCGTTGCGTGGCCTCATAGACCGTCTCATCGCCGGCGTCGTGCGCGCGCTCGTCCAACCAATCGATGATCTGGTGCACCTGGAACTGCTGCCGCGCGTTGGCCGCGATCCACTCCTGAAGCACACGGTGCGCGAGGGCGTCGCGCTGCTCAGGCGGGCGGGTGTTATCCATGCAGCCTACCTGTGCTAGCCGTTTAGTCCATCACACGGACAAGAAGGTGTGAGCGTCTGCCGAAAGGCCGGTGAGATCACCACTCATCGGCCCGTCGACGTTGCTCCAGGAGGCGGGTCAGAACGGGATCTCGTCCATGGTGCCCCTATCGTCGGCGGACGCTGACGCGGGCGCACTCTGGCGATCATACGCGGGCACTGCATTGTCGCCACCGTCGGTCTCCGCGCCCCGGTCGCCGGCCTTATCAAGCATGCGCATCTCGCGGGCGCGCACCTCCAGGCTTTGCCGCACCTGGCCCTCGCGGTTGGTGTACTCGTTCTGCGAGAGCGCGCCCTCGATGTAGACGTACGAACCCTTGTGTAAATACTGCTGACAGGTCTCGGCGAGCTTGCCGAACGCGCTGACGCGGAACCAGGTCGTCACGTCGCCGTTCTTGCCGCGCTCAGTCGTGGCCACGCTGAACGTCGCCACGTTGTCGCCGCTGGGGAGCAGGCGCGTCTCGGGATCGCGGCCCAGGTTGCCGATCATGATAAGCTTGTTGTATGAGCCGGCCATGTGTCTCGTCTCCTTCGTGGTGGGTCGTTCTACAGGGTCATGGAGCGAATGTCCTGCTGGCGTCAGTATAGAAGAGATGTTTGTGTTGCATGGTGCGGGGGGTGTCGGCGCTCTCCGTGCACGCGTGAGAGAATGAGTGAGGCGGGACACGCCGGCGACACGCTGTCGCCCACTCATCGGTACCACGCCCTTTATCCGTGAGCGGTTGGGAGCGTAGTAGTCGGCGGAGGAGTCCAGGAGGAGACCTAATGGACGACGGACAGGCGTGCGACCATGAGTGGCTGCTAGACCACGCGGAGAGGAAATGGTGAGGAGCAGGACCGGTATGGGCGGCGCGGCGCGCGCCTTACCTCTATGTATTGGCTCTGTCGTACCTGCGGAGCCAGTCACGTCACGGTCGAGCGTGAGGAAGTTGGGGATATGGCGCATGGTGGGCATGAGTCGTAGCGATCCCGCGCTGGTAGGGGTGTCGATGTCCGGCGTCATGCCGCCCCTGCTCGCCGTCAGCACGGCGAGCGCCTGGTCGTGCGCGGACCTCATAGTGTTCGACCGGGCCACCGTCGGGCGGGTAGTCCGATGAATAGGCGTGCCGTCGGGCGGGTAGCCATCACCTGCGCCCAGTGCGGCACGTCGTTCACCCTCGCGCGGCACGCGTACGAGCGGCGCGTCGCCCGCTATGGCGCGCGCCTGCTCTGCCAGCGTTGCCTGGGCGACATCTGGCTGGACACCTGGCGCGGCGCGCGCGCCGCGGAGGAGTTGCTGTGCGCGGCGAGCGCCGCGGAGGAGTCGGGCTCTCCCGCCCTGCGCGCGCGCGAGCGCCCGTGAGGCGCCACGCCCATTATTTCTCAAGCAGTGACGCGCTATCCTACGTGCGACGTGGCGCTCATGGGGACAGCGCCTTCAAGGACGTAGACCCTCCCATGCCACCGCTCACTCGTTTCACCGCTTATAAGGCCACCGGCGTCAACGATTGGTCCGTGTTCGATCACTTGCGCCGCCACTCGGTGAGCGGTGGTCTGTCCAAAGAGCGCGCCGTGTTCATCGCCCACGCCCAGGAACACGCGTGGCGTCTGCGCTGTGACCGCTGGCAGCAAGCCGAGCATCGGGATAGCACACCCTAACGCACGACACTGGTGGGGGTGCTGCGCCCTTCATGGGACCTGCCCCCTCCACGCCTCTCTTGTCTGTCAGGGGCATGCTACAATCCGCCGTAGGAGGGCACATGATCGGGGGGAGGCGTGATGTACAAAGTCACCCCATCGGGCTGGCAACAGTGGACGATGGCCGGGCCACGACCTCGTACCGCGCCGTCGTGAGATTGACCTGTGCCGACTGCACACGGCCCATCTTGCCCGATGCCCTCTTTTCGCGGCGCACGCAACGTGCCTCCATGCTGACCGCACACCAGACGAGGGTCGCTGTCTGTGCGGTGTGTCGCCCCCTACGCCTGGAGGGTCACACGGCCGCGCCAGCGCCGGCGGAGGAGGAAGAAGGACAATGATACTGGACCACGACGCCACGACGCCACCGCTACGCGACGCCACGCATCCCGACGAGCGGAACGCCACCGACGCCTGGTTGGTCACGGGCCATGGCTTGCGGTTCCGCGACGCGATGACCCACATCGTCCATGCCTGTGACCAGGCCCTGGCGGATGCGCGGCTGACCACGACCAGGGATCTCGACGGACCCCTACAAAGCCTCGTCGCCGACCTGCGGCGTGAGAAGGCGGCCGCTTTGGCCTGCCGCGCGATCTTCGAGAGCCACCTTGCCGCCGCCGTGGCCGACATGCGTGGCGTGGCCCAGGCCACGGACGACGCTTATATGCGCAAGGTCGCGGACGCGTTGGAGACCGACGCCTACCAGGAGCTGGTGCCCTAACCAGTCGTCGGCTGCACGACGCAGTAGTCGCTGGAGGGGGTTAAGAGGAGGCCTAATGGATGACGGGTACGCGTGCGACCATGAGTGGTTGCTAGACCACGCGGAGAGGACTGGTGAGGAGCAAGACCAGTACGGGCGCCGCGTCGCTCGCCTCACCTCTAAATATTGGCTTTGTCGTACCTGCGGAGCCAGTCACGTCACGGTCGAACGTGAGGAGGTCGGCGACATGGCGCATGAGCCATAGCAATCCCTCGTTGGTAGGGGTGTCGGGTGCCAGTGTCCGGCACCCCACCCGCCCTGCTACGCGCTAGGATAGCGCCCTCATCGAGTGGAGGACCGACCATGCCGCTGCCTCCCCGCTACACCGTCCACCACCACGCGGCGACCGGCAGTTGGTACGTCTACGATCGTTTGCTCGATCGTGCGGTCCGCATCGAGGCATCCGCGTTGTCGGTGGCGAACATCGCCCGCGACTATGAGGCGACCTGGCGCAGGGCATGTGAGCGGTGGCAGCAGGCCGAGCACCAGGACAACACACCATAAGCGTCAGCGCGAGGAACGTACAGGACGATGCAGCGCGACCGGCCCACGGTGATAGCTTCAACACCGTGGGCCGGTCGCTTTCTCAGCATGCGACATGGGACGTTGTCAAGGGCGATTTATTTTTGGAGCAAGCGCGTTTTCGCCAGGCCGATGTAGCGTGACCGCCGGAGGTCGCAGCGGCGCACCCCCTGGGAGATCGTCCCCTCGATCCCGGCCCGGATCGTATACTGTGCCTTGAACTCCTCCGTCGTCTGGCGCTGGCGCGCCGCCTGCAGTGCCTCGTGATGCTCCCGGGGCCGGATCATGGGCGCGCGCGGGCGCGGCGACTGGACGCAGCGCTCCCGCACCGGGCAGACGCTGCAATCGGCGTGCGCGAAGCGGATGTTGATGACGTCGTGGTCGGCGCTGTTCCTGGCTGGTTTCCAGCTCGTGCTCACGTGCCCGCGCGGGCACGTCGCCCGGTGCGCCTCCCCGTCGACGACGAAATAGGCCATGGTCACGTCGCTCGTATCGACGACGTGCTCCCGTGGCAGCAGGTCACGCGCGGCCAGATGATCCTGAATGGTCGTCGTCATCGTATTGTCAGCGGTCGTCGTCGGCGTCGTTTCGACGTTCGTCACCAGGTGGAGTTCCTCCTCATCGCAAGTCTCGGTCACATGCACCTTCAGCTCCTCGCCGCTCCGAAGCGGCCGCTATGCCCGTATAGGTGAGTCGGCTCCGCGAACAGGAGACGGCCACCCCGCTGGTGGACCAGCTGACGGCCGATGTCGCTACGCTCCGGCAATGCATCGGCTGGCGTGAGCAAGCGGAGCGTGGGGAGACGGCGGTCGTGAATCTCCGCCTGGACACGGAGTTTGTCCGGTTCGATCGTCCGCGCGTGGTGCGCGCCTTGGGGCGGATCGCGGCGGATCTCGACGAACTCGTCCGCACGCAACACACCGGAGAGATCCGCCCGGAGCCCGACACCGACGATTCCCCCACACGTCATCGCCGTCGACTCGCCGAGCCACAGCCGCTCCCATCACGCACACCCGGCAAGCCACCCACACGTCGTTCATGAAACTGAACAGCTTAGGCCAGTTTTCGGGTCCGCTACTACTCGACACCCATGTTCATTGCTGGTGCTGCCTCCGCGACACGCGCATAGGCCCGGCGGCCGGGCCTATGCGCGTGCGCGCGCCACGGCGTCGAGGACATCTTGGCGGCCGTCCGGGTCCGCAGGTGGTCGAGCCAGGCGTAGGGCGCGGCCCGAGACCGCGCGAAGTCGTAGCTCAGGACCGCGTAGAAGGCGGTGGGGTCGCGCGCCGCGAGCAGGGCCAGCGCCTCGTCGGGGGAGTTGGCGCACTCCGCCGCGTAGCCGTCGTCGCCCAGGACCAGGGCGAGGAGTCCCGCGATGGTCGCGTCCGGCTCGATGATGAGGAGGGCGGCGGACGCCCCACCGCTCTCTTGTGGTCCCAGCATCGGCCGCGCGCTCCTCCTGAAGGTTGATGGTTAGGGAACGGATGACGGGCGCGCGGGGTTTCCACTTCGATGGACGCGGGCCGCCCCTGTGCCCTGTCCGACCGCTTCCACGTCGCCAGCGCCCGTCACGCGTACCCCCACTGTAGCGCACCGGGGGGCGTGCAGGCAAAAACAGCGCTGTGGCAAAGAGTAAAATGGATGGAAGGGTAAGACCGTCAATCTTCGAGATCGTAGGATGCACGAGGAACTGCACCCAAAGGTTTAGGGGGGTAAGAATGGAGGACAGCAGCGACACACGCGCACGCCTTGACGAAGAAGGCCGACGAACCGCCCACGAACAAGGGCGACTCAGATACTGCGTGCGCGGCCAGCTACTCCACTGGGAAGTATGGGAAACCGACGACCTAGAGCACTACATCCGCATCCCTGGAACATGGAGCATGGAAACAACCGCACAGAACGCCGCGGATCGATTCACCAAGACTTTTCGGCACTTGTGGCCCAGGCGCACCTACTGATAGTCGTACCTAGCTATTGCGGGCGTCATGGGTTCAGAGAGCCACCGCGAGCGATACCGGGTGAACTGATAGACCACCCGATCCCGCCGACAGCGACGCCTGAGCGTGCGTACAGGCTACCCGTGTACGACCTGCTCATTTTCCTCGCCGCAGACCTGGCACACCCACGATACTCTCGACGTGCCAGGGATATAGCTGGCCCGGTTTCCCACTCCTATCACCCGTTGTCGTGGCTGTATGGTCCGCTCTGTTATGGTCGTCTGGCCGGAGTCGGCGGCCGTGCGGCACCGCCTACATATCAAGTCGCGTTCATTCATACGAGAAACCCCCTTCATTCATTGACATTGACAGGGTATCGCGCGGCGCAGGGGCGGGCGTAAAAGGGGTACGGCGTTGAGCGTCGGGGACAATGGGCACGCATTAACGCTTGTTGTGAGTTATTTGGCCGGTTTTGGGCCTGTTTTACCCGTCAATAGGTCGTGCTTGGAGCGACAATGCGCGTGAATGCACTGATGCACCGCACCATCGCGCCGACCTTCCATGCCGTGGCGCGACGACACCGCTCCGGGGCGCAGTCTGACCGTAAAATAGTCGCGCATAGCCCATTTAATTCACACCAAGCGTATTATGCTGTCGTGTCCTCTGATGACCCACCGCCAGCCCCCAGCCCCGCGTCAGGTCATGCCGGCACACTGGCGATGCCAGGTGGTCGCCGTATCAGATGAGGACTAGAGGAGGATAGAGGGCATGTCGAACGTCAATGATTCAATCAGCCGTCGTCGCGCGCTTGCTCTCGGGGGAGGCGTTGTCGGCGGCATCGCCGTCGCCTCAGCGCCGCTGCTCGGCGCGCCTGGCCGCGCCCTGGCCGCGACCGCGCGGGGTGGGATCGACGTGACGGGGAAGACGAAGAACGGCCAACTGCCCGTGCAACAGATCGAGACCATGATGCCGCGCCCGTTGGGCAAGCGCGTCGTGTGTATCCAGCCGCCTCGACCTGATCGGGATCGAGGGCGCGTGAGCCGTCGCGTGTCTGGGGACGACTAGTCCGTCGCGCTATATCTGCCTGGCGTGGCCGCCCGCGTCACACCGTTTCGTGCGGCGGTACGACGTCCCGACCGGGAGCGTGACGGCCGTCATGGGCGACGCATAGACGATCGGGCATGCTTCTTGCCGCATGGGGAGGGCACACGGTCCCACCGCGGAACCCCAGGGGCGCGCCCCGCCAATCCACGGCGTCTCGACGTGACGGGTGCTTCTGCCCGGCCACGAGCGGCGGCGGGGCAGGGAGGGTCCATGTCCCGTTCGCGCTTCGCCATCGGCGTCGCCAGCACCTTCCCGCCGCGTGAGGACGGCATCGCGACCTTCACGCGGGATCTGCTCGACGGGGTGTGCGGGGCGCACGCGGGCATCAGCGCCCGTATCGCCGCCATCACCGACCCCGGCTCTTACTACGCCTATCCGCGCCAGGTCTGCTGGGAGATCGAACAGGACGACAAGGACAGCTACGCTGCGGCCGCCCGCGCCCTCTCGCGGGCCAAGGTCGCCGTCGTCTCGCTGCAACATGAGTTCGGCCTCTGGGGTGCCCCCAACTCGCTGGCCGCGCCGTTCGACCGCTACGACTGCGCGCCCGCTTTCCTCGACGCACTCGACCGGCCGGTCGTCACCACGGTGCACTCGGTGCTGCCCCAGCCGCGCCCGGACATCCGTGCCGCCGTCCGCCTGCTCTGCGAGCGCAGCGCCGCCACCGTGGTGATGATTGGGGTGGGGGCCAAGATCCTGGCCGAGGACTACGAGGTGGATCCCGCGCGCCTCGTCGTCATCCCCCACGGCGTCCCGGAGGTGCGGCCTGGCGACAAGGAGCGGACCAAGCGCCGGTTGCGCCTCGCGGGGCGCACCGTCGTCTGCACCTTCGGCCTGCTCCACCGCGCCAAGGGCATCGAGACCGCCCTGCGCGCGCTGCCAGAGGTGGTCGCGCGCCATCCCGATGTCCTCTACCTGATCATGGGCGAGACGCACCCGCAGGTGCGCAAGCAGGAGGGCGAGTCCTATCGGGCGGAGTTGATCGCGCTGGCCCGGGAGTTGGGTGTGGGCCGCCACGTGCGCTTCGTCAATCGGTACCTGGAGCAACAGACCCTCGTCGCGTATCTCCAGGCGACCGATGTCTACGTCACGCCGTACCGCGACCGCACCCAGATCACGAGCGGGACGCTCTCCTACGCCTTGGGCTGCGCGTGCGCCATCGTGAGCACGCCCTACGTCTACGCGACCGAGGCGCTGGCCGAGGGGCGCGGCTTGTTGGCCGAGTTCGACAGCCCCGAGAGCATCGCCCGCTGCGTGAGCCTGTACCTCGACGATCCCGTGTTCCGGCACAACACCGAGGAGCGCGCCGTCGCCTACGGACGCGAGATGACGTGGGCGCGCGTGGGCGCGCGGTACGCCGCGCTGTTCAGGGAGGTCGCACAGGGCGGACGTCCGGAGGTGGCGTCCACCGTCCCGGCGTAGCCGCACCTGTTGATCGCGACCGGGAGAGGGCACCGGGATGCGACGACTGTCCCGGCTACCACCGTCATCCGAGCCACAGCGCGCCCCCCGTGATAGCTCACATCGGGCCGACCAATGCACCGTGACGCGCGATAGGCGATCGTCTTCAGGGGCAGAGCGGGGCCGTGCCACCAGCGCCGAACCTGGCGGAGGCGGCTGCGGCCCGAACCGGCTTCCTGGCCGCGGATGGCCCGGGCCAGCGCCGCTGGTCGCAGGTACGGCACCGCCACGAGACAGAGCGCCACGAGACAGAGCGCCACCCGGGCCACCGTTTCCACGGTCTCGTGCGTCTGCACCGGAAACAGTCAGCACAGGGGCGCATACGTCACCGGCGACACCGACGCGTGCCGTGGGCGGGACCACAATCAGGGCCTGTGACAGCGGAGCACTCGACATAATATTACCGCAAAGGGCGTCGAGTCGTACGGATAGAGGTGCGCTGCGTCGGTCGCGGGGCTGGGCTACGGGCGCTAACAGGAGCAATGTGCTGGTACAGGGCACGCGCCGTCGGGCCGATGGTATGTGCTCGGCACCGGAAGTCAACCGCGCGAGCGGTCCCCACCCACCGTCGTTAGTACCCGCTTGGCGTCTTACACTCGAAGTGCGAGACGACCTGATGCGCGTGCTGCTGCCCGCATTTCGGGCAGGTCGGCGGTTGCTCCTTCAAGCGGTCGTGCTCGTGCATCGGCACCGTGACCTGAAAGCGCTCGCCGCACGCCGGGCACTCGAATTCGTACATAGCCATGTCTCGCCCCTCCTTATCCCGGTATCTCGTCCTCCTCCATCCACCATCAGTAAACACCCGCGCGAGTGGTTGGTCAAGGGTGTGGCGTGGCGGTCAGGGCTACCGCGACCCACAACGTCAGAGTTGTTGCGCCGATCCGCGCTTTCCGTCAAAGTGGGTGCGCCAATCCGCGCGCGCTGTGTCCGCGTCGTTCTCATGTGGGACGTGTCCTTAACGCGCAGTGTGAGCGTGGAATAGTGAACCTGCTTGTATATTAGGAGAGTCGGTTCGACGACGGCGGTGAGGACGCTGGACCTGCAGCGGAGCGAACCGCGTTTGTGAGATTGTTCCCCGCCGTCGCGGGCTGGCGAGAGTCTGGACCGGATGATGTGGCCATGACCACGTATGACAAGCACAGACGATAGCCGCCCGGAATCGCGTCGCCCCTGCCAGCCCTTCAGCCATAGTTAGGAGTACGCCATGCCTGTCGCCGGCGCATTGCCCCCCTCTGCCTACCGCCTCTTCGTCGGCGTCGACATCGCCGCAGCCACGTTCACGGCGGTCTGGATGGCGCCCAGCGCGAGCCCCAGCCGCCCGCTTACCCTGGACCAGACCCCGCAAGGCTTCGCGACCCTGCAAGCCCGCCTCCTCGCGGCCGGCCACGCCCCCGGCGAGGTCCTCGTCGTGATTCACCCCTATCGGGAGAAGTGCAAGCGGCGCATCGCCCGCATCGGGGGCAAGGGGCTGTCCACCCACCGCTGGATCGTCGGCGGCAAACTCGGCGCCGTCCTCAACAAGTGGGGCCTGATGGGCGCCTGGAAGGCCGCTACCGCCAACGTCCATGCTAGCGCCTTCCTGCCCCTGGTCACCCGCTTCGCCAAGGACATGGTTGTGTTCGCTGACGGGAACTGCGCTCACAAGGAGGGGAACCCGCCCAACTTGACGGTGTGCCCACGCGGCGTCTGGAACGACCGCATGCTCGTGGAAACGACTTTGACTCTATGCTCACCCTGGTCTGCCACACCAAGAAAGCCGCCCATCGCGTCTGGCGCTACGTCACCATGCGCCTGGCTTTCACCGTTGCTCTGTTCAATACACGCGCTCAATGGGATGGCCTCCTCCTCGATGAGCACGGCCGCACCCATCGCTCCATCGCCCGGTTCAGCTTATGACACGAGCACCAAAGGTTAATAATGGGCACGATCACGTCATCGGGCTGAAAAGGACGATGACACTCCTGGCATGAGCCGCGATCCTCATTCATCCCGCTTCTCCGCGTGGCTGGCCTGGTTTCGTGACGGTGCCTGGGGCTAGCCTCCGATGTGCGACATCTCCACCTTCGTGAAGGCCCTGGTATGCGCGGAGCGGATCTCGGAGTAGCGATCCGCACGTCCGCGCCAGATGGCGTGCAGTGTGGCCGTGATCTCGGCGTCGGAGGTGCCTCCGCGCAGGCCATGGCCCTGGCTCGCGAAGAGGCAGGTGTAGAGCCAGCCTTCGGTCGAGAGCCGGGCGCGCGTGCAGGTGCGGCAGAACGGCTGCGTGACCGAGGCGATCACGCCGATCTCTCCGCTGCCGTCCACATACCGCCAGCGGGTGGCGACCTTGCCCGTGTACGTGGGATCGACGGGTGCGAG
>JAABUU010008092.1_pt1 | contig 10569 bp, 9 predicted proteins | sample 5559301 | NCBI WGS metagenome assembly JAABUU01 (sample SAMN10711884, study PRJNA513360) | rock metagenome | isolation source: Antarctica rocks | place: Antarctica: Victoria Land, Richard Nunatak white | reverse complement strand
CTCTAAAATCTCAATGTTCAACATTTTTCTAAAAATGCAGTTTGATGCCTTTGAGTTCGATATTATGTTCGTGGATACAACTGACTGAAAGGAATAAGACCTGAAAGTTTGAAGAAAATCGGCCCAGAAAGTTAAATGGTACCCAGCCTTCGAAAACAATGGTACCGAGCCCCCTGTTCCCAAGTTCTCGCTTAATTTCCTCTCCAAAAACAATGGTACCCAGCCCTGAGTACCATTACCCATTTGGGATAGAAAATTAATAAGTAAACTAAAAAGATAGAAAATCATGTAGAATGATTGATAGAATTATGTTTGAAGCTTGATGAGAAGTCATGTAGAAAGTCATGAAGAAAGTCATGTAAAGAATCATGTAGAAAGTCATGTAGAAAATCATGTAGTAAAAAGATCAGTAAATGACTTGATCAAAAGATCAGTAGAAAGCTTACTAGTAGAAAGATCAATAGAAAAATCAATTCATTGAAAGATCAGTAGAAAGCTCACTAGATGACTTGATCAAAAAATCAATAGAAAGATCAGCAAAAATGCTTGATAAAGAAACATGAAGAATGCTTGATAGAGAGTCATGAAGAATGTTGAGTAGAAAGTCATGTAGAAAGTCATGTAGAAAGTCATGTAGAAAGCATTGTTTGATTCATGTTATGCATTTGATCAACGCGTATTTTGAAGCATGTAGAATGTTTGATAAAATGTTTGATAAAAAACTCAGTCAATAGCTCAATAAATAACTCAGTAGAAAGATCAATAGAAATATTAATAGAAAGATTGATAGAAAGATTGATAGAAAAGTCGATAGAAAGATTGATAGAAAGATCAATAAAACAAAAGATCTTGAGAACGCAACTTATCAATGCACATTGCAAGCAACATCACTTTTACTAAGCATGAAATCTACTTTCATTTAGATGTAGCTTGCTATCAAATACATGTAGATTTCTCATCATAAACTGATTTATTCTATTACGAATGTTAATTTAATAAATCTCTTTTGTTGAAACTTTCTTTCATTCAATGTTGCTGTTGTCATCAAATTAAACTTAGATTTTTTTCTCATTGACTTCAAAGTCACTATCTTCAACATAAATTCTCAAAAACAACATCTAGACTGAAACTTCTGCTTTCATACAATTGTTTTCTTCATTGCATGATCAGATTTGATTATTCTAGTCATCATAAATGAAGTGAAAAAGAATGAAGATTCATTGAAAGTAGTAGTAGTAGTGATCAATGTGAGATTTTTACTATTTTTCAATCTACTTCAAAGCTTGAACATCATAATGATGAAGAGTGAAACAAAGAATGAAGAGAAATTCAATGACAGTGAGACTGTAGTTTCACTGTTCTTCTTCTTTTGTTCATTTCTTTGCTTAGCAGTCTCACTGTTCTTTTTCTTTTGTTTATTTCTTTGCTTAGCATCTCACTCAGCTACTTTCACTGCAGTCAAAGCTCAAGCATTGACTCTATCATGTTTTTTCTTTTGATGAAGCTCAGCTCAAACTTCTTTTCTTGTAAAAGATGATTTTGAAAGCATCATGAAAAGTCTTTGACTTACTTTCTGCAGTCTCTTGTGTGTGACAGTCACGTTGATATGAAAAATAAACAGCTGATTGACTAGAAGATTGATCTGCTGACGTGATAACTTTTCATGCAGCTTCTGCAAGCTGACTGCTGCATGAAGAAATTTATTTTTACTAACATCATGATATTTTGTTGAATTTGCGTCATTTGAATTGATGAAGTCATTGTAGTATCTAGTCTGTCAGTTACTTAATGCTATAGAAGATTCATTCAGTCATCAATGAAGATGAAGAAGCAATATTGAAATTGAAAATTCTTGTCTGCAAGTGTGTAAGAAATAATGTCTGCAGAGAAGTTCATATTTAATGTAAATATCACAGTCACATGAATCTGCAGTGATTAACTGAGTTGCGAGTTTCTTGATTGCTATTCATTCAGAATTTATCTTTTCTAGAACTCAGATAGTCACATGATTCACAAGTAATTGAAATGCTTCAAAATCAACGACTTAAGATTTATTTATACAAGATCTCTCATCAATTTCATGAATGAAGCAATATCACAACTTCAGTTTGAACTTCATGAACTTAATGATGTTTTCTAAAGACATCTGAGAATTCATGATGATCTTGAGAATAAAATGAAGACTTTCATTTCGCTGTAAGATCACTGCTTCAAGATTACAATATCATCATGTATAACATAAAATCATCTGTCTTTTCTTGAAGTATCAGTCGATTCAGAAGTAGTTTCGATCAGATGAATGTAATAGCATCAGCAATGCTGCTCAATTGACTTGCAGCTCAATAGTAGTACTGAATTTCACTCACTGTCATGTAGCATTCTTGATCTCTTCACGATGTTTAAAGAAGTAGTTAACTTTAAATTTAGTTACTTGTGCTTGAATGTTTTCACAGACATGTCAATTGCATAGCTGAAGCTGAACGTTAAGCATAGATATAAATAGCGAAGTCATCAATTTCTTGCTCTGATCGACTATAATGATTTATGAAAACAAGCAGTCATTAAATAGTTCTTCATGCATACATTGAATGAAGAAATTGAACGTCTCTTCGAATTCTTATATGACAAATGAGAAGTAAACTGAAAAGATCATTGTCATGTTAATGACATTCACAGTCACGAAAAGAAGCATCTTCAGTGCGTTGATATTGAAGATAGCATCTGTTTTCATCATAAAGTCGCTTATAAATCTCTTAGATAATTTTCGCTGATAGTTATTCAATAAAAATATCTGCTCAATATTCTTCTGAATTGAAGCATCAGCATCATTTAGTATGTAGAAATATTGAATTTGAACAATGAACATTGAATTATCAAGACATTGAAGTAGTTCTGTGATGATTTTCTCTTTGAATCGAGTAATAGAAGATATCAAATTGTAGTACTGCTTTTTGAATAAATGAAATTTCTGATCGTAGTTCTTGAAAGTGTTTTCTAGCACATGCTCAGAAGCTCAATAAGTAAGCTTGCTTAAGCGATTTGTTTTGATCAATTCAATTGTCTTTGTCTGCTTCAACTGATGCTTCTTATGACTATCATAGAAAAGAGAATTGATGATAACATCATGACTATGAATCTGATCTTGTACTCTCATTATTTAGATTTTATTCTCGTCATCGTGATCAACAGATTGATAATTGATAAAGCAACGTCATTTGCAATGTTTGACTTTGATCTTAGTGAGTTTCTGCTTGCGATTCGTACTTTCGTCTTTGCTAGCATGATCATTGAGCTTTCAATAATTTTTGATATCAATCTTGTGATGTATGCATGAATAGTTTCTTCTGTCTACTTCGCAGAATTCAATGACTATCTGAAATCTCTGACTGAAAGCGTAGTTTTGTAGTCTTTCATATGTCTCACTAGATATATCAAAAAGCTCATCATCAACAGAAAATTCTAGATGAGTCGAGAGTATTCTATTGATTGCTCGCTGAATGATGAGTATGAAACTAGAGTTCAGATTGAAATGAAATTGTCGTATGATAGACATGACGACGATGACGTGAATGCAGATAGATAGATAGATAGATAGATAGATAAATAGATAGATAGATAAATAAATAGATAGATAAATAAATAAAGCGTAGTTGTTTGAGAGAAAGATTGATGAAGCTTGAAAGATGAGCGAAGCTTAAAAGTCATACTGAATGAGCGATGTGATAGATAATCAGTTTATGATGAAGAATCTACATGTATTTGATAACAAGCTACATCTAAATGAAAGTAGATCTCATGCTTAGTAAAAGTGACGCTGCTCGCAATGTGCATTGATAAGTTGCGTTCTCAAGATCTTTTGATGATGAGTTGTGTCTTGAGCATATGAATGATGAATATAGCAACTTATTGCTATGAAGTAAACATCAATAGAAGGTTTGAATTTTGAATCTCACTCTCTAAAGTAGTTCTTGACAGCGACATACTATGAATTAAGTTGAATCTATAAGTAGAGTCAGGAAAAAACCGTTTATTCTACAATAAACGTGTTTAATATCTCTTAGTGATTTATTCATGTTTGTTTATTGATTTTATATTATATAAGCAAGCTAAACTCAGCTGATTTAGCTCAAGAGATTTGATCTTACTGTCATCAATCAACTCTCGAAGCTTTTCATACAAATCAACAGAATATCTGATAACAGTGTTTTAGCGAAACGTGACTGATCTATCAAAAATCTCATAAAGATGAAGACTAGAAATCAGCTGAGCAACATTAACATCGATAAGTTAATGTATATTTATATAAACGAGCGCACGCTTAATTGATTACAAGATCTAAAAAAGAAGCTTCGCTATACACAGAGCATTGAAATCGATGAGAAGAAGCTTTTGAATATGAAAGATAGACTGCTGCAGAAGAAAGTTGCTATGACTAGGCTAAATTCTTCAAACGATGAGATGCTGAAGAAGTTTCTGAATAGCATCGTTGAAGATGAGATGACAATGAAGCACTCAAATAATTGATGCTATTTATATATATCTCTGTGTTTAATATCTGCTTCAATAAACGTGTATTAAACATGTTTATTGACTATTCTAATTTGATTAAGCAATAAACATGTTTAATACAATTCTGATTCTATCTATGAGCATTGAACGCATTATTTTTGAAACGCTTGGCAGCATGTCGATTGTGGCAGAACGACGCGAAGTATATTTATTTTTGAAATCAAGTAAAGTAAAGTAGAAAGAGATACTTCTAATGATCGAGATAGTCTTTATCGCTATCAACGATTATGATTCTGATGGGTGCGATTGGCACTACTTCGATAAAATTCAATATTTGAATTGTCTAATTCTGGAATGATGAGCTTGAGGAAAAACTGAGGCCTGGCTATATTTTAGTACAAGCAGAAAGCATCTCATAATCCGCATCTGCTACCATCAGCCGGTCTCGTATGTTGTAAGAGTACTCAAGCACACCTGAGTCTTGTTCCAGAGATAGCCAATGTCAGTGACAGCCGGTTGAGCTCACAGACATAGAGTGGTCCATCATCCCGTGATCCTCAACTGATTGACGAAATCCAGACCACCAGGATTCCCGCTAAAACGAAAGGCGCCGCAGCTCTCGCTCTCCAAATGGTTGACCAGGCCACTCAATGCAACATGTTCTCGTTGGCAGCGCGGACAGTGGTAGATCTTTTGTCGATGCACAGGACTACCAAGGTGCTGATTGAGGCCAATCAATTGAGCGAAGCCCCTCTGGCAGAGATAACACCGGTACCAAGATCCATCCCAAGCAGCGCCGGTCGCCAGAGTCGTGGTATCACAGTGGCTGTGCCAGCCAATCTGCTTGTTGGTGAGTACATGACCCGGATCGACCTCGCGACAGTACTGGTCGATTTTTTGGCGGTTGATGCCGGATGGGCAGGCGCCGGACTCAAGATGGAGGCAAATTCCAGTGAGGTTGGTGAACATATTGGAGCACCACGGACATTTGGCGTTCTTTCCAGCGTGCTTGGACGACTTGAGATGCTTTTTGCAAGAACGTCAGCCAGGTAGTTGAGGCCACAGCGTAGTACGACTGACCTGATTCAAGTTATTGGGGTTCTGGAACTGCCTCTGGCAGCCATAACAGTAATTGGGAGGATGTGCCTCATCCTCATGCTCTTCGAGTTCCTTCTTGGTTTCGAAGATACCCTCGCAGTCCTGGCAAGAGTACCAATGCTCGCTCTGCTCGTGTTGAAGACGAAGCTTTCGGGCATGTGTAGGCCAACGAGCGTAACACCATCCGCACTCGATCTCATCATCATGCTGGGCGCTGTGATCGAGGTGGTTGCGCATGCCATTGGCATTGAAATTACGACCGCAGCATTCGGGCATGATTGAGATTCTTCGAGATTCTTTAAGCCGCGGGCTTCACGCATCTGGCATGAGTATCTCCGACGCAGGTTGGCTGGTTGACGATGCGGGAAAAGGATGCGATTGGCTCTTCTGTCAGCCTGCTCAGACGCTAGACTAAAAGAGTTAGATCAAGCCCCTGAACACTTCTGAATCCCGTCACGGAGTATCATGCCATAATCTGTATAACAGCATAGTGTTTAGCTAAAGAATGCGCATGTAAAGATTTTCGATGTTTTCAATTGAAAGATCAACTAGGAATCTATCTTCGAGAACACTGAATAAACACTTTTCGCTTTCTCTATTGCCTGTACACTCAATCGACTAGCCTCTTACCTATATCACGAGCAGCTCTTGAACCTCAACCTTCGACTTCTTCACCAGCTCGCCGTCCATGACGCCCTGAACATACGCCTCGCCTATAAGCGTATACAACCGTGTCGCTCCAAGTCCCTCCACACCAATGTCGCCCATCGAGCGCAACAGGTACGGCGTTCTGCTCCCTAGAAGCACAAAAACCTCATCGCCCGCTTGCGCCGAAGATCCCATACCCATATATCCCGTATCGGTGTTGAAATACCGCCGCTGCAAGCCCACAGACCTGATAGTACGATCCGCCTCCGTAGCCATTGCGTGTTCCTCTGGCGAGGAGAAATCATTTATAGCCGGAGCGCGGTGGATACCTCTCATCGTCTTCTGTCGCCCGAGCCATCGCCGCCATGCTTGCACTGCGGTTTTGTCATGAAGCGTTGTGCGTCTGAACATTGTGTGCCCGTCAAGTCCCGCAGAGCTGTGGCTGCCTACGAAGAACGCGTCGCCGCACACGGTGCGCCAAACAGCGTCATACTCGGTTCCACCTGCGACATATGGCTGGTCAAGGTCATCAGGGTTCGAGGGAAGTGGGAAGTGATCTATTTTGATCGCTGAGGCGCGGTTGACGAGGAATGGCATGAAGTACTTGAAATTATCATGATCAACGGTGCCGATACGCAATGCTGATAGTGTGAGAACACGCGTCCTAGTGAGGATGGAGGAGGAGGTGTAGCGGGTGGGAGAGGGAGGGGAGGGGCGGCTGGCGCAGGCGTCGAAGATGAAGGCGCGGTTGATGCGCTCGGAGGTCCCGACCTCATAACCCCTTTTGTTTATAGTCTCCCAATCGGGGGTCCAGCTGGGCATGTCGAGCTCAACTGCTTCGGGGATCGATTTGTGCTTCTTCCGCAGGGCGTCCTGCATATATTTCTCGCTAGCAGACGCTGTCAGTGGAAGGACTTTGTAGTATGTGGCACCCTCCTTGATTTTCTGGAGATCTCCCATCATGTTTAGATAGTTTCTCTCAGTGCGGAAGGTAAGGATGGCGAGCGAGCCCGAAACCTCCATGGATCTTAACGCTACCTCCTGGTAGAGCTCAGATGTACCCATTTTGTAATTAGGGGCTATTGCTCTACTGTTACCCCAGTCTGTGACAAGACCTAAAAGGCCATAGACTTTGTCCCGAGCATCTGTGGCATCTTTCGAATAATAAAGACGAAGAAGGGTCAGTAAAGTGATACTCTCCTTTCTCCGCCAGAGATTCCCGCTCTCGACAATTGCTAGCATCTTGCGGCAGAAGTCCTCCATAGGCAAAGAATTACGATCTCCTGGAGGCAAAACACCTACACAGCATGATGACTTGTGACGCTCGAGATTGGATGATGCGAGGGCGTACATACGGAGGGGTGCTGTGAACCGGCCGAATACGACAGTGACTTTTGAAGGGAGGGTAACCTCTTGGATCACCCAGATTCGATTCCACTATTAAAAGCGATATATCAGGTTCTTTCTCTTCATGAAAAAAGCGCAATTATGAATTCAGTATCTACCTACCCATGGCTGGGCGACCAAGCTACTAAACGCTTTCATGCATTGCTCACGCAATTTCATACTCCTCAATAGCGGTATGTCCGCTAAATGCACATCACCCGCCAGCAAGCGCATCAGGCAGAATCCCAGCATCAGCGGGTTTGCAGAGCGTGCGTCCGGCTTTTCTGGATACGTATCGCCATAGGCCGCTGCAAAAGCTAGAACTGAGTTGATGCTTGATATGTCGGCTTCATCGCCACCCCAATCGAAACAGCTAGCATCCCAATGTTCGTCTCCGGGGATGGGCTGCGGGTCATCCCCTAGCCAGACAATTACCTCCTTCGGATTTTCAAAGATGACGCGCATCATTTCAACTTGATGCATGCGCTCGGCGGGGTCGAATTGGTTGATGGAGAGAGCGTCAATCCAGACTGGAGTCTTGGTATTGATAGTACGAAGGCGTTGAAGGGCCTTTTTTAGATTTCGCGTGATAGCAAGGCGCTGCCCGTTGAGAGTGATCGGAACAGTGTCGTTCTGGTTTCCCCATGTGTATGACAATGCTTGGTATACTGGGTGAGTATTGAGCGAAACAGCCGACATTTCACAGCACACATCGTACTCTGGATCAATATCGGGAGATAATTTTACTAGTCGAATCTCCCGTTTAGCTTTGTCTAGCGAGCTGTAGATCTTCTCAAGTTCCTTCCCCTGTTCCGCAGTCTGACTCTGTAGAACCAGCTTCGAAGATCCTTCACCAGGCTGGGAAATGGCCGTCACGTTGAACGGCGTCGCTTTTGACGTCTCGCCACGCTCGGCTTGTACTTGTCCTCTTGTTGCTAGGACGGCGGCTGCTTCTTTGCGTTTGCCCTCAATGATCCTCTCTACTGTTTGTGGGGGCAAGGTCTTCAAGCGTTCCAACGTCTCTGAGGGGAAGGGAGGCAGGCCTGGAATATCTTTCTCTCGTGCCACGACGGGATCTGGCGCTGTTTGGGCCGGTGTTGCCTCTGGCACTGGCGCTGGAGAAGCAATACTGCTCCGAATGGGCTCTTTGCTTGACTGCACACTGGTCAAAATCATCTTTGTGCAATTATCGATGCGCTCAACGGCCTCTGCGAGGTCTTTCAACTTGGGCTGCTCAATGACCTTATCTAGCAAGAGGAGAACACTATTGGAGAAGTCCTTGAATACGTGATAAGGAACAGCCTTAGCGGTGGTAGCCTCTCCCTCTCCACCAGACCTTTCGCTGTACTTCTGAAGCTCTTGAATTTCTTTTTTGAGGTTGCTGGCGTGGGCTGCAACCGCCACTGGAGACTGGCCCACTGAGGGCCAAGCAGCTGTACTGTTCTCGGCCATTTTTGTACCTCTTTTTTGGCTCGGAAGTAAATGGATCAGAAGGATAAATCACGCTCATGAACATTTTTCGAAGAAACTAGGAAAGCATATGCACTGGCTTGACAGGTCCCACTAATTTGCCAGTTCGTATCGAGAAGTTTGAACATTATGTATACGACGTTAATAAGCCTCAAGAAATTCGAGACCATGGATACGAACGGGAGGTAGAAAAGACAACCTCTAAAACCGCCCCCATTCTTCAAGTAACAAATGTAAATCAAAACGGAATTTGCCGAGCTCGCGGCATTTTGGCCCCATGTTCCTAACCCATTCGGGCTATCCGACTAGCAGCTCGCGTGCTCCCTTTATAGGAACATTGTAAATTAGGGCAAATGTGAATCGAACACCCAGGTTCGCAGATAGAGATTCGTAATGATTTATAGTAGAAAGAATATGTGACGTCGAGACAAACCCCTGCACTCGGCTGTTGAAGTCACTCATCGAGAGCTATCATAATACAGTAGCTAGCTACGAGCGCTTGTAGCTCTTGGTGACAGCCAATTGCTCAAAAGGTATGATTTGCTCAAAATGTATAATGCGCAATACATGTTACCTTGACAGTTTCTAAAATTTATTTTATTTCTTCATTAAATGCATGCAATCTATGGCTATGACACTATCTTAGCGCTCAGGTGTATAAACTATATTACAGGTTGACAAGCAGTTCGAAAGCCATGTAGGAAGCCATGTAGGAAGCCATGTAGAAAACCATTGTCGTGGGGCTGTCCGCGCATCTCCCGAGTTGTTTAGTAGGGGGCAGAGGTCGGGGTCTGGGCCAATGATAGCAGAGCCGAAGGCGTTCCTCGGATGTACATATAGATTCCTTTTCGGCAGGTAGATAGAGATCATTCATACACACACGTTTTACAGTACCTTTCTACTAGTACGATCATTGCACGTGTTCGTTGTTTGCTCCCTCTGTTGCTTCTACGGCTCTCTATACCGCACCTATACCCTATCCCTCGACATCATGTAGAAAGCATTGTTTGAAGCACTGTTTGACGCGTATTATGCGCTCTACCAACGTGTATTTTGAAGCATGTAGAAAGTTTGGTAGGGAGTCATGAAGGATGTTTGGTAGAAAGCCATGAAGGGTGTTTGAAGAAAGCCATGGAGGGAATTTGGTACGGAGTTTGGTACGGAGTTTGAAGAAAACCATGAAAGGTGTTTGATAGAGAGTCATGAAGGGTATTTGAAGGGGTTCATAGAGGGAGCCATAGGGGGAGCCATAAAGGGAGTCATGAAGGGTGTTTAGTAAGAAGTTTGGTACGAAGTTTGGTATCGAGCCATGAAGGGTGCTTTCTATTGAGCTAATTAGCATGTGCTATGAAGCATGTATGAAGCATACTATGAAGTAGATCATGAAGCGAACGATGCGTATTCGAACGCGTTGCATGAAGCATGTTTTGAAGCATGTCTTGAAGCGAGTAGGCTGGT
>JAABUU010008089.1_pt1 | contig 10574 bp, 10 predicted proteins | sample 5559301 | NCBI WGS metagenome assembly JAABUU01 (sample SAMN10711884, study PRJNA513360) | rock metagenome | isolation source: Antarctica rocks | place: Antarctica: Victoria Land, Richard Nunatak white | reverse complement strand
CCGCGTCGGCGGCGGCCTGAGCACCGTTCTTCAACGTCGACCAGAATGAGTCGCCGGCAGCGGCATGGGTGATGTAGGCGATGGTGTAGTCGGATTGCCCGGAGGAGCCGGCGTTCGTCTGGCTAGCGCTCGTTCCTCGACCGCACCCGGCCAGGACCACCAGGGTCAGGCACATCAGGACACCAAGGAAAGGGCCTCGGCGCCGTCTACCGACCGCCGCGCGTGAATGAATGCTCACTGCTTGTTGCCTCCAGATCCCGCACAGCGCCGGAGGATGACACCCTCCCAAAAGGGCGGGGCATCGAGACCCTTGCCGGTGACTCCGCGGGACCGTGGGGCCGCCGGAACCACCCTGTGCACGAGTGGCGACTGCTGGTTGATGTTGTCCAGATCACAGTAGGGCCATTTTCAGGATTGGTCAACCGGTCGTCCGGTCGTCCGTTCGCCGACGTGGTAGCCACGCTCGCTCCCAGCAGTGGTGCAGGCGCACCACCGGGCGGCAACCCGCACAAGGCGGTATTGGTCGACCGGTTGACCGCCACTGATTTTCCTCTTACTGTCCGTGGAGACGGAGCGCAACAAGCCGTCACCGGTACTTCTGTAGGAGGTTGTCTTGACCCAGCCACAGCTGCTCGAACGGTTCGGTCGTCGCGTACGCCTGGGGATGGTGGGAGGCGGACTCGACTCGGTTATCGGTGAAACCCACCTGTTCGCGCTGCGCGCCGACGGGCTCGCCGACGTGGTCGCCGGGGCGCTGAGCATCGATCCCCAGGTGGCCGAGGCCTCAGGCCGAGCGCTACTACTCCCCCCGGAGCGCACCTACTCGGATTGGCACGAGATGCTCGAGGGGGAGCGGGGCCGCCCCGACGGTGTCGATGCGGTCGTGGTCATCACTCCTCCGCAGTTCCACGCCGAGGTTTCCGCGGCATTCCTCGCGGCGGGTATTCACGTGCTGTGCGAGAAGCCGATCACCGCCACCGTCGAAGACGCGGAGATCCTCGCCCACGCGGCCCGCGTGAGCGGCCAGCTGTTTGCGGTAACCCACTGCTACACCGGCTATCCGATGGTGCGCGAAGCCCGAGCACTCATTCGCTCCGGCGCACTCGGCGCGGTGCGTCTGATCGAGGGCCAGTTCGCCGGCGGCGAGCCTGGGGTGCTCCGCGAACCCGCTGACATCGCGAACCGGCACTGGCGGTTCCGGCGAGGATCCATGGGCAAAGCCAGCGTGCTCGGCGAGGTCGGCAGCCACGCACACAACATCGTCGAGTACGTGAGCGGGCAGCGGGTCAGCGAGGTCTCCGCCCAGCTGAGCACCATCGCCGCGCGCCGCGAAATCTATGACAACGCCTACCTCACCGTCCGCTTCGACGGGGGCGCGGTCGGACGATTGTGGTCCAGCTTCGTCGCCGCCGGCAATGAACACGGCCTGGAGTTCCGCATCTTCGGTGATGACGGCTCCCTGCAATGGCGCCAAGAAGACCCCGAATATCTGTGGTGGCTTCGCCCGGGGCAAGCCGCGACCCGCATCTCCCGCGGCATCGACGAGACCAGCGAAGCCTCCCGGGCCGCGACCCGCGTTCGCCCCGGACACCCCGAGGGCTACCTGATGGCCTTCGCCAACATCTACCGCGACTTCCTCTGCGCCGTCATGAAGACCGGTCTCGGTGAGGAACCCGCCGAGGACCTAGCCCTCCTGCCCTCCGCCGAAGACGGAGTCAGCACCATGCGCCTGATCCAGTCCGCGGTCACCGCCCACGATTCCGGCGCCGCAACGAAGCTCTTCCCGACAACACCCTCCATCTCTGCCACCGCCCAGGCCTAGGAACACCGGCGACCACGGCGTCACAGAGCAGTTCCCCCACCCACGACAATATTGAACCGAGGCACCTTCATGACGAAGACACACGTGCGGCTAGGCATGCTCGGCGGCGGATTCATCGGCCAGCTGCACTCACTGGCCTTCCGCAACGCCGGATACAGCCGGGCCGAGCCGGCAGTCAGCGCCGAACTCGTCACCCTGGCCGAGAGAGACGCGAAGCTCGCGGCCGAAGTCAGCGACCGCTACGACTGGTCGTCAACCACCGCCGACTGGCAAGACCTGCTGAACCAGGACCTTGGGCTGTTTGTGAACGCCGGCCCCAACGACCTGCACCTGGAAGCAACCGTAGCCGCCGCCGAGGCCGGCATCCCAGTGTTCTGCGAGAAGCCCCTCGCGTCCACCGCCGCCGAGGCTCATCAGCTCTGGACGTCCGTTCGCCAAGCCGGCGTCATGCACCGTTGCGCCTTCCTGCATCGCTTCATTCCCGCACTGCAACTGGCCCGTCAGATGGTCCAAGCGGGAGAGCTCGGCGAGGTGCGGCATTTCCGCTCCACCTTCGCGTTGAACATGCTCGGCCCCGACGGCGAGGTCAGCTGGCGCTTTGACCACGACCGCGCCGGCACCGGCGCCATCGGCGACCTCGGTTCGCACCACGTGGATGTGGCGCGTTTCGTGGTCGGAGAGGTCATCCAGGTCGGCGCCCTCACGAAAACCTGGACCGCCGACCCGACAAGCAAAATCAGCCACATCAACGACGACGCCTTCATCGCGCTGGCCACCCTCGACAATGGTGCGACCGCCGTCTTTGAGGCATCCCGCACCAACGCCGCGCACAACCTGACCGGCCGCATCGAGGTCGACGGCACCCGGGGATCGATCTCCTGGAACATGGAGCGGCTCAACGAACTCGTGATCCGCGAGCCCGGGAAAGGCCCCCGAGTCCAGATGGTCACCCAGCCCGGACACCCCCTGGAGGGGTTCTGGCTGCCCGGCGGAATCCAGGGATCCCACCCCCTCGGATGGAACGAGTGCTTCAGCCACCAAGCCCACGACATCCTCGCCTTGGCCAGCGGCAAGATCGAGCACTCCCCGGCGGCGACCTTCGAAGACGGCTACCGGGTCGCTGAAATCGTGGAGACCATCGAGGCTGCCGCGGGATCGGGCACCACCCTCCCCGTGAACTTCCGGACATAGAGCTGCGCGATGACCGGGTGGGCGAGACAGAACTCATGCGCGGGCACCCACTGCACCGCACGTGACATGATTGGTCAGCCGGTCACCCAATAGAGGAGATCCCGTGTCCGCACCCCCACTACCCAGATTCGCGATGAGTCCCCGCGAGCCAGCGAATGTCGAGCTCACCCGGAAGATGCTCGACTACCTCCTGTCCGGAGAATTCAAAGCCGGACAGCGCATACCCTCCGAACGACAGCTGGCCGAGGCGCTCGGCGTGGGCCGCTCGGCGGTGCGGGAAACCGTCAAATCCCTGAGCCTGCTCGGACTCATTGAACAACGGCCGGGCGACGGGACATACCTCACCAAGAGCAACAGCGACCTGCTACCACGAGTGATCGAGTGGGGCCTGCTGCTCGGTGAGCGGCGCGTACACGAACTCATCGAGATCCGACACCACCTCGAAATCATCCTCGCCGGGCTCGCCGCCGAGCGCCGCACGCAGGACCAGCTACAACGGATGCAGACTCTCATCGCGGAAATGACAGATGCCGGTGACGATTACCCACGCTACGTCGAGGCGGACATCGCGTTCCATCTCGATATCGCGGCCGCCAGCGGCAACGCCGGGCTTGCCGGGATCTTGGAAAGCGTGCAGTCCCTACTGCGCGTGTGGGCCACACGCGTCATCAGCGCGGCGAAAGAGACCAAGACGTCGCTGGCCATGCACATAGCGATCCTGGAAGCCATCGAAAAACAGGACGCCGACGGCACCCGCGCCGCGATGACAGCACACATGGACCGCGCCGGCCGCCGCCTGCGAGCCACCATTGCCGAACCCGAGTAACGAGTTGTCCGGGTCAGTTGTACGAACTTGCTCCTGCCACTTGGTGCACGGGCGTCATGTGGAGCGCGGAGGCTTAATTCGCCGATAATCGGCATTACTGGCGGTTTCGAGGGGGCTCGGTGGGAGAGCGCGGCGTCGGTGGGGGAGTGGCAGCGCTGCTCAGTTGCTCTTGGCCGCTTGGGGCTGGGTGGTGGAGCGGGTGTGCCGGTACTGAAGGGCCCAGTCGCGGGTTGTCCACCACTCGTTGCCGATCTTGCGTCCGCGTAGCGCGCCGGCGTGCAGCTGGCGGGTGATCCAGGATCGTTCTCGCCCGATGATCTGTGCCGCCTCACGGACGGTGATCATCGGCTGCCCGCCGTCGTCGACCGGACGACCGGCCGAGCTGGTGGACACGGGGGCGGTGAGCCCGCCCGCGAGGGCACGGGCCAGTGGGTCGTCCTCGGCGAGCACGTCCGCGACCCCGGCGACCCGCACCGCAACCTCGGAAGGGTCCGCGGTCCGTGCACTCCAGCCCAGCACCTCGATGCCGACCACATCCCCGGCTGCCGACAGCATCAGCCGCACCCCGCGGCCGGGCACCTCCGCGGTAGTACTGGCGCCTTTCGCCCGCTCACCCCACACAAACGCTGCAGCGTCGGCCACCAGATCGATCGTTACCTTCATCAGTGCCTCCACGTCGTGATCAAAATCAGGGTGTCACCGTCAAGCCGGCCCACGACAGTGACCCGGGTCCCGTCGGGGACGGTGGCGGTGCGGACCCGGCCGCCTGGATGGTCCTGGGATTGACGTTCCAGGTCCGGGCGTGTCCATGCGAGTGCGATCTCGGCCTCGGTGATGTCATCGGCTCGCTGTTCTTCTCGGAAGTGGAAGGTCCGTACGATCTTCACCCGCACACCCTAGCACGATGCATGCCGCACAAGTAGTGCTTACGTGAGTGCACGGGGCGCCGGGCCATTCGGCGCGCACGCGGCCGCGAGTATTGGCTCCTCTGACCGCTAGGTGAGCAGGTGTTCGGCCAGGGGGTCTGCGTGCAGGGTGCGGCCGATAGCGCCGGGGTCGTGGAAGCCGTCGGCGTCCCAGACGACACGTCCGCCGCTGACAACGGCCGAGGGCCACCCCGTGAGTACCAAGCCCTCGTACGGGCTGTAGTCGGTGGCCATGTGCAGATCCTGGTTTGCGACTGTCCGCGTGCTGTGGGGGTCGAGGACGACGAGGTCGGCGTCGTTACCCACGGTGATGGCCCCCTTACCGCTGAGCCCGTTCAGGCGCGCGGGGTTGGTCGCGAACAGGGCGACGAATCGTTCGATGGGCAGTCCGTCACGGACGACGAGCTGGGTATAGGCGACCGGGAGGCGCGTCTCGACGCCGGGCATGCCGTTGGGCATTTCGGTGACGTCGTGGGAGTGCTCGGTTTTTTGCGCGGTGGAGAAGCAGCAGTGGTCTGAGCCCAGTGTGTCTACCTCACCAGCCAGCACCCGCGCGTGGAGGGTGGAGACGGTCGACGCGCTACGCAGCGGCGGGCAGCACACATACCGTTCCGGGTGTTCGCCCTGGTACCTCCCATCGTCCAACGCCAGGTAGTGCGGGCACGTCTCGGTGTAGGCCCGCACGCCGCGTCGCCGGGCGGCGCGGATCAGATCAATCGATGCTGGAGTCGTCTGGTGCACGAAGTAGACCGGCGCGCCGACATGCTCGGCGATCGCCAGCACCTGGGCGACGGCGGCGGCCTCGGCCAGCTCGGGCCTGGTCTGCGGAAGGTGACGTGCGTCCGAGTGTGCGGTCGCGGCGGCCTGGGTCTGAGCGTCTTCGATCAGGTGGTTGGCCTCGGCGTGGATGTAGGCGAGCCCGGAGTTCGCGCGGAGGCTGCGCATGACCTCGAGGACCGTGTCGGGGCCGGCCATGACGACGTCACGGTAGGTGGTGAACATCTTGATGGTGCGCACCCCTTCCGCTGCCATGACCGCAATCTGGTCGGCGGTGGTGTCGTCCCAGGCGGTCACACAGCCGTGCAGCGCGGTGTCGCAGCGGGAAATTTCGGCGAGCTGGCGTCTGCTGCGCACCTCATCCAGTGGTGACCGTCCCGCGGGCGGGATAGCGAAGTCGATGATCGTGGTTGTTCCGCCGCACAACGCGGCGATGCTCGCCGTTTCGTAGTCATCGAGGCCTTGGTAGTTGCCCAGGCGCTGACCGATGTGACAGTGCGGGTCTACGCCGCCGGGATGACGAGCTGCCCGTGGGCATCGAGGGTGCGCTCGTGGGACGGGGGCGGAAGGTCAGGATCGGCAAGCCCGACAACACGGCCGGCCCGGACGATCACCGTCGCCGGGTGGGCACCGTCGGCGTTGACGACGATCCCGCCGTGGACCACAAGATCAGCGCGGGGCGGTGTTGGCATGCGGATCTGCCTCCGAGTCCTGGGTCTGCGATCGGGTCGTGGCGGGTCGGTTCCGGCTGGGGGGTCTCTCGGGTGTGGGGAAGGAGAACACCGAAACCAGGTCGGACTCACCGGTGTTGGCCAGCCAGTGCCACGCGTGGGCGGGAATGAAGATCGCGTCGCCGGTGGCGAAGGGGATCACGGCGGTGTCGGTGCGCAGTTCGCCGCGACCCGCGGCGACGTACATCACCTCGTTGGTGTCGTGGCTGACGGCGTCGGCGCTGACCGTCCCGGCGGTCATGGTGATGGCGCCCAGGCAGGTTTCGATGTCGGGGACGTTGGCTTGGCTCAGGAGCAGACCGCCGGTGATCGGTTCCTGACCAGGCCCTGCGGGGACCTCAGCGGCTGGGTTGCGGAGGAAGCCGCCGGTGTCGGTCATACCGCACCGTTGGCCCGTTGGGTGTGCCACCACTTCGCGATCTCGGCGCGGGTGGTGATCCATACGTCGTCGAAGGACTGGGCGTAGTCCAGGAAGTTGTCCAGTCCACCGATGCGGCCGGGGCGGCCGATGATCCGGCAGTGCAGGCCGACCGACATCATCCGGGGGTGGGTCTGCGACTCGGCGTGGAGCACGTCGAAGGTGTCCCGGGCGTAGGCGGAGAACTCGCCCGCCGTGGTCATGCTGCCCATCCAGTACTGCATGTCGTTGACGTCGGCGGTGTAGGGGACGACAAGGTGGTCTTTGCCCTCGACGTCGACGAAGTAGGGCACGTCGTCGTTGTAGGCGTCGGAGTCGTAGAGGAAGCCGCCCTCCTCGACGACAAGCTCGCGGGTGTGCACGCTCGGTCCGTAGCGGCAGTACCAGCCCGAGGGCCGCTCGCCGCTGACTTTCTCGATGATCTCGACGGCTTCGCGAATGTGTTCCCGTTCCTCGTCTTTGCTCAGGTGGAACACTTCTTCCCAGCGCAGGCCGTGGCTGCAGATTTCGTGGCCCGCCGCGACCGCAGTACGGGCGACCTCCGGTGCCCGCTCGAGGGCTTGGGCGGCGGCGAAGAACGTGGCGGGGGCCGAGTGCTTGGCCAACACCTCCAGGATGCGCCACACCCCGACGCGGGAGCCGTATTCGAACATGGACTCCATGGCCAGGTCACGGGTGCCCGCGGGCACCGGAGAGGGCCCCCATTCCGTGCCGATCTCCTGCACCTTGTCGCCATCGCGCAGGGACTTCTCGGCCCCTTCCTCGTAGTTGACGACCACGGAGACAGCCAGTTTCTTGCCTCCGGGCCAGGCGACGGTCGGCGCTTGGCGTCCGTATCCGATGAAGTCCCGGTCAGCCATGTGCGTTCACTCCTTGCGTTGCGTTGTCCAGTTCGGAAATGTGTTCCAGTGACCGGCCGCGGGTTTCCGGCCCGAACAGGCTGGCTACCGCCATGACCACGTACATGCCGGCGACGACGAGGAACATCCCGATGGTGCCGGAACCGTCGAGCAGGGCGGCGGCAGCCAGCGGGAACAGGGCCGCCGAGCCGAGGCCAATGGTGGTTCCCGCTCCCGTACCGATGCCACGCAGCCGCGTGGGGTACAGCTCGGGGTTATAGATCCACACCGTGGTGTTCAGCAGCATGAACAGGAATGCGGTCAGCAAGCCGAACACGATGACCGAGACGGTCGACGCGGCGAATCCGAAGCCCACCGAGGCGGCCGCGGCGAGAATGGCGCCGCCGCACAGTGTCACCCGACGCGGCAGGAAGTGACCCGACGTGGCGGCGGCAATGGCGCCGAGCAGACTGCCGATATTGATCAGCAGGGCGTAGCGCAAACTCGACTCGACGCTGAAACCCTTGGCAACCAAAATAATGGGCATCAGACTCGTCACCGCGACCTGCGCGCCGAAGGTCATCACCTCCATGACCCACAGTGTCGCCGTGCGGCGCAGCAGCACGCCGTGAAACATCTCCGCTATGCGCGTTTTCTCGCGAGCGAACACTCGACCCTCGACCCCGCGGACGTAGGGGGTGACCGTCAAGTTCTTGACCGGGCGCAACTTGCCGGAGGCCAGCTGGGACAGCACCCGGTTCACCTCGTCGAGCTTCCCGACCCGGACGAGGAACCGGGGGCTTTCGGGAATGTAGCGGCGGAAGTAGTACACGAACAAGGCGGGAACGACGAGGACACCCAACAGATAGCGCCACGCGACACCGTCACCGCCGAGGAAGCCGCTCATCGGCCCCAGAATGAGGGTCGCCAGCGCGCTGGCCACGAAGATCCCGAAACCACCCCCGGCCACGTTGATCAAGCCGAGCGCCGCCCCCCGGATACGGGTCGGCATCATCTCTGACATGATGGTCAGCGCCGTGGCGATCTCGCCGCCGAGTCCGATCCCCACCAACAGCCGCGCGATCAGCAGAAACGTGTAGTCGGGGGCCAGGGCCGAGATGAATCCGCCGACACTGAACAACAGCAGGTTGTACATGTAGGTGACGCGGCGCCCGTAGAGATCTCCGGTGACCCCGGCGATGACCGAGCCCACAGCGAGGCCGGCGAAGGTGAAGGTGGTCAGCAGCGCGACCTCGGTGGTCGACAGCCCCCAGTGTTTCACCAGGAATGGGGCGGCGTATCCGACGTTGTACTGCTCGATGGCGTCGAACAGCGCCCCGACACCGATCATGAAGATGATGATGACGTGGGTGCGCTTGAACGGGACTCGGTCGATCGCGGAACTCAGCTGGCGATAGAGGTCGCCGGGCCGTTCGTTGGTCGCGCTTGGTGCGGTTGTCATGGCTGCTCCTTCGACGGGGTGGGCCCGAAGCTCGCTCCGGCTGTCTACGTGGTTCTGCTCGTTGGCCGTTCTGTCGCACGGGTAGGAATGGCTGGCGGGGGAAGAACCGCACTCGCCGTGGGGGTGGAGCACGGCGTACCGGGCTGGCTCGGAAGTTCGTCTTCCATGAAGATCTGGCGCTGATTTGTGTGCAGGTGAGAACGCATCGCCTGCTCCGCGGCCCGCGGGTCGCCGGCACGCACAGTGTCCAGAATCATTTGGTGCTCCTCGATCACCGAGACGCGGCTCTGCTTGGTCTTCAGCACCATCTGATTGATCAGCGCCCACAGGGGTTGACGGTCGATGTCTACAAGCTCGGAAACCACGTGGTTGAGGATGCGGTTGGTACACAACCCGGCGAGCTGGGCGTGGAAACGCAGTGCCAGGTCGACGAAACTCGGCAGCGCGGACAGGTCGTCGATGAGCCCCGCCGCCACATCCAGGCCGTCTTGGATGGGTCCGAAAGCCGATTCGTCGATGTGCCGAGTCAGTAGCCCGCTGACCGGGGGCTCCAGAGTGATTCGGGCTTCCATCACCTCCCGCGGGCTGGACCCAAATTCCAGTCCCCCGCTGGCGAAGAAGCGGTTGTGCAGCTCGGAGATGTAGGTGCCGTCGCCGTGGCGGACAATGATCACCCCAACAAGTTCCAACGCCAAGATCGCCTCGCGAGCCGTGGGGCGGGATACACCCATCTGCTCGGCGAGCTCACGGTCCGAGGGCAGCCGGTCTCCCGGCCGGTAGGTGTCGTCCTGGATAGCGGTCAGCAGTCTCTGAGCCACGGCCAGATACCGGCGCCGCGGCACCGGAAGAATAAACTGGTCTGATGTCTGCACAGTTAGAGGTTAAGTGACCTGCGACACATGTGGCAACGGGGGGCGAGCTTGTTCCCGTCAGTGGCCAGAAGCTGCACGATGGTCGACAAGCGCTGGCCTTCGACTGGCGATTCCCGCCACCGCGCCCGGCCCAGAGGGCATAGCAGCTGCGGAAGCAGCGGGCCTGGGATCCAGCGCCGGGGGTTGATTAAACTCCAAGGTTGGGCCGGTTCGGGGGCCGGCGGCACCGTGCGAACCTGCCGGTGCTCGATCGTCTGCCCGCATGGACACCGACCCTCCCCCGAGGCCGGCACAAGGCGCCGATGATACCGATTATCGGCTCATTCAGGCCCTCGGCCCCACTCTTGCGCCAGGAACAGTGTTCGGGCGGTCCTCGGGGCCGATGCCGTCGCCGGGCACGACGGCGATGCGGTGCGGCCGCGGCGTATTCGTAGGTGGTCGGGCGTAGGGGCGCTCAGGGCATCACGTCACCGCTGTTTGGGCCGAGGGTCTGTCCGACGTAGAGGTTGCCGCCGGGGTCGCTCGCGAGCAGGACGGCGGTGGGTGCCACCTCTTCGGGTCGGCCGAATCGGCCGAGTGGCAACTTGAATCGCCCCGGCATGTCCGGAGACTTCGAACCTTGGGAAGGTTGGAGTCATGTCAGGGAACACGTCTAGGAGGTACCCGCCCGAGTTGAGGGAGCGGGCGGTCCGGATGGTCGCCGAGATCCG
>JAABUU010008087.1_pt1 | contig 10575 bp, 15 predicted proteins | sample 5559301 | NCBI WGS metagenome assembly JAABUU01 (sample SAMN10711884, study PRJNA513360) | rock metagenome | isolation source: Antarctica rocks | place: Antarctica: Victoria Land, Richard Nunatak white | reverse complement strand
TCGTTGACAATGTTGTATGCTTTGCATTGCCAGCACACAACCTGCCATCAGCAAACCTTACCTTACTGTAGGTATAGAATGAGCAAGCAAGTCATCAGTTTGACCCACACTGTGTGATCATATGTCCTGTTCCATGTTTCACTGCTTGTAGTTGCCACGCAGATACTCAATGTAGACATTCCACTGAAGCGTAGAGACCCCCATTATTTTCTACCTACTACAGGTGAGGTTCTCAGCATGCAGTGATGCTGTTGCATGGCCCACCAGCTGTCTTGCAGTAAACTAAAGGTGAATACACACCCAGAAGCAGACAAGTTTGAAGGCCTTCCTGCACCATGCAGACAAGCGATACCTGCTATTTGGGTCTGATCTGGAGGCAATGAAGGCGCAATTCCTAAAGTTCTTCTCACAACAGGACTGGCAAGCAAGCAGAGAGCTTCAGGTAAGTCATTGTCAGCCACCTGCTTGCATGGTGATTGCCAAGTCAAGTGACGCTTACTTTTGCTTACATGTTACCCTTATCTTTGTTGCTATTGTCAGGCTGGCTGCAGTTACTTGCCATAATAAAAAAGCCAGCTGTTTGCAAATGATCTGCTCACTCATGACACATGCACATCCACAAGCAACACAAATGCACAAGAATGGTGTATGTTGTAAATCATCTTTGACATGGCATGTTGACTGATCACGCATGGTTTCCACAGCTGACAGAGAAGGCTGCTGTCTTGCTCAGATGAAGTACAGTGAGAGCACATTCAGCACACTACCCAGCATGTTACCCAGCACACATCAGCAGATGCAGTGCAGAGATTGCTCTGCGCAAACCTTGTGGTGGCTGCAGACAGAGATTGAGGCAATCAGAGATGACATTGCGCCCACCTGGCTACAACACCCCTTGTCCCTGCAGCAGACTGCTGACAAGTTTGTACGCCCAAGCTTGCAGCAGGTAGGTGACGTGAACCAGCAGCAGACTGTGTGTGTGGCCACTTATGCCCATGCTTTTGTAGCGTGTGTGGACTAAACCCCGCATGACCAGATTGCACACTGCACAAACCCCAGTCCTGGACAATGCCTGCCATGGTACCTTTTGGCAGGCGCGCAGTACTTGTGACTCCAGCAGATCTGCAAGCTGGTATCAGCAAGCAGGTGGTCCCAAAGCACCACGTTTTGCTGTCCATGGATCTCTTACTGTCGCTCACATGCAGCAGCCATCACTACCAGCCTCTAAGGAGGCTCAGAACGCAAGCATTTGTGCTGTGTCAACGCTATTGTTGCGCTTCACTGGAAATGGCTGGCGCAAACGTGTCCAAAACGATCAAAACAGCTCATCAATCAGAGCAATCTCTGAAAGGTTGACTTTCTCTGTGAGACGAGGATGACTCATGTGTGTGCTTGTTTGACCTACAGCATACTGATTGTGACGCAGACCTTCGTTGACCTATGTGAGCAACCAGTGGCGGCATACTTGGACTGCTTCAACTTCAAGAGCCCCCTGCTGAAGAGCATGTATGCAGTGACAGACGGCTTTTCAGGCCTGAATGGCTCCTGGCAGACGCCTGGCACTGGCATGAACTTCCTCATGCATAACATGGTCAGCTGCCTGTCTTACGCATCTACAAGCTGGTTGCCTGCCTGCCACAAGCCATGGTCACTTGCCTGTCGGACTTTTCTGGACTGCTTACACAACTTTTACAGTGTCATCACTATCATGGTAGGTACTTACAGAGTCTGTTCCATGTGTGAGTCATCCCAAGTGCTCTTTTGGTCGGCATGCTTCTTGCATAATACCAGAAGCTATCATCAGCATCCTCGTGACGTGCTAACAGGCTTGATATGGTTTGCTTTGCAAAACGCAATGCAGGACCTGAAATGCCATTGCTTGACAGACATTGAGTGAGTATCTTTATGTCTGATTGACAAAAGCCATGCCAGACCAACTTCAGGCTGCGCATCAACACCTTCCTGCTTTTTCTTCTGCATAACACCGCCAGCAACAAAGCACTAGGTCAGCACCAAAGCATCGTCGCTCTACAGCATATTGTGCATGCGCAGTGCCGGCTGCCGGGAGCTGATGGAACATGGATGGTGGTTGAAGGTGGCATGGGGACAGTCACACAGCGCCTGGCAGATGCAGCACGTCAAGCAGGCGCGGTCATCAAGACCAACAGCCAGGCTGAGCAAATCCTCATCCAGGACAACACTGCCAGAGGGATCTGCCTGACCAGTGGAGAAGAGGTCATGGCCAAGGCTGTTATGGTCAATGCTGACCCGTTTGCATTGAGGAGCCTGACTGGAGCTGAGGCTTTCCCACAGGCCTTCAATGACCGGTTGGACAACATGAAGCGTGATGGCACGACCATGAAGGTCAACATGGCATTGAGGGACTTGCCACGATTCACTTGCTTGCCTGAGCAGCAGGGACAGCACCACACCACCATTCATTTGCTGCCAGATGAAGACAATGTTGAGCAGGCAATCTCTGACTGTTTTGCTGATGTGCAAAACGGCAGGCTGCCTGAGTTCCCCACAATAGAATGGTACATCCACACAACAGTGGACCCCACCCTGCAAGACAAGGCAGGCAACCACAACTCTGCCTTGTTTGTGCAATGGGTCCCCTACACACTGAAAGGCACAACCTGGGAGGAAGAAGAGTCTAAGTATGTGCAGCATCTGCTGAGCATTTGTGATAGATTTGCCCCAGGCACATCTGATCTGGTGGTAGATACATTCACACTCACACCGACTAAGATAGAATCTCATTTTGGTATCAGCCGTGGACACATTCACCACATCGACAATGCTTTTGGCTTTGATCAGAGGTTTCCATACTCTTTGCCTGTAGAAGGATTGTATTCTGCCTCTGCTGGTACCCACCCAGGGGGTTCTGTTGTGGGGTGTGCTGGGCACAATGCTGCTGTGCAGCTTTTGCATGATTTTGAGCTGCAGCCTAAGTGGCTATGACACCAGAATAGTTGATGCTGGAGGTTCACAGCATGTTCAGGGATCAAAGAGTCCCATTTGACAAGGCAGTCCTGCTTCAAGCCAAGTTGCCGTTTGTGCATGCCATGCAACAGCGGTACTTGATCAAGGTTGAAGAGACATTAGTGGAGAATGTTGGGCAGCTGCTGCAGACTTCCTCAGTCACAAAGCCACAGATTCAATGTGCTTTCAGCATCGCCACTGTGTGGCAGCCAGAAGTTCCTTGACGTATGCACACTTGCAGCATACACAGCAGGTCATAGGCACCGATGAACACCTTGGCACCAATCTGATCAATTTCAACTTTGACAGGCTCTCTACTGCAAAATAAGGTCGGGGAACCCGGGATTTGTCTTTCGGACCTGTATCTGTGCAGATATGCAGTGCTTTTAGGAGCAGTTGCAGGTGTTGAATGAATGCAATCTATCAGGCGTACACAACTACCTGGCAGTGACAATCACGGAATACAAGTGTCCTAGTAGGACAGTATCATGGCCAGCTTCGCCAGCTTGAGTCATTGATTGGTCTTTTTTACTGTACAGTGACTAATATTTTATCCTGCTAGGATCGTCCAGCTGTGAATTCTATGCCGTGGCAACAGAATTTGCGCCACACAGACTCGCCTGCTGGACTGCAGTAGCAAACCTGTGGCAAACATGTCTCGATCATGCATGTCCTTGGCTGGCTTGACCTTGGTGTGTATAGTGTCTGCAGCAGGACTGATCTCGGCTCAGTCCTCCCCGGAGCTACTGCTGCAGGGTCGCTTTGGCGGCGCGATAAACTCACAGACCGGCCTTGGATCTTTGCCATTGCTTTTCTCATGGCCTTCCAGCAGTGTCTACACTACTTTCACCGGAACTTCGGTCAACGTCACCATCGCTGGCTCCGCCCCGACTACCGACTCCGCAGGCTACAACCGCTTCGGCTTTTTCGTTGATCAGACTCAAGTCGCCATCGAGTCGAGCACTCCCAACAACTCGACCATTCAGTGGGAGATGTCTGGTCTTGGCACTGGAGCGCACAATCTGACAAGTAATGCCGTGATTCTTTATCTGCCGTGCTCCAGAGATCTCCATGCATGATCGGGTCGAGCGATATTGCTGTCGCGCAGTTACCAAACTCAATGAAGCTAAATATGGAGAAGCAGTATTGGAGTCCGTTGTGCTTTCATCGAATGGCTCGTGAGCTCCTTGACCCCTTCCTGTTGGCGAGTCCTGTGTTCCGTTCACTATGCATGCATGCCAACCGAAACGTGCTGATCGGCGTTGACCGAGTGTGCATTGTGCGGCCAGGTTTTTGACTCCCGTGTTGCCTGAGGCTTTTGAGACGGGCCGACGTATCCAATTCATTGGTAGGCATGGCTGCCTTGGGTCTTGTAGCTCCTTGCGGTCTCTTTGCTTGATGGCTGGTGCATTGCTTTCGGATCTGCATGTCTATAGAAATGACTTCATAGCGTTTCAAACTGCAGGCGACAGCTACACAGTGGGTTATGCCAACACTGGTGGCACCACCAACTGCAACAAGACCGTATGCTTCCCTGTTGGCCCATGTGTCCCTGAGCTAGACTCCCAAAATGCCGCCATCTCCTGGGGTCCTCTGACAGCAGCAAACTTCCAGGCTGACTATGAAGTCATTGCCTGGTCTGGTGCTGGAGTCGGTACCTTCTCTGTCCCTGAGTCCAATGTTGATGCAACCCTGCCAACATGGGTTGGAGAGAGCCAGTACCCCACAGATGGAGAGATTTTCTTGAGACAGGTTGCGGCTGACAACACTTCCATGGTATCCAACTTTAGCAGCTGGGTCCCACAGGTGCGATGCAATCATGCCAGCATGAACACGCGTGTACAAGGCAAAGCAATGTGTGAAACACGGCAGCTGATAAACTCGAGCCCCTTGCATCCTCCCCACGCAGACACATGTGCAATTCTTGCTTGGATCCAGGCAATATAGGACTTGACATATTCCTGCTCGACGCAGCACTTACATCAACACTGGCCTGCCTGCGACTTTACCCACGTGCATGCACAAAGCGCCTGTTGCTGAAAGCACCCATGCTATCTGATTAGTAATTGACTGTGGTATGCCATCCTGCTCTTCCAGCTGGTCATGTGTCTTTGTCAAGACATATTGAGCCCTTGTTTGTGATTGCCACTCCAGGTTGTCGTGCTAGCAGGAGGGACCAATGACTTCCACATCCTGCCACCACCAGCTCTTGAAGATTGGCTACCCTCCTACATGGACCTCATCAATATGGTGAGCAATATAGCAAGTGTAGTTGTCCGACGCATGTTGGTTCACTATGCAGGGGCTGAGTCATTCATAATGGCTGATGTGTGTTCATGGCGTTGCGGCGCATTCATGTAAAATTGAACGCGAAACACAAACCTTATTTGATTTGAGATGAGCCATATTGGGTTTTTCACTTGTGTCGGCTTGCATCTTGCATCTCTCTTGCTAACCATCAAGACGTGACTTAGCGTTTTGATGAGCGCAGCCACAACCGTGATCGCATGTGCCAGTTATGTTTTGAGACATTATTCTGCTGCAGATCAATGAGGAGTATGATACCCCTGAGATCATCATCCAAGTCTTTCCTCTAGAGGTCAACTTTGAGGGCGTGCTGACCCCCAATGCCACCACAAACTACCTGCAGTACATGGCATCTGTCTACACGGCAACCCAGATGGAGGGTATGATGAATGTTCACTTCCTTCAGCTGAATGCTGTTGGCATGGATCTCAACGGCTGGTGCTCAAACCATCCCAGTGCGGCTGCTGACATGACAATTGCTGCTCAGCTGACAGCATACATTGAGGCTGTTCTTCCTGCCTGGACAACAGGCACCTACCCGCTGGCAGTTGAGGCACCAATGGGAGACTCAACTGAGGAGGCCTGATGGGTCTTGCACAGAGAGGCTGCTACAAAAAAGATGTGCATTGACTGATCATGATTTTCTGGCCATGTTCCTATGTGGTCGGCTCCCTCAACCTCATGATCCTTGAGCGGTAGCTGGTGCTCTAGATGTGTGTACAGCATGGGATGACCACTTGCCATGCAAGATAAGTTTTGCTTTCAAAAGTGCAGCTACAAATTGTGCAGGTATAGGCTAAACACGTGGCAAGCAGATAACACTGACAGATAATACTCAAACGCACACCGAAATTGCTAGCATTTAGTACATTTCATGCAATATTTTTGATGCAGGCATTGTTTCCATATGCTAAAGTGTCAGTGAAGTTTGCCTGACAGCTGTCACTTCATGACATGTAAGCTGCAGGTTGCCTCAGATGATGCTGTGCCTTGCACTGTGTGATACAGACTGAATGTCATCTGTTTCATGTCCGAATGTCAGACCGATAGTCACTGAGCGACATCGAAGTCTTCACAAGACGTCGTACACACGTGCCAGGCTTGACAGCATATACATGCATGCAGTGAGTCATGGAAGTGGACAATTGGCAGCAGCTTGACAAATCACTCAATAGACTAACAACCTTAGTCTTGGATGCACTCAGGCAATGTGAAGGCAGACAGCATGCACCCACTCAATCTGAGGTGCTGCAAGTGATGCACATACGCCAGGGTATGAAAATGTTGGTGTCATTGCCATGGCAAATGCACCACATGATGACAGCTGAATCAATAGTTGCTTGCGGAAAACGAAGCATACTGCTGCTGATTAAACTATGCGCATTACGATTGATGTACCTGACAAGGGAGTGAAAACAAACAGTTATGATCTCATGGTGACTATGTCCTCATAGGCAATTCAATTCTAGCATTGAAGAGGCAAAGCAATTGCGGATCATGCAGGAGCACCACAGCTGGCATGGCAAGTACCCTGAGCAAAGTGCTTGCAGCAGTATCAAAGCCTGCTAATGCCCTGCATATGGCGCAGGATCGGCTCACCCACCTTCAGGGCTGCTTGTGCTGGCCAACAGCAGTCTTCAAATGCAATGTAATCATAATCATGGTACGTGTGTTGTCCTGTGCTCGTGTTTGGCAAAGGCTGTGTTAGCTTTTAGAGGTGATGACATTGTTTTCCACCATGTAAGGTATTTCAGCTGCAAGCCAAGGCGCAAGCCCAAGACAGAGAGCATGGGCTACCCCAAAGTGTGGACTGCATGACACACCAAGCTCAAGTTTTGCTGGATAGCAGTTTGAACATGGCATTAAGGGCACTTTGAGCAGACTATTTTCCTCGGACTTGGGCTCACTCACAGGTATGTATGGTCAGCAAATCTCACCTGTTTTTAGCCCAAAGGGGCTTGAAGTGCACTGTCAAGCATATAGATCCTCCACGATACATCTTGGCAGTCTTGCCATCTAGTTCCGGGATTTTGATCTCAGGTGCTGTGGCTGGGTAGGTTGCGGGAATTTCAAATTCGAAAGGAAACTCATACTTCAGTAAATTGTGTATGTACCAGCATCTGCCACTCCACTTTGTGCCCTCCTTGTTTGAAGTAATGGTGAACCAATCTGAATCTGTTGCTTTGTTCTGCTGGATATACTTGATCAAAGCTTGCAGTTCCTACAAGATTAACTGTGCTGTTGAGGCACGACTTCTGCTTGCTTGCTGCAGACATTGCTGAGCAGTACATTTTAGCAGGAGGCAGCATAACTTGGTGTGGCTGGATGAAAGATATTGAAGCTGAAGCTATGTGCACCTCTTTCAAGCGCTGTCCCCACTCTTCCTTTTCGCGAGGGCCTGCCCTAGTCTGCAAGGAGGCCGCAGGCTTCGTCGATTGGCTTTTTTTGCTAGCAGGAAGCAGTGCAAAGCATCAGGCACGGGATTCAAAGGACACAAGGTGCTTGCTGGTAAGTTTTTGTAGCCTTGCAACAGCAGTGTAGCTTGCAAACCTTCAAGAGAGGTATCTTCTTGACTGTGTCCCTGGTGCCAGAGTCCCAGGCCTCTGCCATATGTGAGAAAGCTGACGTTGCCAACACCAGTCAAGTCTTTTTACTGTAGCACCAGCAGTTTTGATCAGTAATAGCTTGTGAGGCGTAACAGCCAGCTGGTAACTCAGTAGCAGACTTGTAACTCCGCTGCGGAGTGCAAGTCAGTTGGAAGCTCAGAGCACGTCTCGATTCATGTGAAGCTGGCGAATGCTGCCTGGACTAGTCAGTAGCGCTGCCGCAAGCTCTTGAAGATTCAACGGATACTAAAGCGAGGTCTACGTTTCGGTTGCCTGTGATGTGCGTCCGATGTATTTCAAGCCAGCGACTGCGAGACCAAACTGATCGGGGTGTCGAAGCCGATTGTGACCGGTACCCGTCTGCTGCGGCAACCGCAAGCACTTGATCGCATTGACAGGTCCACAAGGTTTGCATCACCACTGACTGATGACACTATGGACCTGACTTGTTCTTGCTATCATGATGGCGTGTGTCTAACTTGTATGCAGGTTTGGCAACGAGTCCGTGAGTAATCATGAGCAAGGTGCGCCCTCTGATTGCATTGGTCAGAGTGCATGCAAAATTGTGACTTGCCTCAGCAGATTTCTCTTGCTGCCGTCTATGCTTAGAGTTTTGTATTGCACCTTCTTTATTATAGCAGTGTGGCATCACAAAGGTCGATCATGCAGGCAATGATAAAGATGTTTGACCCTGTCCTGACATGGGCAGCACGCAAATATCAAGCAGCAGTAGCCACAGAGTTGAAGAAGTATGGACTCAGATATGAGGACCTGTACGATCCTCAGCTGAACATGGTACATTGCATGCTTCCAGGCATTGCTCAATGCGCCTGCAAGATGCTTCTGATCACTGACATCCATAGCTGTGTTGTGTGACAAACCCTTGGTTACAGATGCAGCGTCGTCTTGCAGATCATGACATTATCCCTACATGGCCATGCTGCTGCTGTGCAGGACATTGATGAAGCCATCCACAGATTGCCTCAGGATGTCGTAGATGCACGCATGCAGCGCCTGAAGCGGGCAGTGGACTGCAGTCTGAAGAAGTCGTATCTTTCTAAGGAGATTCAGGACATGCAGACACCATACTCATGGTATCTCAAGGTAATGCATTTAGTGCTACCTCATCCACCACGTCCAGCTTTCAAATTGGTGCACCCGCAAAGCCAACACGCAATGCGACTTGGCTTTCAGAATTGTGCTAAAACTGAGACACAAGTGTTGCATCATCGCTGTGGCACAGCAATTGCAAGCTACAATTTGTGCTTACTCTGTCAATGAGCGGGCTATAAGGCTGTGATGCACGCAGGAAACATGGGCTGAGGTACAGGCAGAGAACACTGAGAAAGCAATGCTTGGTACTGGCAAGGACTACGACCGATCCTTCCCCTGATTTGTCTAAGGCTGCAAAGCTGCTGAGTACGTAGCGTTACCCTTTGCTAGTATTCGCTGCAATGGACCACCCATCTGTTGCATGATTCAGTCTTAATGCACATGCACATCATCAGACTGACAGAGTCAGCTTATTTGCAACTGTACAGCAGGCTCAGCTTGCATGCTTACAATCGAACATTCTATTACTTACACTATGTTGCCAGCAATTATTTTCAACAGACCCTGGCATGAAACTGTCAAATTGCAACGCCAGCTTCATGGTCAACTGCTACCCTGCAGTGCTAGTTCAGTATTAGCTTTTTAGTACGTTGTCTGACAGTCAAAGCATCTGAAGACGTGAAAGTATCACTAGCAAATCAAGTAGTCAACAAGATTCAGGTACAGAACCAGGATTGGTTGCAGACACTGAATCTCAGTGTCTGCAACTCAGCACACAGCCTTGACCACGTCCTGTGAGACCCTGTTCAAACGCAACAGAACTGGCAATCATTGCCACCTGGCAGATGTTTTGCTACAGACCATTGTTGATCACAAGACGAGCTACGGCTGTGAAGTGGAATATGCTGGCCACAATGACCAGAGCGTGGAAGATTTCATGGTATCCAAAGGTCTTGGGAACAGGATTAGGTCTCTTCATTGCATACACTATGGCTGCAGGCACAACACCTCAAATTCAGCCAAGTTGGTTTGCAAGCAACAAACAGGCTTTGACACTAAGCCAAGATGGGTGCATTCTCTGGCAAAAGCTCTTGTCATACAAAGACAATCATAAGGACACAATGCAACTGCAGAAAAACAGGCAGAACTGAGTACATACCACCAAGCGTGTATGCTGCACCGCCGCAGGCTACAAGCAGGACACCTGTATCTCGTAATTGCCCAACAGATTTGACTCCTGCCCATCCCAGCAACAGATACAAAGCAGTCACTAAAGCCTTTGGTGCTGTCACCCAAAACAGTGATTGAGCTACCCCTATCAAGGCGCCTGTCCAGACTGTTACCAGTAGCTGTTCCCCTGGGCTGCCTGGCAAAGCCAACAAACATATGGGAGTATAGGTCCCTGCTATCAAAAAGAATATTGCTGCATGATCAAGGCGCCGCATCCATTTGCGCTGCTGAGGCTGCCACGTAGGTCGGTGGTATAGGGCGCTAATGCTAAATAAGACCACCAGCGAGGCTGTGTATACCAAGGAGCCGATGGCTGCCTTCCTTGTGGTTGCTTTGAGAGTCAGCAACAGGCCAACGGGGGCAGCTATGTAAGCAGTATATTGGTGTGAAACGC
>JAABUU010008081.1_pt1 | contig 10580 bp, 10 predicted proteins | sample 5559301 | NCBI WGS metagenome assembly JAABUU01 (sample SAMN10711884, study PRJNA513360) | rock metagenome | isolation source: Antarctica rocks | place: Antarctica: Victoria Land, Richard Nunatak white | reverse complement strand
GCCGCGGCTCGTCGCGGATGTTGACCCACTCCGCGACGAGCCGCCCGCCCGACGACGCCACGAGCCGCCCGACCGGCACCTTCGCCTTGTCGCAGAGGGAGCAGTCGGGCTTGCCGTAACAGGTGAGGACGAGCGGCGCGGCGGCACCGCCACGCCAGTGCGCGACCAGCGACCGCAGGGCCGCACCGGCGAAACGCGGCGCGATCATCACGAGCCTCCGCTGATGGTGTTGAGGAAGAACCCGATCGCATCGTAGAGCACATGCGTGATGATCGCGGTCGTCGTGTTCATGTATTTCCGCTCCAGGGCGAAGATCGTGCCGAGGAAGAGGACGCCGAGCAGGGCGAACGAGGGGCCGTACTGCGTGTGCGCGACCCCGAAGAAGAGCGTCGTCAGCACGATCCCGAACCGTGGCTGGATCGCCCCCCGGAAGAGGAGTTCCTCGCCGATCCCGGCGCAGACGCCGAGAAGCAGCGCGATCGCCGGATTGGTGACATTGCTGCCCATCGCGTTCAGCACCCGCTCCAACTGCGCGTAGCGATCGGGCTGCACGAGGCGACCGAGCGCATCGATGCCGGTCGAAAGAAGGAGCATCGGCGCGACCAGTGCCACCGCGATCGCCGCCTGCCGCCAGGTCGGGCGCACCAGGCCGAGCCGCCGCGCCGCCTCGCGCGGGCCGCGCACGATCCACAGCCCCACCAGCCCGAACGCGATCCCGACGTACATCACGACGTTCACCAATGAATTGGTCACGGTGATCTGGATCTGGTCCTGAAGCGCGTCGAGATCGACCGTGAAGAGGGCGAGCAGGCCGATAGTGAGCCCCCAGATCAGGGCGACCAGGCCGAAGAGATCGACGATCGAATCGGGGTCGAGCGGCGTGAAGCGGGCCAGGAAGAGGCGCACCGGATGCACGAGCGCGAGCGCCGTCAGCGCGGCGAGGACCAGCAGCAGCGCCGCCGCCTGCCGTTGCAGCGCGTCGGCCCGCACCAGCGTGGAGAGGCCGGAGACGGCGAGGAAGCCGCTGAGGAGCGCGAGCGCCCCGATGACGTAAGGCCGCAGATTCGCGCGCCGGGCGACGAGGTGGACGACGACGGAACCGGCATAGAAGACGAGGAGTACCAGGGCGAGGTTCGCTATTTGTCCCGAGAGATCGCGCATCGAGCCCCGCTATCGCGTGCCAACCTACTGTCCTTTATCAAAGATGAAGCCTGGGCCGCAGGGCGACCCGGGCGATCAGTATAGCGGAAAGGCTCCGGCGGTCGCAGGGCCGGGTGACTCAACCGCGCGCCGCGAAGTCGCGCACCGCCGCGATGGTGGCGTCCACCTGCTCATCGGTCATGTGCGGGCCGATCGGCAGGCTGATGATCTCGCGGTGGATCGCCTCGGAAAGGGGGAATGTCCCCTCCGGCAGCCCGAGCGCCGCGTAGGCCGCCTGCCGATGCGGCGGGGTCGGATAGTGGATCACCGTGCCGATCCCCGTCGCCGTGAGGTGCGCCTGGAAGGCGGCGCGGTCGGGCGTGAGGACGGGGAAGACGTGCCACGCCGAGTCGATCCCGGCCGGAACGTGCGGTAGGGTCAGTCCCTGATCGTCCAATTCGGCGCGGTAGCGCGCGGCGATGCGCGCGCGGCGCGCGTTCCAGTCCGCGAGGTGGCCGAGCTTCACGCGCAAGGCGGCGGCCTGGAGCTCGTCCAGGCGGCTGTTGTAGCCCTGGACCTCGTTGACGTACTTCACGCGCGAGCCGTAATTCCGCAGCACGCGCACCCGGTCGGCGATCTCGGCGTCGTCCGTGGTGATCGCCCCGGCATCGCCGAGCGCCCCCAGGTTCTTGCCCGGATAGAAGCTCCACGCCGTCACGTCGCCGAGCGCGCCGATCTGCCGCCCGCGATAGCGCGCGCCGTGCGCCTGCGCCGCGTCTTCGAGGACGCGCAGGCCATGCTCCCGCGCCAGCGCGAGGATCGGGTCCATGTCGGCGGGCTGACCGTAGAGGTGGACCGGCAAGAGCACCTTCGTGCGCGGCGTGAGCGCCGCCGCGATCCGCGCCGGGTCGAGATTGTAGGTGCGCGGGTCCGGCTCGACCGGCACAGGGGTCGCCCCGGCGTAGCTGACCGCCAGCCAGGTGGCGATGTAGGTGTTGCTGGGGACGATCACCTCGTCCCCCGCCCCCACGCCCAGGGCGCGCAGGGCGAGGTGGAGCGCGTCGAGCCCGTTGCCGAGGCCCACGCAATGGCGCGCGCCGACGTAGTCCGCGAACGCGCGCTCGAACGCCGCGAGTTCGTCGCCGAGCAGATACCAGCCGCTCTTGAGGACGCGACTCGTCGCCGCGTCGAGTTCCGGCGCGATCTCCTCGTAGGACGCGCGCACATCCAGGAATGGCACCTTCATCGCTCGCCCACCCCCCTCGCACATCGTCGACCGTGTACGGCGGAGGATACCACAGCACCACCGTTCTCCCTGCGCCAGTGACCCCGCCACACCGCACCTCTGTTACACTTGCGAGGATAGCGCGAAATCGGAACAGCGGGATGGGGAGAGCATGACGAAGCGCAGGGGCGGCCTGGGGCGAGGGCTCGGCACCTTCATTCCGACCGAGGTCGCCAGCTCGGCGGGCGCGCAGGACGTGGATATCGACGCGGTGGGGCCGAATCCCCACCAGCCGCGTCAGATCATGGACGACGCGCGCCTCGCCGATCTGGCCGACTCGATCCGGCGGTACGGCATCATCCAGCCCCTACTGGTCACGCGCAGCGAAGGGGAGGATGTCGCCTATCGCCTGATCGCGGGCGAGCGGCGCTGGCGCGCGGCGCGGCTGGCCGGGCTGACGCGGGTGCCGATCACCGTTAAGGAGGCGACCCCCGCCGAGTTGCTCGAACTGGCGCTGGTGGAAAATGTCCAGCGCGCCGATCTCAATCCGCTCGAAGAGGCCGCCGCCTACCGCCAACTCGCGGAGGAATTCGGGCTGACGCAGGAGCAGATCGCCAACCGCGTCGGGCGCAGCCGCGTCTCGGTGACGAACGCGATCCGCCTCCTCAACTCCCCGCCCGAGGTGAAGCTCGCGATCAACGAGGGGCGGATCACCGAGGGGCACGCGCGCGCCCTGCTCGGCCTCCTCTCCGATGCGGAGCAGGTCGCGGCGCTCGAACTGGTGGAACGCGACGGCCTGACCGTGCGCCAGACCGAGGAGTTGGTGCGTCGCTGGCAGGCGGCGGGGACACGCCGCAGCCCCCTCCCCGCCGAGCGCCCGCCCGACTTCGACCGCCTGGAGGATCGCTTCCGCCGCGCGCTCGGCACGCGCGTCAGCCTCCAGAAGAGCCGCAAGGGCGGGAAGATCGTGATCCATTTCTTCACCGACGACGAACTCGACGGCCTCTACAAGCAGATCGTCGGGCAAGAGGAAGATTGAGCGCATAGCAATCTATAGTACCGACGCATAAGCACTGGGGATACGTAGCACTATGACCGCCGAAGGCACGACGCCGATTCATCAACTCAAGGTCACCATCGAGGGGACCAGGCCACCGATCTGGCGACGCCTGCTCGTCCCTTCGGCGAGCACGCTCGGGCAATTGCACCAGATCATCCAGATCGCGTTCGGCTGGGAGGGCTATCACCTCCACCAGTTCACCATCGGCGATGTCAGCTACACCGACCCGACCACGATGGGCGACCTGGGCAATCTCGATGAGGAAGAGGTCACGCTCGCCGAGGTCGCGCCGCCGGTCGGGCTGCGCTTCGTCTACGAGTACGATTTCGGCGATAGCTGGCGGCATGTGATCCTGGTCGAGCAGCCAACCCCCGACAAGTCGCCCGGCCCTTACCCCGCCTGCACCGCTGGCAAACTCGCCGGGCCACCGGAAGACTGCGGCGGCATCTGGGGCTACGAAGTATTGTGCGACGCCATCGCCGACCCCGCGCACCCGGAACACGAGCATTGGCGCGAATGGCTCGGCGAGGACTTCGACCCCGCTGCCTTCGACCGCGAGGCGATCAATGCGGAGTTGCGGCGGCTCGGGGGATAGCAATAGAGGAAGCGCGTCGGCGACACGGGTTGCGCGCGGCATACGCCGGTGCGGCCCGCACCCCTCTCCCACTCTGGGAGAGGGGCTTCGTTGTGGGGGTGGGCGGGGCATGGCGGGGATCCTCACCCCCTGCCCCCTTTCCCCATCCGAGGAGCGGGGGACATGCCGCTGCCGCTGCTTCTGAGCACCACCTTGGTGAAGGACGCTGCGAGCGAGAGCACGTTGCCAGCCCCCGGCGGGGATAGTATGCCCTTCATGGGTACTTCGTGGCGGCGCAGCCGCCCTTAGCCGGGAGTGGCTGCCCTCCGGGGTACAGTGTGCCCTTCAGGGGTAGCGGCTGCCCTCCGGGGCATTTCTAATCCCGGAAACACTCCAGTCCGCGCAGGCGAACTTCGTGGCCGCAGCCTTCAGCCGGAGCTTCAGTCCACCGGCACACCCGCTCACAATGTTCTCCGCTTACCCCCTGATCGCCGCCACGATCGCCGCGCCAAGCTCCTTCGTGGTAGCAGTGCCGCCGAGATCGGGCGTCAGCGTCTGCCCCGCCGCCGTGACCGTGGTGATCGCCGCCTCGATCGCGCGCGCCGCCTCACCCTCGCCGAGATGATCCAGGAGCATCGCGCCCGACCAGATCGCGGCGATCGGGTTGGCGCTCCCCCTCCCAAAAATGTCCGGCGCGGAGCCGTGGACCGGCTCGAACATCGAGGGGGAGCGCCGCGAGGGATCGAGGTTGGCGCTCGGGGCGAGGCCGAGGCTGCCGGAAAGCGCCCCGGCCAGATCGGTCAGGATGTCGGCGAAGAGGTTGGAGGCGACGACCACGTCGAGCGATTCCGGGTGCAGCACGAAGCGGATCGTGGCGGCATCGACCAACCAGCTCTCCGTCTCCACGTTCGGGTGCCGCTTCGCACATTCCGCGAAGATGTCGTCCCAGAGGGTCATGCTGTACGCCTGCGCGTTCGACTTCGTGATCGACGTCAGCTTGCGGCGCGGGCGACGCTCGGCCAGATCGAAGGCGTACTCGATCACCCGCTCGACCGCCGTGCGACTGAAGACCGCCGTCTGGATCGCCAACTCCTCCGCCCGCCCGCGCCGGATGCGCCCGCCCGCGCCCGCGTACTCCCCCTCGCTGTTCTCGCGCACCACCACGATATCGAAGTCCTCCGGGCCTTTGTCGCGCAGGGGGCCGCGCACGCCGGGGAGGATCCGCGAGGGGCGCACATTGGCCCACTGATCGAAGCCCTGGCAGATCGCGAGGCGCAGACCCCAGAGGGTGACGTGGTCGGGGAGATCGGGCCAGCCGACCGCGCCGAAGTAGATCGCGTCGAACGGACGGAGTTGGTCGAGGCCGTCGGCGGGCATCATCAGCCCGTGCTGGCGGTAATAGTCGCTCCCCCACGGGAAATGCTCGCACGTCAACCGGAAGCCGAAGCGCTCCGCCGCCGCCTTCAGCACAGCCACGCCGGGCGGGATGACCTCCTGCCCGATCCCGTCGCCGGGGATCACCGCGATGCGGTAGTGGTTGGGGTTCGCGGCGGTCTTCGGGGCATCTTGTCCCGCGCTGATCGCACCCGTGCTGCTCATGCCCCTCCTACCAGTAGCGCCACCATGCCCGACCTCAGCGACCTGCGAGGTGACCGAGCAGCGACAAATCAACCAGGTATGGTGTCGATGCTAGCAAGGGGGGCCTCCCTCGTCAAACACACCGCTGCGGCGATAGCGTAGCCAAACACATCCCGGCGACCGCTCCTGGCGCGCATCCTGTTCCGCAAGTGGTTACTGTGATGACGTATGCTTAAACAATAAGCGGTAATAGTGCAGGCAATGGAGGATACGGACAAACCTCTCGGCATCCTCTTCACACCCGATCTCGGTTCCCGATCCCCTGCTTCGGCGAAAGGAGTCCGCCGATGATGGACCTCCTCCTCAGAGATGACGGGCGAGAGTATGGGGGATTCGCCGCGCGGTATGCCGGTGCGGCAAAAGCAAGTCGCGCGGCGTCCGCTGGTCCTACCGCCGGAGGAGAGGCATGAGCGAGCTGCCGCCGCTCACCGGACAGGCACTCGATAGTCGGCTGGCCCGGCTGGACGAGCCCGTACGACAGTTACTGACACTGGCCTCGGTCATCGGGCAGGAGGTGCCACTGACCCTCTGGCGCACGGCAGGCGGGGTCGATGAAGAGGCGCTGCTGGTGGCTATCGAGCGCGGGGTGATGGCGCGGCTACTGGCGGAGACGCCGGATGGCGCGAGGGTGCGCTTCGCCCACACCCTCATCCGCGAGGCGCTGTACGCGGGGCTGTCGCCGTGTCGGCGGCGCGTCTGGCATCGACGGGCGGCGGAGGCGTTGGAGCGCCTGCCCGCGCCCGACCCGGACGTCGTGGCCAAACACTTCCGGCGCGCGGGAGACACCCGTGCGCTCGACTGGCTGATCCGGGCGGGCGGGCGCGAGCAGCGCTCCTACGCCTGGATGACCGCCGCCGCGCACCTCACGGAGGCGCTGGGGCTGATGGAAGCGCCCGGCACCGCCGCGCGGGAACGCGGCTGGCTCCTCATTCGCCTGGCCCTGCTACGCCGCTACGACGACTCGCCCGGTGCCACCGACCAGCTCGAGGAGGCCGCGCGCCTGGCCGCAACGACGGACGATGCGGCGCTCAACGCCTGCGCCCGGTACTTCCTGGGGCTGCTCCGCTGCTTCGTGGGCGACTATCGGCGAGGCGTGGCCGATCTGGAGACAGGGGTCGCCGCCCTGGACGCCCTCGGTCCGGCGGAGCGCGCGCGGCTGGCAGCGCGCGATATCGGGATGGACACCGCGCCCGCGAGCTATCGCGGAGCCCTGGTGGCCTATCTGGCGGCGGTCGGGCGGCACGCCGACGCGCTGGCGCTCGGGACGCGCGCGCTGGACGAAGCCGCCGCGAACAACGGCGGGACGGTCGATATCGCCGCCTGTGCCGATCTGTACTACGGCCTGGGCCTTGTCCGCGCGATCATGGGCCACCCGGACGCGGCGCACGACGCCTATGCGCGCGCGCGGGCGGGCTACCGTGCCGCCGGGAACACCTACCTCGTGGCCGTCGCGGCCACGGAGGAGCTGTTCTGGGTCATGGCACCGTACGGGGCCGATCGACCGCTGGAGCGGGGGATACTGGCGGCGGAAGCTGAGCAGGCCATCGCCGAGGCGAGCGGTGTCCGGGCCGACCTGCCCCCGCAGGTCGCGCACTTCTCGAGCCTGCTCCTCGAAGGCGGCTGGCCCGAGGCCCGCGCGCTCGCCCTGACCGTGCGCGCCGATCCGAGCGATGCAGAGTCCTTCGTCGCCCCGGGCGCGCTGGGCCTGCTCGCGTACCACCAGGGCGATCGCGACCTGGTCCGGGCGCTGGTGCGGGAAACGCTACCAGGAGGACCGGAGACCGCCCCGGGCGATGCCATCTTCACCACGGCGCTGACGATGCAGTGCCTCGCCGCCGCGCTGGCCCGCGATGAGGGCGACCTGACGACGGCGCGGCGCTGGTTAGTTGCCCGCGCCCGCTGGCTGGCCTGGGGCGGCGGCGTGCTGGGCCAGGCCGAGGGGCAACTCGCCTGGGCGCGCTACCACCGCGCGGCGGGCGACCACGCGCAAGCCCAAACACACGCCGCCGCCGCACTCGCGCGAGCGACGACGCCCCGCCAGCCGCTGGCCCTGTTGGCCGCGCGGGTCTTGCTCGGGCAACTCGCCACCGAGGCGGGCCAGGCGGACGACGCGGCGACCCAGCTAAATGCGGCGCTGGCGCTGGCGGACGACTGCGGCACCCCGCATGGGCGCGCGGTGGCGCTGCTGGCGCTGGCCGACCTCCGTAAAGGGACCGGCGACTATGCCACGGCACACGCCCTGGTCGCCGAGGCGCGCGCGCTCTGTGTCCCCCTGGGTGCAGCACCGGCGCTCGCCGCCGCCGATGCCGTGCTCGCGCAACTGGCGACGATGACGGCAGCGGCTGCCTGTGCCGGGGACAGGCGCAGGCGATCCCCCGCTTATCCCGCCGGACTCTCCGTGCGCGAGGTCGAGGTGCTGCGCCTCGTCGTCGCCGGCCACACCAACCAGCGCATCGCCAATGCGCTGAGCCTGAGCCTGAAGACGGTGACGAACCACGTCACGCACATCCTCACCAAGACGGACACCGCCAATCGCGCCGCCGCGACCGCCTTCGCCCTGCGCCACGGCCTTGCCTGAACCCACCGCTCCCCCTTCCGCAGCGGCCTTTCACCCTGTCCCCGTCCCCGCCGCCGTTTGGCGGCGGGGACGTCGCGCTGTAAAGATGCCGGGCCAAATGGGAGTTTCGTCCGATGCTTCCCAGCGGGCCAGCCCCTATGCTACTGGTGTCGGCACCGCAAAGGTAAAAGAGCGCACAGGGAAGTGTCGCCCGGCAGGGGGCTGCGGGCAGGGACGCGGAGAGCTTCGGCACGCCTGGCACGGTAGGATTGGCATGAGCCAGAGGAGGAATCCCATGAGCGACGACGGCCTGCATCAGCGACACCTCTCCCGCCGCGAACTGATCCGCATCGCTGGCCTGAGCGGCCTGGCGGTCGCCGGGGCCGGGTGGGCTGGCCCGCGTATCCTGACCGTCCCCCTGGCGGAGGCTGCCGAGGGGACCCCCGAAGCGTTCCTGGCGACCCTGTTCGCCCAACGCGCGCAGGCAATGACGACCGGGGATGCCAACCCGCTCGCCGCGCTCTACGATCCGACTAACGCAAGGCTACACTCTTCGAACAAGAACGCGCGCAATTCTTCAAGAATGACCTTGCCTCCCGCTGGGGCAATAGCACCATGCTTAACTACCGGAGCGCCCCAAGCTGATCGCGCTGGAGGTGACGGGCTCCACCGCCGTGGCGCGGATCGAAGAGGCATTCTACATGGACTGGCTCCAGCGCCCTGAGCCGCTCTCGACGGCGGCGGCGGCGCTCCGTCAGCGAAACCCTGAGTAGTACGCTCCAGGTCCTCGCGGTCCTCGCGGCGAGATCACGAGCGGGTTCATGACCAAGCATGAGGTCACGCTGGTTAAGGGGCCGAGCAGCTGGAACCTGGCAAAAGATGCATACGATGAGTTCTACCTGTTCGAGCCCTCGCCCGATTTACAGCCCGGCTCGTGGGCCTCCCTGCCACGTCGCGGTGGCCCGGATGTACCGACGGGGCCACCGACGACAACAGGGATAACGCCTGAGCCGATGTTGAGCGCGATGGCCACATACGACCGCGATCTCGCCGTCCAATGCGCCGCCAACAATTGGGGGCCATACTCCAGCAACTACAACCCCAATTACTGCGATTTCAGCCCCGACGCCTGCGGCGGCGACTGCACCAACTACGTCTCCCAGTGCCTGCGCGGCGGAGGGATGCAGAGCGACGGCACCTGCGACACGGTGAACGGCAGCCCGTGCTACGGCTGTGGCTGCTGCAAATCTAGCGCCCAGTACGCCGGGACGGTGGCCTGGATCCGCAATAACTCGCTGAACCAGTGGCTCAATGGGACCAGCAACCCCCGTCGAGGTCAGCCCCTCCCCGCCGACCCAGGGCAGTGTTGGAAGGGCGACGTCATCAACTACGACTGGGTAGGTTCTGCGGATCCCAACGTCACCGATCACGTCACAATCGTCGTGGAAGCGGGCCAGGCACCGCTAGTGGCATCGCATGTCCCCAACTTTTGGCGGGCCGACTACCGACTCGGTAGGGCGATCAACTACTGTCAGTACACGCGGATCGTCTCGGCTGACTAGCAGCAAGGGAGGCCGATATGCCACGGTTGCCGATCCGGCGGGGGTGAGGGGACACGATACGACCCTACTGGTGGCGGTGAAGCGGTCCAAGGTGTATCGCGCGATTCGGTCGCGCATAGCCGATCCACTGCCGCAGGATGCGTGGACCGAGGGAGGAACGGCTTTCGTCGTCTTCGCGCTCCGTCCGCTGGACGAAGGTGAGGGCGAGTCGACGACGAACCCGCCAGCACGGGTATTTTTCGTCCTCGGGGCGCTGACAGGGATCCTGCTGGCCGCACGGCTCGTGGAGTCTGGCACCTCGGGCGAGTGGCAGACACACGAACTGTGCGACACCGATGGCGATGAGGTGTCACCTACGAAAGTCAACCGACAGTCACTCTAGCACTGTTGCAAGGACGCACCGACCGCGCGTCCGGTGCGCGAGGAGGATTAAATATACCGTGATTGCTAGTGGGCGTTGGCGATAGTCGCCGCCAGCAAGGAAGCGTGGACCGTGAGTTCGAGGCCGGGATTGGTGCGCGCGCGCAGCCGCCCGACGCCCATCGCCGCCACTTGGCTGTAGCGGGCTTCGATGCGCCGACGCGAGGCCCGCAGGGCCAGCTTATCCGCCCACAGGTTGGGGCGCATGTTGGCCTTGCGGATCGGCACCAGCCGCACGCCGGTGTCGGCGAGGATGGTCGCCTCATCGTCCGCCGCATTAGGGACGCGAGCAGAAATAGATATCCCGTGCGTGTTAGACTCCAACGGCCGGGGGCATGTGCCGCTGGGGTGAGGAGGGGCGATGGAGCTGACGGAGCCGGTCAAGGCGCTGCTGCGGCAGGCCG
>JAABUU010008079.1_pt1 | contig 10583 bp, 6 predicted proteins | sample 5559301 | NCBI WGS metagenome assembly JAABUU01 (sample SAMN10711884, study PRJNA513360) | rock metagenome | isolation source: Antarctica rocks | place: Antarctica: Victoria Land, Richard Nunatak white | reverse complement strand
AATAATGAATTTCTATAATCTTGTTAATAATTACATCATCTGCACTCAGTTAAGTTAAGCTCACTACTACAATTAAAATTATAAGTTTATAATCTTTCAGAAAAAAGACTAAGTTTAACTTTATATTATTTATATTTAAATTAGATACATCTGCAAAAAACTAGATCAAAAGAAAATAGATTTGTTTTAAATGTTTAAAATTATAAATATTTAAGTTTATTAACTGAATCTTCTCAACATTATAATGATTCACAATGTGTTTCATGTCTTACTTTTAAAATTCTTAAAGAAATTCTTATTTAAGCAAGCTGACAAAATTCTGAAGTCAGTGATCATAGATAAGAAGAAAGAATATGTAATATAGATTATTGTGAACTTTTAATGATGAAATAGAAATGTAATTTACTGAGTGTAATAAGAAGACTATAAGTTAAATTATGATATTTAAGAGTCTTTATAACATCTTTATTGTGATGAGGTGAATAACACAAATAACTAGTGCATTGTTTTGATAATCTTAAAGATTAAGCAAAATTTTCAAAAGTAGTGATCTAAAAATTTTTTGCTTAATCTGAAAGGTTATAAGTTTAATTTCTATTCTCATTGCAAATATCATCATCAAATCTGTCATGTTAAATAAGAAGAACAAGCAATGAAAAACTTTTACAGATCTTAGTTGTATATAAAATACATTAAATTTATACTTATTTAGTTATTATTTGACACAAATATTTCATTTGTGACTACATAAAAGTTAATTAACAACTGAGAAAACAGCCTGACTATAAAGAAGTAATTAATAAGTACATTTACATGTATCTTTCTTATAAGTTATTACATGTATCTAAACATCTACCTAGAAATCACCATAGCCTTATAGACTGCATGCAACATATAAAGCAAACAAATAAACAAACAAACATCTTCATTATGCATTAAAGATATTTAAGAATTTTTATTTTATGTATTTAAATAAATTTTAATCTGATATTGATGTTATTTAAGAGATTATTTTTAATAAAGATTTAATTTATACAGATTACATATAATCTTTCATTCTACAAATTTACTAACTTCTGTCAAGACAATTTGCTGCATGCAATATTTGCTGTGCAGAAAAAACTTTTATGAAATGTACATTTATATAAGAGTTTTTAATGTACTGCTCACTTTTACTTAATCATAAAAACCTAATCAAAATTAAGAGCAGCTCAAGATGTACTGTGTTAAAGAAAAAAATATTGTCAGAATTACAGCAAAATAAAACTTAGTCAGCAAGAATTTAATTAGATTTCTGACTGAATTTTCTTATTGTTTTAGTATTTACTTAGCAAGTAGCAACACACTTACATTAATAATCTGCAGAGTTTTTATCTTAATGATGTGCTTATATTTAATAAATTATTTAATAAAATAATATATATCATTTCATCTTTACTTACTTAGTTCTGCTCAGATATAAAATCAAGATCTTCATTCTTAAAAGTAATTAACTTTCTTCAATCTTAGTCTTTCTGTTTCTAGATAGTTATCTGTTAACTTAATAATCAAAATTCACTTTTACATTTACTCAATCTTTATATAAAGACTTTAAGCTTCACTGTCTTAAATTATTAGCTGTCTTCATCATATTAATAAATCATAGAAAGATAAGCATTAACTATTACTAAAAAGTATAAAGAAATAACTTCACTTAACTGCTCTGTGATCTGACAAGAATTAACAATTAAAGTTAAATAAGATAATTACATTTAATACTAACAAGAACTTAATTAATCTCAAACTTCTAAAAATAAGAAAGATCTGCAGCATATAAAGTAAACTATTTAATATTTTAAACAATATATTTAATTATCTGTTAAAAGAGAACAATCATGTGTTGATGATAAAGAAATTTAAATATAAGAAGATTATGAAGTGACTTGATGTCAATTAAAATTAATTATGAAATATATTTATTAGTGAGACTGATCTGAACAATGAGTTTGATGTATAACTATGATATAAGAAGAATATTATTGACAGTAAAAATAATTATATGAAGTTTGTGATTATCTATAAAAAACAGAATACAATAATGATAAAGTATGAGCAAAAAGAAATAGCTAAGAAGAATAGTTCTTAATAGCTTTAAATAATTGAACTTTATATTTTTTGAAATTGTAACTTACACTGCATTCATGATCTATGAAATGCTGCATGAAATAATAAAAATACTGTAAATTTAATAATTAATTAAAACTGCATTCATTGAATTAAGTAAGTTAAATATATTTATTGAACTGAATAAAATAAATGTACACATTAAGTTATAAAAAAGAAAGATATTCAATGAATAAAGTGTCTAAAATATATTTATTGAATTAAGAAGAACAAATGTGTGTATTGAGTTATGAGAGACAAAGATGTTTATAAAATAAAAAGATTTAATTGTATTTACAGTTTTAAAGATAAAGTTTATATTCAATAAATCTTAAGTAAAGAAAATGAAAAACTGACTTAAGCTGTAATGATTAAATTGCATATACAGGTTCTTCATGAAGATAAGAGTAATTAAATTTATATAAAAAGAAAAAAATGTAAAATACAGTCATGATATACATACAGAGCAATGCAATTAAGCTGATGTATATTTTAAAGATAAATTAATTATAAATGATGCACTTTATATTCTGAATACATTTTTCTTTAACTATGTTTTTCTAGTCACTTTAGACAGCTCTGAGCCAGAACATAAGATCATTAAATCTGAGTACTTTGAATTTAACTTTGCTGATATAAGCTGACTTTAAGTCAATCTTTTAACTTGCTGATGCTGTTTATTTTATATAGACTTTTAAGATCTTAAAAATTAATTATATTAATTAAAGTTACTTTCTATGTGCTGAACATCATAACTTATATTGTAAAAGTATTTAATATATTACATTCTGATTGAAGATTTATCTGATATAGAGTTTAAAGATTAAAGCTTGTGATATAAAAGAGATTTAAGATACATTAAGATTAATTGATAGAAAGTAAATATTAAGTAATGATTATTATTGAATATGCTTATCTTTTTAAGAGACATGATTTATCTATATATTAAATAGACATTGTAAACATTTAAGATATCAGTGTTCTCTTTATCTAAGTTGTTCTTATCTGATCACTGAGATCACTAAGAACATCAGTGTTTATGTTGTTTTTAACATATCTGTGTACTCACATATTCATCATGTCTGCATACTTCTGGTTACTACATAACTACTCACTGATTATGACCATAACATCAAGCAACCTTCTTCAATCAAAACTGTGTATAGATTTGATAGTGTGCAAACTGCAATCACTAATACACAGCTGAAAGATATTATAAGTTACAATTTTGCATAATCCTTTCTTATATTATTGAGTATCAGGAAGCAATTGAGGAAAAAACCGCTAAACACCTCGGTTGTTGAAAAAGCGGGTACAATTTTCTGCCTGCCAAGCAAGAGGAAAGAGACATATGCTTATCGATAAGTCCGCTGGCTCCGTTCTACCAGAAGCGGAAATCACAGAAACTGCCCCTTCCGCAATCTTCAACAAACGCTAGCGCTACGGCACTATAAACAATGATGATGTTGTTGTTGTTCTCCAGAGGTATGCACCCTCTGACCCTTCCCCTCACACCCTAAGTTGGAATAGTTGTCCATTCGAGTCCAACACCACCTACTACAAACCTCAAATCAAATATTCTTTTGACCTGTCTACACCCTTTTTTTAACTTTCCAAAATCCCTACATCATGGTGGTTGTCGACGACCATGAGTACTTATGCGAAGAGGAGAAACGCTTGCGGCAAGACGTAGAGCGCAAGAAGTATTGGAAGAAGTGGGGTCCGTATGTTGCAGAGAGGCAATGGGCCACTGGTGAGCTATCTTTGCCGTCTGGTCTCTGCGTTTCCTTCAAGCTGATGCCGACCACAGTACGGGAGGACTACTCGTGAGCACCCAATCCAAATCGAAATTTCATATACTCATAGACAGATAGTGCCGATGGAGATGCGTGGAGCCGTAAGACCCTGTGTCTGAGATAATTCTTTTTGGGGGTAATGCTAAAGCTTAGAAAGATTTCTCTCATGAGCATGCCAGATCTCGGACTTTCCGATGGGGCGAGGACGGCATTGCTGGCGTCTGCGACTCTCACGGCTTGCAGAATGTCGCTTTTGCGTTCTGGAATGAAAAAGAGTCTGTTTCCGGTTGAAGACTGACTTGGCGTCCACCACTGCTAACAGTGACCAGTGACTTCCTGAAAGAGCGACTGTTTGGTCTCTCGAACCCACAAGGCAATCATGGCGAAAGTATCAAGGAAGCTCACTTCCATCTTGACAACACGCCTACGGTACTAAACCCCCCTTATAAATATCAGTGAAATGATGCTAATAGTCCTTGTTAGCACTCATATATGAAGTATCTCTATAAGTATCCGCAAAAGAAGTTCCCATATGAGGAACTGGTCGCCGAGAACGGCAGGCGAGGCAAGTCAGATCGGGAGTATCAGCTGTTAGACACTGGCATTTTCAACAATGACCGGTACTGGGATATCTTTATTGAGACCGCCAAGGAGACGGATGACGAGGAAGAGCTGCTATTCCGGGTGACAGCTTACAACCGTGGTCCCGAGCCAGCTCCTCTGCATATAATTCCCCACTTTTGGTTCAGGAACACGTGGGCCTGGGGACATGAAACTGCTTCGAGAAAGCCATCGATCCGGCAGATTGCCCCGATGACCGCGCAATCGAAGCACTGGAAGCTCGGTGACAGATTTCTTCAATTCTCTCCTTCTCCAGGAGTCGGAAGTAGCGGTCAAGATGTGCTACCAAAGCTGATCTTCACCGAAAATGACTCCAACTTCCACGCTCTCTATGGTAGCACCAACACTCAACCTTACGTCAAAGATGCATTCCACAGGCATATTGTAGACGAACAGAGGGGCGCTATCAACCCTCACTGTCGCGGGACCAAAAGTGCAGCCTGGTACGCATTCGAGGAAGGGGACGGCGTTCCACCCGGAGAGTGTGCAGTTGTGCGCTTCCGATTCTCCCGGAAACATCAGGGCTACCTAGATGAGGAGTTGTTTGACGACATCATGGAGCAGCGAAGGACTGAGGCGAATGAATTTTTCTGGCGTATCAGCCCGTCACCGATGGCGGACGATTTGAGGAACGTACAACGGCAAGCGCTCTCTGGAATGCTCTGGACTAAGCAGTATTACCACTTTATCTGGGAGCAGTGGGCCAACGGCGATCCTGCTATGCCGCCGCCACCATCCGAGAGAAAAGGCGTCCGCAACCAGAATTGGAAACACATGTATCTTGACGACGTGCTATCGATGCCCGATTCGTGGGAGTACCCCTTCTTTGCTGCCTGGGACACTGCTTTCCATTGTATCCCAATTGCCATGATAGATTCTGCCTTTGCGAAGAAGCAATTGGACCTCCTGACGAGGGAATGGTACATGCATCCAAACGGCCAGTTACCGGCGTACGAATGGAATTTTGGAGATGTCAATCCCCCTGTGCACGCATGGTCTGTATTCCGAACTTTTAAGATCGAGAGAAAGATGTACGGGCGTCAAGATCTGGATTTCCTGGAAAGAGTCTTCCAAAAGCTTCTCCTCAACTTTACTTGGTGGGTGAATCGAAAAGACTTCGATGGTAAAAACGTCTTTGAGGGCGGCTTCCTGGGCCTAGATAACATTGGTCTTTTTAATCGATCAGAACCACTACCTACAGGAGGAGTCCTTGAACAAGCGGACAGCACAGGTTGGATGGCTTTCTATTGCCTGTCCATGCTGAATATAGCGCTAGAACTGGCAAAGCATCGACGCATCTACGAAGACAGTCAGTCATCCTTCCCCTTGATACTTGTTCTCACAGATCTAACATTCCCCAGTTGCCTCGAAGTTCTTCGAGCACTTTATACTCATCAGCGATGCGATGACGTTTAGAGCAGGTGGAGCAGAGACATCACTTTGGAACGACGAAGACGGGTAAGTCAGCGTAGCAAGAGCTGCGAATTGATGCAACTAAATATGGGAAGGTTCTACTATGATGCGATATCCTGGGGCGGACCTTGGACCCAACAGCTGCCTGTCCGGTCTTTGGTAGGGCTGATCCCTCTGTACGCTGTTTTGACTCTCGAGCCTGAGCTCGTGAAGATGTTTCCATCCTTCAAAAGACGAGTGAATTGGTTCATAGAGAATCGCAATGACGTCGCCGAACGGAACATTGCAAGCATGAAGCGTCGTGGCAAAGATGACAGGCTTCTTCTGTCGTTGGTCAGCAGGGAGCGGTTGGAAAAGATTCTCAAAAGAATGCTCGATGAGACTGAATTTCTGGCGGACCACGGGATTCGATCGCTGTCTAAATTCCACAAAGACCACCCCTACTCCATGAGCGTCAACAGCCAAGAGTTCAAAGTGGCTTATGTTCCCGGGGATTCGGACAGTGGACTCTTCGGTGGCAACAGCAATTGGCGTGGACCTATATGGCTTTGCGTGAACTTTTTGCTGGTCGAATCTCTTCTTCGGTTTTACATGTTCTATGGTGACTCGCTCCAAATCGAATGTCCAACAGGTTCTGGTGAGTTCATGCACCTGGGTCACGTGGCCGAGGAGATTCAGCACCGCCTCCAACATCTCTTCGTCCGTGGTGACGATGGCCGACGAGCTGTCAACGAAGGCAACGATTTGCTGGACTTTGACCCGCATTGGAAGGATTATCTTTGGTTCTACGAGTTCTTCGACGCAGATACTGGCCGAGGTCTCGGCGCAACACACCAGTGTGGATGGACAGGTTTGATCGCTAAGATGATTCACGACACCGGGTAAGTTTCGAACAAGGCTCCCAAAGTAGCATGGTGTGCGGCCTTGGGGCTGACTATAGGTCTAGTATCAACTGTCGCCTACCTCAGACACCCCGGACTCCGACGGCTGCTGCCAGCCATTACTTTGACGACATTTTCACCCGATCACTGAAACCTTCAAGCCAAGGGCCTCTTCAAACCCGCCGGTCTTCAACGAGCAGGTCAATTGGCCATCGCAGTAGCTTCAACGCTACATTTAACGGAGTCAATAGTGGTTCCCCCGGTGACTCGATTGTGAGAGACGAGGAGCAGGAGAGCTCTCGGACTGAGGCGAACGACCACATCGCAAATTACGTGGCGGATCAGCTCGAACGCATCCGTAGCAACGAGCCCGTAGCAGTGTTTGAAGACGAATTCGAAGCGCAGCTGGATGGGTAGTGAGTTGACGTTGCGAAACTCGGCGAAGATCCCAACTTGTTCTCGGCTGGGCGAAGCGCCTGTCTTGCCCCATACCTTTTCCTTTTCTCTAAACGGCCATCAGAATGTTGACGGACCTTCACGGCATATCATAGACTCCTCAAGCATAGACTAGACATAGACTTAAACTAATCAGTATGAACATCACTACTTGACCATTAAGAGGAGTCCCCCAATGAGATTGTCAGACTTCGGCATGAGGATGATTCTAGACAATTGCTTGCGGCGGAATGCCATCCGCATCAGCGGTCACAAGGAGAGTTGGGCAGGGGCAGTCATACTCGTGCCAAAATCCTACACAGACATCTAGGACGTGTTTCTGTGCATGTCGTCACGGTAAATTGGTCAGAGGTACAGTCGTCGGATGACCTAGCAGTAGACACAAAGCAAGACTATAATAGTGAAACTACAAAGCATCCGTTAAGGCCTTGTTCATCCTGCTGATCTTTGAAGAAACGGCGCGATCGATGGTCCTGTCACCAATCTCAACGATGAGGCCTCCTATAATGTCGGGGTTGATCTGTGGATGGAAGGATCAGCTAAGCGTATCAGGCTAACCGTCCGGACGTGCGGACAACTAACCTTTGGGACGACTTTCAGCTTTTTACCCTGGCTGTACTCGGATTTCGAAATGGCTGTTTCGAGGCGTTGGATGACCTTGCTGTCGAGTTTCTGGAAGTCGGGCAGAAGTCAGCGCGGAGATCGGAAAGCGGGGGACTGCGGTCAGGAGAGTGGACGGACCGTAGCACTGGTGATGGTCAATTCCATCTCCCCCCGATGCGCACCCATCAACGTCGAGAACTTCTCGCAGACGCCCTCCAGTATCCCGAGCCTGTTATTCTCAGCGAGAGTCTGCAGGAAGTTCTTCACGGTGTCCCCTTTGTCGACGCCACCCATGTGCTTTTGGAGTTCCTGCACAATCTGCGACTTGTCTCCTGGCGTAAGACTCGGAGCGTGAAGGATGACGGGAAGTTTGGGGTCTTTCTTGAATACATCAGACAAGGCGGCCAGCGATTTGGCAGTGTTCTCGAGCGCTGAAGTCTTGGCGGCGGCCGTATACTGTACCGACATCGTTATTAATCCACGAAAGACGTGAGCAAAGGGATGTTGACCTGATCATCCCTTTGGCTTGGAATCGATCACATACCAAAGCGCTCGCGTACGTTCCATCAAGGCCAAACAATGCGATTGGGGGCTTCGAGTCTACCGCCACCGCGGCCTGAGCGTATGTCCTCACTCCGAGAGGGACGATTAGACGAGAGCCAGTGGCAGTTCTCCAGGCAGTAGCCCTTGAAACCGGAAGAATCGCCCGTCCCGAGAGCATTGTAGCGTTTTGGAGTTGTTTTGCGAAATAGCAGATTTATAGCACTATTTACCGCTAAAGAGGGACAGGTCTTTTTGAGGTTGGTCGGCAGCTCGGAGGATTCAGGATTATATAAGCAGCGCTTGGACCACCAGCTATCTTCGTTGATCCCTGAAAAGGTTGTTTCGTAGGATATATTGTTAGGGCTTGATGTATTATATGGATTTATGTTTATCTATACTTATGACACTCTGCTGATGAGGTGGTCTTGGGCTGTCCGCACACGTTGGTGTGCAATGCGTCCTTTCCGTATTGAATGATCGCTATCCCGTAAACGCTCCGTCCATGAGTCCCTCTTCCAGAACCTGAACCGTCCCCAAGACCCGCTAGGATTAAGTGTAATACCCGCGCCAACCTTTTGCATAAAGTCCCGGACAGAAAAGAAGAAATGTTGACACCTTAGTCACTTTTCAGCATACTGTCCACCAAATCCCCCAATGGCCCCCAAAAGTCTTTCCCGCTGGCTAAGCCGTGCTCATCGATGAATAAGACATAATGCTTGAAGCTAGTGTTCAGATGGGGCTCAAGGCCTAGCTGGACAACGACGGGATAGTGGTGGCAGTATATGTGGGCATAAACGCGATATAGGCGTTTCAATAGCTGGCGAAGTAAAGTTGGGAAGGACTTGGGAAAAGGAACACCTGCAACAACGTTTGAGCACCGCTGCGATGGACGAATTTTGTGGCACATAACTCACCAATTCTACTTGGGAACATATCCTCGTTGTCGATGTTGCTTTGCACCCAAGCCATGAGGTGCTCGATGTATTCAGGCGCCGGCATCTTCGTTGGTCGCTTGAAGTCCTCTGAATCTTGCCATAGATATTCAAATCTGCCCTTCCCTTAGTAGGTGGCGACGATTGCAGCTTGATACAGATATTCCTTACTCATCTGTTGCCTTCATTTCTGGACACGACTGCGGCGAGCAAAACTCAGTAATAGAGCCGTAAAGGAGGTTGATTTGGTTGTAAAAGTCGACGACTGCAGTTGGGAGCTATCATCAGCACCCTGAACACCACTTTTCCGCTTGGTCTCTGATTGCTTACTGTTGACGGCCAGCCATTCGTTTAGATCTTCGCCTTCTGGTAGCTTTACCGCTTTCCGTAGACTACCGCTTCCGAGAGTTGCCTCGGCGAATTGTCGTAGCTGATAGCTGCTCGTTCCTTTACTCGCATTTCGCGGCTTGAAAGACCCCCTCGTCCTCGCGTTGCTGCGAAAACATGTGATCAGCAACAGACACCTTCTTAGAGCTGAACAATGAACATTGAAAGAGGTACTAGAAGCACTGGAACATGACGGAATGCACATGGTTGGCCATTGAGGGACCACTCAAGCAGTACAGGAGGGTTTCGAGGTGAAATCATGGCTGGAGAGACTGCACGTACATTGTGGTCACAAAAGAAGACATCCCTCCGTCACCTTTCAGAAATAGTACCCTGAGAGATGGATAGCCTGTTGGAAGTGTTGTAGGTAGCGAGGAGATCAGGTGGGTGCGAACAGGAAAGCACAGGACTGATTGTTCAAGCGGAAGTTTGACAGTATTTTGAAAATCTACTTGACCACCCCGCTCTGACGTTCAGTAGCAAGACATGGCTTTTATGGTTGGTCGGGGTTGAGGAAACAGTTGTGTAGGTCTTCGTTGTTTACTCGGGTCTTTAGTAGTCGGCTCGGCAACCGCCGCCGGTGGAAGGCGACAGTGATACAGTGCCGGTGGTAATTCTGGGCCACGCAGAACGCTCACGAAAAAAGAAAAAGACCACTTTTTTTTGAAAGCTCAAAATCCTTAAAACACATAAATACTGTAATTACTTCACAACCACAGTGTATACAGACATTCTGAGTATGCAGAATGATAAATTATATATAAATCTATTAAATCTGTAATTTTTAGATGTATCATTAAGCAATTGTA
>JAABUU010008077.1_pt1 | contig 10584 bp, 10 predicted proteins | sample 5559301 | NCBI WGS metagenome assembly JAABUU01 (sample SAMN10711884, study PRJNA513360) | rock metagenome | isolation source: Antarctica rocks | place: Antarctica: Victoria Land, Richard Nunatak white | reverse complement strand
GGGTAGATCTAGGAGGTAGGCTAGATACAGGTAAGGTGGGTCAAACATCAGGTAGAAGGTGACGGGAATGATGCTTCGATGCTTGACTGTAGAAAGAAACTCTGCTCGGGAAACCCCTATAAGTAGTAGCCAAAATCCCCGGACCAATAATGTTCCGTGGGCCCTCGAGGTGCGTGGCTCCACCCCACGACAATGTTCGCGCTGAACCAGAGTAGAATCATCTGAACGTAGCCAAAGGCGGAAGGCGCATGTCGCTCGTTTGGCATCACACGTGTGATCCCACGCTCTTCGAGGAAGGCGGGTTTCTTTATTCTGGAGTTTCATATCGAAAATCTTCCATTCTCTGGAACGTGGAGTGGGCCATTGTCCTCGGATTTGCTGGAGGTGATGTCGACGATCTCAACGGACTTCTCTAGGTCTGGGGTGCGAGGATCCATGGCGGGGCGATTCCAACTGATCTTGGGTAGGAAGGAAAGGCAAAGGGTCGAGGTAGTAGAAGCTCCAAAGATTGGCGGCGGCAGCGACGGCAGTCTTGAATGTGGAACAACCGCGCCAGGAACTGTCAGGCATAGACCAAATCTCGAATGGCAGAAACGTGTATGAGACTCTCGCTGGTTCTGAGTCGAAACCCTCGTATGCACGGTGGGTATAGTGGGGGATTGGGCGGTCAAAGGGCTGGGCTCTTCTGTGCATCGTAGACCAGGACAACGCCGAGTTCGAGAGACAGCTAGGAACACTTGGTAGCCCTTCAACTCGAATGCTGTTGTGCGACCGTGATAGGGTGCTCCCAGATCGCTTGCAATGTCACTCAATCAAATGATCGATCCCATGCGCAGAGGAGTGGCTGCAACTGATGAAGTCGCAATCGTTCGTTCGCCATAATCGGCTCAAGATCATTCTATCGAAATTAGCGGACATCTTTCTTAATCCCGTCAAGATCCGTATTGAGATTAATGATGGCCACTTGAGACCCGTTGAACTTTTCTTGGCGAAAGTGTACGGCGTAAAGGTATGGACCAATCCTAACCCTAGGCACGCTATCTCGGTTGAGAGGTAGGTAAGGTAATTACGAGTACGATAAGGCTTGTCGCATTCGGCTAGGCTTGATCTCGTCTCTTTTTGCTTTCTACAGTTCGCTCCTCGATTTTGGACTGTCGTCGCAACTTCTGAATAATGAGGGCAATTCGGTGATGATGTTGTTGTTAGAAGGTCTATCTAGGGGATGCAGAAGGTAAAAACTCTGCTAGCGTCCCAAGCCCTATGGGGCGGAGGTTACCAACTCCCCTATTTCCAACACTGCCTTGCTCGGGTTTTCCTTGTACTGGAGACATTCGCATTTTCTACTGATATAACTCGATTTGAATTATTCTTCTTATTGATGGAATATAGGGCGTTAGGGAGCGTCGCTCGGTGGGAGGGCAGGGGAACGGGTAGGGGAGAGTATATTAATTACTGCATAGTAAATCCCTGGGATGGCGCTGAATGTGGGTCTTGTGACTTTGGGAAGGCTCTGTTGATCAATTGGCTAACGTGATGCAGGAGGGAGAATGCGATAGAGGCCAGAACTGTGGAGCATAGGGCACGATCAAGTATAAAGAATGATGGTGATGAATTGGAGTAGTCGATTAAAGTAGCGAGTGACATCCATCCTATCTGCGATCCGTCGTTATGCGGCGGCATCGAATGATCAGTCTTTATCAGATCCGGGCCCCAAGAAGCTGCTGGTCAAGCAAGAAGAATACAGAGGCGGTTTAATTGTCAGATCTGTCCGATTTTCGCTCTGCACTTCCTGCCACGGCACTGTTACTGCCCGTTTCTCCTCTAACCACATACTTTCCTTTAGAAACTGGAGGTGTCGAGAAGCTTCCAATCCCATGCCAGGGCTGTTGCCTCATTGATTCTTCTGTCCATCGCTGCATCGCTGGCGAAATATCTGTCACCGATGTTTGCTGAGGTCCTCCCTGACCTAGGGCGTTGCTCCTCGTTGGCCGAACCCGATCTAAGGTATCGAACGCAATCAAAGGTGGAGTGTTGCTTGACTAAGTTGGATTTTGCGGTCAGACATTGTGACGTAGCACAATAGAAATGTTCCTTAGGAGACCCACTACTTTCTTCCCATCTTTCCGCTCCTTCTCGGCCTTGTGCCCTGGTTCATATCGCTCATTTGAGCTGTACTGTTGCTCGCCTTGATTTGGCATGGTAGGGATACTCTTTTCCTCATGTCAGCCAGCATTGTCAACGATACGCCATTCACAGGCGTGTTTACTTGAAGTCTTCTAAGGAAATTGGCGTCTTAAGACTCTTGGGCAGCGCTGGACATTGGAACTGGTAGAAAGGGACCATAGTGGAGAACGTTTCCCTTTTATAAGGCCACATTGCCAGCCAGCCATTGCAGCTACTTTGCCGTTGTGCAACATCATATATGCTTTTTGTTTACAGTATACATCCAGATTATAATGTGCACGCGGATTTATATCCATTTTGATGGCTTGGCTCGCTTATCTGGATGTCGAGCCTTGTCCGAAATGGTTTGGTATATCCTTTTTGAACGCTAATCGAATACGACTTAGTCAAATCAGCCGGGACGATAAAATGGATATCGTCCTCCAATGAGCCTCATACCTTTGTGAGACAAGGCAAATCCAGGCAATCCAGGCAACCCAGGCAACCTTTCCATGACTTGTGTTTCCATCTCTCCTCCCTACTTTCCACAACTACAGTCTCATATTTTCCCTCAAGCTCCAAAATTGAGTTGGATTCTGATACAAAATCTTGAACGTTCCTTTGCTTGCATGCCGAAGATCATACAAGTACAAAATGGCTTCTCAACCCGGGAGGCTTACTGTGGACGCCTCGTCCCAGGCCCAACGCGCAAGGCGCATCCCTGACCAAGAATGGGAGATCTGGCGCGAAAAGTTGGTCAAGCTGTATGTACAAGAAGATGTGTCGCGTATAGAGATTATCGATATCATGGCTAAGGAGCACAATTTTGTGATAACGTAAGTAAAGGCCTTTTGGGGCTCCGATGGCTCCTTTGTGGCAAAATTAACTAACAGATGACAGCGACACGCAACTCAAGCACCGGTTTGCGAAGTGGGATGTCAAAAAATATATCAAAGATGACGATATGGCCATCATATTATCTTTAAAGAGAAAACGTCAAGCAATGGGCAAAAATATTCAGATTCAGTACAAGGGACATGCTGTTGAACAAGAGCGTATTGAGCGCGCGTTCAAGCGACGAAAAGGTCCACTTCTATCACCGACATGTGAGTAGCTGAAACATCACTGGAGCAACCTGCATTGCTAAATCGGTCTTATAGTCATCCCTTCCTATATTGAAATCAATCGTTCACGGCATCAGAGTCCTCGATGGCCTGCCGATGATGTTCCGAATGGTCGGAATATTACTGGCGACGGGATAGGAATGCTTAACTCTCGTGATCTAGACTCTAATTCTTACGTTATGCAACGATCAGACTTTCCGCTTAATCCTATGCCTTCCCTTGATTCAGCCATGGACATGGACTTTACATTTCCTCATGGCGTGGATTCAGCTAAGGCTATCGCACAAATGAACAACAAAATCATGGTAGATGCACCTGACGTCGCGGTCGTCGAGTCGATTGAGACAGACAAGCAGACCAACCTTTTCCAGACCTGCAATTTGGAGCATACATACCATGATACCGAAATGGGGCAGCTCTCAAATGAGCTCTTCCCATGGGATTCTCCTGCAAAAATGTCGAGAAGGAATAGCGTCCTCCTGTCCGACTCTGATTGGCAGGCAGTGATCAACTGGTCCCCGAGCATGCGCTCGTCGATTGGAGCATCGGGTAGTATCGTTGGCCGAGCAAATCGCTCTTTATCAAAATCGCCCACTATTCGCAGTAAAAGTATTCTTTGCGATCAAGACTTTACCAACAATGGCATATCTAAACGTTTGGACTCATTAGGCCGCTTACTATCACCAAACATCGACGCAGAAATTCCATGCATACACCCCATCATCTCGGAAGGCACAGATCCTACGACACTCAACCTACCACTTGAACTGATAAAGTCGCACCTTACCAAGTGTTTCTATCCTCCTGCACACGCAAAACACTCCAGTACTTCTATTCTCGGTAACCTATCTCGTGATAGATGGTTAGAGCTCGAGCTGGAGGACCTTCTCTGTTGGAGCTGTGAATCGTTTGTCAAAGCTGTCCGTAAATTACGGTCAATAAGAAAAGGACGCAATGATTTGCTTGATGGGGAAAATGACAATTCTAGCAAAAGTCAAAAGTCATCAAGCCCTAGTGGTCGAGCTAATGGAAAAAGCTGGTCCGAATCTAACCCCCAAGTAAGAAGTACAGAATACTCTCTGAGTTTCTCACGAGCGGGTGTACTCCGAGCAACACTTGGTACTCTACCAAACGAGGAAACAAATTCTAATACTTCAGATGTCTTCCTCATACTGGATCTTGCTTTCATGCCTACGGAAAACGAGCGTACAAGGGGGATATCTGTGACCTTTGTCAGGACAGTAAATGAATTTGCAGGGCCCCGCATAAGTCCATATATCAAGGTGTTCAATGTTGTTCCTGATGACTCGGAGATTATGGTGTGCGTGTCAAGAAATGATCTGCTGGGCATTCAGAAGCTTTTCGAGAAGGGGGAAGCTTCTCCTACAGATGTCGATAAATTTGGGTTCTCTCTACTTTCGGTGAGGATCCAAGCTGTGTAAACCAATTACAAGAACTAATTTGGAAACTAAGAATGCCATTCATTATGGCTATTCCGATGTTTTTAAATTGCTCTTGCAAGCTGGAGCCGATACACAGAATTGCAATTGGTGCGTTTTCTGTGCCATATAGCTTCAACACTACGGTAGAGCTGACCACATCAATAGCTGCACCAACACGCTTGACCTAATTTGCACTATATGGAATTATTTCGATATGCGCCAGAGCGGCAGCCGGCGTAGAGGTTACCCCGCGGAATACCTTGGAAACTTTAATCAGTGCGTGAGCATGACTGACGCGGCTTTGCGCCATGGCTGCGATATTGACAACAGTGTTCCCTATAATCCTTACTTCCCCAATCCGTTATTTAAGATTATCTCGGGATATTTTACAGATACAGACGCTCCAGCTCCAGCACGTGAAAAAGCCCTGAAATACCTACTCAAGACTGGATATGACATGGAACAGCAAAATAACAAAGGACTGACGTCGCTACTTTGTGCAGCGACGGTTCTGATACCACCAGTCATAAAGTTTCTCAAGATTTTAGTTGAGAAAGGAGCCGAAATCCATGCGGTCGATGCAAGAGGTCGTGGTGCTCTGCATTGTGCTTTCGCGGAACCTCAATGCTGTGGGGAAACCCTAGCATCATTGTTTTCAGAATTTGGTATGTTGGAAACCAGTTGGGACAATATGTTACGTTATGGGACCAATGATGAGAGGTATGCAGAAGACTACAGTGACTTGAACCATGAACTTGAACCACTTGTACACAATGACTCGACGGTGGGACATACTCCTAGCTATGACTCGCTTCTCGACACCCAAAACCGAGACCACGAATCGAAATTAGACTATCAAGTGGGCTCTTCTATGTGTGATCGTCACAGGACACCAGACTCGAATGCTTCTCGTGGTAAGCGTGAAGCGTACCTGAGTTGTGGTTATCAGAACCTCGATGATCTTCCTGCCACTGGCCATTTCATTGCAGATCCCAACTCTGCGCACAATTTTCAATATAATGTCTTCGCTGAAGAACCAGATGCTTGTACACATACTGGCTCCGAGGCCGACAACCCTTACTTTTGCTCGAGTAATGAGGATAGAGGATCAGATGATCGTGAAATTGACTGGATCATTGCGGAAGACGAGGAAAATCAATATCATTGGATAAGAGACCCAAAGCAGGTATTCAGGAAGCGTATAAGGTTCAAGCTACTGTTCCTCCTCAAAGCGGGATGCGATCCGAATGTCCTCGACAACGAAGGTAAATCGCCTAGTGACTACGCCAGACGAGATTGCTTATGGCCGCAATGGAAATGGGCACTTCATAACGCGGGATATATCTACGACGCGTTTAAAGATGGCTGGGTGCGCAGGGTCCAGGGAGAGATGTCTCACTAGTAGAAACTGTTGGTATATGAGGGTCAGAAGAAGTATGTGCATGTGCTTGTATTGATTGAAGTACTCTAGACAGTACTGTTCCCTGTTTCCAACAGAAACCGTGGCGGCTACTTACCTCTGAGCCTTGATACCTATACTCTGACAGTTGCGATACGGTAGATACCATAAACTGGAAAGCAACTGCCCGTCTTCTCCTTGCAAGAACCTAGGCAGTTAGCCATCAGTACTGCTGCATTAGCTGTGCTAGTTCTCAAAGGCCTTGCAGCTAAATCCGAACTTGTCATTCCCTCAACCATTACCGTGTTTCCCTAGCAAATTCCCGGAAACATCCATTTATTGGGAACCTTGAAGAATGATTCTCTCCCAACTACGTTTGAACATCAGAGTATTCACACGTACCGCAACAAACACTCCCAAGCTCTAGGAAATACCGATCTCGTTATTCCTGAACGACACCTCAGGGCGGCTTCCGGGGCAAAATTTAGCCCTAGAGACCGCCAGGGGCTGTCGGGTTTGCCCAAACACATATAATACATATTAGTTCAAACGGAGTCGATGCTCGATAGCTGACATCCATTGATACAACAAATTACCCACTGTCCCACTATCCCAATAACTCACTCATCGCCAACACCAACTTGCTCTCACCTCCTCAAACCCTTCTAAAATGACATAAACAGACCTAATTCCAATACCACACCGCAGTATTCTTTATAATACCATTATCATTGACTGTGGGAAAATGTGTCGCTTTGGCATAAATAGAAGCGGTTAGCTCGCCTCGTACGCTCGTCTCGCAGATTTTATTACAGTCTTCTGTTCGAGTCACACAATCAAAGCGTGCCTTCGCATTTATTTTCGGGTCTCATGCGATATTGCCTTGAAAGAAACGCAATAGCTATCAAAGTCTAGAACGTCACGATCAAGAGATTCTTGCCATTTCGATCTCTCATCATCACAGATCAGTTAGAATCTACGATCACTACGCCGTCATCGAAGAATAGAAGACTGCCTTCAATCGATATTCCGTTCACGAGTTTAGCTTCACGGCGCTGTATGGCAAGGTCAAATAATCAGCGTACAAATTTACGAAGAGTGTCTATCGAGTGTGGATGGCACTTCACTTTAAGAGACTTTGTTAATAACGATAATATCTCCTAATATTCGATAGTAGATACGAGTGACTTTAGTACTCCAATCAGCGTAGCCAAGTAGTCTTCTCCCGATTGGACCATATCGTAGGACTGACGTATAAACCCATGCGTGTTTTGCTTATGGTCCATTATCGTACGGAGTCATCCTTCTATCCATCGGTCTTATCCAAATTGATACCACGCCTACGCTCTTTCCCCCCCTTCCTCTTCCATCAAGACTCTCCAATCAACCTCGTTCGGCGTCCATCCCAACTCCCTCAATTTATGTGCTCGGAACCTCGCACCGCAACCCCACATGATATGCCCAAACGGATGGATTTCTCTTGCGACCTCAAGCGAAACCCTTTCCACTTCTCCAAAGCCTAAGCGCTTGTTCACAGCTTCAGCTCTCTCCATCAGACTCACATCCCCAGCCTGCACAAAGTAGTAACCTTCCTTATTGAGCCCTACCTGCCCTCTTCTTTCGTCCCCACTCATTACGGCCTGCTCCAACAAGAATACCACGGCATCACCTAAATCATCGATTGAAATCCATGACCATGCTACTGAGCCATCACCAATTACAAAGGCACGTCCGCGTCTCTTGACCACTGCGTAGTAGGTCGCGGCATGGCACTCCTTCTTCAAAAGTCCTTTGCTTCGACCCCACAGCTGACCTGGCGAGAGGAGCATAGTGCCTACACCCTTGGCGATGCTGTGACGGATAATCTCTTGATTCGCCTCTGCATGCATCCGTTCTTTAGGAAAAGAGATTAATGTGTGCGCATCGGCAACATCGCTCCAAACTTTGCTGTTTGGGCTTTCCATCCCAGTGATGGGGACAGAGAGGTCGAGCAAGCTGCGCGGGCCGCTTATGCTGATGATTTGTGGCAAAGGCCTTTCAGTGGTGGAGGAGGATGCTAGTCCATCTATCATTGCGCACACGGCAGGGACGTTGTCACCTCCCATATGTATGACGAAGTCGACAGCGGCGGCATTGGACGTGAGGATAGAGAGTGAAGAGAGCGAGCCAATGACGATCAACAGATTCGAATAGACTGACTGAAGCTGTTCAGCATCAGACTCCTTACGGACCAAAGCTGTGATGTGAATATCAGGATGAGCCTTATAAAGAGAAGCGAGGACAGAGCCGCCGACGAAGCCCGTGACGCCGGTGACAAAGACGCGTGGATTTTTTGAGCTGGTCATTGTAGGCGATATAAAGAGCAATGGACATTCATTCCAAGAGCAGAACAAATGAGTAGAGTGGCAGGCGGGCTGCAACTTATCACCCTGGCTGTCGGAAATGGCTGACCACAGTCTTGGCACGATTATAAAGGTTGGTTCCGGGTGCTGCAGGTAAGGGTGGTCTTGCAGCTCTAGGCGGTATTGCTAAGACTACAGTAAGTGAAGCTCTTTCCAGAGACTATCCCCCGAAAAGCAGTGCAGCTTTTACCTCGAAGATGTAATGCCGCTTATTGATAGCCGGAATTGTAGGCGATCATCAACTTCTGAGCATTATTCCAAGTAGAAAACCGTTGCCAAGACCGCGGTCAGCCAGTTCCGACCCCCTTTTAACTAGTCTGATCTTCCTTCGACACGTGGCAGCATCGGGCTGAGCAGAGCCGGTTTTGTCACTGGCATCGTCATGCAGAAAATGTATAACTAAATAATGAGATAAAGAAAACGTGTTTGAAACAATGACTAGTCAGTAGATTAATATTTAAATGACGAGATATATGAGAGCAAAATATATAAAACTTCGTAGAAGATAAACTTCAAAGCGTAAGTCATAAAACACATTAATATAAATTATTATAAATAAAGCAATTCTAGTACTTAATAATTTTCATCTGAGCCAATAGGAAACATTGACAAATTCGATTACAATTCAGCATCAAATATTGAATTAATAACTAGTTATTGCGATCGAATAATAGATTAATTAATAATCAATTCCATAAACTAAGTAAATAATAGCTATTTACATAGTTTAATATATGCGCAAGGGAAGCAAATAGGAAAGTTAACGGGGAAGTTAATGGGGAAGTTAATGGGTAAACTAACGGGGAAGTCAATGGGGAAGTCAATGGGGAAGTCAATGGGGAAGTCAATGGGGAAGTCAATGGGGTAGGGAAGCCATGAAGGGAACCGTGGAGGGAGCCATGTAGGAAGCACTGTTTGACGCATTTTATGCGCCCGACCGACGCGTAATTTGAAGCATGTAGGGTGTTCGGTAGGGAACCATGAGGGTGTTCGGTGGGGAATCATGGAGGGAGCCATGGAGGGAACCATGGAGGGAGCCATGAAGGGAGCCATGAAGGAAGCCATGTAGAAAGCATTGTTTGAAGAACTATTTGACGTGTGTTATGCGCCCGACCGACGCGTATTTTGAAGCATGTAGGAAGTTCGGTAGGAAGTTTGGTATCGAGGTCGGTGGGGAGTTTGGTAGGGAGTTTGGTAGGAACGTCGGCAGGGGGTTTGGTAGGGAGTTTGGTAGGGAGTCTGGGAAGCCGGCGCGGCTCATCGCGTTGTCAGTCGAATTTCCTCTACAGATAGTCTTCTAGCGGTCTCCCACATAGCATACCGTAATTAGCAACCAGCACTGGCGCTCTCGATGCGCATGTATCTGAATCTCATCTCAGCCCAATATTCGTTGGTCTTTGGGGGCCATAACTCTTGGAGAAGTGCTTTATCTGGGGCGCACCTTTAGGTGGAGCGCACGCGGGAAGGCGGGCCACGCGACATTGAAGAATTACCCGAGGGGGCTTGGAACCTTTAACGCGAAACGGTCCCTATTGCACGCAGATGGTACCAAGTACATCCTGGCGTCCATTGATTACTGGAAGGTGTCTACGGAATACTGTGTATGCTTCCACATTTCGCAAGTGACTAAATTCAGCTTGTTTGATCTATCAACCACACCAATACAGGCATCTTTTGAAAGCTTGGGCGAAAGGGGCGGCAAGATCACCCATGGCGCAACATCATCTGATTCTGGGACTTGTCTCTCATTGGTCTCTCCATCATCCAACTGCAGTTAGCCGAAGGGGGCCCTCGCATGCAATCGAGTTCTCATCGATGCAGCAAGTGTATTAATATCTGCTCGGTGCTGCTCTTGTCTTTCACTGTATATCTGTTGAAGCAATAGGAGCTGCAGTAGGAGCTGTGGTAGGAGCAAGGGGAGTAGTCGTTCAATTAGGAACATAGTTCCTAATTAGAAACATAGTTGTTGCAATGCCCGCTAGCCTGGTTGAGGCTAGCGTCAGTTGCGGCACACAAAACATAGATAGCCTCTGCTGTAGAAACACACACCTTTA
>JAABUU010008076.1_pt1 | contig 10585 bp, 6 predicted proteins | sample 5559301 | NCBI WGS metagenome assembly JAABUU01 (sample SAMN10711884, study PRJNA513360) | rock metagenome | isolation source: Antarctica rocks | place: Antarctica: Victoria Land, Richard Nunatak white | reverse complement strand
AGATGTGATGTCGTCCGAATGATGCGCCGCCGGGAGGGCACACCGCTATCTACGTGCCAGTATTTGCGGGAAGTAGTCTAGACTCATTTGCTTTGCAGCGATAAGATTGAAATTGAGCCTGGTGTTTCTTGATCTTAAAGTAGTAATTCTTAAAATACTCAACGGACCTTTCTGTGAGACGACCTGACATGTATGATGCAATTTGTCCCAACACAAAGACTAGGGCTAAAAATTACTTGCCTTCTGTTAAAAGATCAGGAAGACAACCAACTTAAAACCCAGTTTCGCGCCACCTGGCCTGTGTTGGCAGGCAAAAAATCAAGAATTTACTGACAAGAGTGGGACTTGAACCCACGCGGATTTCTCCACCAGGAAATTGACGTTAAGGTGGTCCTTAACCTGGCGCCATAACCATCTCGGCCATCTTGCCTGTTGATGAAGGTTAATGACGTTTAATGTAGTTAATAAAGGCTTCCGATGTGATGATAATCTTGAGCGACATCAATTCAAAAACATCCGTCTGTGATAGTATAAAATTGACATCAAAAATCTGGAAGTACGAGCTTGGAGGAAGAGATCTTTACGATCTTTACAGCAGCCTTCACGGATCATCAAAATCCTGCGCTCGGAAGTTCTGCAATACGAGCGAGGTATGTGGTCTCACTGGGCCCAAGTACCTTAGAGGAGAACATGGAAGGGGCAATTTTGCTTCCCTCTTCGGGACCCTTAACAGGTAATTTACATTCTAGGATAACATACACTTTCAACGACCATTTCACTCTTGTTCTTTGAAAATTGCAACGTGCCTTACGGTGCTTCATGGTTTGACTGCGGTATAAATCTAGCTCCTGAGATGATCGAGGTTCAGCGAGCAGGCCACAGGCCCCTGATCATCAACACCACTAACCACTCGCCCAAATCAAGGCCTAGCTACCTTAGACCTGCCTTAGGTAGGGTGCAACTTAAGCTTAACCCATCGCCAACCATGCTCAAATGCATGCATGTCTGATGTCTGATATGTTAGCGATGCTGATCATGTATGGAACTTCAATGTTGTACTGTACGGGGCATTGCGGCCCAACCCTTTTCCCCCTTACCCGATCCGGAAGGATTTATCAACTATCGTCGAACGTCTCTGCTGGAAGCACCTCCTCTTAGGGAGTGAATACCTTATTAATGTACCAACATTGCTGAGCGATGATGGATCCAACCCGACACCACCCCTTGAATTTGCCAGGAGCCCTCCCTCCATAGAAGGAAAGTTTAACCTGATCGACGGGAGCGACTATCATCGAACGGGGCAAGGACTCGCAGGGCTTGGACCCTCGACGCCCTGAAACTTCGATGCAGCTGGCCGTTGTGCTCTGCGGGTGGCTTGGGAAAGACTCCGGATTGGCTTATCACGACAGAGTGGGTCGCTCACAGCATACGGTATACCTTACACCTTACACCTTACCTGGAGGCATCGTTCCTTCAGCACAGAGGCGGGGAAATCTACAACTTGAAGGGGGGATCTTCGATGATGGTGGTTACCTTACCTACCCCGCTGCTTGTCCGCCGCTGCGGTGTTTCCCGACCGGCGGGTTCACTTGTCGTTGACTGCATGGATGCTTCAGATACAATGACTCGAAAGAATAACCTGTGCGATTTGATCTTGTCCCTTCGTTTGCTTTGCACTCGACGGTTGATCAAGTTCAAAGTGTGCAGGCTACAGCTTTCGTACAGTTTATGAGTATACAGATGTGCTTTAGCTGACTTCCCTTTCTATTCTTCTTCTCAGTATAACTTACAGCGTTCCAAAAAGAAGAAACCCTTTCTCATCAACCTGAAGGGTCTGTTGTCGACCACCGCACTTTCTCCTTGGAAGTTTCTTCTCGGCACATGTGTTCTCATTGCGAGAGACAGTGGCTGCACGTTGCATTACACGACATTCGCTCTGCTTCACTGACATTACAGTGCAGAGAAGCATAGCTTCTTGTACAGCGTCGTGGAACATAGTTGCCGCCACATGACGGGCCAACGTTTTGATATGTTCGGCTTGCCACCGAGTACTTTTATCCACTTATCAAGTTATGAGCTCTGTGAACACAACGGTCATCTGCAGTGATTCATGCAAGAAGCGTATAGGAAGCCTGACAATCATCAACGTCCCAAGGTCTGGGAACTCAATCAAATGTCGAATACTCATTCTCGTTGCATCGATGTCACAGCTTCGGCAGATCGAGGAGGACAGGACTCGAAAAAGGCGGGGAACTCTCAGGGTATCAGGTCAAAGCCGGAGTAAGAAGGAGAGAGTGAGGTATATGAGGGCGTGCAGTGTGGTTCTTTCCATTCTCTCCTGAAGCCCCCCTTTTTAATCTCGATCGATCTTGAAACCCCCTCTTTCTTAGGTATCCTTATTCACTCTTGAAGCTCCCTCTTTTAAATCTCTCACCACCACTGCGAGTGAGGTGGATCGTTATATCTATTCTGAATACCTTACCATCTCATCTTTCCCCACTTGAAGAACGTCTATCTCATAACTCATCGCTATCTCTATCTTACTCAACCCAAGAGCGCTCCACGTATTATGGAGGGCTCACATCCACCTGGGGAGGCTGTGCGCGCCCCTGACAGCCGCTCGCCCATGGCCAACGTTGACAAGAAAATTGCCTTCATGAATCCGACACAACGTAGGCACTTCATTGCCATGGTCGGCGAATTCATTGGAACAACCCTATTCCTCTGGTTCGCCTTCAGCGGCGCCACAGTCGTCAACTCCATCGTACCAGCTGTGAACCCGTCGCCAGCAGTGCTAGCGTCGCAGTACCTATACATTGCTCTGTGCTTCGGCCTGTCTCTTATGGTCAATGTCTGGGTCTTCTACCGGATCAGCGGAGGATTGTTCAATCCAGCGGTATGTATCTCCACATCGTGCTCGCAGACACTGGAAAGCTGACGCATCCGCATTGTGGCCTAGGTCACCCTCGCTCTCGTCATCAGCGGCGCTCTACCCTGGGCTCGCGGTGCCTGTCTCTTCGTCCCTCAGATGCTCGGCGGCATCGTCGCAGCCGCTCTGGTCTCGGCCATGTTCCCCGGTCCCATGACCGTCGCCACCACGCTCAACCACGGCACATCCATCGTCCAGGGCCTCTTCATCGAGATGTTCCTGACGTTCCTCCTCGTCATCACCATCCTCATGCTCGCGGTCGAGAAGTCCAAGACGACTTTCATGGCTCCTGTGGGCATAGGTCTGGCTTTGTTCGCGGATCACCTCACCGGTACGTTCGTCTATCCTCCCATGTCCTTTGTCTTTCTTATCATCCTCCACACGTACGGCGCACAGAACTAAGCCCCACTCCTCGAAAACAGGAGTCTACTTCACCGGTGCCGGCATCAACCCGACTCGCTCCTTCGGCCCTCAAGTCGTCATGGGCTCCTTCCCCGGCTACCATTGGATCTACTGGCTCGGACCGATCCTCGGCGCCTGCGTCGCGTCGGGCTTCTATCGCTTCATCAAGTTCTTGCTCTATGAGGAGGCCAATCCCTGCCAAGATGCGGCCCACAAGAGCGAGTCCGATTATATGAGCCTGTTGCGGAAGAGGGCAACCGAGGGGAGTACCATGTCCATGTCGGTGTAGATGGGACATCGCTTGCCAGTTCCGGCTACACTACCTTGCTCCGGCGTACTGGATGGAGAGAGACTGCTCTAAGTTTCAGTCATGGGGTTGCAGAATTTATGCAGGCGCTTGACGAGCCATGACGGAATGCTTCATGCGTGCACCATTTGCTTTGCATATATACAATGTGCAATCTAGTCCTGAAATCTTTCACTCGTCCACCACCAGCTAAACTGGAGGCGGAATTTTCTTATCTACGACTTGACGGAAATCTCATGCTCTGATCTAGCTCAAGTTCGTCTTAGAATCTAATCTTTGCGGATACTAGGGCAATAAATAGCTTTGATAAGTACCTTGAAGAGGCTGATCTTTATACAATGCCTATAAGCACATGTGACCGTCCAGATATAGAACTGAGCCCGCTCTATCTAATGTACCTATGTACGCTCCGCGCCACCACCACCACCATCATCCCTTCTTCCCCGCATCGGCCCCAACCTCCGGCGCCGGCGCCCCCGGCACCTCCACGCCATCAACCCGCCACACCATCCCCGGATACGCATCACTCACGACGCAGACATCCACCTTCCGCCCCTCCCCACTCTGCGGCACTTTCAGCACGCACCTGGCACTCGCTCGACCCTTCTCCCCTCCTCTCGAATTGCTGTTGTTGTTGTCGGTCCTCTTCTGCCCCTCACCTCCCAACGCAGGCCAACCGACCCTCCTCAACGCGATGACCTCGTTGTTCGCAGGATTACCGAGGAGGACGAAGAAGCCCTCGGACTGCGGCTTCGGAAACTTCGGGGCCCAGATGCGATAGTCAGGGGTTGTGGTGGCCGGGTTCAGGCGGTCGAGGGTGACGGTGACGGAAAGGGCGGTGACGTCGCGGACGTGGAGGCGCAGGTTGGGAAGCATGGCTGCGGCTCTGGAGAACTGAGGGCGGAGCGATGGCGGGATGTGAAGGTCGGTCATCGTTGCTTCGAGGGCGTTCCTGTTAAGGGCCGAAAGCCCAGTGAGGGATCTGGGAGGCGAGGGGGTTGTCATATGGCGTTGTTGTTCCTGGCCGGGATCGACGCCAGGGAGGATGGATAGAGGGTCGTCGGAGGGCCAGCGGGCGGATTTGATGCATTCGAGCAGTGTCATCATCATGAGGCAGCTGGAGAGGTAGCCGAGCTCGGTCAGAACGTCGATGGAGGCTTGGATGATACGGATGCTCTGGTCGAGGACGGAGTTCTGATCGCCGACGTAGTCGGAGATGGGGAGGTCGATGCGCGACATGTGGGCTTGCAGGAGGAGGAATGCTTTGACGTGTGGGTCCCACATTGGGAGTTCTAAAGCGTCGGCGTTAAGTGGTAGATTCTTCGACAGTTCTGCGTTGATGAGGTCCTCGTTGTGTCGCACTGGAAGCTCGTCAAACTCAGTGGCACAGCACATCCAGGCTAAGACATCTTCGAAGCTTGCGTCCCTCTTAGCGTGCTTGATCAGATGGCGGATGGTCTTGTGGGATAGGTAATAGTAGCTCATGATCTTTCCCAGTGCGGTCGAGTCCACGTCACCATTCGAGTGAAGCGTGATACAACCGGACTCTGCAAGTTCTCCGAGCGAGTGATCCACCATCTCGATCATATAGTCGTTTGCCAACGCTTGTGCTGCCATTGTGTTGTGCTCCTCTGCGGAAATCTCCAGCCCGTAATAGGTCGGGTTTTTATGTAATCGGCGGAAGAAGAATGTCCACGTCAGATAATCGAGGGCATCTTGCTTTGTGGCCATAGTCCCGGCAGATACCTCAGCGCCCAGATGGTTGTCAAGAACGAGATGCAACGACGATTCGACAGGAAAGCCAGTATGCAGGAAATGCTTGTAGAAAGCTTTCTTAGCATCTTGCGTGAAGATGCGCGCGATACCAGACGTGTCGAACTGCGGCCGCCCAGCTCGCCCTAGCATCTGGAGGACATCGGTCAGATCCATGTCCTTGTATCCCTCGATTTTAGCATCGAAGAACTGGGTGCCCTTGACCACAACCAGGTGTGCTGGGAGGTTGACACCCCAAGCGAGCGTGCTGGTGGCTATTAGGATCTGTATTTTGTTGTTGGCGAAGAGCTCTTCTGCAAGCTGCCTATCTGACTCGACCAACCCAGCATGATGCAGACCAATACCAAAGCTGAGGGCCTCCCTCAATGCCTCATCCTTGACCCTGGAGAGGTTGACCTGCAGGTCATCTTCGGACATACGGACGAAACGGCGAGGATTATCTTCCATTCCGCAATAGTTGATCAGATCTTTCGCTGTCAGCCGGGTTTGCCGTCGCGAGGCGACGAATACAATCACAGGCTTTTCGGGCGAGTGTGTCTTTATGGCTAGAAATGTAGGTCGGTTCATAGACTGCATCAATGGGCAAAAACCGGTTTGCTGAGGGAAGCCATCGATATAGATCTCGAGTGGCACTGGCCGGACAGAGTGCCGAAAGTTGAAGAGACCCTCCTTGACTCCAAGCCAGTTCCCAAGATCCATGGCGTTGGCACAGGCTGTTGACATGCCGACAAGTCGGACTGACCCTTTTGACTGCGAGGCAATGTAGTTCATCCTTGATACAATGATCTCTAGAATCGGACCACGGTCGCCACCGAGGAGATGGATCTCATCGATAACCACTAGACTGACCTGTCGCACGTATCCTCTTGTTTGCCAGCTACGACTGATGCCGTCCCATTTCTCAGGTGTGGTGATGATGATATCAGCATCCCGGATGGTGCGAGTGTCGGGAGTATTGTCTCCTGTAAGCTCTACGAGCTTGAGACCCATTTGACGGGTCAACCGTTTGCGCCAGTCTTGCACGCGCTCGCGGACAAGCGCTTTCATTGGCGCAATGTACACCACCTTTGAACCGGGTTTCTCGCGGAAAGCCCACCACATCGCCAGTTCGGCGGCTACTGTCTTGCCACTTCCCGTAGGTGAGCCAAGCAGGACATTCGCAGAGGTATGATAAAGGCAATGGAAAATCTGTGTTTGCATGGGATTGAAGAATGGGAACCTTTGCCCATATATCTCTTCTAACAAAGGGTTCTTGAGAGCTGTAATCGGAAGGGGTTGTAAGTCCAGTAGGTCTGTATAGACGCTCTCAGTGTCTGGTCGGATGAGATGTTGAAAAGACACTGGAGTCACAGTCTCAGCGCCAAGCCATCGGTCCGACACTGCTCTTACATAGATTTGCGTGGGCAGTGGATCAGACAAGGGGATAGTGAAGTTCAATTCGTGATCATCGTACAGTTTCCTCCTGCTGAGAAGAAAGAATTCATGATGATAAATCTCCGAAGTCTCTGAATTTTCGACCCATATCCAGTACGACTCTGAAGTACCGTTATGTCTGTCGTTCCATCGAAAGTCGGGAGTTATAGACAGTCGAATCCGAAGGACGTCACGGTTCAACGGTGCTATTTCGGCGTCGACGCTGAGTGTCGGGAAGTTGTTGACAAGTTTCGCAACTACACCACCCATACGATTGTTATGAACGAGTTCGCCAATCTCCGCTGGCTCCATATCCCGCATGGACTCAACGGATAGCGAAGATTTGTCATCGAGATTCTTCAGGATAGGCTGCGGAAGGTCAAACTGATGAAATGGGTGCTGGAACGGCCAGATCTGCTTATCGATTGACTTGCATAGGGAGAGAAGTACCAAGCATTGATGACCCCATCGCCTGTTTAGTGCGATCATGAACAGTGCGCGACATATCCTGGCAGCATTCTGTGCCACATACGCGGACTCTGATACTAGAGCGAAGTCTTCGGGACGGGCCCGCGAGATGTACGATTGCAGTAAGATATTGGTCTTCGCGTGGGGTTGGTCGTTGCCTCCCTCGATATCACACTTTGTCGCTTCTTCTCGCAGCCTAGACAGCTCCTTCGATTCGTTATCTCTCGATTGGATATTGTCAAACTCTCCACTCATGCTTATCATCTTCAGGACATCCGCTTCCGTGGCGCGCGGTCGCATCATGGTATTGAAGATCTCAATGCTTGTTTGTAGAACATAGTATTGACTAGCAATTCTCCCAACATCCTTCGCGCGCAGTTCCTCGGTGCTTTCGTTGAAGATGACCATTTGACTTTGCTGAAGAACACGGGCCGCTTTGATGACCAGTTCACGTCTTTTCTGCACCAGCTGGGGATCGTCCCGAATCTCGGCCCAGTCGATACCATATGTGAGAGGATTGCGTTGCATCCGTACGAACAGGTAGGAATATCCCAACCATTGTACCGCTTCCGGGATGGAAGTGACGGTCCCGAGCGCTATCTCCGCGTTGAGATTGTCTACCAGCTTCCGGGAGAACCTCGACTCAATAGGCTGCTGTTGAGTGACAGCTGATAAATAATGTGCAAGCTTATCCTGCGTTGTACAGATGAACCCTATACCAATGGCCTGAAATTGCGGTCGACCCGCACGTCCAAAGATTTGCAGAACGTCCAGTATGCCGAGATCCACAAACTTCCCTTCCTGAGCGCTAAACACCTGAGTGCCTTTGATAATGACAGCTGCAGCTGGCAAGTTCACCCCCCAGGCTAGCGTTGCTGTACAGCACAGCATCCTCAGAAGACCCTCTGCAAACAGACGTTCTACGATGTTTCGGTCAGATCTGGCCATGCCAGCGTGATGTGTTCCCAGGCCTTTCGGCACAAGCTCTCTCACCTCCCGGCTCTTCATATTTTTCATATCCTTCATTGCGGCAGAGTAGTCTGGGTGCTCATGGCAGTCAAACAGGTCATGACATTGCTGATCTGCAGCCATCTGGTAAAAGGCCCTCGCAGTATTGACGGTGTCCTTACGTGAGTGAACAAAGACCATGACCTGATGACCCAATTCGAGCATTTCCTTCACCTTCTCGAATGCGACGTTGTCGAGATTGTCTCTCGATGTTTTGGTCCCGGCCTTCCCTTTCACTCCGAGGAAGTGCTGCTCAAGAGGGACAGGGCGAAAAGAGGCGTCGAAGTAGAACAGTCCTGCCATGCGATTGACTTTGAGAAAATCTGACACATCGACATAGTTCGGTAACGTAGCGGACAGTCCAACAATCCGAATCAAGGACTGCGTGCTCTCCACCTGGCGTTCGGTACGGGCGACAAGAGATTCGATAACTGCACCTCGCTCATCGTGGAGCATGTGGACCTCATCGATAATCAGTAATCGCACCTTCTGAACCAGCTCAGTATCGCCAGTTCCCTTCCGAGTCACAACATCCCACTTTTCTGGTGTAGTGACGATGATCTGAGTCTCCACAATCTCTCTTTTTGTAAGATGCATGTCTCCAGTGAACTCCCGGACCTGAATCCCAAGCCACGCAAGGCGATTGCCGAGCTTCTCTGTGATTTCGGCAGCTAATGCTTTCATCGGCGCGACATATACAATCTTAAAGTCCTCGGTCTTTACAGCAAATTCGGTCGCGTTGGGGTCCTCGAAGGGATGAGGTACTGTGTTCTTCGCAATAGCATTAAGAACGGCCAGCATTGCCGCGTCGGTTTTACCAGCACCGGTAGGGGCACAGATAAGCATATTTTCGTTTGTCTTATAGGCCACCGGATAGACCAACGACTGCATCCTGTTGAGCGTCTTGTAACCTTTGAATGTTCTCTTGCAGAGCCCATCCATGTCGCCAATCGCAATCAGCTTCTGACCTTCCCCAAGGGTGCCGACTTTCGTTGCTGGAATGGAGTATTCTTCATAGTCCTTATGCTCTGTCCTTACGCTTCCTACCGGAAGGGCATACTTTCGTCCTCCAGCCGCAAGGGTGTTGCCTGCGCTATGGGCCTTGTAGACATGGGGATACTGAGGCCCGTCACGATCGAGCTTGGGCGCAAGGCTAGCATGTTTGTGCTCGTAATCCTGTTGGCGGACCGCTTCTTCTCGCTCCTGCCGAGTTTGCAATCGTGGCTGGACGCCGTTCGTGTGCTGTGCCGGTGGGTCCCAGGATGCAAGAAGCTCTTTGCGGTGTGAGATGAGTTCAATGACAAAATCAAGATCATCAAATCCGATGATGTCCGCCAGAGACACTTGTAAGTCGTCATCTGTGGAACAAATATCAGAAACACCAACCTCTTTACCAACATTCATACACCAAACGTACTGTTACTGTCTGACGCCAACAGTGATATGATCTGTTGCTGGACCTCGTCGGCATTCAGCCCTGTTCTTCCCCTTGCAAATGCAATACATTTCTCCGTCAGCCATCCCTGACCATGGCTTGCTCCATCAGCACCGATTTGCGGTACTGAATCCTCCTCTCCATCTATGTAGTCGCTGCTGTAAATCTCCCCCTCTTCGTCACTGATGAGATCCCAGATATCGTCACTTGCACTACCACCTGTGAACTCATCATCATCAACAAGAAGGTCTTGACCGTATGGTCGAACGTCTCCATTCTGCTGATCGAGCTTGAGATCAGCGATGGCTTCGCGCATAGCTCGGAGCTGGGTGAGCCATTGTGCTTCGGCTGATTCTAGAGATGGTGACATGACGGCGAAGTGAGAGATTCAATCGGAGAAACTCCAATAAATAGCTGAACTGCTACAACGAAACACCAAGGCGATGAGTAAAGCGTTGCAGTCTGGTTGATGGCCAAATGCGTGGGAAACACGCTAAGTCGATAGTCTCATGAGGCTGAACCTTATTGACCGATAAGCGATAACAAAGACCATGGGTACAGGCGCCGCACTCCTGACGTTGCAGATCCGTACTCCCTGACGTAAATACAACTCATTCTTGGACTCCAGCACACATCCCTACATTACCGACCAGATATATCTGACTTCCTCACACCATGAAGATCTACTACATCGGCGTGCGTCTGCGCCGAGCCCCGAATCCAGACGACCACATCCACTAACGCTGACCGACAGATCCTCAAGAACGAGGAGAAGCCCGCGCACGAGCTCTGCGTCGAGAAGGACCTGAGCAGCTACTCAAGGTTCACGCGAGACAGGTATGCCTCCCCA
>JAABUU010008073.1_pt1 | contig 10587 bp, 12 predicted proteins | sample 5559301 | NCBI WGS metagenome assembly JAABUU01 (sample SAMN10711884, study PRJNA513360) | rock metagenome | isolation source: Antarctica rocks | place: Antarctica: Victoria Land, Richard Nunatak white | reverse complement strand
AATAACAAATCTACATTGCCGCACAAGGCTACGTTGCTAATATTGTATAATGTTTACTGCAAAATATTAAGCTCGACACACTGAACCTTGCCATGGATGTAACAAGGTGCAATTAGCTAAAAGGCATCTAATGCGCAATGTGGGGTTTTACCCTACAAGAATGAACCAGCCAAACCGTAACTGGTGTTATACAATGTAGTCCTGAAGTGCATGAGCCTCACTGCTCTGCATGCATGCAAACTGCGCCAGGGTTGGGCCAGGTCGAATGCACTCAAATCAACTTGGGTGGAGGCATCTAGATCCACATTCCAGAGGATACTGTTTGTTGTTCTTAGTACCTGCAAGCAGTACGCGTGTTCTGTACGTGGAATGTCCATGAGGACGAATCCTGAGCTCAGGTGCCCTAGGATATCCACACATGATGCAATAGTATGCCTGATGACTAAAGCCAGTTGGGGACCTGTTGTCACCATACTGTATAATGGAACACATTTTGACTCTCAAAGGCTCTTGCCAATGGCACAAGTCATGACACTGATGACGTCAATCACACTAAATGGCATACTGAAAGTAACGTCGTGACAGACCGCTGAAAGGCAGTCATGACACCACTGTTTCTGTCGTAGACTTGCAGAATCACACATAGCGTGAATGCCAAGTCTTGGACGCAATCAAGTTCAGTATGCGCAACAAAGCTTGCAGTTGAAATTGCCTCATTTGTCACAAAGATTTGTCCAGCATTTTGAATGTAGTCATCTTCTGCTTTCATTATGCTGGCCCCACCCAGGAGGGTCCTGCACACACGGACAGAAAGACCCTAAGATTGTGTTTTGGTGCACAGAACAACCCTTGATGAATGGCTGTAAGCAATTCTACAGTAAGAGGTGCACCAGCATTATCCCCCCCTTTGTGCTTGCTTTTCAGCTACATGTCTGCTGACGTAGAGACAGATGCACTGATAAACTGCTGTTGTAAGAGACGCTACACTGTGTCACATTGCGTATAGGCCAGACGCATCCAAAAGAGTGCAAAAGACAAGGACACATGACAGAGTAAACTATTTCAGCATCAAGGCAGTATCACTGTCTGAATTGTCATGCAATTCAGCATCCTGCTGGAAGGAGCCTTGCATTACAACGTGTTGTATATCACATACTGTGCTTGACAGCTATCTTTTACAATGGTCATATATTGTATACCACTGTACTGCAATATGGCATCAGAGATCGATCTTGGGTGCTGATGACTCACCTCATATGACCGTGGACCTCCTGTGAACCGTGTTCCAGAATCCAGGGTTCCGTCCTGATAGCTAGGGTTTAGCTCATACCCTCCAATGCTGGTGTCATAAATCAAGTTACTGTTGTTGCCACTCTGATACTGATGGAAGTCTGTAGCTGTGTCTGTGCGTACTGGCAGAGCATAGCTTCTGGGAGATTGCTGTGATGGTGCTGCATCACCCTGCAGGTCATCACTTACAAGTCATGACTCATTTTGGGAATCTGCCAATTACTAATGTGGCCAAAAGTGTTTCCAATTACCATGGTAGCCCACACTTGGCGCAGTACAGCCAACATGTGAATCATCCACAACAGCTTTAGATACAACATTACATGCGGGATGTCAGCAATGATACTATGATGTAATGTCTCTCAGACTCTGACTCAGCTTCTTTTGACTTTGGGTCTTTGTTCCTGAACCCTTGAGATAAGAACCCTGAAAATGGCAAGTAAGACCTGTCGACCTGGATTTGAACACCTCTAAAGGAAGCAAGCAACGCTTGCACTCTGAGGGGTGGGGATTTTGTGAAGGCCGTATTGAAGGCTCCTTTACACATGGTCAAGGGCAGCGGGAATGAGGGCAAAGGGCTTTATACTTTGTACTGCGTGCTGTAACTGATAATTGGGGGCCATGCGCTGTGTCACATATGTGTACACAGTCTGTGTCTTGCATGCTACATGATGTATTTGGCACTATGCGTGCTGTGCGCTGTATGTTGACAGTATGTATGTATGTTGACAATGTTGTGAGCTATGCGATTTTTGCATGATGATGTGGTTGTACTGCATAAGTGTCATGATGCAACCTGCTGTTGACGCATGATGCTTTGGGGTACACCCCTACACCCTGAGTCCCATACCCCACAGGCAATTATCAGCTGTTGACATTCAATTGCTTGCCTTTGAGCTGTGTGCTTATGAAGCCAGTGTATTGCAAGTGGGTCTAATGCATAATGATTGAACAACAACATGCAGTTGTGTGAGCATGAGTGAGGGTGCAAATGATTGTGTGTGCACATAATTAGTCCAAACAGCTGTGTGCTGCTGGTCAGCAGTATCAACAAGTGGCATGCACGGCAGTGTCTTTTTGGCATCAGTCTGTTTCTGCGTACAATCATGCAAACGTGAAGCAAGCTTGAAGGCAATTGTGTGCCAGATACATGCATGCCAGATTATGCACGCAGGCCTACAAGAAAACTGCACAGACTGAGTGGCCTTACCGACTCAATGTCTTGTCCTGTCTCTTCAGCTTTTTTCTGACTCAGCATTGCAGGGTCCACGTCAAGGCCAGAAACACCAGCATAACCAGGCAGCCTGCTAGATTCATACTCATTGCCATGCTGGTCGACGTAGTCAACAGATTTGATCTGCAACACAACACAAAGTGTCAGTGCAGTCACCGCACTGGAGTACCGCCTGGCAGTTTCTTTGGCTAATCACTGCTCATTAAGTCTTGTTGCTGTTAACACAACTTGACACAGGTTGAGCATTTGAAGAAAGAAGCCAAGTGCGCTTGTCGCTACAAAGCTCAAACTAATGTCCATGCCATGATCAGAGGCGCCATAGAAAGCAAACAAGACGGAAAAGGCAGGAAGGCAGAAGCGTCTTGGCTCTAGAGGCGTGCCGACGTCCTGTCGCAGATATGCCGACAACATGTCCGCATATCTGCCGGCAATCACCCCGGGGGTGCCTGCTTTAACGAGGTTGGTAGTGGGGCCCCCACTGTGGAGGATCAAAAGGCAAAGCTATCCCACAAGTGACAGGAAAGGCAGAAGCTTACTGGCTCGGCAGATGGTCTGAAGGCAAGCTCATACAACAAGGTAGCCACTACAGCTCCAGTGAAGGGTCCCACCCAGAAGATCCAATGGTGAGTCCATGTGCCTGATACCACTGCTGGCCCAAATGATCTGGCAGCTGCACCACACAGGGACAGACATCAGCGATGTTGTCAGTGTTGCATCACAGCTTAGCCCTATAAAACCAGATGCAGCATACTCAAGCAGAGGTGGAGTGAACTATGCATCATATGCATGCTGGTCCTAAACAGTAGGGTCTTGTTCACAGTGTGAGTACTGACCATTGGCTGGGATATTTGCAAGGTGGCATGCAAAGACAGGACAGGTCAGCAGGTAGAATGAACTCTGAAAAAGTTACTTTAAACACCAAATTTGAGTACCCAGCATTGCCAATGTACTGGAGCTCACGATTGATGCTGGTGCCATCGATGGGGACAGCGGCAATATGGCAGACAAAGACTGCAAAACCGATGCCAGCAGGGGCAAGGATTGGTAGATGGGCTGTGCTCTGTGCCCTAGCCTGGTCTGTGGCAGCAAATACCACAAAGACGAGGAGAAAAGTGAGGATGGACTCCATTAACCACCCTGCGCTTTGGGGGAGCCCTGTTAGAAGTACATTTGACCCCCCCTTTGCCGCATGGAATCCTGAATGGTCAGTCTGCACCATGCAGATAATCAGTGAGCACTTGTAAAGCAGTTTCCTGAATTGCAAGGATGCACAATGATTGGGCAGAAGTTTTGATTTTGCAGCTGTGTTAACAGAAACGTGTCTGTGATGCATGCGCATGCACGTGCACAGCTTGTGTACCACAGTTCAACACAGCATAACACAGTGCATCGCAACACACACCAGTGAGCAAAGCATTGCGCTACACAATGAGCAGCATTGTGTCACATACGTGTACCAGCATCCGATCTCATAGCAATGCTGCTATCAATCATCATCAGTGCAAGCTAGCTTTCACTGATGTCACACAGCAAGTTTTCTGGCAACACAAAGCAAAAGCACCACATCATGACATGCACTGTTGCAACCCTTACCGCATACACAAAGGCAGATCCCAAAATTGCGCCCACCAGCTGTGCCACAACATAACACAGGAACCTTTGGGCGCTGATTTTTTTAGCCAAAAAAAATGCCAATGAAATTGCAGGGTTGATATGGCCACCTGTGCACAGATAACATGGATCATGACCTGATCAGCCTTTAAGCATCCTTTGCAATGGCTTCTGTGATCTTGCTCATAGCAACATCATCAATAAATTGGATGCATTTACAAATTGAGCTCGTAGTGATAAGTTTATTGGCTACAGCTTTGGTTGAGGCACTTTTGCTTCTTTGCCACATGACCTAGCTAGCCGTATGGTTGCTATAACAGTAAGTACGCACTGACAGCACACCACACATGTCTTGTATTGAACAGCTGATGTGAACTGCTGTTCAAAAACCATGCTTCACAAGATTCTCCAGAACATGCCCATTGCTAGTACAGTCAGATACAGTGTATAGACAGATTAAACCCATGCTGCGTACTGCAGTAGTGTTAGCAGTGCAGCTAAAGCTGTAGAAAATGTCAGCATACTGTGCAGGTTGGTGCATTCTATCAAGTTAGCTCAAGCAATGTTCATACCAGCAATGAAGGCATGCAGCAAATCTTCCACACACAGGGCTTTAAAATCATGCATATACAAGAATTAGTCATAGAACTGTGCTACTTGCAACAAATGAGACCCTCACAAAAATGCAAATTTGCAAAGTTGAGCTTACCGCTGAAGGCTGCTGCAATGTAAACCAGAACAAAGATGGTGAAGCCAAATGAAGTGGCAATGGACAGCACCCTGGCAGCATCCAGATTGTTTGCTGCTGGATTTGCTGCAAGCAACACAAAGATGGTGTTGGAATGTGTCAGCATAAGGGCTTGACAAGCCAATTTTGGCATAGGCAAGCTTCAGTGCAGCAAACCGGTGAGGCTATTTCGGATGCTACAGTCGGAGTCGATGTAAATATGAAACAAGTGCTTGCCTGTTTCACCCCCTGTGCCAGTGCTGTCGGAGACGTCTGTTAGTGTGTGCCGAAACAGATGGCGCCGGTGCAGAGGTACAGGAAGAGAGCGGTGGTCACGAACTCCGTCAACACAGCCTGTATCGAGATCCAAAAGTGAGCAACGCATGCAACGAAAGTTCTCTTCTGTCTATGCACCGACGTAAGGCGAAAGGACATCCAGCTGATCCAGTTGGCTCTGCAGAGCTGTACCTTCACAAAGGAGCCTGTGACGGGTTCTATCAGTTCATAATTGTTCTTTAGTATTGGAAATTTTGATGCAATGTACGCTACACCCGTCGGCTTGTCTCGGGCACCGCTTTGCTTCGCTTGACAGGACATGGCGTGGGTAGCGTTTGAATATTGCGAAGGGAGAAGGAGTACGCAATAAGACGATTGGAGCAGCTGGACCTTGTGAATCAGTTGCAAGTGACTTGCGCGATTAGCTGTCTGTAGATGTGGCAACACCAAGAGGCTTGCGACCAGAGGGACGTGGGAATGCACAAGACGTCTCGTCGACGAGTCGAGTGTTCGAAGTCAAGCGGAAGGTCGTGGGTACGCAGTGTACGATCTGGATGCACAAAAGATGCATAGGCGCGTCTACGGCATTGCCACAGGCCTCAGCGCGGCGATCCGGGGCCGCATCAGTCATTTCTTTGCAGCTGTCGACAAAAAGGAAGTCAAGTCATGTTTGGTATTTCTCAGCCGCCGTTGCCACCCCCAACACCCAGTCTTGAATGATACGGCCGCCATCCTTCCGCGTTTTGACAGCGCAGCTTGAGCATGAAGGATATACGATCAAAGCCAGCGTGGCCCCCCTCTGGAAGCAATGCATATTACGCCAGAATCAGCAGCTTTTTTTGGTAGGTATGGACGACAGCTTCCGAGGGTTTAAGTTTGACTGTCCATGCCACAAATCAATGGCATATGTTTCCCATCTTGCTAAAACCGTGAGTCATGGAACTAGGCAGCACCCATGAAAGGGGATTCAGACAAGGAAGCTGGCGGGACTAACAATACAAGCAAAATCCGCGCACAGCCAGAGCGCCACAGCAGCCACCAACGCAGGCGTATGTCTCCATGTCACACTGTTAGCCTCATGAGTGCAAGCCAAGATGTGTTTGCTAGCATCAGACCAGAATACGCATGCAACCTAAACTAAGGACGTGTCGCCCTTGAGCACTGACTTGTGGTGTGCCAAACTACATGCAATAATATGCATTGGCAGTGTCATTTTGCATTTCATCAAGACATGCATGTGAAGCTAATTTACAGAATGAACTCCCTCCTTGTAGACATCCTCCTTGTCCTCCTGTGTCGCATCATGCGTCTTGCTTTCACTCTTCTTCCTTGCTCCCTTCTCCAAATTTTCGGCAATCTCGTCAATCCTCTTGAACTGCCATGGCCACTTATAGTTGTACAGGAACTGGCGGTGATCAAAGCGGTGGTCATCAGTCGAGTAGTTTTCAGCATGGTATGCTGGTGTAAGAGTTGTGGCCTTGTGGCGGTTCATAGAGTAATACCTGCAGAGCCAGACATGTGTTGTTTTTGGGACCCCAAATGCGGAACCATTGGCAACACCCCCTGCTGCAGTGCCATAGGGACGTTGTTGTTCTGTTCCTCAAACACAAGTTCCTTGCAAACACCTCTGCTGCAACGCAAGATGTTGACAAAGTGTCTTTATGCATGGCACCTAGCTTCATCACATGTCCCCAGTATACAGGATAATCCTAAAGTAGATGTGTTGACATTTGGACAGCATGCCCACAGGATGCATACAGTACAGCACAGCATTCGTAGTGTGTACGCATACACACTTTGAGCTGTGCGCCACGGCATGAGCACAATGAAATACGGTCTGCCTGTGTCTCCTGATCACCACAGCATGCTTCACAATGCATGCAGCACAGACAAGGCAGGACTGTGGCGAATGAAGTGTCGATGCAGCAGCACTAGCAGCAGAGACTGGCACCTTGCAACAAACTGTTTGTGTGCATTGTATACCACAGCACCATCTGTTACTCGTCCGTTACTCACCTGAAGAAGTCCTTGACCCTCTTGGCAATCACATGGGGCTCGTACTTGCCCTTCCACGTAACCAGAAGGCTCCGGAACATGCTGACTGGGCCACAGTTGCTGACCTTCCTCAGTTTTCCATAGATGCTGAGCTCCTGCATTACGTAATCACCCATCAGTCAACACTGCTTGCTCAGCTTAGTCAGAAGAACTATCTGTCTCTCTGTGTTCCAGCATAATCAGGCTGTTGCATTTTGTGGTATGCTGAGTGTTACGCCATTGCCCTGTAAGGGCTTCTGGTAACTCCAGGTATGTACTGACAAATAAACATGTCATTAAGCCTTAACCTGTGTGCTGGCTTTGGCACGCTGGCAGGGGATTGAGCTATTTAAAATCCTGAGATCATTCCCAAGATCACAACTATTTGTCATTATGATCCTTTGAGGTTATAATCACAAATAGTTGTGGTCTTGAGAATGATCTCAGGATTTTGAATAGCTCAATCCCCTGCCAGCATACAATCGGCGAGTAATAAACGGGTACAGCCGTAATCGTCATGAGCATGACAGAGCCCATCATTCGCAATCCCAGATGTTGCACCGCATACACCAATCTGACTTGGCAAGAAGCCTCAAGCGAATGATGTTACACTGCATAACCTAGTCTGAGTTGGCAACAAACCCTAACAGAACAGCCAAGGTGACTCACATCGTAGGTCATTCCCATATCCTGCTCATCCGTCTGAGCCTCCTCACCCTCCCTGATTGGCTCAAGCTCAGCGCTCGGAGGAGCAGCCACAACACCTCTGAGCTCTGAGTAGCCGAGGTGGTCTGCTGCCCAGTACAGAAATCTTCTGATGTCAGTCTTACTGATTCCACCTGTAATGAACAGGTAATGGTGACCGTACCGAAACCGTATAGGCCGTATGTATTGAAAGGTGCAGGTGTAGCGCTGGCAACTCTTGAGTTGCCGATATGTTCTACTATCATTGCCTTATGCCCTATTTACTGATGCAAATTTGATCAAACATCCATTGCTTGCCTGTTCAACACTGAAGACTCTGGGGTTGAGTTGACACAGGCTATGAGTACTGTGTCGCCACATGCATCAGCTGACATGCAACGCCATTTCACTTCACTTGCCTCTGTTTGATCACTGTTCTTTTCCATTTCCAGTTTGAGCACTTCCATTGCATTACTGAATGCATGCAGCTACGCACACGCACCCACATGCCCTTGTTAGTGCAGTGATGATGACAACAGTACAATTTGCAGGTTGCTCAGCGTGGAAACACCAAACAGACATGGTGTCCCTGTCATTTGGTATTTGGAATCCACATGGTAAGTACAAAGATAGCTTTGTCGGCAGAAAAAGTGCTGTTGGCAGTGGCATCAGCTCCAGATTACGGGGCAGCACAGTCAAAATACAGAACTGCTTGAAGACAGTTGATCTCGAATGTGTCCTAAGCAGATCTTACAGGTCTACCAAAAGGCGTGCAATCTTGATGGCAACACAGTAGCGCTGAAAAGTGCTGAGGCTGCACTGCACGTCCTCAGGCTGGGCTGTAATGCTGTACATAACTAGGCTATACTGTATGTACCTAGGCAGTGCTGTGTGTGTAATATTGCAAACATCACAGTACTACTGGAAAGTGCTCAGGCCGACCTGCAATGGCCCTGCAGAAAGGGGTGGGGGGGGGGGTAAGGGGGTGGGGGTGATGATGAAAGAACGCTTTTTGACTGGGTTAAGATCTGCACTACTGCAACCATACCGTTGTTGCTCAAACTCGTCCTGCACCCTGAAAATCCGAAATTTGATTTTGCCATCCCGCACCAAGCCGTAATATACTGTGCTACGGTGTAAGCACTACGCAATTCATGAATGTCAGAGAACTTATGGTGGATTACGGCACATTTTGGCTGTTTTGGAATCAAACTACATCCCGCAGATCACTATCATCTTAATCTTACGGAATGCGTTTGAACAGTTACAGTACTGGGAGTCTAGGCTGCCACTGCAGCTGAAGTTTCAGCCGACAACCAGAGGCTCCCATTACAATTGCCTGCTTGCATAAAGTCTTCCCGACTAAACTTAGGCAAGCCTTGCAGCCGTCCTAGAAAGAGGGTAATGTTGAAGAGCGCTTACCAATGGGGTTGACGTCAGCACTGCTGCAATCATACTTTGTAAGGTACCCCCTCAAGCCCTCATCAACATTTGCACTCCCCAACACCAGCAGGAAGCCGCTCCTGAAGCATAACCACAAAGCACCATGTCGGTTAGTGACTGCAGGGAAGTCATACCACATCACATCACATATGCTTGTTCGGAAAGGTAGACATGCTTCTCAATTGCCTGCGTCCTTGTGCTGGTGCTGTACAGATATGTTTCTGCTGCTGCTGCTGCTGCTGCTGCTGCTGCTGCTGCTGTTGCTGCTGCGAATGATGATGCACTGCATTGCATTGCATTGCATTGTGAGAAAGCCCCAACAGGATGGAAACAAGATGCATCAGGAGGCACATGGCCACTGGCTACTTTCTGCAGCATTGTGGCAGAGCCCTGCTAGGCACATGCAACATACAGACATGGAGTGAATTTCTGAGCACCAGTCCCTGACCCAGAGGGAAGACATGTTTTCCGGGAATGAACGAACGAACGAACGAACAAACGAAGAAACAAACAAACGCATGCACCAACGAACGAACGAATGAACATCTTACCGGTCCCGCACCCAAGGCATGAGCTGGGCCAAGAAGAAGGCTAGAACCATACGCAGCCGGGCCTGAATGTTTTGCAGTGCTAAGTTCTCTGCATTGCTCCCTCCATCGGCCTGCACACACACAGACTGGTGAGAAGAGAAGAGAAGAGAAAACAATATTCAGTGCCAGGTTCTCTGCATTGCTCCCTCCATCCGCCTGCACACACGCACAGACTTGGTGAGGAGCTAAGACACCACAACATGCCAGCAAACAAAGGGAGGAGGCAGAAGAAGGGAGAAGCGACACCGCAGGGCTGCACACATGCACAGACAGGTGTGTTACTTCCTGGTCAGCTATGACATTCGGTGTGACTGAGGGCCTGATGTGCAAACCCTAAACTGTAAAAGTTCAACCTGTCTGCTTGATGTGCATCAGAAGCCACCTGGAGAATGAAGACCCAAACATGTCCGTAGCTACGTGTGATGCTTGACCAATCATCCAGGGTCGCTTGATTTAACATCAAAGCATTATCGATGGCCCAACCTAGCCTGACCTGATCTGATCTGCCTCGACCTGATCTGCTCTGATCTAATGTGACCTGATCTGCTCTGACCTAATGTGATCAACCTCAACACACCACAGACCAGCTCACCAAGTCTCGATTGCTTGCACAGACTAGCTCACTAGTTGTAATAAATTGGGCGAGCACCTCAAAATGTAGTGTGCTATGGTGCTGATTTCAGCCCCATACATCATAG
>JAABUU010008072.1_pt1 | contig 10587 bp, 11 predicted proteins | sample 5559301 | NCBI WGS metagenome assembly JAABUU01 (sample SAMN10711884, study PRJNA513360) | rock metagenome | isolation source: Antarctica rocks | place: Antarctica: Victoria Land, Richard Nunatak white | reverse complement strand
GGCGATGCGGGGACTTGCCTTCAACGCCTACAACACGGTGCTTTACGGGGCGCTGGACGACGCCGACACCCAGCTCGGCCGATACAGCGAGGCGTTCGCCGCCGCGCAGCGGCTCAACCAGCTCCACCCCGGGGTCCCGGCGTTCACCCGCGCCGAGTACGTCTACGAACTGCGCGGCGACATCCCCCACGCCGAAGCCGCCATGCGCCGCGCCCTGGACGCCGCGAACTCCCCCGCCGACACCGCCTTCGCCCAGTACTACCTCGGCGAGCTCGCCTTCAACCGGGGTGACCCGGCGGCCTCGCTGCGCTTCAACGACGCCGGCCTGGCCGCCGACCCCGGCTACTCGCTGCTGCTCCAAGGCAAGGCCCGCGCCGAGGCAGCCCTGGGACAGGTCGACGCGGCGGTCCGCGACTATGCCCGGGTGGTGCGCGACGTCCCCCAGCCGCAATACGTCATCGAAGCCGGTGAGTACCTGCAGTCCCTCGGCCGCGCCAAGCAGGCCGCCCAGCTGTTTCGGCTGTTCGAGGTCGAGGCACAACTGTTTACCGCCAACGGCGTGACCCTCGACACCGACCCGACCTTGTTCTACGCCGACCACGGCAGCCCCGCCCAAGCGGTCGCCGCCGGCGTCGTCGGCATCCGGATCCGGCCGTTCATCGAGATGGACGACGCCTACGGCTGGGCGCTGCACCGCGCCGGCCGCGACACCGAAGCCCTCACCTGGGCGCACAAGGCGACCGCCCTCGGGACTCGCAACGCCCTGTTCTACTTCCACACCGCCATGATCGAACTGAGTCTCGGCGACCGGACCAGGGCCCACACCGACCTGACCACGGCACTGGCGATCAACCCTTACTTCAGCCCCCTGCACGAACCGGAAGCCCGCGCCGCCCTGGCGCGGCTCGGCACAGGCGCATGAACGACACAGCCTGGCGAGCCGGCCACCGGCGCCGTGCTGGCGCCGCGATCGTAGCGACAGCGCTCGGATTGGTGACCGGCGTGTCCGTGGCGCTCGCCCCGGCGGCGAGCGCCCACCCGCTGGGCAACGCGACCGTCAACCACTACGACGGGCTGCAGCTGTTCCCTGACCACGTCGCGGTGCGGGCCGTCGAGGACATCGCCGAGATCCCGACCCTGCAGCGCGAGCCCGACATCGAAACAAACGGCAACGGCACCCTGTCCCCTGCTGAGCGCAGCGCCTACGCCGCCCGTCAGTGCCAGTCGCTGGCCGCCGCTGACCGGATCGCCGTCGATGGCAACCGGCTGGCGTTGGCGGTCCTCAGCAGCGACTACAGCGAACGACCCGGAGCCATCGCGCTCAAGGTCGGCCGGCTGGTCTGCCTGCTGCACGCCAAGGCCGACCTCACCCACCCGGCGATGCTGAGCATCGACGACCAGTGGGACTCCGACGGCATCGGCTGGCACGAGATCACCGCCGTCGGGACCGGCGTGTCAGTACAGAACTCGGTCTTTCCCGCCCAAAGCGTGAGCGGCGAACTGCTGCGCTACCCCAACAACCTGCTGACCTCGCCGCTCGACATACACAGCGGCACCATCGCCGTCGCGCCCGGCAACGCCGCCTCCACCTACCGCGCCCGCCACCTGCTGCCCGCCGCATCCCTGCCGCTGCGCGCCCTGAACAGCCTCGCCAACCAGTTCAACAGCCTCGTCGGGGCCAAGCACCTGACCGTCGGCGTCGGTCTGCTGGCCGTGCTGCTGTCCATGCTGCCCGGCCACGGCAAGACGATCATGGCTGCCTACCTCGTCGGACGCCAGGGACGGCGCCGAGACATCGTCACCGTCGGTGCGACGGTGACCCTGACGCACACGGCCGGTGTGCTCGTACTCGGCGCCCTGATCAGCATCACCGCTGCGTTCGCGCCCACCGCTGCCGAGCAGTACCTCGCCATCGTGTCCGGGCTGCTGGTCGCCGGTGTCGGCGTCGGACTGCTCATCAGTGCCCTACGCCGACGGCGGGTCGCCCCCGCACTGGTCAGCGAGGTCGAGGGCTCGCTCGTCACACTCGACGCCCCCGACCGCATCCTCGTCGGCGCCAACAGCCCCCCAACCGCCGCCCCGGCCAGCCACGAGCACGGACACGGACACGGACACGGACACGCTGGGGACCGAGGCGGGCAAGGGGAGCCGCAGCGGTTCGGTCGCGGCGGCCTCATCGGCCTCGGCGTTGCCGGCGGCCTGGTACCGAGCCCGTCAGCACTGCTGGTCCTGCTGGCTGCCATCGCCCTTGGCAGGACCGCTTTCGGCGTCATCCTCGTTCTGGGCTACGGACTCGGAATGGCCGGCGCACTGACTGCCGCCGGCCTCATCCTGGTCCGGCTACGCGGACGCCTCGGCCGCGTCCTCGACGGCCGCGCTGCCACCATGACAAGGCTGGTCAACGCCCTACCTGTAGCAACAGCCTGTCTGGTATTGGTCGTCGGCATCGCGCTCACACTCCGCGCGATGGGCGGCAACATCTGAGTTGCACGGACCCGGCGGAAGCCGAAGAAGGCCGCTATCCGCCAGAGCCCACCCGGGACCGTTCACCTTGGGCTTACCCTGTCGTTCGATCGCCGCCCCAGATTGGATTGGCCCATCCAGCTCGACTGGCCAACGTAGTGCGGTTCGCCCAGGCACGACGAGCCTGCTGGGCCACTTGTCCTCAGCGATCAAGACCAACGGGATCGGCCGACCTCGCTGGAGGTCACGGTCACCCCGACCGGCACGGCGAAGGCCACCACGACCTACGCGCCGGCCACGTTCGACTTCCCGATCACCGGCGGCCACGTCAAGGTCTACAACAAGGGCGAGGTCACCCCCTACGTCCAGGGCATCATCCACCACGACCGCAGCGGCCGGCAGTTCGCCGCCGGCGGCAAGACCCTAACCTCGAGAACTTCGACATCGACCCCGGCACCTCAATGCTGATGGGCTGATGGCGTCGGTCAAGGGCATGAGCGGCAAGATGATGGGGTGCCAGTAAGAATGCTGTCACCAGCCCCAAACAGCGGTGTTCTTGGTTGCTGGTCTCGCGGGCGCTCGTGCTGGTGAACGCGACGATCCACGTGCTGAGGTTGAGCCAGTCGGGCTGCAGGACGACGGCGAACCGGCGGCCTCGTTGCTCGTGGCCTTGCCACCCGCTGGCAGCGGGTCCAGCTGCTTCACCCGCGCCACTGCCGGCGTGTACGCCGACCGGGCCGCTGCTGCCTCTGGCTGGCGTCAGCAGATGCGGGGCAACGGATCGCCGACCAGCATGTCGATCAGGCGGTGGCCGCCGAACGTGGTGCGCCCGAGTACCCGGCCCGGCGGTTCGTCCCGCACCTCCCCGATGATGGCGGCGTCCTTGCCGGCCGGCAGAGCCCGCAGCGCCTCCAGGGCAGCGTCGGCGTGCTCGGCGGCGACGAAGGCCACCAGCTTGCCCTCGTTCGCGACGTACAGCGGGTCGATCCCGAGGATCTCGCCCGCGCCGGTGACCTCGGGGCGCACCGGCACGCGGCTCTCCTCCAGCACGACGCCGACCTCAGCTGCCAGGGCGATCTCGTTCAGCACGGTGGCGACGCCACCCCGCGTGGCGTCGCGCATGCAGTGCAGGCCGCTGCCGCAGGCGGCGAGCAGCGCGGCAGCAAGCGACCACAGCGGCTGGGTGTCGCTGCGCACATCGGCTTCGATGTCGAGGTCGCCACGGGCCAGCAGGATGGCTATCCCGTGGTCGCCCACGGTCCCGGACACCAGCACCTTGTCGCCGGGCCGCACGAGCTCGGCGGACAGGGCCACCCCCTCGTCGATGACCCCGATGCCGGTGGTCACGACGTACATCGAGTCGCACTTGCCGCGCTCGACCACCTTGGTGTCACCGGCGATGATGTGTACGTCGGCGGCGCGGGCAGCCGTCGCCATGGCCGAGACCTCCGCCTCGAGGACATCGGCGGCGAGTCCCTCCTCCAGCACGAGGGCGGTCGACAGGGCCACCGGGCGGGCGCCGGAGACCGCGAGGTCGTTCACCGTGCCGTTGACCGCCAGCTCGCCGATCGAGCCACCCGGGAACCGGATGGGGCGTACGACGTAGGCGTCGGTGGTCAGGGCGAGCCGCGCGCCGGCGACGGTCACCAGGCCCGCATCGGACAGCTGCTCGAGAGCGGGGTTGGTGAGCAGCGGGACGATCAGTCCCTCGACCAGCGCCCGGCTGGCTTTCCCGCCGGCGCCGTGCGCCATCGTGATGCGCTCGTCCCGGAAGCGCTGGGGTCGCCGCCGCATCGCCTCGATGCGCTCGCCGACCTCGGTCTCGCTGACCTGACGGGTCACTGCAGCACCTCGAGGGTGAGCCGCTGCTTGGCGTACTGCCCGTAGTTGTAGTAGGCCGCGCACGCGCCCTCGGAGGACACCATGCAGGTGCCGATCGGGGTCTCGGGGGTGCACGCCGTGCCGAACACCTTGCACTCCCACGGCTTGAGCACGCCCTTGAGCACCTCCCCGCACTGGCACGCCTTCGGGTCGGCGACCCGCACTCCGGGCAGCTCGTAGCGCAGTTCGGCGTCGAAGTCCGCGTACTTCGGCGACAGCTTGAGGGCCGAGTGCGCGATCGACCCGAGGCCCCGCCACTCGAAGAACGGGCGGAGCGAGAAGACTTCGTTGAGCACCTTCAGCGCCACCGGGTTCCCGTCGTACGGCACCACCCGGCCGTACTGGTTCTCCACCTCTGCCCGGCCCTCGGACATCTGCTTCATGATCATGTACACCGACTGGAGCAGGTCGAGCGGCTCGAAGCCAGCGCACACCAGCGGCATGCCGAACTCGCGCGGGATCCACTCGTAGGGGCGGCAGCCGATGACGGTGGAGACGTGGCCCGGTCCCAGGAAGGCGTCCAGGCGCATGTCCGGCGAGTCCAGGATCGCCTTGATCGGCGGGATGATCGTCACGTGGTTGCAGAAGACGGAGAAGTTCTGGATGCCTTCCTTCGCCGCCCGCAGGACCGTCAACGCGGTCGACGGCGCTGTCGTCTCGAAGCCGATCGCGTAGAAGACGACCTGGCGGTCAGGGTTCTGCCGGGCGATCCGTAGCGCGTCGAGCGGGGAGTAGACCATCCGGATGTCGGCGCCGCGCGCGTTGGCCTCCAGGAAGGAGCCGCGGCCGCCGGGCACCCGCATCATGTCGCCGAAGCAGGTGAGGATCACCCCGTCCCGCTCGGCGATCGCGATGCCGTCATCGACCCGTCCCATCGGGATGACGCAGACCGGGCAGCCCGGCCCGTGCACGAGCTCGATGTCCTCGGGCAGGTGGTCCTGCACGCCGTAGCGGTAGATGGTGTGGGTGTGGCCGCCACACACCTCCATGATCTTGTAGTGCCGGCCCGGCTCGCACAGCGCCGTGATCTCCCGCCCCAGCACCTGGGCCAACTCCGGGTCGCGGAACTCGTCGACGAGACGCATCGTCGTCACCCTCCTGTCGCTGCGGGGGCCAACCGCTGGATGGCCACACCGGCGTGCACGAGCAGGTGGTCCCCGGGTGAGACGTCCCCGACCAGCTCGGTGGCGACCAGCTCCTGCCGCCCCTGCTCGTCCCGGCAGCGGGCATCGGGACCAGCGACCGTCTCCACGGTCAGGACGACCGCGACATCGCCGCAGGTGATGCACCCGGGCTCGGCGGTGCAGGCCGCGCCGGCGTCCGCGGCGTCCACGGGGCTCACTCGATGCTCGACTCGGCCACGGCCTGCAGCTCCTCGGTGAAGGTCTCCCCCATCATCTCCAGCATCGACAGGGCCTCGGCCGCCTCCTTCTCATCGACCTTGGACATCGCGAAGCCGACGTGGATGAGGACGTAGTCCCCGATCTTCAGGCCGACGTCCTCCATCAAGCCGATGTTGATCTTGCGCTTGACGCCGACGACGTCGACGAGCGCGAGCTGGTCGGAGTTGCCGGGTAGGAACTCCACGATCTGGCCCGGGATGGCTAGGCACACGGTCAACGGCCTCCGACATGGGTGTGGGCGGGTACGGATTCGGTGGTGGCGTCGGTCGGGTCGGCGACGTCGACGTACTGCAGCCACTCCAGGATGACCTCGTCGCCACCGTCGACGGCGACGTCGAGCGACCCGCAGGACGGACAGGCGGGGGACGGGTCGACCGCGTGGAAGTCGTTGCGGCAGTCCATGCAGTGCCCGTGGACCGGCACGACCACGACCTGCGTCGCCGCGCCTTCGGCCGGCCCGCCGGACGCGGCCAGTTGGAAGGACTGCTCGAAGGCCTCAGCCTCCACCCGGTGGACCGCGCCGATGCGGACCCCGACGCGCGCCACGCGGCGACCCGCGGCGCGACGCTCGACCGCCTCGAGAACGCCCTCGCAGTAGCTCATCTCATGCATACAGGCCCACTACATCGATCGGATGCGGAAGTACCGGCGGATGTCCGGCGCCGACCGGACGCCCACCAGCACGCCGAGCGCGGCGAGCAACCCGACCACACCCGTGGTGATGATGCCGATGGTCTTCATGAGCGTTCCTCCCTCGAAGGTGCCTTGGCGCCGGCGCGAGCGCGCCCCGCCGGTCTGGCCGACGACAGCCCCAGCTGCTCGTCGAGCACGTCGTGCACGAGCGCGATCGCCCCGTCGACGGCCGCGGCCACCGACGGGGTCAAGCCCATCCCCTCCCCGACGTCCTGCGGCTGGCAACCCACGATGTAGGTCGGGGGCAGCGCCCCCCCGAGCTGGCCCAGGCTGGCCAGGACCGAGACCGGGGCCATGCCGTGGGCGTCGAGCTCGGCCTCGCCGAGGTCCTCCGGGCCGACCTCCAGGACGGTGAGGTCACCGGGACTGCCGTCGCCGGGCAGGGCGTCGACGACGACCAGTGCGTCGTAGCCGTCCAGCAGGTCGTAGGCCAGGTGCAGGCCCCGGATCCCGTAGTCGACGACCTTCACCCCCTCGGGCAGCGGCCCGGTGGCGAGGCGACGCGCCACCTCGCTGCCGAAGCCGTCGTCGGTGAGGAACAGGTTGCCGATGCCGGCCACCAGCACGCCGCCGCTCATCGCGCGTCCTCCCGAGCCTGCAGGGGCTCGATCTCTTCGGGCCCGAAGTAGTAGAAGCGGCCCGTCGCGCCGTACAGGTCGATGCCCGGATCGTCCTCGAGCATGACGGCGACGTGCGTCCGGCCGTCGACGTCGAAGTACACCTTCGCCACGACCCCGACCAGACCGGCCAGGAACAGGTCCTGCGCGTCGGCCTGCCGGGACGGCCGCAGCAGCACCCGGCTGCCCTTGGCGACCGGTACTCCCTCGACCAGCACGACGTCGGTCTCCGGCTCGGCGCGCGCATCCTCGTCGGCGTCCCACCACGGCACCTGCTCGCCGTACATCGGGACGTCGTCCCCGCTCGGCCGCCGGCCGCCGTGCATCCGCTGCAGGGTGTCCTCGCTCATGGCGTCGCAGCGGTCCAGGATCGCGGCTGCCCTCGGGTCGGTGCCGCGGGCCTCGGCCTTCTCCTGCTCGGTCATGGTCATGACCCGCAGCGTGAGGATCTCGTCGATCTCGGTGGCGTCGAACAGGTCGCCCGCGCTCTCCGGCGCGATGGTGGGGTGGTCGCCGAGGATGATCGGCGCGACGAGCACCGCGTCGCGGCCGTCGTCGTCGGCGATGAGGACCGGCCAGCACCGCTCCTGCGCGCAGGAGGACGTGTCGGCATCGGCCCAGTCCGGGCCGTCGAGCAGCGAGACGAAGCGGGCGTCCTGGACGGTCGCCAGCAGGTGCGTCCCGACGAAGGAGTAGCGCGCGGCCACGTCGCGGGCGGTCCAGCCGTCCTGGTCGCCCGGCGACCAGGCCGTGTGGTTGTCCACCCGGATCGCGACGACGACGAGCCGTGGATCCTGCCCCGCTCGGACCGCGACCGTGACGGCACCCTCCAGAGCCCACCGCGTACGCACGAGCCGGCCGACCAGTCGGTGGTCCTGGTCGTACAGCTCCTCGACCTCCTGGCCCGCGGGCACGTCCACGGTGGCTGTGTGTGACGCGGAGACGGCCAGCCCGACGAGCGGGATCTCACGTGAAACCGCCTCGTGAAAGGGGATCCAGCGCGTGCCACCGACCAGCAGCTCGTCGACGGCAGCCCACCCGTCGGCAGTGCGCTGCTCGACGACCCGTGACTGGACCTGGAGAAACCGCAGGTGGAGGTCCAGGACCGCCCCGGGCTGCGGCTCGACCACCACCTCCGTGGACATCTGCGGCGCCTCGCCGACCCCTGCGGCGCCGGCCCCCTCCGGCCCCAGGATGCCGAACTGCCAGCGCACCTGGTTCTTCGACGACGAGGCGCGGTAGGGGTAGAGCAGGTAACCCTCGTAGAGCACGGCGTCGGCCACCTGCCGGGCAGCTGTCAGCGTCATGACGCCTGTACCTGGTCGGGCAGCAGCTGGGCGAAGGCCTGCTCCCAGGAGGTCAGCCCGTGCATGGACCGGTAGTGCAGCAGGGCATCGATCGTCTCGGTGTCCAGGCGGATCCACCCGCCGCCCGGGAAGTAATGGTCCATCAGCTCACGCCAGATGCGCACCGGAATGCGGTGGGAGGCCTCCAGCGACCACGACAGCTGCTGTACGGCGAACCCGGTCGCCCCCCGGGTGAACACCGTCCCGCTGAACAGCAGGACGACAGGGATGTCGCCGCCGCGCAGGGCGTGCAGGTACTTGGTGGCGCTGACGTCGAAGTCGTAGGTGCACGGCACCGGAAGGTCGATCTCGGTGTCGCCGGTGAACCCCTGGACCATGGCCGTGGCGTGGGTCCACAGGAAGGGCTTGAGCGTCTGCCCGTAGCGGTCGGACGTGCCGAACAGGTCGGTCAGGCCCTGCTGTTCCCCGACGTCATAAGGACGGCGCTGCGGCTCGATGCGCAGCTGGCAGCGCAGCGCGATGGCGTGCACCACCTCCCCGCTCGTCTCGCGGATCCGGAGCCGGAACAGCAGGTGCGGGGATGCCGCGTACTCCTGCGGCAGCACGTCGAGCACCTCAAAGGCCAGGTCGGTCATCGCGGGACCGCCGGACGGCTCTTGGCCCGGACCTTGCCGAAGAACTCCTCGAGCCGCCGGCGGACGTCCTGGCCACCGTCGAACCCGCGCCACAGCCGCCGCAGGTGTCCCACGAGCTCGTAGCAGACGTCGATGGGGACCAGGAACGCCTCGGCCTGCTGGTGCTCGGTGTGCACCAGCAGTGCCTCGACGTCGGGATGCAGCGTCGCGAGCCCGGGCGAGGCCGCGACGACCCGCTCCCACGCCTCCAACGACAGCTCGGACTTCGGTCGCGCCGGCCGGTCCGGGATAGAAGGCGACGACCCGGCCGAGGGCGGAGTTGACGAACAGGAACGCGGTGCCGACCGGCAGTTCGAGCTCCTCCCAGACGGGCGCGGCGAGGTCGGGGAAGGACAGGTAACGGTCGGGTACGGCCCGGTAGGTCAGGGCGGCGTCGTCGTGGGTGAACAGCAGGTAGCAGGGCCGGCAGGCGCACAGCAGGGACCGGGTCCCGACGTTGACGACGTGCTGGTGCTGGTCGGCCACGGGAGCGGCGCACATCTCGCACCGCTCGTACGCCGCGGGCTCCGGCCGGCTGGCGCGGATGCGCGACAGGACCGACAGCGCACCCGCGGGAGTGGTCATGCCGGGACCGGGGACCGTACGGCGACCTCGACGACGCCGTCGCGCTCGAGCAGCGGGACGGGTTCGAGGTGCCGGTCGGCCACGTCGAGGTCGGCGCCGGCCTGGCGTACGTCGAAGTGCGCTCCGCAGCCGCGGCAGGTGAGCACGGCGCTGCCCGGGATCGCTGGCGACCGCTGCAGGCCGGCCGCCTCGAAGGTGGCTCCGCAGCCGGCACAGGCGTCCCGGTAGGCGTAGACGCCGGACAGCAATCGGCACAGCAGGACATCCAGGCCGCCCACGCTGACCCGGTGCAGGCCACCGACCGACAGCTCGTCCACCCGGACGGCGGTGGCCCAGGTGACGGCGCCGCCCTGTCCGGCCCCGCCGGACTGGCTCCTGAGCCGCGAGCTCAGCTGCTCGACCGGGATGACGCTCTCGGCCGCGGCGCCGGCAGGGGCCGCCTCCTCCACGTCGATCCGGACGATCTCGGGCGCCGCCGACCTGATGGCGTCCTCGACCGCCAGCTCCAGCGTCACCGCCGAGGACGCACAGCCGTCACAACTGCCGAGCAGCTGCAGGCGCACGACCCCCTCGTCGTCCACCCCCAGCAGCTGCACGTCGCCTCCGTGTGAGCCGAGGTAGGGGCGCACGCCGTCCAAGGCGCGCTCCACCCGCTCCTCGACGCCGTACGGGTGCAGGCCGTGGACCAGCAGCAGGCTCGACACCAGCTCGTCGGCGGCGAGCGCCCCCAGCAGGTCGTCGTCGAGCGCGCCTGCCTCGTGCGCCAACTCGAGCACCCGCTCCAGGCCCGTCCCGTACAGCTCGACGACGAGGCGCACCAGCTCCTCGGCCCGCTCACGGGCCACCGGTCCGGCGGCGGCGCTGGCCTCCAGCAGGAGCTCGATGCGCTCGCCGCAGGCCGACGGGTCCAGGGTCGGCGCGCTCACTCCTCGCCCGTGACGGCGCCGGTCGGGGAGTGCACCTT
>JAABUU010008069.1_pt1 | contig 10592 bp, 9 predicted proteins | sample 5559301 | NCBI WGS metagenome assembly JAABUU01 (sample SAMN10711884, study PRJNA513360) | rock metagenome | isolation source: Antarctica rocks | place: Antarctica: Victoria Land, Richard Nunatak white | reverse complement strand
CGCTCCTCGATGACCACCTTCGCCGCCGCCAATTGGGCCAGGCGCTCCTCCCGCCGCGTGATCTCGTCGCGCACCACCAGCCCATCCGGCCGCTCGCGCGCGTCCATCTGCTCCGCCAGCGCGAACAACTCCTCCACCTCGGCCCGCAACTGGGCTTCGAGTTCCCGCACCCGCTTGTAGCTGACCGCCTTGCTTTTGGACGCGTCGGCGTGGATCTTGGTCCCATCCAGGCTGATCGTGCCCAGCGTCAACACGCCCGCTTCCTGCGCCAACAGGAGCACCTGCACGAACAACCCTTTGAGGTCGGGCACAAAGGTGGCGCGGAAGGCGGCGATGGTGTCGTGGTCGGGATGCCGATTGCCCGCGATAAAGCGGAACGGCACCGATTCGTACGTCGCGCGCTCCATCTTGCGCGAACTGAAGACCCCCGTCGCATACCCATAGAGAATCAGGGCGAGGAGCACCTCGGGCGCGTAGGGCTCGCCGCCACGGGACCCGTAGCGGGCATAGAGCGCCGAGAGGTCGAGCAGGGCCACGCTATCCACCACGAAGCGGGCCAGATGGTCCGGCGGCAGGCAGTCGCCCAAACGCACGGTCAGGTCGAGCGCCGCCTCATAGTCCACGGTTTTGAATGTTCTACTCATGCTTCCTACTGTACCACCATGCGCGGGATGGAGAGCCCGCTTCTCTCCGACAAACTGCTAGGGGAGCGCGTAGCTGAGAGGCGGGATCAAGCCCACCAACCCTTCGAACCTGATCTCGGGAAGCCGCACGGGCCGCGTGACACGCGCCTGGAGCGGAAGACGAGCGTAGGGAAGCGACCGACAGACGGTGACCAGGGGGAGCCGATGTCGCGCGCTCATGGTCTTTTCGCCTGACTATGACGTGCGCCATCCCCGTGTCCCACCGCCTCCATCCAGGGATAGGCGCGCCCGTCGCGGTGCGTTCCCCTAGTGGTGCTGGGAGCCACGCGAGGCCGTGCCGAATCGGCAGGGCTCACGGATCATGGAGGTGCGTCTTGTCTCAGATGGCCCAGGAGTCTGTCCACCCCTTCCCCGCCAGCCGCAAGGTCTACGTCGTCGGCAGCCGGCCCGACGTGCGGGTCCCCCTGCGCGAAATCGCGCTCACGCCGACCGCGGGCCGCGTCGGCGTTGTGGATAATCCGCCCGTACGCGTCTACGACACGAGCGGCCCCTACACCGACCCCGCCGTGTCCACCGACATCCACCGGGGGTTGGCCCCGCTGCGCCGCTCCTGGATCCTGGAGCGTGGCGACGTCGAGGCGTACGCGGGGCGCGTTGTGCAGCCGCGGGACAATGGTCTCACCGCCAACGATCCCCGCGCTAATCTCGCCGTCTTCGGCGCGCCCACGCGCTGCCCGCTACGCGCCAAACCGGGCCACGCCGTGACGCAGATGGCCTACGCCCGCCGCGGTCTCGTCACGCCGGAAATGGAGTTCATTGCCCTGCGTGAGGGGCTCGACCCCGAGATCGTGCGCGCCGAGGTGGCCGCCGGCCGCGCCATCATCCCCGCCAACATCAACCACCCCGAGGCCGAGCCCATGATCATCGGGCGGCGCTTCCTGGTCAAGATCAACGCCAACATCGGCAACTCGGCGGTTAGTTCTTCGATCCGGGAGGAGGTCGAGAAGATGACCTGGGCCACGCGCTGGGGCGCCGACACCGTGATGGACCTCTCCACGGGCAAGAACATCCACACCACGCGCGAGTGGATCGTGCGCAATGCCCCCGTGCCCATCGGCACGGTGCCGCTCTACCAAGCGATGGAGAAGGTCGGGGGGAAGGCGGAGGACCTCACCTGGGAGGTCTTTCGGGACACCCTGATCGAGCAGGCCGAGCAGGGTGTGGATTACTTCACCATCCACGCGGGGGTGCGTCTGGCCCACATCCCGCTCACGGCCACGCGCCTCACAGGCATCGTCTCACGTGGGGGCGCGATCATGGCCGCCTGGTGCCTGGCGCACCACCAGGAAAGTTTCCTCTACACCCACTTTGCTGACATCTGCGCCATCATGCGCGCCTACGACATCTCCTTCTCGCTGGGGGATGGGCTGCGCCCCGGCTCGATCGCCGACGCCAACGACGCGGCGCAGTTCGCCGAGTTGGACACGCTGGGCGAACTGACGAAGATCGCCTGGGCGCACGACGTGCAGACGATGATCGAGGGGCCAGGGCACATCCCGCTGCACCTCATCAAGGAGAATGTGGACCGGCAAATGGAGACGTGCGGGGAGGCGCCCTTCTACACGCTCGGACCCTTGACGACCGACATCGCGCCGGGCTACGACCACATCACCTCGGCCATCGGGGCGGCCATGATCGGCTGGTACGGGACGGCCATGCTGTGCTACGTGACGCCCAAGGAGCATTTGGGGTTGCCCAACAAAGAGGACGTCAAGCAGGGCGTGATCGCGTACAAGATCGCGGCGCACGCGGCGGATCTGGCCAAGGGGCATCCCGGCGCGCAGGCGCACGACGACGCGCTTTCCAAGGCGCGCTTCGAGTTCCGCTGGCAGGACCAGTTCAACCTGTCGCTAGACCCGGAGACGGCTATCACGTACCACGACGAGACGTTGCCGGCGGCCGCGGCCAAGACGGCGCATTTCTGCTCGATGTGCGGGCCGCACTTCTGCTCGATGCGCATCACCCAGGACGTGCGCGACTATGCCACGCAACAGGGGCTGGACGAGGAGGGCGCGCTTGCGGCCGGCTTGGAGGAGAAGGCGCGCGCGTTCCGCGAGGCTGGCAGTACGGTATACCAGGAGGCGTGACACGTCACACAGCCGGGGGCGTTCTGGTCGAGGTACTGTAAAGGGGCGGCGGCGTGGGCAGAGGGTCTCCCTGCGCCGCCTCGCCTCAAATGACCTGGCGGGGAAGAGAACCTACGGGAATGGTGGGTAACAAAATGGACAAAAGGGCGAAATGGAAGGGGCAAGGAGCACTCCTGCGAGAGGCACATCTGGTGGTCTCTGTGGGTGGTCGCCGGCACGCGGGTGCTCAACACGGCTCAATACGATGGGATGTCAGTATCGGAGATCGACTATCGCCTCATCATGAGGAGAGCTGTGATGTCGCCGCGCCCATCGCCCACGCCGCGTACCCTGCGGCGACCACCTGCGTCGCCCACGCCGCCTTCCCGAAAGGCACGCCCACCCTAAACGCTTCTCCCGCGCCGGGTCTCCCAAGCGCCCAAAAGCATGGTGCTAGTGTGTAGCCTCGACGGAGTGCTAGCGTATGTCCTTGAATGCCTTTTTTGTCGCCGGCATTTGGAAACACGACCCAGAAGGGCGACACCTCGCCATGCGTCCGCATGTTTCAGGAGGAACCGATCGGCACTCATGTCGCGCGACGAGTATCATCGCCAGGATGAACTAAACAGCCATCATAACTTGAGGCGGCGAGCCGGTTGAGGGACGTGGTGGCAACGCGCGCCATGCCATGTGCCTGCATCCCCCTCTATAGGCCTAGAATAAGCGAAGCTGTTAGGAAGTGCAAAGTAGGTTTACAAGGAGAGGCTCAAGGTCGTCGATAAAGTGCCGAGAATGGACAGTGTCGGTCCTTATTCAGGATAAAGGGCGGTCGATAATAGCCCTGCGCTGTGCTACTGACCGTCGCAAGGTCTCAAATGCCATATCCAGCAGCACTATCGGCACTTTAATCAACACCTTGAGTGTCCGTCCATAAAGTTACCTTGCCCCTGGTGACAGCTTCGCTTATTCTAGGCCTAATAGCGGCGCTGGACAGCATGCCCGTCTTCACCGCGTCGGCCCCGATGTCCTCCAGCACCGCGTCGATTTGCGCCGCGACGAGCGCAGGCGACACCTCCTCCACGGCGCGCACGCCGACCGTGTTCTGCGCGGTGATGGCCGTCACCGCGCTCGTGCCGTACACCCCCAGCGCGGCGAAGGTCTTGAGGTCGGCCTGAATCCCCGCGCCCGCGCCCGAGTCCGACCCCGCGATCGTCAAAGCCGTCGGCCTCCGCGACCCTATCTCTTCTTTAGTCATCATTTATGGCCCCATCCCCCGTCATCGTCGCCGGGGGCAGGCGCGGGAGCGCGCCCGCGCCGCCCTCCGCGCGCCGCCCTCCGCGCGCCGCCTCCACCTCGTGGCGTAGGGCGCGCGTAGCGTCCTCGACGTCCGCCGCCAAGGTGACGGCCGTGATCACCGCCACGCCCGCCGCGCCCGCCGCGATACAAGGGGCGGCGCGACCGGGCGCGATCCCCCCGATCGCCACGACGGGCAACCTGGTCACGTGAATCACACGCTCCAGTCCGTCGACGCCAATAGGGGTCCCGGCGTCCGCTTTCGACGACGTGCCGTAGACGGCTCCCGTGCCCAGGTAATCGGCCCCTGCCCACTCGGCGTCCCGCGCCTCCGCGGGCGTGCCGGCGGAGAAACCGATGAGCGCATCCGGACCCAGCAGCGCGCGCGCCGCGGACACCGCCAGGTCGTCGGGACCAAGATGGACGCCGCCCCCAACGGCGGCGGCGATGCCAACATGGTCATTCATGATGAAGCGCGCCCCCGCCGCGTGCGCCAGCGCCGCTAACGCCTCCGCGGCGGCCACCAACTCGCCGGTTGAGGCGTCTTTGTCACGGAACTGCAGCACGGTCGCGCCCCCACGCAACGCCGCCCGCGCGACATCCAGCAGCGAACGGCCGCCCATCAGATGGGGGTCCAGCACCACGTAGAGCGTGAGATCGAGATCCATCACGACGCCGCCCTCATCCGCCCCCGAACGGGGCGACGACTTCCACCACATCGCCGTCGTTGATGCGGGCGTCGGCGAACTGCGCGCGGCTCAACGGCTCGCCGCGCAACTCGACGACGACGAAGCGCGGGTGGACCTTGGGCCGGGTCTCCAGGAACTGCTGCACGGTCATGGGCTCTGGAAGGTGCGCCGGTTTTCCATTCAACGTAATACTAATCATCCTCTGTCTCCTCGTAGCTCGTCGATAGAGAGGGTCGTGGGCAGCGCGTCACGGACGGAGAAAGAGCCTGACGCGCGTCCCACGCCCTATGTCACGACCTCGACTCGCCCCTGCCAGCGTGCGCACGCGTACGCGCGGCGAGCGCGGCGACCGCCGCGCCGGGATCGGCCGTCGCGCCGACCGCGCGGAGCACGGCCACACCGTCGGCCCCCGCGTCCAGGACCGCGTCCAGGGTCGTCTCGTCGATGCCGCCAATCGCGATGATGGGGAGATGGACGGCCGCGCGCGCCGCGCGCACGAGCGCTGGCCCCTCGCCCGACGCGCCGGGATGCGACGCGGTCGGATACATCGTGCCCAGGAGCGCATAGTCGGCCCCCTCCCGCTCCGCCGCCCGCGCCTCCGCGACGCTATGGACGGAGCGCCCCAGCAGGAGGCGCGGGCCGACGACGCGCCGCGCGGTGGCGACGGGCAAGCCGTGGCCGCCAAGCTGGACGCCATCGGCCTCCGCAGCGACGGCGACATCGACGCGATCGTTGATGATTAGCAGCGCGGGCGGCGCGATGACCACGCGCAGATCGACGGCCAGGCGCCACAACGCGGCGGCGTCCAAGCCGGGCGCGCGTAGGTGGACGGCGACGGCGCAGCCACCCGCGACGATGCGCGCCGCTAGGTCGGCCGGGGCGAGGCCCCGCTCCTGGCACAGCGCCGGGTCCACGATCACATGGAGGGGCGGCAGGGGCGGACGCGCCACGGCGTCGCCCCGAGCAGGGGTCATGCCCCCACGACCCCCGCGAGCGGGCTGCTCGCCGACGCGTACGCCTTGGGCGCCATACGTCCCGCCAGGAAGGCCGCGCGCCCCGCCTCGACGCCGACGCGCATGGCTGTAGCCATCAGAGCGGGCCGGTCGGCCAGGGCGAGCGCCGTGTTAACGAGGCAGGCGTCCGCGCCTAGTTCCATGGCTAGCGCGGCGTCGGAGGGGGCGCCAATGCCAGCGTCCACGACGACAGGCACGCTGGCTTGCGCGATGATGATTTTGATTTGTTCGCGCGTGATCAGACCCTGCCCCGAGCCGATGGGCGAGGCCAGCGGCATGACCGTCGCCGTACCGATCTCCTGCAAGCGCGCGGCCAGCACGGGGTCGGCATTGATGTAAGGAAGCACCGTGAAGCCTTCGTCCACCAGGATACGGGCGGCCTCCAGCGTGCCGATGGGATCGGGCAAGAGGTAGGTGGGGTCGGGGATGACCTCAAGCTTGATCAGGTCACCCAGCTCCATGGCGCGGGCCAGGTGGGCGATGCGCACAGCCTCCTCCGCCGTCCGCGCCCCCGCTGTGTTGGGCAGAATGGTGTAGCGGTCCCAGTCAATCTCGTCCAGGATCGTCCGCGTGCCGGGCGTGTCCAGGTCGAGCCGGCGTAAGGCCACCGTGATGATCTCCGCCCCTGATGCATCTAGCACGGCGCGCATCTCCTCGGCGGAGCGATACTTGCCGGTCCCCACCAGGAGTCGTGAGTGAAACGTATAGCGTCCGATCCGTAAAACGTCGTCCATGGCCTGGCCTCCTCCGTGTGTCACGTCTGGTCTGTCTACAAGCGTATAGTGTCTTGGGTCTGGGTCATCGGCCGTCCCGCGGCGGTCGCGCGTTTCATGTGCCCGGCGGAGGACAGTCCCGCGCCCGTGCGGGGCGTGTCGCGCCGCGCCCGTCAGGGCAGCAACGCCGTCGTTAGGGCCGCGTGGGCGTCCACGCGCCCCTGCAGCAAGTGTGTGCGGGTCATCCAATCGGCGTAGGACTGCCAGCGCGCCACGGACAACGTGCCATAGCGCCCGCGGCCATCATGAAACAGGGGGCCAAGTAGACGAATGCTGTGCTCCATCAGCGCCTCGTCGTGGGAGAGCACGCCGGGGACCCGGAGCAGGATGCGCGCGGCCTCGGCCGGGTGCGCGACGGCGTAGGCGTAGCCCTGGAACGTGGCGCGCTGAAAGGCGCGTAACGTCGGGGCCTCGACCTGGAGGCGCGCCGCGCTCGTCGCGAAGACGAGCTCATCGTAACGAGGCACGCCGTTCTGGTCCAGGCGCATGACGGTGACGCGGTCGCCTTGCTGCTCGGCCTGCAGGACCTCCCACGTCCAGTAGACGCCCAGCACGGCGTCGACCCGGCGCGTCAGCAGGTTCGGCAGCAGGCCATAGCCAACTACCACGACCTTGACCCGGCGCGGGTTGCCGCCGTCGTGCCGCACGATGGCGGCGAGGTCCGTATAGTCATTGGGGAGGCCGGCGATGCCCACGACCTTCCCCTGCAGTTGGCGCGGTCGGGTGATGCCCGATCCAGCGAGGGCTACCGCGCAGTCGAGCGGGCGCTGCACGATCGCCGCCGTCGCCACGAGCGGGAGGCCCTGGGCGCGGGCAAGCAGGACAGTTGGCTCATAGCTGATGGCGAGGTCGCCCGCGCCATGGGAGACGAGCTTGAGCGCGTCGGCCGCCCCGGTGGGGACCCGCGGTGTGACGGCGAGACCGGCTCGGGCGTAATAGCCCTTGGCCAGCGCGACGTAAATGCCGGCATGATCGGAGTTGGGGTACCAGTCAAGCCAGAGGGTGAGCGGCCGTGGCGCGCGGCTCATCGCCTGCCCTGGACGAGGGGCCTGCCCTGGACTAAGAAGGACCAGTGTCGCCACGAGCAAGAAAACGGCGACCCGACGCATGTGTACCATCGCTATCTATGACCCCCTCGCGCGCACGGCGCGCATCTCATCGATGAACGGACCACGCAGACAGATCCGGGAGAGGGGAAAGAGACGAGGAGGGGCTCACCGCGCCTATCGATGAACTCACCATACATAGACTAACTTCCCTCACGCAGGCATTACCCTGATCAGGTGCGACGGTCGGTGGCGTCCGTTGGCCACCCTCTCAGCCCGGCTACCCGAGCTCCCGCAGACTGTACGCTGTCCATCTCTACCGTACCAGGGACGGGGTGCGCCGTCAACTACTAGGTGGTATGATTCAGGGCAATCGCACGACAAAAAGGCGTGCGGGGGAAGTGACGGGAGGTGATACGGGAGCAAATGGAACGCGTGAGGGGAATGATGGACGACGAGGTAGCCGAGCCGGTTGGCGGACGTGGTGGCAGCGCGCGACATGTGCCTGCATCCCTCTCTATACTGTGAGCAGGGGCTATCGGTCAGGCGTGGTGGCGCCCGACTTTAGTGATCGTATAGTTAGATCGCGCGGACTTAAAAGACTTGGAGGACCCGACGACCATGCATACCCCGTCCGGAGCATCCAAGAACCTGCCATTTGATCAGCCTAGCGTAGCCCGCATGTACGACTATTTGCTCGGCGGTTATCATAATGTCGCCAGTGACCGCGCCGCGGCCGATGCCGCCATCGCGATCTATCCCGATTTCCCCCTGGTTCTCCACGCCAACCGCGCCTTTCTGCGTCGCAGCGTCGCATTCCTCGTGGCCCAGGGCATCGAGCAATTTCTCGACCTGGGCTCCGGCATCCCTACCGTCGGAAATGTCCACGAGGTAGCGCAACAGGTCAACCCGGCCGCGCATGTCGTCTACGTGGATGTCGACCCCATCGCGGTGACGCAGAGTACGACCCTCCTCCGTGACAACCCGGCCACTGCGGTCATCCAGGCCGATGTGCGCCAACCGGCCTCGCTTCTCGCCCATCCGGAGCTACAGCGGGTACTCGACCTGGACCGGCCGCTAGCGGTGCTCTTGGTCGCCTTCCTTCATTTCCTCCCGGATGACGTCGAGGCCGAGCGTGTGGTCGAGGCGGTGCGCGCGGCTCTGTCGCCGGGGAGCTATCTAGTACTCTCGCACGCGACCGCTGATGGTGCGCCAGGCGCTGTGCTGGAGCAATTGGATGCCCTTTATGCCCGGACCGCAGGAGGCGTGCACCGGCGCACCCACGCGCAGATCGCCGCTTTCTTCACAGGATTGGAGATGGTCGAGCCAGGGCTGGTCTACACGCCGCTGTGGCGCCCGGAGGACCCTGACGACGTCTTGCTAGACCAGCCGGAGCGGTCCATCGCCTTCGCGGGAGTAGGCCGCTGGCTATGACGCCCCATAGACACGAACAGCTCACGCCTCCAGGACAAGAGCGCGCACGAGTTGAGACATCCCACCGAAAAGCGCATGACAGCGGGACAGTTCGCGGGTGAGCGCGGCCATGAGCGCCCCTCGGGAGTCTATGCGCTGGGTCGCCGGCCATCCCCAGGCGCTCATCCGACACAGTGCCGCTGCTATGTTACGTCAGCGTTGTCCTCCTGCGTCCCCGAGACATACCCACTGCGGTCAGTCAATGGTATATCCTGCTCGGTGACACCCGCCTCGGCGAACGTGGCCATCTCGCCAAGCACCGCGACGGCGTCGTCAACGAGGTGCATTGCCACGGCCGCCCCGGTACCCTCACCCAACCGTAGGTCCAGGTTGAGGAGCGGGACTAACTCCATCCGCTCGAGTAGGATCCGGTGCCCGATCTCGACCGACATATGCGCGGCGATCAGGTAATCCCGCGCGGCCGGACAGAGTTCCGTGGCGATCAGGGCCGCCGCCCCTGAGATGAAGCCGTCGATAATGACGGGCAGGCGCCGCGCCGCCGCGCCGAGGATAACGCCGATCAAGCCGGCGATCTCGTAGCCACCCACCTTGGACAGCACGTCCAGTGGATCACGCGGATCGGGCTGATTAACCGCCAGCGCGCGCTCGATCGTCGCGACCTTGCGTGCCCAGCCGTCCTCGTCGACACCCGTCCCGCGTCCCGTGACATCGGCGACAGCGGCCCCCGTGATGGCGGCGACGATCGCGCTCGAAGCCGTGGTGTTGCCGATACCCATGTCGCCGGCCGCCACCAGGTCGAGCCCTTTGTCCATCTCCGTCTCAACGATCTCGATGCCTGCCGCGATGGCAAAGAGCGCCTCCTTCAAGCCCATCGCCGGGCCATCGGCTAGGTTGCGCGTGCCGAACCCTATTTTCTTGTCGATAATGTTGTCGCGCACCGGGATCTCCGCAGCCACGCCCAAGTCCACGACGACAACGCGCGCCCCGGCGCGGCGCGCCAGGACGTTGATGGCCGCCCCGCCGGACGCGAAATTTAGCAGCATCTGCGCGGTGACCGCCTGTGGGTACGCCGACACGCCCGCGCCGGCAACGCCGTGGTCGGCGGCGAGGACGAACACCGCCTTGCGCGGGAAACGTGGACGGTCGTTGCCAGTGATCCCGGCCAGCGTGATGGACAGGTCCTCCAGTCGCCCCAAGCTGCCCCGCGGTTTCGTCAGACTATCTTGCCGCGCGCGCGCTGCCGCCATTGCCGGGGCGTCGAGCGGAGCAATGCGACGCGTCGCGTCAATGATACGTTTCATCGGACTGTCTCCAGGGACTATGCCCCGAGCCAGGCGGTCCAGGGCCGGCCAGTCGGGATGGGTCGTGCGGTCCCACGTTTCATAGCGAATCGTGCCGCCAAGCGAGCGGCGGCGGCGCCAGCCGGCCGCCTCCAACTCGGGTTGCGGTAAGAAGCGTTCTGGATAGCCGAGGCACAGGTAGGCCACCGGGACGACATGGGGCGGGATACCGAGGATGGCGCGGAGGTGCGGCAGCTTCAGGATTGACACCCAGCCCACGCCGAGCCCCTCCGC
>JAABUU010008068.1_pt1 | contig 10594 bp, 10 predicted proteins | sample 5559301 | NCBI WGS metagenome assembly JAABUU01 (sample SAMN10711884, study PRJNA513360) | rock metagenome | isolation source: Antarctica rocks | place: Antarctica: Victoria Land, Richard Nunatak white | reverse complement strand
GTGGAAGGGTGCAGAATGTCGGTACTATAAAGCACCGCATTGAGCGCGTAGCCTTTGGCATAAAAGGTGGGTGTGCCGTCCGCATTTGTTTCTCTGTCTACAAATGACGGCACGGGGCAGGCAGGGCAGTGAAACACCTCCGCGCTGCGGACATCGGGAAATATCTTTTTATCCCAATTGCCGCTGCTGTCGTCACCCACAGGTGGCAGCGTGCCGTCATGCTCCTGCGCGTACATCAGCAGGCCATAGCTTATCTGGCGCATGTTGGACACGCACTCCGATGTCTGCCCGCGCGCCCGCGCCGCCAACAGCGCCGGCAGCACAATCGCCGCAATAATGCCAGCAATCGCCATCACAACCAACAGCTCGGTCAGCGTAAACCCGCTCCGCTTCGTGCCTGTGCGCATTAGCCGTGTCTCCCTACTTCGCCTGCATTCTCAGCACATTATACACCACTTTCCGCGCGCTGTTTCCCATCGCTCCTCTGGCTTTCCCCCGGCTTTCCAACGGCGGAACAAATCCTTCCGTCGTTAGAGAGCCGTAGGAAAGCCGCTTAAACGCCTACTAAAAGCCGACGCCCTGCCCGCGGCGCGCCAGCCCGCCGCTGTCGCCCTTGACGGTGCGGCCTGCGGGCAGTATAATAACAAGAACTTCGCACGCGCACAGGCCGCCTTGTGCGCTTCGCCATGCCTTGCGGAAAACACCGTGTTAAACAGCAGCAGCACCCCGAAAGTCCCCATTCCCACGCTGGAACGCCTGGCGACCTACCTGCGCACGCTGATTGACCTGGAAGCGTCCGACGTGGAAACCATCTCTTCCACCGACATTGAAAAGCAGACCGGCATCAATGCCGCCCAGTTCCGCAAGGATTTGTCCTACTTTGGGGAGTTTGGCAAGCCCGGCGTGGGCTACAACGTGGCGGAATTGCAGGGCCGAATCGCCCGCATCCTCAAGATAGACCAGCACCAGGCGATTATGGTGATCGGTGCGGGAAACCTTGGGTCGGCCCTGATTGGGTATCCGGGATTGGGCGAGCACAAGTTTCACATCGCCGCCGTGTTTGACAACGACCCCGCCAAAATCGGGCGTCAGCATGGGCATCTTCCTATCCATGCTGAGGCGGACATGCGGCGTGTCAACCTGTCCGTGGGGGCGCGCATCGCGATACTCTGCGTTCCGGCCCAGGCGGCCCAGCCTGTGGCCGACGAGGCCATCGCGGCAGGCGTGCGCGTCATCCTCAACTTCGCCCCGCTGATCTTAAGAGTGCCCGACCGCGTCACCGTGCGCAACGTGTCGTTCCTGCAAGAGCTTGCCGTTTTGTCCTATCACCTGTCCAGCGAACCCGCCAAATAAAAACACGGAAACAAAGACCACAATTATGAACACACGCACCGAACGCGACTCGATGGGCGAGTTTGCCGTCCCTGACGACGCCCTGTACGGCGCGCAGACCGCCCGTGCGGTTGCCAATTTCCCCGTCAGCGGCCTGCGCTTTCCGCGCCCGTTTATCCAGGCATTAGGGGCTATCAAGCATGCCTGCGCCGATGTCAACCAGGATATGGGGCTTCTCAGTCAAGAAGAAGCCGAACCCATCCGCCGGTCGGCAGAGGAAGTGGTTGCGGGGGCATTGGACGAGCACTTCGTGGTGGACATCTTCCAAACCGGCTCGGGCACCTCCACCAACATGAACACCAACGAGGTGATCGCCAACCGCGCTATTCAAACGCTGGGCGGGGTTGTCGGCTCCAAGACGCCGATCCACCCGAACGACCATGTGAACAAAAGCCAGTCGTCCAACGATGTTATCCCCACGGCCCTGCATATCGCGGCGGCAACCGAACTGTCATCGCGCCTGCTGCCTGCGCTGCAGCGGCTGCACGCGGCCTTGATGCAAAAAGCGAACGCGTGGGACAGCATTGTCAAGATAGGCCGCACGCATCTGATGGACGCCACGCCGATACGTTTGGGGCAGGAAGCGTCGGGCTGGGCGCGTCAGGTTGAATTGTCTATTGCGCGTTTGGAAAGCGTGCAGCCCCGGCTGATGGAGCTTGCCATTGGCGGCACAGCCGTCGGGACGGGGATTAACTCGCCGGTCGGCTTCGGCGCAGCGGTGGCGGACAAACTGGCCGGGCGCTTCGGGCTGCCCTTCCGCGAGGCCCAAAACCACTTTGAGGCGCAGGGCAGCCAGGATGGAGCGGTGGAGCTTGCCAGCCAGTTAAGCACAGTCGCCACGTCGCTGCTCAAGGTTGCCAATGATATTCGGTGGCTGTCGTCCGGCCCGCGCTGCGGCCTGGGCGAGCTGTCCCTGCCCGCCGTGCAGCCCGGCTCATCCATCATGCCCGGCAAGGTCAACCCGGTCATGTGCGAGCAGCTTATGATGGTCTGCACGCAGGTGATGGGCAACGCCGTCACTGTCTCAGTTGCCAACACGCATGGGAACCTAGACCTGAATGTCATGCTGCCGGTCATGGTGCGCAATGTCTTAGATTCACTTACCTATTTGGCCCAATCAGTCCAAGTGTTCACCGACAAAGCCATAGTTGGTCTGACCGCCAACACCCAGCGCGCGGAGAGTTTGGTAGAGTGGTCCATGAGCATGGTCACGTCGCTGGCCCCTGTTATTGGCTACGACAATGCCGCCAAGCTCGCCAAGCGCGCCGTGGACGAAGGCAAGACCGTCCGCGCTCTCGTGACCGAAGAGGCCATCCTGCCCGCCGACCAACTAGACGAACTGCTGAACGCCCGCGCCATGACCGAGCTGGGCGTAGGCGCGGGCGGCGAGTAGCACGCTGCTCGCGGACTGACACACCGTGCGCAGTCCCCGCTTTTGGGTATACTGCCAATAGACTGTACACATTGAACGCTTCCCGCCTGAAAGTATAATCATGCCCGACTCCACTCCTCCTAGCGCCCGCGCCGTGCGCGTCCTTGTGTGGGACGAAGCCCCGGCCCATGCGCCCAAGAGCATTTACCCCAACAGTATCAACGGCGCGATAGCCGATGGCCTGGAAGCGTTGGGCGACGGCGACATTGCCGCCACTGCCGTCAACCTAGACGACCCTGACCAGGGCATCAGCGCAGACGCTTTGGCAAACTATGATGTGCTGATCTGGTGGGGCCATGCCCGCCATGATGAAGTCTCCGATGACCTGGCGCAGCGCATCAAAGCCGCCGTGCATCAGGGCCTGGGCTTTATTGCGCTGCATTCCGGCCACTACTCCAAGCCGTTTCGGGCGGTGCTCGGCGCAACCGGCCACCTCCACGGCGGCTGGCGCGAGACGACCGATCCCGCCGATACGGAAGAAGTCCGCGTGTGCGCGCCCCGCCATCCTATCGCCCAGGGAATTGAGGACTTTGTGCTGCCTGCCGAAGAGATGTATGGCGCGCCGTTCGGCGTGCCCCCCGCAGAAGTGATTGTGTTTCAATCCTACTTTCCGCTGGGCGGCGAGTATTTCCCTTCGTTTGCCACGACTGTGGGCGAGGGCATTGACCCTGAGTTTACCAGCGGGCCGGGCGGCGGGGCCAGCCGGGGCAAGGGGTCTGGGCGCGTGTTTTACTTCCGTCCCGGCCACGAAACCTACCCCACTTATTTTGACCCCACCGTGCGCCGCATCCTGCGCAACGCTGTGCTGTGGGCCGCCAAACGAAAGTAACTTATGCCTACTTGGAAACGCGCCATTGTGGTCGGCGCTTCGTCGGGAATTGGCGAAGCCGTTGCCCGCGAGCTGCTGGCTGGAGGCACACAGGTCGCCTGCGTGTCCCGCCGGGGCACCGGGCCGGAAGGCGGGCTGGGCTTTGCGCATGACGTGCATGACATTGAGGCTGTTCCCGCGCTGTTTGCCGAAATCACGCAGCGTTTGGGCGGGCTGGATTTGATCGTCTACGCCTCGGGCGTTATGCCCGCTGTCGCCCCCGATGAGTATAGCACAGCCAAAGACGCCGACATGGTCGCTGTCAACCTGACGGGTGCCATCGCCTGGCTGAACCCTGCCGCCGTGCGCTTTGAGAAAGCCAGGGCGGGGACAATCGTGGGCATTTCCAGCGTCGCGGGCGACCGGGGCCGGCGCGGCAATCCCGTTTATGGCGCGACCAAGGCTGCGCTGAACGCCTACTTAGAATCTCTGCGCAACCGCATTGAGCGTGCGGGTGCGTTTGTCGTCACTGTCAAGCCCGGCCCGGTGCAGACGCCCATGACCGCCGGGCTGAAGATGCCCGGCATGATTGCGGCTGAGCAGGCCGCGCAGGAGATATTAGCCGCCGCCAAAGACAAGGTGCGCGTCGCTTATGTGCCCGGCAAGTGGCGCGTGATTATGACCGTCATTCGCGCGATCCCCGCTCCCCTCTTTAAATACCTCAACATATAGTTAGATTATTAGATATATGAGCACTCCTACTCTCACGCCCGACAAACTAGAGCATGTGGAAGGGTGGGGCATGGCCTCGTCCTCCTTGAGCCATGTTTACCGCCCCACCACCCTAGACGGCATCCGGGAAGTCTTCCAAATCGCCCGCGAGACCGGACGCACTGTCGGCCTGCGCGGGGCGGGCCGCTCGTATGGCGATGCCGCGCTCAACAGCGAGGGCATCATTCTTGACCTGACCCGCATGAACCGCATCCTGGATTGGAACCCGCGCTCGGGCCTGATGACTGTGGAGCCGGGCGTGACCATTCAGCAGATTTGGCAGTATGCCATTGAAGACGGCTGGTGGCCGCCGGTTGTGTCCGGCACCATGTTTCCGACCTTGGGCGGCGCGGCGGGCATGAACATTCACGGCAAGAACAACTGGAAAGTCGGCCCTCTCGGCGACCATATCACCAGTTTTGACCTGCTGCTGCCGACCGGCGAAACTCAGACTTGCACCCGCGAATCGCACCGCGACTTGTTTTATGCCGCCATCGGCGGCTTCGGCATGCTGGGCATCTTCACGCGGCTAACGCTGCAAATGAAAAAGGTTTATTCGGGCCTGCTGAACATTCACGCGTACCCGGTCAAGAACTTTGACGACCTGTTCGCGGGGTTTGAGCGCGATTTGCCGCAGTCTGATTATCTGGTCGGCTGGATTGACTGCTTTGCCAGCGGCGATGCTCTCGGGCGCGGGCAGGTGCATCGTGCCAATTATCTTGCGCCCGGCGAGGACTTGGCCCCCGCGCAGACCCTGCGTGTCATCAGCCAGGAGCTGCCGGACAGCATCCTGGGCATTGTGCCTAAGTCTCTTATGTGGCGCTTTATGAAGCCGCTAGTCAACGACATCGGCGTGCGGGCGACCAATGCAGGCAAGTATTTGTCCAGCGCGCTGCACGAGTCACACTACCGGGTTACGCATGCAGGCTTCGCGTTTCTGCTGGACTACGTGCCCCACTGGAAGCGTGCGTACCAGCCCGGCGGATTGATCCAATACCAGTCGTTTGTGCCTAAAGCCGAGGCCCCGCGCGTCTTTGCCCAGCAGCTTACACTCGCCCAAGAGTACAAGCTCGTGCCCTATCTGGGCGTTTTCAAGCGCCACCGCCCCGACGACTTCCTGATGACCCACGCCGTTGACGGCTATTCCCTGGCCCTGGACTTTGCCGTGACGCCCGAGCGCCGAGGCGGCCTGATGAGCCTGGCCGCCGAGATGGACCGCTTGGTTGTGGACGTGGGAGGCCGCTTTTACTTCGCCAAAGACAGCGCCCTGCACCGCATGTCCCTGACCGATGCGATGGGGGCCGACCGCGTGCGTCAGTTTGCCGCCTTGAAGGCGCAGTGCGATCCTGACGGCCTGCTGGAAACCAACCTCTACCGCCGCCTCTTCTGCCACGACGACCAGTAGCGGCGCTGTCCATTTTCCCGCGTGTTATCAGTGTGTTGCACGGGCGTTTCCAGCGCTGACTCAGCCCATACCAACGACGGAACGCTTTCTTCCGTCGTTGGTATGGGCTGGAGATGCTGTGGAAAAGCGTGTATAAAGGCTTTAAGAGTCCCTCCCCCGTGCTCGCAAGGCTCGCACTTCCCCTCCCCTAAAGGGGAGGGGTGCCTGTGTCATTGAGTTAATCTAGGTAACAGACTCCCCTTCTCTGCCAAGCCCCCAAAGAAGCACAGCCTATCACCAAAGAGATCAACCTATCGCGATAGGCACCCCTCCCCTTTAGGGGAGGGGGAAGGGAGCCGTGCGACCGGGGGAGGGACTCTTAGGGAGGGACTCCTAAACACAGGGAAGCGATTTCTCAATGCCCCCGCTTGCCCATCCGCCCCCGGCCCTGGTACAATGCTCCCATGACAGACACGGACTGCCAAGAAGTGCAAAACAAAGTGCAGGCGGCACACCAAGAAGTGCAGGACAAAGTGCAGGCGGCTCGCCACGCCGCGCAGACACTGGCGACCTGCGGCACCACTCTCAAGAACGCTGCCCTGACGGCATTGATTGACCGGCTGGGCGCGTCGTCGCGCGCCATTCTGGAAGCGAATGCCTGCGATGTGGCGAACGCGCAGGCGCGCGGATTGTCGCCCGCCCTGACCGAGCGGCTCACCCTGACCTCGCAGCGCATCGGCGAGATGCAAGCCGGGCTAGCGCAGGTGCGCGCGCTGCCCGACCCAGTTGGAACCGTGCTCAGCGGCATGCGCCGCCCCAACGGGCTGCAAATCAGCAAGGTGCGCGTGCCGATTGGCGTCATCGGCATTATCTATGAAAGCCGCCCCAATGTGACTGTAGATGCCGCCGCACTGTGCCTGAAGTCGGGCAATGTCGCTGTGCTGCGCGGCGGCTCGGAGGCGATTTGCTCCAATCTCGCGCTGGTGCAGACTATTCAGCAGGCCCTCACAGACACCGGCTTGCCGCGCGCGTGCGTGCAGATCGTGGAGAATACCGACCGAGCGGCGGCCCGCGCGCTGATGACCAACCGGGGCGTGGACTGCCTGATCCCGCGCGGCGGGGCATCGCTGATCCGCACCGTGCTGGAAACGGCAACGGTGCCGGTCATAGAAACCGGCACCGGCAACTGCCATGTGTATGTGGACTGCGCGGCGGATTTGGAGATGGCGCGCCGCATTGTGGTCAACGCCAAAGTGCAGCGTCCCTCAGTGTGCAACTCGGTGGAAACGCTGCTGGTTCACAAGAACATCGCCGCGCAGCTTCTGCCAATTCTGGGGCAAGAGCTGGCCGCGCAAGGCGTGGAGCTGCGCGCCGACAATGCCGGGCTGGGCCTGCTGCCGGGCGCTGTCCCTGCCAATGAAAACGACTGGCACGAAGAGTACAACGCGCTGATACTGGCCGTAAAAGTGGTCGCGGACATGGGCGAGGCGATAGCCCATATCACCCGCTATGGGACGCGCCACTCGGAGGCGATAGTCACAGAAGATTATCAATCGGCGCAGCAGTTTACCGACCAGGTGGATGCCGCAGCGGTGTATGTCAACGCGTCCACGCGGTTCACCGACGGCTATGAGTTCGGCTTTGGGGCGGAGATTGGGATTTCCAATCAAAAGCTGCATGCGCGCGGCCCGATGGGATTGGAAGAGCTGACGACGTATAAGTATGTTGTGCGCGGGGCGGGGCAGACACGCGGGTAAGCACATAAAACGTAGGCCCCCGGTATTTAGCGTACACCCAAATACCAGGGGATTGGTTTTCTGCTAGAACGGTTCTCCGCCCTCATCGCCTGCAGCGGGGCTTGGCTGGAAGGTGGATTGTGTTAAGGTCTTCGCCTTCATCTTCCACCATGATTGCGCAGTTCTAGCAGTAGAAAGTAATGTTCGGACGAAGAGAGGGCGGCTGGAACCGGCCCTCCCCATCCTGGTTGTGCAACCTATGGTTCTGCACCGGGGTGGGCAACACTTGCTTTTGTAGGTTAAGAAGTGTATTCTATTTATCAGGATAGTAGACGTGCAAAGTGTACGCTATTTATCAGGGTGTAACACATAAAATCAGGCACGCTTTGGCTGAGTGGCGGCAGCTGGCTCGCCTGTGCGGGCAACGCTCGATCAAGTCAGCACGCGCTTGCCTCCGAAAGAGAAGGCCTTTCCATGCAGCTGTCATCCTCTCCTTTAAACCCATTGCTGGTACCACGCCGGGGCGAATTATTCTTCGGTGCCAGCGAAAAGACGTTTGCGGAGTTCTTCGCGGGCATAGGCCTTATGCGGATAGGACTAGAGCGCCAGGGGTGGCGCGTCGCCTACGCCAACGACATTGACTCAGGCAAACAAACCATCTATCGGGGTCACTTCGGCCAAGGATTTGAGCAGGGCGACATTCACACCCTCATGGCCTCCGATGTACCAATGGTAGCGCTGGCAACTGCATCATTCCCCTGCACGGATTTATCACTCGCGGGGGGGCGCTTGGGACTTCAAGGCAAACAATCGTCCGCCTTGTGGGGGTTCACGGATTTAATCTCCAAAATGGGCCATCGACGGCCTCCGCTTGTGCTTTTAGAGAACGTCCCCGGTTTTCTGACATCACGTGGCGGCGACGACTTTCACCAAGCGCTGCTGCGGCTCAATGCGCTGGGATATGCCGTAGATGCGTTCATCGTTGATGCCGCCCGATTTGTTCCTCAAAGTCGGCAGCGTTTGTTTGTGATCGGCGTTCAAGGCGAGAAGTCATCATGCCACGCTTTTGTAGTGAGCGATGCCCGGCCCGCTGCGCTGGTGGACTTCATGCGCCAGCATGATGACGTGCGCTGGCATTTGCGCGACTTGCCGCCACTGCCGCTTGGCCGCCGCAGCCTGCCTGAAATCTTGGAAGATTTGCCGCCTGACGATCCGCACTGGTGGAGTGAGAGCCGCGCGGCTTATCTGCTCGGCCAAATGAGTCCGCGCCATCAAGCAGCGGCAGCGCAAATGATGCAAGCCGAGGCTTGGAGCTATGGCACCGTGTTCCGGCGAATGCGCGCAGGCAAGTCCACCGCCGAACTACGTACAGACGGCATCGCCGGGTGTCTCCGCACTCCCAAAGGGGGGAGCGGTCGCCAAATCCTCTTTCAAGCTGGGTTTGGCCGGTTCGCTGTGCGTTTGATTACCGCTCGTGAAGCCGCCCGGCTGATGGGGGCCGATAATTATGTCATCACGACGCCGCTCAACCAATCCTTGTTTGGCTTTGGGGACGCCGTCTGTGTCCCTGTGGTGTCTTGGATTGCGGAGCATTATCTTAACCCCACATGGCGTGAATGGACAAGCCTTGTTTCTCTAACTTCGGCTTACGCAAAGGCAGGAGTACCCGATGCGTAGCACTCGTGTCACAGCGGCGGTCGCGGCAATCAGCAAAAACATCTCCGCCTTTTTAGATGAAACGGACGCGCAAGGCCGCGTCATCGGGAGCGTGCAGTACGGCGTTTACGCATTTTACGACTACGAAGGCGAGCCAATTTATGTTGGTCAAACGTCGGAAAAACTGCGTGCCCGCATTGGGCGGCATTTGACTAATCAGCGCACGGACGCCGTCGCCATGAACGTGCTTGACCCAGCGGAAGTGGCGGAAATTGAGGTTTGGCCGCTGTCTGATCTCGCTGCTCTTCCAAAACAAGAGGCCGCGCTTCAGTTGAACCAAGCGGAATACACGGCGTTTCAGCAAGCACTGCAACAATCCGCGTTAGGGGCGGTTCTCAACGAGAAAGACATACAGCCGACAACCCTAATCTCGCTGCCACCGTCGTTTCGGCGGCGCATCATCCCGGATGAACTTTATGATCAGCTCAAGCACCCGGATGTCCGCATCGCCCGGCGAGCGAGCACCATTGCCAACCTTGCGCGCGTCATCAGTGAGCGAGATGTTTCCAAAGGCTTGCGAAAGACGCTGCTGACACAATCGCGACGCCTGGAACGATTGGCGCAAAGCAGGCTGAACGAAATCAGCGATACCATTCCTATGGAAAAACCTGGTGAGGAAACGGGCAGTTAGTGCTGCCGATAGCGTTGCAAAGAGCCATCATGCTAAACGTCGTGCGACGATTAGGAATTATGGGCGGGACATTTGACCCCATTCACTATGGGCATCTGCGCATCGCGGAACTCGCGCGGGAAGCATTTGCCTTAGACCAGGTGGTGTTCGTTCCCAACGGCAGGCCCGCCCACAAAGACAACAGCGCCGTCGGCAGCGCGCGGGCGCGGCTGGCAATGACCGAGCTTGCCGTCGCGTCCAATCCGCGCTTCGCCTGCTCCCGCATGGAGTTTGACCGGGCCGGGCCATCGTATGCCATTGACACCGTGCGCGGCTTTCGGCGGCTGTATCCTCATCTGGACGCGCTGTGCTTTATCACGGGCGCGGACACAATCCGGGAGATATTCACCTGGCACCAAGCGAGGCAGCTCATGCAGGAGTGCCAGTTTATCGCTGTCACGCGCCCCGGCTTTGACAATGCCGACCTACACGGCCTGGAAGAAAGCGCGCTGCCGAGCTGTTCGTATCTCGCCGCCCCTGGCCTGGAGATTTCCAGCACTGACCTGCGCCGCCGCGTGCGGGCGGGCCTGAGCATCAAATACCTTGTCCCGGAAGCCGTGGAAGAGTACATACGGAGAGAAGGGCTTTATGGCAAGCCGTGATCCAGTGTCAAGAGCAGAAACTCGGTGCTGGGGTGTCTCGCCGACAGCTTGAAAGCTATCATCGCCCTCAAATCATCACCCTC
>JAABUU010008064.1_pt1 | contig 10596 bp, 12 predicted proteins | sample 5559301 | NCBI WGS metagenome assembly JAABUU01 (sample SAMN10711884, study PRJNA513360) | rock metagenome | isolation source: Antarctica rocks | place: Antarctica: Victoria Land, Richard Nunatak white | reverse complement strand
TGCCGCCGTCTGCCGAGCAGGTCTGCTCGCCCTATGATCCGGACGCCCGCTACAGCAGCAAGCGCGACATCAGTTGGGTCGGCTACAAGGTTCAGGTGACCGAGACCTGCGACCCGGCCTGCGAGGGTCCGCATGTGATCACCAACGTCGAGACAACGCCGGCCACGGTGCCGGACGACAACATGGCCGCGGTGGTCCACGCCAGTCTGGAGAAGCGCGGGCTGCTGCCGGGCGATCACCTGGTGGACAAGGGCTACACGGACTCGCACGTGCTGGTGGACAGCAAGCAGCGCTATGGGGTGACCATCATCGGCCCAGTTGCCGATGACCCGAGTTGGCAGGCGCGCCTGGACGATGGACTGACCAAGGCCGAATTCGCGGTGGACTGGGATCGCAAGGTGGTGACCTGCCCGGCGGGCAAGAAGAGCATCTCCTGGCTGCCGAGCACCTACACCAAGAACGGCATGGTATTCGAAGCGCGCTTTGCCACCCGGGACTGCTTCCCATGCCCGTTGCGCCCACGCTGCACCCGGGCCAAGCGCGAGCCGCGCATCATCGGGCTGCAGGCGCGCGAGCACTTCGAAGCGCTGCAGGGCGCGCGCAAGCAGCAGAAAACTGCGGTGTTCCGGGACGGCTATGCCGCCCGTGCCGGGATCGAAGGCACGCACGCGCAGGCCATCAGCCGCTGCGGCCTACGCCAATGCCGCTACATCGGCCTCGCTAAAACGCGCCTGCAACACGTCCTCACCGCAGCAGCGATCAACCTGGTCCGGATCGCAGAGTGGTATGCCGGCACTCCGGTTGCAAAGACGCGCTGCTCGCGCTTCGCCACACTTCAGGCTGCGGCGTAGCTAGACACCGAATTCGCCACCAGCATCAACATTGGGACTTCCCAATGCGGAGGTCAGGGCGCCCCAACCTAGCCGCAGGCAGAGTGTCTCCCGTCAATCGCGCGCCAGAGGTCATCGCCATGCCGGAACCTGCCCCGCCACGCATTGCCTGGATGCTGAACAAGGTCCCGGAGGTGACGGTCGCCTTCTGGGTCATCAAGATCATGTCCACCACCGTGGGCGAAACCGGCGCGGATTACCTGGCCGTGCATGTGGGACTGGGCACGGCCACCACCGGCGGCATCATGGCCATCCTGCTCGCCGCGGCCCTGGCAGCGCAGATGCGGGCGCAGCGCTACGTGCCCTGGATCTACTGGCTCACGGTGGTGCTCGTGAGCGTGGTCGGCACGCAGATCACGGACGCGCTAACCGACCGGCTGGATGTCAGCCTGTATGCGAGCACGGCCGCCTTCGCCACCGCCCTGGCCGCGACCTTCGCGGTCTGGTACGCCGTCGAGCGGACGCTATCCATACACTCGATCACCACGACGCGGCGGGAAGCGTTCTACTGGACCGCGATCCTGTTCACCTTCGCCCTGGGCACGGCCGCCGGCGACCTTGCGACGGAAGCGCTGGGCCTCGGGTTCAACGTCGGCGTGCTGGCGTTCGGCGGGCTGATCGCGGCTGTCTACGCCGCCTACCGCATGGGCCTGAACGCGGTGCTCGCCTTTTGGCTCGCCTACATCCTCACGCGCCCGCTCGGCGCGTCGCTGGGCGACCTTCTGTCGCAGGCGCAAACGTATGGCGGCCTCGGCCTCGGCACGGTCGTGACCAGCCTCGCCTTCCTCGCCGTCATCGTCGCACTCGTCACGGTGCTGAGTCTGCGCATGGTTCGGGCGCAATCTGCGGACGGTGCGTAATCTCAGCCCTTCCCGGATTCTGCCCAAGAAAGGAACTGCCATGAGCGCTCTCACCACTGCCCGGGCCATAGTCCTCCTGCGTGCCCTTGGCGCCATCCCGGCCGCCGCCGGGCTCCTCGCGGCAACGGCTGGGGCCATGCTGCCCGCACAAGCATCAGCCGCGTCCAGGCTCGGCGACCTGTCGCCGTTCCGCACCGTCGTCGTTGACACGATGGTGATGGTGGACAAGGGCGACCTGCCGGGGGCCAAGGCTCGGATCAAGGACCTCGAAACGTCGTAGGACGAGGCGGAGGCCGGGCTGAAGCCGCGCGCGGCCGCCGAGTGGCACAAAGTTGACAAGGCGATTGACCGTGCTCTGGAAGCGCTGCGCGCGGGCACTCCCAGCGCGTCCGACTGCAAGCAGGCGCTGGCCGACCTGCTCAAGACAATGGACAACCCCGCCTGATCCTCGCCCGGCGCTCCTGGAGGGTTGGGGAACCGTATATCCCCGTCACGCCCGGCCCAACCCTCCCTTCTCTAAGTTCGGCATCAGCGGCGGCAGGGGCCGTCGCGGCAAGCACCGGAGCACCACCATGCGGATCAACATCGCACTTCCCCTCGCCATGGCCGCCATCCTGACGACGGTCACCATAGGCGGCTCGGCCCTGGCTGCGGACCGGGACGGGGGCCGCGAGGCCATGGCGCTGCAGGGCGCCAAGGTCACGCTCACCCAGGCGATCGCCACTGCCGAGCAGCAGACGGGCGGGCAGGCCTACGACGCGGGCGTGGACACGAAGGGCAACCAAACGCGCATCGTCATCGAGACGAACGGATCGAAGGGCGTCCAGACCGTTTCTGTTGACCCGCAGAGCGGCCAGGTCGTCGGCACCCACGCGGGCGGCGAGGAGGACTAAGGCGGGTTGCCGCCAAGCCCGGGCGCAACGCATCCGGGCTTGGCTGCGCGTTTCGCCCACCTGAGAAAGCCTGGAACGGCTTGCGCCCGAAAGCGGGCGCAAGCCGCCCCGGCCGGAACCGCCGAGATGGGCATACGATGGGGGCAGCATGAAGGTCCTGGTGATCGAGGACGACGCGGACACGGCGGCCTACGTCGCCCGCGGCCTGCGCGAGCACGGCCATGTGGTGGACGTGGCCGCGACCGGGCACGATGGGCTGTTCCTGGCCACGGACGGCGGCGGCCACGACGTGCTGGTGGTGGACCGGATGCTGCCGGGCCTGGACGGGCTTGGCCTGGTGCGCGCCCTGCGCGGCACCGGCGTGAAGGCGCCCGTCCTGTTCCTGACGGCGCTTGGCGGGGTCGGCGACCGCGTGAAGGGGCTGGAAGCCGGAGGCGACGACTACCTGGTCAAGCCCTTCGCGTTCGCCGAGCTGCTGGCCCGCGTGCAGGCCCTTGCCCGCCGTCCGCCCCTGTCCGACGTGCCCACCCGGCTGTCCATCGGCGACCTGGAGCTGGACCTGCTCAAGCGCACGGTGACGCGCGGCGGCGAGCGGGTGGAGCTGCAGCCGCGCGAGTTCCGGCTGCTCGAATACTTGCTGCGCCATGCCGAGCGGGTGGTGACGCGCACCATGCTGCTGGAGGACGTGTGGGAGTTCCACTTCGACCCCAAGACCAACATCGTGGAAACCCACATCAGCCGCCTGCGCGGGAAGCTCAGCCGCGGCGGAACGGACCCGGAGCTGATCCACACCTTGCGCGGCTCCGGCTACATCCTGCGCATCCCCGGCAGTTGACGCCATGCGCCGCCTGCTGCGCACGGCGAGCTTCCGACTCACCGCGCTCTACGTCGCCGTTTTCGCCGTGTCGGCCCTGGTGCTGGGCGTGGCCGTGTTCATCGCCGCACGCTCCGCCCTGGAGCAGCAGATGAGGGCGCGCATTCAGACCGAGACCGACTACCTGGTTGAGGAGTTCCGCACTGGCGGCCTCGACCGGCTGCTCGGCACCGTGCGGTCGCGCGGTCGCGGGGCCGCAGCGCTCGACTACCTCGTGCAGGACGGGAACGGCAGCCACCTGGCCGGCGAGGTGCCGGTGACGGCCGCGCTCCTGCCGGGTTGGACGGCCATCCAGGTTCCCGAGGCGTCCGAGGACGGCGGGCAACCCGAACACGTTCGTGCCCTGGTGTCCGACCTGGGCGGCGGGCTGCTGCTCGTCGTCGGCGACGACCTTCACCGGATCAGCGAGGTGGAGGAGGCCATTGTCACCGCCTTCGGCTGGACCGTGGGGCTGGCAGCCCTGCTGGGCATCGGCGGTGGCGCCTTGCTCAGCCGGGCGTTCCTGGCACGGGTGGACGCGATCTCCCGCACGGCGGAGGCCATCATCGAGGGCGACCTCACCCGGCGTGTGCCGGTGCGGGGCACCGGCGACGACCTGGACCGGCTCGCCGGCACGCTGAACCGGATGCTGGACCGCATCGGCGCCTTGATGGAAAGCCTGCACCAGGTCAGCAGCGACGTGGCGCACGACCTCCGCACGCCGTTGTCGCGGCTCTACCAGCGGTTGGATGACGCACGGACCCACGCGCGTTCCGTTGGCGAGTACGAGGCGGCGGTGGACGGCGCGGTGCGCGAGGCGGAGGGGCTGCTGGACACCTTCGCCGCCCTGCTGCGGATCGCGCAGGTGGAAGGGGCGTCGCCCCGCGCCGGATTCGGGCGCGTTGACCTGAGCGCGGTGGCCGAGGCGGTCGCCGACGCCTACCGCCCGGACGCAGAGGATGCCGGCCACGTCCTCCTCGCGAGCGTCCAGCCCGGCGTCGCCGTCCACGGCGACCAGGAGCTGCTGACCCAGGCCGCAGCCAACCTGGTCGAGAACGCCCTGCGCCACACCCCGCCCGGCACGCGGATCAACGTGCGCCTGTCCGGAAACCCGGCGGCGGGCGCCTGCCTGACCGTGGAGGACGACGGCCCCGGCGTGGCGGGAAACGACCTGCCGCGCCTGGTGCACCGCTTCTACCGCGGGGAGCGCAGCCGCACGACGCCGGGCAACGGGCTGGGGCTGAGCCTGGTTGCCGCCGTCGCCGACCTGCACGGCGCCACGCTGCGCCTGCGGAACGCCGGCCCGGGGCTGTGGGTCAGCATGACCTTCCCCGCGGGCCAGGGTGCATGACCCCACGCAGGAGGGTGCGCGGCGGGCGCTGGGCACTGGTGCTGATGGCCCTGGTCCTGCCGGCGCCTGCACCGGCCGCCCAGCTCGACATCGAGCTGACCGGGGTCGAGAACGATCACGGCCTGGTCCGCGTCGCCGTCTGCACGCCCGCGACCTTCACGACCAAGCATTGCCCGTTCACAGGCACGGCGCCTGCCAAACCCGGCAGCGTGGTGGTCAGCGTGGACGGAATACCGCCTGGCCGCTACGCCGTGCAGGCCTACCACGACGAGGACGGCAATGGCCGCCTGCGCAAGGGGCTGTTCGGGCTCCCAGCCGAAGCCATCGGCTTCTCACGCGACGCGCCGGTCAGGCTCGGGCCGCCCGGCTTCGAGGATGCAGCCATAGACGTTGCCGAACCTGTGACGGCCACAAGGCTGCGGCTGCGCCACCTCGGACCATGACCACCGACAACCATCACAGGAGCACGACGTGGACCAAGTCTTGAAGCAGGCCGTCAGCAAGGTGCCGGAGGTCACGCTGGGCTTCTGGATCATCAAGGTGATCGCGACCACCCTTGGCGAAACCGGGGGCGACGCCGTCACGATGACGCTGGACCTCGGATACCTGGTTGGCACCGCGATCTTCGCCGCCCTGTTCGCCGTGGCGGTCGCGGCGCAGATCAGGGCGCGGCGGTTCCACCCATTCCTGTACTGGGCCGTGATCGTTGCGACCACCACCGTCGGCACCACCTTGGCCGACTTCTTCGACCGGTCGCTTGGCATCGGCTACACGGGCGGCGCGTCCATCCTGTTCGCGCTGCTCATGGCCACCTTGTGGCTCTGGCACCGCACGCTCGGCTCGGTTGCGGTGTCCACGGTCCGGACGCCTGCGGCCGAGGCGTTCTACTGGGCAGCGATCATGGCGTCGCAAACGCTCGGCACCGCGCTTGGGGACTGGATGGCCGACACGGGCGGGCTGGGATACGGCGGCGGCGCGCTGGTGTTCGGGGCGGCCCTAGCCGTGGTGGCGTTGCTCTGGTTCTACACCGGCCTGTCGCGCACCTTGCTGTTCTGGGCCGCGTTCATCCTCACCCGGCCGCTCGGTGCCACCGTGGGCGACTTCCTCGACAAGCCCATCGCCAATGGCGGGCTGAACCTGGGCCGCTTCGAGGCGTCGGCCGTGCTCTTGGCGCTGATGGCCGGGCTGGTGCTGCTCATCCCGCAGCGCGCGGGGGGGCATCCGGGGGACGGGGAGCAGGCCGCGTGACGAGGCGCTGCAAGCCGCGTGGGGAGGCAGCCGTTGCTGGATAGCCTGCTCGCGCCGGTTGCCGCGTGGATCGTCGGCGTGATCTCGGCGGCGGGCTACGCCGGCGTCGCCGGGCTGATGGCGGTGGAGTCCGCCTGCATCCCGCTGCCGTCCGAGGTCATCATGCCCTTCGCGGGCTACCTGGCCTCCACCGGCCGGTTCAGCCTCGTGCTTGCGGCGACGGCGGGCGCCGTAGGATGCAACGTCGGTTCGACCCTCGCCTACGCGGTCGGGGCGCGGGGCGGCCGGCCACTGGTCGAGCGGTGGGGCCGCACCATCCTGCTCAGCCCGGATGACCTGGACCGCGCCGAACGGTTCTTTCGCCGCTTCGGCGGCCCGGCGGTGCTGATCGGGCGCCTGCTTCCGGTGGTTCGCACCTTCATCGCACTGCCGGCCGGCGTCGCCCGCATGCCGCAGCTGCCGTTCCAGGTCTTTACCTTCGTGGGCTCCTGGCCCTGGTGCTACGCGCTCGCCTACGTCGGCTACCTGCTCGGGGAGCGCTGGGACAGCGACCCACGGCTTCGCGCGGTCATGCACCGCTTCGACTTCGCCATCGTCGGTCTGCTTGCGCTCGGCCTCGGCTGGTTCGCGTGGCGGCACCTGCGGGGGCAGCGATGAGGGTGGCACCTGTTCCTGCCTATCCCGCGACCTCGACGCCCGCTGCCGCGCCGGCTGTCGTCCAAATATGGCAGGCAGGCCAAGGCCCGCGTTGGACGGCGCCAGCCTGCACCGGATGGTCGGCCGGCCCTGGGCAAGGTTTCCGCGCCCTGGTGGCGCTCGCTGGGCGCATCCAGATTGTTGGCGGTGGCGACCAGTTGCTGGACCGCTTCGGCGCGATCTCGATGCTGCGTGGCGTACGCTGCTGGTCCACCTCGGACGGGGGGTGGCGGCCCCTGGCTTCGAGCGCTTCGGCATTCGATGGCCCCGATCCAGGCTGGCGCCGGGTGGACTTCACGGCGGCCGAGCTGCGCAGCGGGCGGGACGCCTACTTCGTCCAGCACGACAGCCGCTCCTCCAATGACGTGGTTTACCGGATGTGCGTGCTGGAAAGCAGCGCGGGGATGCAGCAGCCGCTCGCCATCGCGATCATCTCAGGCCTGATGGCACAGTTCCCGCTCGTCCTCCTCGCCATGCCAGTGCTGATCGGGCTGACGGTGCCCAAAGCCAAACGCCAGGCCGACCCGGCCCCAGGCTGACCCTCAATGGAGAACGCCATGTTCACCTGGAACCAGAGCCTGTTCCTGCTCCTCAACGCGCCCGCGCATCCGCCGGCCTCCCTGGTGGAAGCCGTTGTCTTGCTGGCGGGAAGCCCTGTGGCCGTGGCGCCCGTCGTCTTGGTCGGCCTGTGGGTTTGGGGGACGCCGCAACGGCGTGGGGCGCTGCTCGCCGTCGCCGCTGCAATCCTTGTCGGCCAGGGCGCCAACCAAGTGCTCGGGCTGCTCTGGTTCGAGCCGCGGCCGTTCATGGTCCCGGTCGGGCATACCCTGATGGCGCACGCCGGGGACAACGGCTTCCCGAGCGACCACGCGACCCTGGTCTGGACATTGGGAGCCGGGCTGCTGCTGACCGGGGCGGCCCCCCGGTGGGGCGTGGGCGTCAGCCTTTACGGGGCCGCAGTCGCCTGGTCGCGGGTCTGGTTGGGTGTCCACTTCCCGGACGACATGCTCGCCTCGGCCCTTGTCGGCGCTGGATGCGGCGGCCTTGCCCGTGCTGTGCAGCCAGCCGTGGAAGCCTGGATGCTGCCGCTGGCGAACCGGGCATACGAAGGGGCGCTGCCTATGCTGCGCTTGCCGCCGGCCCTGATCCCGCGCCGTCCAACCGAACGCTGAGCTACGGCGCCTGCATTTTTCTGATCCCGTCTGGCCTGCGCACGGCCGAGGCCGGGTTCGATGCTAACTCACCGAACGTGAAGCCGCCGTTGCTGAAGGGCTTGCATCCTAGTAACCCCAAATGTGCAGGCTGACGGCACGTTCCAGATTGCGGCAGGGTTTCAGCCGGAGACGGCGGATGGAAAGTGTTCCCGGCATGCTCAAGCCATCCGCTTGACGTGGCGCAGCGGGCACTGCGATCCAGTTCGCTGGTGCTATGTGGTTGGCAGAGGGAACCGGTGCATGAAGACACTTCGCCTCGTCCTGTTCCCGGCCCTGCTTAGCTTGGCGGCGTGCACGGGCGATGAACTGACGCGGACCTTTGGCCTGACCCGCGACGCGCCGGATGAGTTCCTGGTAACGACCCGGGCACCGTTGTCCATGCCGGATGACCTTACGCTCCCGCGGCCCCGCCCTGGAGCCGCCCGTCCGCAGGAGTTGACGCAGGAGCAGCAGGCCGAGGCTGTGTTGGTGCCTGACACCGTGCTGGCCGGTCCTGACCAGACTGCACCGACGACCGGCGAGGCGGCGTTTACGGCCGCGGCGGGCCGCCCGGCGCCGGCGGACATCGGACGACGCCTAGATCAGGAAGCGGCACTTCGCACCCCCCGCCCCACCCTGGCCGACCGCTTGAGGTTCTGGCAAAGCCCTCCGCTGCCCGGCACCGTCGTGGATCCGGTAGGCGAAAGCGCCCGGCTGCGGCAGGATGCTGCCCTGGGATTGTCACCTGAAACCGGAGACACGCCGATCGTACAGCGCAGGCGCCAGGGTCTCTTCAGCAGCTTGTTCTAGCTTCTGCGTCCGGCCTCTAGCCCATCAGCTCGCCGGCGCACGACCGCTTGCTCCGGAGTGCGGGTCAGCTTGGCAGCGGGAGCTTTGACCGGCAACCCTGTCGCTGGCTAGGGTCGCGCCGCGACAAACAGGGATCGTGCGATGGGCAAGCTGCTGCGGGCATTGGCGTTGGTGCTGCTGTGCGTCGGGTCCGCCCACGCGCAGGATCGCGTGCTGAACGTCTACAACTGGACCGACTACATAAACGCCAAGGTGCTGGAGCGCTTCACCGCGAAAACCGGCATCAAGGTTCAGTATGACGTGTATGACAGCCTGGAAACGCTGGAAGGCAAGCTGCTGGCCGGCCACAGCGGCTATGACATCGTGGTGCCCACCGCCGAGCCGACGTTCAGCCGCCTGATCGCCGCCAAGGCGCTGCTGCCCCTGGACAAGGCCAAGATCCCGCACCTGTCCAACCTGGACCCCAAGCTGATGGCCCGCGTCGCCAGCAGCGATCCCGGCAACAAGTATGGCGCGATCTACCTGTGGGGCACCGTCGGCCTGGGCACCATCCCCGAGCAGGTCAAGGCATTGGCCCCCGACGCCCCCATGAACAGTTGGGACCTGCTGCTGAAGCCGGAGAACGCCAAGCGCATCGCCCCCTGCGGCATCAGCCTCATGGACAGCGCCATAGACACCATCCCGAGCGTGCTGAAATACCTGGGCCGCAACCCCGAAAGCGCCGACCCCAAGGACCTGGCCGACGTTGAGAAGACGCTCATGGCCATACGCCCCTACATCCGCACCTTCGCGTCGGGCGGCGCGGTGGAGGCGCTCGCGGGCGGGCAGACCTGCCTGGCGATGACCTACTCGGGCGACGTGATCCAGGCGGCGGTGCGCGCCAAGGAGGCCGGGCAGAAGGAGGTCCGCTACGTCGCGCCCAAGGAGCTGGCCGAGCTGACGTTCGACGTGCTGGCCGTGCCCAAGGACGCCCCCCACTCGGCGGAAGCCATGCAGTTCATCAACTTCCTGCTGCAGCCCGACGTGATGGCGGCCATCACCAACCAGGTGCGCTACCCCAACGCCGTGCCGGCCAGCCTGCCGATGGTCAACCCCGACGTGCGGGACGACCCCAACGTGTTCCCCGACACGGACGGCCCCCGCTTCTTTACGGCTCGCGCGCCCACGCAGGCGACCGACCGGGCGCGGACGCGGATGTGGGCGCGGTTTAAAGCCAGGTCCTGAAGGTTTGCAGGCACTCGCCATCGGAGTGCGTCCAGGCCAACTAAAGCCGGTGCCCAGCGACCCTACCGAGCCACTTCAACGACGAGGGCTGAGATAGCGGCATCCAGCAGCTCCAAAGCAGTATCCATGATGCGAACCGCCGGGCCGCAGCGCCCGGATCGCAGCATCATGGAGAACCTATGCCACCGCCGCGATTACCCGATGTCCACCCATGCAACACGGCTGCCAGCACCGCAGCCTACCAGGCTACCTGGGCAGCTTGTCCACGTCGATGCCGACCGTCATGGCGCCGACCGGCTTGCCGTCCGCGCCCGTGATGGTGAGGTTGGCTTGGGACACATTCCTGCCATCGTCCACACCCACTTGGTCTATGAACGCCGCGCCCGGCCCGGCCATAAAGGTCCGCCAGTACTTCGCCTCGTCGCCCTGGTAGTAATCCTGGGTTGGATCGGTTTGTCCAACGTTCAACCCCATTTGATCGAACGCGAATATCTCAACGATCACGGCGGGGTCCGCATCCTTCTTTGACCGGAGGAACGTCGAAAGCGGGTTGTCCATCTTGGATTGGATGAGCGCCT
>JAABUU010008063.1_pt1 | contig 10596 bp, 14 predicted proteins | sample 5559301 | NCBI WGS metagenome assembly JAABUU01 (sample SAMN10711884, study PRJNA513360) | rock metagenome | isolation source: Antarctica rocks | place: Antarctica: Victoria Land, Richard Nunatak white | reverse complement strand
TATTCGCACAAAAAAGGTCCGCACCGACCATCTACCCACCGGCTTCTGGGGCCAACGGCGGCGGCATGCGGCCCCAGAAGCCGCTGCTCCGCTTGACCTAGCCGCCTGATGCAGCGGAAACTAGAGCGCTACAAAGATCCGGGCAAACTCTCATGCTGCGCCGAGTAGGCGCGGCCATCGATCCGTGATAACCACACACACGTTAACGCCGGGATGCCCTATGCGCATCCCACAGGAGGACACACCGTATGACTACGACGACCGTCGATCTGATCGTCCTGGGCACGGGCTCGGCCGCCCAGAGCGTCGCCTATCCCTGCCGTGCGGCGGGCTGGAGTGTCGCCGTCGTCGACTCCCGTCCCTTCGGCGGTACCTGTCAACTGCGCGGCTGCGACCCCAAGAAGGTGCTCGTCGGCGTCTCCGAGTTGGTGGATGGGAGCCGGCGCATGCAGGGCAAGGGCGTGTCCGCGCCCGGCCTCGCGCTTGAGTGGGCCGACCTGATCCGCTTTAAGCACACCTTCGTCGACGACGTGCCGGAGAGCACCGACGAGAGCTTCAAGAGCGCCGGGATCGCCACGCTGCACGGGCGCGCCCGCTTCGTCGATCGCACGACCGTGCAGGTTGGAGAGGAGACGCTGGTCGGACGCCATGTGGTGATCGCGACCGGCGCGCGGCACGCCCCTCTGGGCATCCCGGGCGAGGAGTACCTGACCACCAGCACGGCGTTCCTGGACCTGGAGGCGTTGCCCCGCCGCATCGCCTTCGTCGGCGGCGGCTACATCGCGATGGAGTTCGCACACATCGCGGCGCGCGCCGGCGCCGACGTCCACATCCTGCACCGAGGCGACCGCCCGCTGGAGCGCTTCGACGCCGATCTCGTCGGTCAGCTCGTCCAGACCACGCGCGATCTCGGCGTGGACGTGCAGGTGAACACAACCGTCGAGGCGATCGAGCAGCGCGGCGACACGCTGATCGTCCACGTCCGCACAGGGGACGAGACGCGGGAGGTCGTGGCCGACCTCGTGGTGCATGCGGCCGGGCGCGTGCCCGAGATCGATGACCTCGACCTGGCGGCGGCGGGTGTCGCGCGCGTGGAGAAGGGTGGCGTCTCTGTCAACGACTACCTGCAGAGCGTGAGCAACCCGGCCGTCTACGCGGCGGGGGACGCCGTGGCCAGCGGAGGGTTCCCGCTCACGCCGGTCGCCGGAATGCAGGGTGGCATCGTGGCCGCCAACCTCCTGGAGGGCAACACACGCACGCCCACCTACGCGGGCATCCCCAGCGTCGTCTTCACCACGCCCCCGCTCGCCGCGGTCGGCCTGGACGAGGCGGCCGCGCGGGCGCAAGGTTTCTACTTTACGACGCGCCACGAGGACACGTCGGGCTGGTACTCCTCGCGCCGGGTGGCGCTACCACACACGGGGTTCAAGACGCTGGTCGAGGAAGGCACGGGGCGCATCCTGGGCGCGCATCTGCTGGGGCTCCACGCCGAGGAAGTCATCAACATCTTCGCCCTGGCCATCCGCACGAACCTGCGCGCGGATGATCTCAAGGACATGATCTATGCCTATCCGACCAGCGCGTCAGACATCAGCTATATGGTCTGAGGCCGCCGACGCGCCACGAGCGACGAGAGATGGGACATGCGCGGGAGGACATCTTGAGAGGAGCGCGAATCGCCTCGGTCACGGGCTCTCTGGGCGACGACGAGGTCACGCGCGCGACCCTGATGCTCACGCCGCTCCGCTCAACATGGGCTGGACGGCGGGGTGACCCGGCGCCGCGCGCATGAGGAGCCCGCTGTCTCGTGTGCCCTATCTGCGCGTCATTCGTCGTCCGCGCTACTTTCCGCTCTGGCTCGGCCAAATCATCTCCAATCTGGGCGACACCCTCAACTACGTCGCCCTCGTGGTGCTCGTCTTCCGGCTGAGCCAGTCCGGCGTGGCCGTCTCGGCGCTGGTCCTGGCCGAGATCGTGCCGACCCTGGCGCTCGGTCCCCTCGCTGGCGTCGTGATCGACCGCGTCGACCGCCAGCGCCTGCTCATCGTGGTCGACAGCGTCCGCGCCCTACTCGTACTGGTCCTGGCCGTGACGCACATCCTGGGGCTCGTGTACCTCCTCGCCGCCCTCCTGGCCGTGGGCTCCACCCTGTTCAATCCGGCGCTGCAAGCCGTGGTCTCGGCCCTGCTCACCGAGGAAGAGCGTCTGGCTGCGAATTCCGTGGCCTGGTCCAGCGGTCGTCTGGTGCAGATCGTCGGAGCCTCCGTCGCGGGCGGACTGATCGCGTGGGGTGGCACGACACCGGCATTCCTGGTCAATGCCGCGAGCTTCGCCTTCTCAGCGATCATGCTCGCGCGCCTGTCTATTCCTCCTCGGCGTGACAGCCCTTCCCAGGCAGGCGGACTTGGCGCATGGGCGAGCGACGTGCGCGAAGGCCTGGACTACGCCCGGCGCGATCCGTTCGTCGCCCGGCTCCTCCCCGTGCAAGCGCTCACCAGTCTCGCCACCGGCGCGACATCGGCCCTGCTCGTCGTCCTGGCAAGCGCGCACCTGCATCTGACAGCAGGGGACTTCGGCTGGCTGCTGACCGCGATTGGTGTCGGCGCGCTGCTCGGCCCGTTCCTCTCCAACTGGCTCACTGGTGGCCGCTATCTGGACGTGCGGCTGCTGTTCGTGCCCTACCTCATTCGTGGCACTGGCGACATAGCTCTGGGCCTGGTGGTGGGGCTGCCCTGGGCGCTCGTGATCCTGTTCGTCTACGGTCTGAACACCGCGACCGGGATGGTGGCGTCCACCACGATCCTGCAGACCGTCATCCCCGATCGTGTGCGCGGGCGTGTCTTCACCCTGCTCGACGTCACCTGGGCGGCCATGCGTCTGGCTTCTCTAGGATTGGGCGGACTGTTGGCCGATCGCATCGGGATCTCTGCCGTCTATGTGGTCGGCGGACTGCTACTGGTTCTTGCCGGTGTTCTTGGACTGGCCCTCCTCGCGCGTCTCCCTTTATCGAAGGAACGTCTGTCCGGCGTCGACGGTGTGTAGCCGCCGTGCCACGCCGCATCCTCCGCTCTTGATGTTTACCTGCTCCACCCGAGGCGGGGGACATCATGCTGACCCGCTCATGACCGGGCGCTCTGGTGTTCGTGGAGGGACCGACGATGAAGGAGGACGACAAAAAAGAGACAGCATTGCGTCTAAGATCGTGGAGGACCACCAGGAGAGCGTGCGCCACACACAGCGCCGCATGGTCTTATAACAGGGTGGAGGAGGGCAAACATGAGGGTGGAGGAGGGCAAACATGAGGGTGGAGGAGGGCAAACATGAGGGTGGAGGAGGGCAAACATGAGGGTGGAGGAGGGCAAACATGGTGGATGGGTTGATCGGCCCCTACGACCGAGGATATGCGCGCGTTCGTGATACCCGCGAACTCCTGTCCATCCTCGACCTGGCTGGTTCGTGTGTATACGCGGGGTGGTGACGGGCGGCCTATGCAGGACCGCATCGAAGCATGTCGTGGCATGGGCCTTGCCCCGATAAGCAGTGGCATAGGGATAGGGGCGCGTCGTGGACGGGCCATAGCCGCCTTTCACGGTGTACTCGGGGTGCCCGGCTGCGTTCGAGCGCACGGGTAACGCAACTCTGGCTGCGGTCCGTGCCCGGACAGCAGGATTGAGCAGGGATCCCGACGATATACACCTATCGCGCGAAAAACATCACGAGGCGAGTGGCACGGACATTAGGACTGTCCGTACGGACAGACATGCCGATGGTACTGCGGCTCGGCCAGAGCAATCAACAGCCGATTGATGCGAGAATGAAGGAGATCATTGATGCACGCCGACCTTGTCCCTGGGGCTCATTTCCCCGATTACGACCTTCCCGACCAGACGGGCACCCGGCGGCGACTGAGCGCGTTACAGGGCATGGACCCGATGATCCTGGTGCTCGCGCGCGGGCATTATTGTCCCAAAGAAAATCAGCAGCATCTCGATCTCGCCGCCTTCTATCCGAAAATCGCCGTGGCCTATACCGCCATCGTCACCATCTCGACGGACGATAGGCTCGGGGCGGCAGAGTTCCGGGCCTCCGTGGGTGCGCAATGGCCTTTCCTGTGCGACCCGGAGCGCCGCCTCCAGCGGGACCTGGAGATTCAGGAATATACCGATCCGCAGCACAATCCCATGATTCCGCACACGCTGGTGCTGGAGCCGGGTTTGGTCATCTACAAAATTTACAACGGCTATTGGTTCTGGGGTCGTCCTTCGACAGCCGATCTCTGGCAGGACCTGCGGGAAGTGACACGCTCGGTCCGGCCCGATTGGGATCTCGCGGCGCCCGGTGTGCGAGAACTGGGAAGGGGACAAGACGTTGCATTATCCATACAAAGTGTCGTGACGTGGCGCCTCGGTCAGGTAGAGGTGCGCTAGGTGCGGCAAGCCTTTAGTCAGTGTCCATGATGCGTGTGGGCAGATCCTTGTGGCGCGGCGTTCCATCGCGTTGCAGGCGGCGACGGGACGCTGTTCGCGCTCGCCGGAGCCCTCGGGTTAGCCTTGCATGGGCGCTCCTTCTTCGACCGGTCGCGAATAATGATGGGGCGGGCAGGGCGCCTCCCACAGGAGACTCGTCGCGTCCAATTATCCCCCCGCAGGGCGGCGGCCCTGTTGCCCCTTACCCCTACCCACGCTCCCGTTCCAGGATGGCGGCGGCGACCGTGCGCAGGTCGGGACCGACCACGTCCGGGCGTGGGGCAAGGGGATCGAGTACTTGCCCTGGACGGGCCACGAAGGCTGCAGCGCACCCAGCGCGCAGCGCGCCCGCGACATCCCAGGCGTGCGCCGCCACGAGGCGGATTTGGTCGATCGGTACGCCGAGCCGCTCCGCCGCCAGGCGGTACGGCTCGGGCGCCGGCTTCAGGCGGCGTACCTCGTCCACGGAGAGCGCCTGCTCGAACAGGTCGCGCAGGCCGGCGTTGGTCAACTGCGCTTCGGCCACCTGGGGCGGCGAGTTCGTCAGCGCGGCCAGGCGCAGGCCCGCGTCGCGCAGTCGCTCCAGGCCCTCTCGTACGTCAGGGTGCGGCGGGAGGCGACGCATCCCATCCAGGATGTCCTGGCTGTCCTGGTCGGAAAGGCTGACGCCTCGGCGCTCGGCTGTCATGGTCAGCGCGGCGCGGCCAATGGCGCTGAAATCGGCGTAGGCGTCCGTCACCGTGGCGACGAGAGCCGATTGCAGCACTTGCTGGAACCAGGCCTGCCGCGCCGACGCGTCGCCAAAGACACGCGCGAAGGGCGCGTCCAACGCGCCGAGGTCGAGCAAGGTTTCATTCACGTCGAACACACAGACGCGCGGCATTATCGTCTCCTGACTCCCACTACACCCCTACGAGAGGGCTCTCACAGGCGGGCACGCGTATCATTCCTCGTGCAGGCGGCGGACCTGATCGAGCATCGTCTCTGGCCGGGGCCGATCCGCTGGGTTCTGGCCCACGTACAGCCAGCGCACGCGGCCCTCCGTGTCGATCAGCATCGTCGCCGGGAGCGCGATGCCGTTCGCGAAGAGGTTATAGGCGACGGTGACATCGTCGTCGACATCCGAGAGGACGGGAAAAGGCGCACCCGTCTCGGCGGCGAGTTGGGCCGCCCGCTTGGGGCTATCGACGCTGATCATCAGCAGCGCCACGCCCGCGTCCTGGAACTGCTGGTACGTATGAGCCAACTGGCTCATCTGTTTCTTGCAGTGCGGTCACCACCAGCCACGGTAGAACACCAGCAGGACCGGCTGGCGGCCGCGAAAATCGCCGAGCGCTATGGTCCTCCCGTCGCTCGCTGACACCGAAAAATCAGGCGCCTGCGTCCCAAGGGCGGCGCCATGCGCGGGCTGCTCCTGAGCCATACCATACACCTCCGTGACTCTTGTCTCGACACACACGATCTAACACGCACGATCTACGTAACGATAGACGGGGTTGGAGCAAGTCGCGTGCCATCGATCACCTTTTGCGATACCATCGGATCGTGGGCGATCCACCTCCACAACGTGAGGCGTCATGCTATCCTGCAACCATCCGGCGTCGTGCTGAGAAGGCCGGATGACTGTCGTACAGGGGAGGTACATCTATTATGAGCGTCGAGGACACCTACAGCACGTTCCGTGGCTTTTATGACGCGGCCCACGCCGACGGCGCGTTGGATGCGAAGACGAAGGAGTTGATCCACCTGGCCGTGGTGCTGGCGCTGCACTGCGAGCCCTGAGCGGTCACGCACTTCGCGGTCGCGAAGAAAATGGGATGTACCGAGGAGGAGATCCAGGAGGCGGTGCAGTGCGCCTATTCGGTCGGCGCGGGCGTGATGTGGGCGATGGCCGACCGCGCTAAAAAGGCCTCCGACGAGCGTTTCCGTTGGTGGGACAAGCAGTCGGTGCAACGGGCCATCACGCCGGAAGACTAGCCGCCAGCGGAGGGGGTGGTTTTGCCCTGCCACCCTACCACCCCCTCCGCTGGCGGCTAGTCTTCCGGCGTGATGGCCGCCCACCGACATCAGTGACAAGGAGCTATCTTTATACGCCAGGGACGTCAGCATACACGGGCCGTCCCAGGAGACCGCGCTAGCGGGCTCGGCGCCGTCATCTGGAGCCAACTGTTCCTGCGCGTCGCCTCCAGCGCGGGGCTCCTCGTCATTGGCAGCTATCTGGTCGACCTCCGCGACCATGGCGCGGGCGTCACCAGTCTCCTGGTCGGCGTCCTCACGGGGCTCGTCTACGTCACGGAGTTGCTCGTCGCGCCCCTGGCCGGCGCGCTCAGCGACGCGCGCGGACGCAAGGCGTTTTTGCTGGCCGGCCCGGCGATCGCGGCCCTGGCCGTGTTGCTCATCCCGCTGGGCTCCCTGGGCGCGGCGTTCCCCCCGTTCGCGCTCGTGCTGGTAGGCGCCGCGCGCCTTATCGAGGGCCTGGGCAGCGCCCTGTCCGCCCCAGCGACACTGGGTTTGTTGGCCGAGGGTACCGACGAGCGCCCGCTCCAGCGCGGGCGTTTGATGAGCCTCTTCGAGTTGTCCACCTCCGGCGGCTTAGCGCTCGGAGCCGTGCTCGGCCCCATCCTGTGGCAGCGCCTCCACCTGCTCGCCTTCGCCGCGCTGGCCGCGCTGTACCTTGGCGCCAGTGCGGTCGTGGCGCGCGTTCGCGAGGCGCCGCGCGGCGGGAGAATCGGCGGCGCCATCGACCGACGCCGGTCGCTGTCCATCCTGGCGCAGCGGCGCCTCGCCCTATTCATCCCGGCGTGGATCGCCGTCAACGCGATCGTGGGGGTGTGGATCACCGCGCAGATCGTGTTCGTGCTGACGGCGCGGCTCCATGTGCCCGGCCAGCGCTTCGTCGGCAGCTTGCACGGACGCCCCGGCGCGTTGAGCGCGATCCTGGGTGGCTACGTGCTGTGGTTCAGCCTATGTGTCGCCGTCTGGGCCGTCGCCCTGGGGCGGCTGCCGCGCCTGCCGGTGTTGCTGGTCACGACCGTCGGCGCGGTGCTGGCGAGCGCGGGCCTGATCCTACTCAACCACGGCGGCGCGCCCGTCGCGTTCATTCCCCTCGTGCTGGCGGGCGTGTTCCTGGAAGCAGGCTTCACGCCGGCGGCGCTGGCATATCTGGCCGACGCCTCGCGCGCCGTCGCCCGTGACCGTGGCCTGCTGATGGGCCTGTACTCGGTCATCCTGGGCGTCGGCCAGTTGATCGGCAACGTGCTCGGGGGTATCGCCGCCCAGGCCGCCTACTTCGACGGGCTGGCCTATCTCACCATCCTCCTGGCTGTCGTCGCACTGGCGGCGGTGTCCGCTCTCATGGCGACACAGGGGCGACTGGATTCACGTACGGGCGCCGCCTGACGCCCTCGCCGCTGAGCCGACGCCCCACTACCGCACAACGACCAGCTTATCCATGACATGCGCGAACAGGGCGCTCATCAACTGGCGCCACGGGCGTGATCCACATTCGTGTGGCCTGGAACCTGCACTTATATCACGACGTGACACACAAGCCATGGGGCGCGTGCGCGCCGCACATTGACGTGTCCAGCAGCGAAGCTAGGCCGCTTGTCTGACGGCGGACAGGCTGGGAATAGGGAGGAACTGATGGCGCCACACGATTTGAGTACGTCTTTGCGGCAGGGGGCGGGGGGCTATCTCGCGCGGCGGCGTGGTGTCGTTGGCGCGTCCCTCGCGGCCATGGGAGCGATGAGCCTTATCACGCTCTACCAGATGGGCCTTATCGCGCATCTGCCCGATCCGCCGCTGCCGGGCTTCGACGCGGATAAAGTAGACGCGTCCGCCGAGGCCTACGCCAAGCTCGCCATGCCCGATGGCGTTCTCGGTCTCGGCAGCTACGCCGTCACCGCCGCGCTCGCCGCGATGGGCGGGGAGGACCGCGCCAGGACACCCCCCTGGATGCCCCTGGCCCTGGCGGCTAAAGTCGCCTTCGATGCCGTCCAGGCCGGTCACCTCACGATGGACCAATGGACGACACACCGGGCCTTCTGCGTCTGGTGTCTTCTCGCCTCGGGCGCCACAGCGGTCACGGTCCCCCTGGTTATTCCCGAGGCGCGCGCCGCCGGCGCCCATCTCCTCGCCGCATGGCGCCAATGAGTCGCCGCCCGTCGCGGCAGGCCGGTAAGGTGGCGTCGTGAGGATGCCCGTCCGGCGCCGGACGGGCGGGAGACGCGCCATGACTACGATCTCGTGATCGTGGGCGGCGGCTCGGCCGGGCACGTCGCCGCCCCGGCCGCCGCACGTCAGCGGATCGCGCTCACGCCGACCACAGACCCGTTCTCTCCGACAAGCTGCTAGACAGGCGCTCGACGGCTGATCGAGAGCGCTCCGTACGTGGAGACCAGGTACGGGACGACATAGGTCAGCGGGGTTTTCCAAAGCAGGTCCAGGGTCAGGTGATGGACGAGCAGGGCGTCGCCGTGATTGATGACGGTTAGCACCGTTCCCACGACGGCCGCCGTCTGGAGCGCTTTGTATGCGATCGGCCGACGGCGCACGGCGCAACGGGTACAGGAGAACGTTGGCCCACCAGGCGTCACGAACACGTAGCCGCCCCCAGGCGCTACGGTACGCCCGCACACGTCGCAGACCTCCGCGTCCTGGCGCTCCCTGTGTGTAAACCCTCCCATGGCTGGTCCTCTCTCCCATGGGCACGCCCAGTGCGGCGCCCGTCCCCATCACCGCCACACAGGGCGGCACCGGGGCAGTTTGTTCACATGCTCCCGCTCCCTGTCCACCTGCAGCCAGCGCGCACCGGCCTCACGGTTCCAGCCGCACGCCCAGTCCGTCGGCGATGCGGTTGACATAGTTGAAGTAGGCCACGACTTGATTGAGGTCGAGGATCGCACGGTCGTCCCAGCCCTCGGCGCGCACGGCGTCAAGATCAGCCCGCGTGACCGAGGCGGGTTCTCGGGTCAACCGGACGGCGTAGCGAAGCAAGGCCCGTTCACGCGCGGGGACGGGGGCCGCCAGTGGATCGACCTGCAAAGCATCCACGAGCCCATCGTCACGGATGAGGCGGCGCAACGCGCCGCTATGATGGGCCACTCAGTAGTGGCATCCGTTGAGCGCGGAGACGGCCGTCGCCACCATCTCGCGCTGTGCCCGGCTGAGCGGGGACGGGCCGAACATGACCTCGCGGTAGAGGTCATAGTGCCGCCGCAGGATTGCCGGGTGGAGCGAGCTACTCTTCAGAATATGTGCCACCGTGCCCGCTGCCCCGGCGATGTACCGGTAGACCTCCGCCAACTCACCCTCGGCCACCGCCTCGTCCACCGTCGCGATGAACGCGACCCGCTCCCACGCGTCGTCCATTCCCCCTACTCCTTTCCTCACCGGCATCCTGTGTCGCCGCACACGCCCCGCGGCCCGCTTTCTCAACAGTAGCCCGTCGAGCCCAAGAGCTAAAGCTTGGGATGGGTCCCTCAGGCGTAGGAGTGTCACACGTTGAACAGCGGCGCATAGTTGGCGAGTTGCGCCAGGCGCCCACTCAGGATGAGCACACCCGTCACGACCATGATCGCGCCGCCCAGGACCGCGATGGGGCCCGTATAGCGATTGATGCGCCGCACCAGCAGACCCGCTCGGTCGATGACCAAGGCCACCAACACGAACGGGACGCCCAGGCCCAGCGCGTAGATGAGCAACAGGAGGACGCCCTGGGCCAGCGTCGTGCCGGCCGCGGCCAGGGCCAGGATCGATCCCAGGATCGGCCCGATGCAGGGCGACCAGCCCGCCCCGAAGGCCGCGGCCACGAGGGCGGACCGCAGGAGGGCCGGCTCGCTCCCCGCCACATGCGCGCGCCGCTCCCGAAACAGCACGGGGAGGGGCACGAGTCGGACCAGGAATAGACCGAAGAGAATGAGCAGGACGCCCGCCACCCGCTGCAGGAGCAGCCTGTGCCCGCTCAGGACGGCGCCCACGCTGCTAGCGGCGGCGCCGAGCAGCGCGAAGATGAGCGCGAAGCCCAGCACGAAGAAGAGGGCGTGCGCGGTGACCCGCCAGCGCGCCGCGCCCTCTCGCTGGGCCTCGCGGGCCGTCGTCCCCGCGATGTACGACAGGTAGCCCGGCA
>JAABUU010008062.1_pt1 | contig 10598 bp, 11 predicted proteins | sample 5559301 | NCBI WGS metagenome assembly JAABUU01 (sample SAMN10711884, study PRJNA513360) | rock metagenome | isolation source: Antarctica rocks | place: Antarctica: Victoria Land, Richard Nunatak white | reverse complement strand
GGCCTCATAGACCGTGACGGCGTGTCCGCGCATGATCAACTCGTGCGCGGCCGTTAGCCCGGCGATCCCCGCGCCGACGATGGCAATTCTCACGATGGTCCGACCTTCCTTTGCACACTGCGCTCAGTAGAGCCGCTTGCTATAGCTCTCGTGGAGATAGGCGTCGAGGTCGTCGGCGGTCGTGGCCGCCGGGTGGGCCTGATCCACGAGCATCTGTGCCAAGGAGGGCAGCGTCGCGCGCTCCGGCCAACATGTTGGGTCCCAGAGCTTCGCGCGTTTCATCGCTTTGGCGCAGTGCATGAAGCACTCGTCCACCTCAACGCCGATGGCGATGAGCGGCCGCTTGCCCTGGGCTGCGGTCTGGTCTAGGATCGCGGCATCCCGCACCAGACACGCCCGGCCGTTGACCCGCAGGATCTCCTCTACCCCTGGGACGATGAAGAGCACGCCCACGGACGGCGTATGCAGGATGTTGCGCAGCGTGTCGAGGCGCCGATTGCCGGGGCGTTCGGGGATCACCAGCATCTTCTCATCCAGGACCAGGGCGAACCCGGGGGCGTCGCCGCGCGGAGAGACATCGTGCCTGCCGGCGGCGTCGACGCTCCCGATCAGCAGGAACGGCGCGAGGGCGATGAAGGCCCGGCAATGATGATCCAGGGCCGTGAGCTGCTTACGGAGTACCAACTCGCTCGGTTGGCCCATCAGCCCCCGCAACTCCTCCTCTGATGTCACTATGTCCCCAAACTGTGAGAGCGCCATAGGCTGTGTTCCCCCTTGTCTTTCGTCGTCGATGCGACACCTGTGTGGATCGTCGCTACTCGTAGCGCAGGACCTCCAAGGGGCGCACCCGCGTCGCGCCCCAGGCCACGGCGCCCGCGATCAGCATGCAGAGGACGGCGGTCGCCAGGACAAGGCCGGCCGCGAGGGGCGGCGCGATGCTGAAGGCCGCCTGGAAGGCCACCGTGCCCAGGACAGCGGTGACGAGCGTGACCAGGAGCATGGCCAGGAGCGCCCCGGCCAGGCCCACGACCCCATTCTCGCACACCACGCCGCCGAAGACGCCCCGGCTGGTGTAGCCGATGGCCTTGAGGATACCTATGTCGCGGCGGCGTTCTAGCATGGCCAGCCCGACCGCGTTGGCGATGGTGATGAACCCGGCCAGCATCACCAGCCCAGCCACGGCCTCGAGGACGACGATGATGTTGTCCAGCAACGCGGCGATGGCGCCGGATAGGTCGGCCAGGCTGAGCGCCTGGGCCGTGGGCACGGCCGCGCGCACGCGCCGCATCGCGGCGTCCACCTGATTCGGGTCGATGGTGAGCGCGTAGGTGTCATAGGCCGGGGCGCCGCCACTCAGGTCCAGGACGGCGCGCGCGTCCGCCAGGAGCGGAGCCTGCATAAATCCCGTGCGGGTGTAGAAGCCGGCCACGCGCAAGGTGAGCGTCGTGAGGCCCAGCGGGCCTGCGAGGGTGATCCGGTCGCCCAGCTTGAGCTTGAGTGGCGCTTGCGAGTCGGAAACGGGCAGGAGGACCGCCGCGGCACCGGCGCGACGTGCTCCCAGGGTGTGACCCACGCGCGCGTCCTGGAGCCCGCGCACGATCGTCACGTCCGGCGCTTGCCCATGGGCCACATCGTAACCGACGACGCCGGTCAAACCCGCCGACAGCCCTTGACCTCCCGATGGGACGCGACCGAGCGGCACACCGTTGACCGCGCGCAGAACGGCCGATGTCGCGCCGGTGACCAGCTCCCGCGTGAGGCCAGCGAGATGGGCCACCTGCCGGTCGACGGCCGGCTTGTCCGCGCTAGGCGCCAGGATGACGGCGTTGTAGACGTTCTTGCCGGAGAGGGCGTGGGTGATGAGGCCCTGGATACTCTGCCCCAGCGCCAGGCCCAACCCAATGGCGAAGACGCCGATGCACAGGGCGCTCAAGGTGGTCGCGCTCTGCCCCCCCTGCCGACCGATGTTGCGCACGGCCAGGCGCGCCATGGTCCGCCAGCCCCGCGGCAGCAGGAGCCCGCCGCACCCGAGCAGGACGGCCAGGAGCGCCAGCAGCCCGATGCCCGGCGCAGCGATCGCCAGGCCCATCGCGACGAGCGTGGCCAGGCCCGCAAACAGCAGGGGCCAGCCGCGCGCTCTGTCCGGCACCGGGAGCGCGCCCAGGAGCAGCGCGACGCCCCGGAAGACCAGGCCAAGAAGGAAGAGGAGGACGCCGAGGCCGCCGACGACGACGAGTGCGACGCCGAGGCTCTGCAGGATGCCGGCGGCCAGCAACGTGAACAGCAGCGCGACCACCATGACGAGCAGCGCCGCCGTCAGGCGGCTGCGCGCGCCGGCGGGCGCGGGGAGCTGGCGCAGGACCGCGAGCGGGCGGACGCGGCTGGCCTGCACGATGGGCAGCACTCCGAAGATGAGGCTGGTGCAGACGCCGATCGCGACGCCCGCGGCGACGGTCGGGGGGTCCACGGCGGCGGGCAGCGTGAGGAAGAACGCCCGCTCGACGAGAACTTTGACGAGAAAGCTGACGCCCACGCCGGCCATCGCGCCCACGAGCCCGCCGGCGAGGCCGATCCCCCCGACCTCTAGGCCGAAGAGCGCGTACAGGTCGCGCGGCCGGTAGCCCATCGTCTTGAGCAAGGCGATGTCCAGGTAGCGCCGGCGCAGCAGCACCCGCATGGTGTTGACGATGCCGATGCCACCGAGGAGCAGCGCGAGCAACCCCGTGACCTGGAGGAAGAGGCGAATGTTCTGGACCGCGGCGCTATTCTGGCGCAAGGCATCCTGAACGGTCGTCGCGTCGGCATAGGGGAGCTGCGCGTGGATCGCGCGCGCCACCACCGTGGCACGCGCGTCGCCGTGGCCGGGGACGTTCACGTAGACCCATGTGAAGACGACCGGCGTCCCCGAGAGGCTGGGGACGGCGGCGTAGCCGCGCAGGTCTATCAGCATGATCGGCTGGGCGAAGAGCCCGGCGTTCGCGATCTCGCCGCCGATGACGACTCGCACCGTGCGCCCATCGTCCGCGCGCACGGTGAGCTGGCTGCCCACGTGCGCGCCCAGGCTCCGCAGCACGGCGCTCGTCACCACCACCGTCCGCCCCGTGAGCAGGGTGGCGAGGCGGCCGTTACTGGGCGCGATGAAGTGGGGCGACCCCGCGAGCGGGAAGGCGGCGGGATCGACCCCGTAGAGGGTGTAGCGCACCGCGCCCTGGCTCACGCCGACTACGGACAGGGGTGTGTAGGCCGTGATGGCGCCCTGGTGTTTCAAGCGCGCGAAGACGGCGAGCTGCGCGACCGTCAGATCGCCGTTCTCGGTGTGGACAGCAACATCGCCGCCGTTGATCGCGCGAATATTGCCGGTGAGCGCCCCCGTGACCGTCAGGCCGACCAATTGAAGGGCGACGATGGCGAGCACGCCCGTCGCGACGCAGAAGATTGCCAGCAGGGTGCGCTGGCCGCCGCGCACCAAGGCACGGGTCGCGTACGACCAGTAGAGCGTGAGCTTCATCCCACCCTGCTCCTCACTCGGCGACGAGGCCATCGACGATACGGACGGCGCGGTCCGCGGCGCCGGCCACCGTCGGGTCGTGCGTGGCGATGACGAACGTCGTGCCCGTGGCCGCGCGCAGGTCGTGGATCAGCCGCAGGACGGTCTCGCCGTTGGCGGTGTCCAGGTTGCCGGTCGGCTCGTCCATGATGACGATGGCCGGCGCGGTGGCCAGCGCGCGGGCGATGGCGACGCGTTGCTGCTCACCGCCAGAGAGCTGATGGGGACGGTTCTTCAAGCGGTGACCCACCCCCACCAGCGCCAACAACTCCTTGGCCCGATCGGCGGGGCGGCCGGGGCGCCTCCCGACGTAGAGAGGAGCCTCGACGTTCTCCTGCGCGGTGAGCGTCGGGAGGAGGTTGAACGCCTGGAAGACCATGCCGGTGTCCCGGTTGCGTACCGCCGCCAGGCGGCCCTCATCCATCGCCGTGATGTCCGTGCCATTCACGAGGACGCGGCCGCTCGTCGGGCGGTCGAGGCCGGCGATGATGCCGAGCAGTGTGGACTTGCCGGAGCCAGAGGGGCCGACGAGGGCGACGATCTCGCCGCAGCCGATGCGCAGGCTCACGCCCTTCAATATCTCGATGCGTTCGCGGCCAAGCGGCAAGGACGTGCGGACATCGATGGCCTCCAGCGCGGCGGTCGTGGCACCCCCTGTGGGGCGCGAACCGACCTGCTCTCGGACGTTCATGCGCGCCTCTCTCCCATCATACGGCCGCGCTCCGCGTAGCCCGCCCGGAGCGACACGCCGGCGACGCCCGTCGAGACCGCCATGAGTCCGACGACGCCGAGGAACCAGATGGCCCCGATGTCGCGGTCGAACAGGTGCGGGGCGTACACCGTGACGCTCACGCCCCACACGACCGTCGCGGCGAGGGTGAGGCCCATGGCGGCCGTCGCGACGGTGGCCGGTGCGAGCGCGAAACGCAAGAGCGCGGCGCTGACCTCGCCGCGCGTGATGGCCAGCACAATGGCCGCGGTGCTCGCCAGCACCGTCAGCACGGCCAGTCCCTCCCAGGAAACGGCCAGCGCCCACTGGAGGGCAGTCGAGACGCGGGGGGCGTCCCAGCGGGGGCGACCAGGCGCGCGACCACCAGGGTCCACCCGGCGAAGGACGCCAGGGCGAGCGGGGGGACCAGGCACAGGGCCAGGATGTCGCGGCGGCGCGCCGCGAGCGCACGGCGTACCACGACCCAGGCGATGGGGAGGCCACCGGCGACAACCGCCAGGGCCGCCAGAACCGACCCCGCCACGATGGCGATGAAGGTCACGCCGACATCGGCGTGGGCGCGTGCGACGGCGTCGTAGGGCGCCTGGGGATCGGCCAGCCGTTGCAGGGTGATGTAGGCCAGGGCGAAGCCGACGTAGGCACAGAAAATCGTCAGGGCCGAGGTGCGCAAGCGGATCGCCGCGACAGCCCCTCTCCCGGTGGCATACTGTGGGTGGAGATGGGCGTCGAGCGCGCCGGACACGACGTCGAGGACGCCTGTCAACGATACAGGTTGCTGTTCGAGGACCACGTCTGCCTCGTCCGCGTAGCGGTCGCGCCAGGAGCGTGGGTACAGAGAGAGGAGTCGCTTCATGTTCATGTTGTTGCCAACCTCTGCAAACCCATCCGGGAGACCGTCGCCATGCTCGTGAGTTGCGCGCGGAGCGCGTCCGCTCCGGCCGTCGTCAAGCGATACGGCCGTCGCCGCTCCTCGGTCGGCAGCGGCTCGATGAAGCCGTGGTACTCCAGCCGAGAGAGCGCCCCGTACAGGGTCCCGGCGCCGAGTTCGACCCCGGTCGTCGCCTTGACGTCCTCGATGATCGCGTAGCCGTGCTTCGACCCCGCCGCCAGGCTGACCAGGATCAGCAGGGCCGCCTCGGAAAACCGCCCCAGATCGGACAGGTCCGGGTCCATCATGTCCACCTCGCTTACTAGTACGCCGCTCTTTATATCAAGCAACGTAATAATAGGCGATTTCGTGGCCCGTGTCAATGGGTTAGGCAGGATCTCACACCACACGCCGGTTTTACACATCTAAATTGAGACACCGCAGGTACATTAAGGTTGCGTTTTTGTCGGGTCACAACTTGTCAAGCGCGATTAACCTGATCGTGACGTCTGCCTTGAGCATACGGGTCGCAGTGCTCGCATCCAGGTGTCTTCAAGTAGGGTCGCCCGCAGGTACGGCGTGATCGGGAACGTGTAGAGGTGGTGCATTAGACGCGCGAGGAGGTAAGCCGGCGTCGCGGGGGAGCATCACCACGGCACCTACACCGTCGATGGATCGTATGGGAATTAACTTCGAGGTGAGCGCGCTGCGCCCCGATGGGTACGACGAGCCCGACACACCGCTCGACGTGCTGGTAGGGCAGGTCGACTGCCTGGTCGAGCGCCTGGGCATCAAGCGGGTGTGTTTGGCAAGGACTTCGACGGAGCTACGATGCCGCAGGCGATCGGGGATGCGGCAGGTTTGCCGCACCTGATGGCGGCGCTCCGCGCGCACGGCTACGACAACGGCGCCCTGCGCAAGCTGGCGCATGAGAACTGGCTGCGCGTCCTGCGCGTCACATGGAAAGGGTGAGACGCCATGGCGCGGAAGGGCCGACGCACGGGCCACACCATCACACCGCCGTGGCCTCCCACAAGCGATTACACCGGTCGGCGAGCTGCCGGACGGGGCACGCGACGACGACGTCCGCTACGCCGACCTGACGCTCGCCCACAGCGCATTTGCTGGGTGAGCCGCCCGCAGTGTGTTTGTCAAGGTTTTTATCCTAGCGATCACACGCAGCGTCACCGTCGATCAGATGTGGTTCGAGCGCGTGCGCCTGACCGGGACACGCTTGCCGGATGCGCGTGTCCTCGACGCGCGCTTCAACACCTGCGATCTGTCCGAGGCCGATTGGGAGAAGGCGCACCAGACACACGTCGAGGTGCGCGAGAGCCGTCTGCTGGGCTTCAAGGCGGTCGAGGCGCGCCTCCAGGATATGACCGTCGTCGGCTGTGACGCCAGCTTCGCGCTCTTCTTCGGCGCGATACTCGTGGCGACGCGCTTCGCCGGGCGCATAGTCACGGAGGCATCCTTCCAGGAGGCGGATCTGACCGGCGTCGTCTTCGACCGCTGCGGCCTCGGCGCGGCGGACGTCCGCGGCGCGACGCTCGCCGGCGCCGACCTGCGCGGGGCGCGCGGACGGGCTGCAGGCCGGGGCGACGAACCGGCGGGGGGGTCATCGTGGACTCGACACAAGCCCTGATTCTCGCGGGTATGCGCGGGCTCGTCGTGCGGTGGGAGGAATAAGCGCAGCGGGAAGACGGAGAACTCGCTGCGGACGTCAAGATACGGCCCCTCCGCGCGCTCGAAGCGACCGCCAGGGCGTGCCTCGGGGCCATCGCGCCGCGCGGTGTGTTTGTCGTCTACAAGCCCCTGGAGGACGCCACACCGACATGAAACGGCCGTCGTGCACGCCTTCCTCTCGGTGAGCAGGGAAGTCGTTCATCAGCTACAACAGGAACAAGACCGAGCGGTAAAGGCAAAGGCATAAGAAGCGCGCCTCGTGACGGTTTTTGGCCCTGGATAACGATTGCTATAATCAAACACTTGACATAACGATAGGACTGATCGGGCGTTGCACAACAGTGATAGATGCACAACAGGTATAGTGTGGGCGATGATATCTACTCAGGGGCGGGATTGGACCGTGTTGCTCGTGGGCGGCCCATCGGGTAGCGGCAAAACGATGGTGGCGGAGCGCCTGGGTCTTCAGTCCCAGGTCCCGTGGTTGCAGGTGGACGATCTGCGCCTCACGCTCCAATTCAGCAACGTGACGCTACCGGAGGGCACGGACGCCCTGTACTTCTTGGAACGGCCCCACGCGTGGTCGCTGTCGCCGGAGCAGGTGCGCGATGGCCTCATCGCGGTCGGGGAGGTCTTGTTCCCGGCGCTTGAGGTGGTCATCGGGCATCATGTGGCGACAGACAAGCCGCTCGTGATCGAAGGGGACGGTATCCTGCCGTTATTGGTCGCTCGCCCCGCGGTCCAGGAGCGGGTCGCCTGGGCGCAGGTCCGCGCGGTCTTCCTGGTTGGGCCGGATGAAGGCGTGATCCTGAGCAACATGGGCGCGTGGTCAGGGGTTTGAAGTGCGGACCACCGACGAGCAACGCACGGAGGCGCGGGCGACGTGGTTGTACGGGCAATGGCTGATTGAGGAAGCGCACCGCTACAGATTGCCGGTGTTGGCGCCTCACCCCTGGGCACCTTGGCCGAGCACGTCCGCGCCGCCGGTACCGTGTGAGCTACCCAGCCCTATCGCAGAGCTGGGTTTCCCGCTTCAGTGAGCATCGCGCGGGCCGATAGCCGTTGCATCTAACGCGCTCTCCACGGGCGTCTCTTCCCGCCGCTCCGAGGTTGCCCGTCGCCATGCGGAGCAGCGCCTCTAGGATGTCCGGGTCGTGCGCGCGCCACCTGCTGAAGAAGGGGTCGAACCAGACGTTGGCCCCGTACTCACCGCGGGCCGCGCGAATCTCCAAGTGCAGATAGCCGGGGAAGGGGCGCACCCTGTGGCCTGCGTCCTCGATCAGCCGTATGATGTTGGCGAGCTTCACCGGCGCGGCCGCGACGCGCGACGCCAGGACTCCGTCGTCTAGCGTAGGCGACGAAAATCACACCTGGCACGCCGCTCCGCGTCAATCGACGCCGCGTTCCTCGCTGACGTCGCCCTCCGAATCCGGTCACAAGCGCCCGTTTTGACTCCGACACTCACAGCCTCGGCGGCGCGGAGGGACCCTCATTGCTCCAACACGATAATACCCTGCTGCACGGCTATTTTAATCGCATCGGTGCGCGAACGGGCGCCGAGCTTGCCCATGATGTTACTCAAGTACGACTCGATCGTCGTTTCCTTTAAGTGCAATTGCTGCCCAATCTCCTTGTTGCTCGCCCCTTCCGCCACCAGCATGATGACCTCGCGCTCGCGGGCAGACAACGCGCGGGTCGTGGCGATCCCCGAGCGGCGCGGCGTGGTGAGCTGGGATGCGACCTCGGCGCTGAGCGCTTGTTCGCCGCGATGCACCGCCCGGACCCCCTCGATAAGCTCGGTGTCCGACGCGGTCTTGAGCAGATAGCCATGTACGCCGATGGCGACGAGCGCGCGCACGTAGGCCTCGTAGTTGTAGGTGCTGAGCACCAGCACCTTGATCGCGGGCAACTCCCGGCGCAGGGCCCGCGCGACATCGATGCCGTTCGATTGGTGTAGGCGAATGTCGAGGAGCACCACGTCGGGCCGCAAGCGCCGGGCCAGCGCCAACGCCTCCTCGCCCCGCCCGGTTTCGGCCACGATCTCGATGTCCGCAGCCGTCGCCAAGAAGGCGCGCGTTCCCTGACGCATCACCATATGGTCATCGACTAGGAGGACACGGATCATGCCGTGGTACCCTCCGTGCTAGGGACGGGGAACTCTACCTGCACAACGGTACCCTGGCCCGGCGACGAGATGATAGAGACGTGCCCGCCGGCGCGTTGGACGCGGTGGCGCTGGCTGCCCAAGCCAAGGTGCCCCGCCGCGATGAGGCCGTTTGGGTGCGAGGGCACGGTGAAGCCGGCGCCATCATCGGCGACGAGCAATCGCACAACACCCGCGCGGCGGAGCAGCGTGATCTGCAGACTGGAGGGGCGCGCGTGGCGGAGAGCGTTGTTAAGCGCCTCCTGGGCCGTGCGGTACAGCACGAGCTCGACAGCCGGTGAGAGTGTGACCTCAGCCAACTCAGGGTCGGCGTCGAGCGCAATGGGGACCCCCGCGTGGGCACCTAGATCGAGCGCTAGCACTTCGAGGGCGGCGGCAAGGCCGAGTTCGTCGAGGGCGGCGGGCCGCGCCGTCTGCACGACGGTACGTAACTGTGCGATCATCTGGTTGCATAGAGCGACGTGTTGGGCCGTAGCCGCGCGTTCGCGGCCGTCGGCGACGAGCTGGCGTTGCAGGTGTTGGGCCGTCTGCAGCGGCTCGTCGTGGAGGTCGGCGGCGAGGCGCGCGCGTTCCTCCTCCTGCGCCCCCTGGAGGCGCTCGTTGAATACGTCCAGCGTGGCTTTCTGCACCTGGAGCACGCCCACCTGCACGCGCAACTCGTCGACGAGTTGCGCGTTGCGCACAATCGCACCCAAGTGGCCGCTCAACGTAGCCAGGAGCGCCTGGTCCTCGGCGCGGAAAGGCTCGGCCGATGCCTTTGGCCCGAGGCATAGATGCCCCACGAGCGCGTCCTGTGCGCGCAGGGGTACGAACAGGACAGAGGGATAGCCATAGGCCAGGGAAATGACGCCCGGCCCCGCGCGCACCTCGTGCGCGGCGGCCACCAACTCCGGCAACAGTGCGGGAGGGTAAGCGCCCGCCGTCCCGCAGATGGCAAGCGCCCCCGACGAGTCCTCCACCAGCAGCACGACAAAGTCTAGATTTATGAGGCGGCGCAGTTCAGCGGGGAGCGACGCGCCGAGCGCGCTCACATCGCCCGCTAGCGATAGGTCATGGCTGAGCCTTTGCAAGGCCGAGCGATAGTCGTACGCATCCTTGAAAATAAGGCGATCGAGGCAGCGCCATAGTGCATCGTAGGCCCAGCGAAAGGACACACCGACGAGCAGCACGAGCGCCACGGCGAGGATGGGACTGCGGCTGAACGCGGACACGTCGACGATCTGTTGGGTGCGCAGCCCATAGATGATCGTCGCGTAGAGCGCGAGCAGGATCGCCCAAAGGAGACCATGCACGAGCCAGCGTTGGAGGAGGGGCACGCGGAGGGTGTGGTGACGAAGGATGGCGTAGGCGAAGCTGGCTGGCAGGAGCGCGATCGCGAGGATAGCGTGTTCCGAACTCGCGAGCGCGGGCCGGTGCAGCAGCGTGGGCACGAGGTAGAATAGGGCGAATGGCAGGACACCTGCGACCGTGCCTACGCTCATGATGATCAGTAGATAACATTCTCAATTCGAGTAAACTATGGCTATAGGGGCTGATGCTGCGGGCCGGCCCTACGCCCATAGCTCACCGAGGAGGTACTCATGTTCCTGCGTGCCGACCGCTT
>JAABUU010008057.1_pt1 | contig 10605 bp, 12 predicted proteins | sample 5559301 | NCBI WGS metagenome assembly JAABUU01 (sample SAMN10711884, study PRJNA513360) | rock metagenome | isolation source: Antarctica rocks | place: Antarctica: Victoria Land, Richard Nunatak white | reverse complement strand
TAGTGCGTAGCTGAATAGAATGTTTGATCAATAGAGGTAGCTATAACTAGGAAACTAAGAATACAGAAGGAAGAAGACAGTTCCGAGCTGTATCTATAGTAGAGCGAACAAAGGGGCGAAGTAGCCGGTTTGCTAGAGCTCGGATAGATGAAATGTTTCAGCATATTCCGATTCGGAACATCGTTGTTCCTTGTTCACATACCGAAATCCCTAGAGCCTATTGGCTAGGCCCTATTCAACGTCGACACGCTTCGTAACACATAGTTGAATGAGCATGCAGCTTTCTTAAGAATCGAGAAACATCACTGAGATTCAATGAGCAAATGAGTGACATGCGCGAGATAAATGCAAACATATTGCAAAAATCTCTCATTTCATAAATTTTCTTTCTATTCTTCAACGCAAGTCTGATTAAAAAGTGCAAAGCACTGAAAATTAAGATCAAAGTGCTTGACTTCATAAATAACATTAACATTCTAACATATGATAAATTCATTGAAGAAATTTGCAAAACATTGAGTAAAGCGCACGACATCTGCATGAAATGAGCTTGCACTCATGATGCAACATTCGCATCAAAAAAGTATGAATTTACACACTTCATCAGAAAATCAAAGAAGTTTAACATGATGATTAGCATACAAATAGAAAGCTCAATTATTAAGTTGAAATCAGATGTGCAAGTTTTGAAAGTACAATTGAACATAAAATTGCGATGAAACATGCATCTTCATCAAATTGAAGTGAATCACGTCACACAAATGCTAGCACTTAGTTGACTTGAAGTCTTCACATGAAAGACAATCTTCACAAAAGCAAGATAAATATACTCAGCAGTAGTAAGATCAGAAATTGCATTCAAAGCATCAGTCTGATATCAGCGAGAAAAAGAGAAAAAACTGTCAAACAAAGAATGCAAACTTGAAACATTACAGAATCAGACTTTGCATCATGTTGCAAAGACATTCAAAAGAGTAAGCATTGAGACTCTGAAAGCAGAAATGTACACAAGCTCGCTGCATGTTCATCTGAACATGCTGCAAGACAAGATCACGTTACGCAGTTAAGTCAATGATTGTACACAGAAAATCAGACAAGCATGCAAACTGATACATGCTCATCTGATGACGAGAGTTGAGAGAGAGCGCTTGTATGCGCAAACTATCGGTGTGATTGATCAACGGAAAGATATAAAGCAGCGACTTTGACCAGGTTACATGTAACTTAGCATACATACAGCGTCTAGACAGTGCCATAGCCATAGGCTGCATGCACTTAATGAAGAAATAAAAAATAAAAAAATGCTCATCTGATGAGTGTTAATTGCATCATCTTTTGCTTTCTCATCATCAAGAAAGTGATGCTTCTGAACAACTTAATTCAAGAAGATGTGAAAATACAGTTGAGACGTAAGTGATTAGTTTTCGCTGTAATGATTTTAACTAGTGACAGCATTGCAATAATGCAGTTTCACAGAAGTCAGTGAAAGCAATGATGAAAAAAATATAGAAAATGCATTGCAGATGTTCACATCATCTCGACACAAAGATTGCATTTGTTCAACAAGATGATAAAGATGTGAAATGATCTTCAGAAGATTAAAAGCATTCTCATCATTTACATCAGAATCAAACGCATAGATTTGAATGTTTATCTGCAATTCAGAAACATTTCAGATGCAGATAATGTGCAATGCAACTGTGATTGAAATCATCAAATGATGAAATATGTACTCATGCATTGCTTAAACTGATTGCATCTGCGATCAAAAATGTTACAAGACGTTAACTTCTTGAACTATTGAATAATCGTTGCTATCACGAAGAATCTCAAAGCAGCTGCAAGAATGATGATGAAAATGAAGCTTCTGAAGCAATTTAAAGTGACTAAGTTACTCATTTTTTAACGTGCAATCAATATGAACTAATTTAATACAAAGTTTCATAATGATAGTTTCAACTGCGTGAAGCAGTTGTATAAACAATGAGTGATTTTCTATTTCAAAGAGTTTTGCTCACTCAATATAAATAGCATAAAGTTCTTCATGAGTTGACTTAATCAATGTCATAAAAGTGTATGAATTTATTATTATTATTATATAAATTTATTAATTAATGTTCTTTTTTTCAAAATGATGTAAAAAATTCATAAATCTTTGAATTCTTTTTTTATTCTTACTTGATTTAACACTCATTATGAATTTATGCAAGATTCTATATATTGTAGTGAGCGCTGTGCTAGCGTAATGCTCTTTTCATATCTACTATCGCTTTTTTCTGCATTCTATACTGTAACTGTTCTCAATGCAAGAACTTTATGAGCTTGTTTTTTCTTTATTTCTTCTCTCTTTCATTTAATTCTTCAATGATGTCACAGTTTAAAATTGATTCAGTATGCTTGTTGAGAGTATCATTTGAATAATTGCTGTCATCATGCTCATAATTTCTAGAAGCTTTCTCAAGTTCATGATGTTTTCTTTGCATTGCATCATCTTTCATTCTATCTTTCATTTAGAACATGTTAATAAAATGTGCTTGATTGACATTCAATCTTTGTCATACTTGCATGTCGTTGTAATAATATTGAGTACTTGTTTCTTATGTAGAAATTGATTGAAGTCAATTTTTCTCATGCGTAGCTGCATCAATAATGCATTGTAAGACTTTGTATGATTCTTGTGCAGTTGCAAATGTTAATGTGTCATCTTTGATGTTAAATGTCAAAAATGAACTGTGTTGAATCTCTTTTTTCAAACTATTCTTCATGTTTATCTGATTTATTTCTGTATGAGCATCAGTCTTATCATCACTTCAGTGTGCTGATGTTCAGTTAACAATAAAGACAAATCATGTGCATCATTAATCATCTTGTTCATCACTTCATTTTCAAGTACTTCTGCATGTCTTGTCACTCAATGTAACTTCAGCGTAACTTTTCAAGATTATATACTCTCATGTGCAATCTGAACTCATTGCAAATGTGTTTGATCTTTTGTTGATATTATAACTTTCATTGTTTTCAGAAAAATCTGATTATCATTGTATACTTTATATATCTTTTCATGATATTCTTGATTTATTGTTGCTACATTTGCAAAATGTTTCATTCTTACAACTAATTCTTTCAGCTCATCATGATGAGTAATGACTAAAGTTGATTCTTTCAATCTTTTATTTAGCTTTTAGTTCATTTTCATTATGATCACTGTAACATCATCTTTGCTATTGCTATCATTCAAGTAAACTTTTTGCTTTAATGTGAACATGTCAAGATTGTGTTATCTTATTGACATTTTCTTGTTTGCAACTATAACTATCTTTGATGACTTTGATCAGAAAGTCACTGTGTAAAAATGACTTTGATTCATCTTCATTTGCTTAAATGTTTCTTTCATTCACTTTTGCTTCAATTATAGAAATGTCTTGCACAGCTTTGATTTTTGATCTCTTTTGAATGTTAAGTTGTTGTGAATTCAATGCATTGTCATCTCAATGATCTCATCTGATTTTCAAAAGTTCATGTTTATTATTGATCTTTGTATCAGCTTTTGTAAGTGAATATCTATTAATGTCATGTTTATTTTCATTTGTAAAGTCTTTGTTAATGTTGCATGATAAACATTAATGATTTGTCATAATGCTTTTTCTTGCACTGATCTCAGTTTGATGTTTAAACTTTTTCAATGATTTTTCACTCTTTGTGATGTATATCATATGATGACTTCGTGACTAAGCAAAAGATGCATCATCACGAAGTATATTTGCTTACTCATCATCATTGACAAGTTTCAAGTAAATTCAATGATTGTTTGCATGATCTTTTGTTTAATCACTAGTTTTGTCTTGATATGATGCATGTAAATCATTCATTTCAGCTTGAAGTTCAGTTGAACTCTGAAGACTCTGATATCTGATTTCAAGTCAATCTGATGTTTTATCAACTTTACATCAACTTTCATATTGAATCATTTAGAAGTTTTCATAAAGTGAATCAACTCATGTTTTATCATTAAGAATTTGATGTCATGCATTTTTAATCACTGTTTGCATTTATCATAAATTTTGCTAAGAACTCTGCAATTGCATTTTATAAACTCTTTGTATATCAAGATATTGATGTCATTCACAAAGTTTATGAAGTTAGTTCTCAACTTAATATCATTACATGCTTTTAAGAAGTTTGCATTGTAAAACAAATATAATATTGATGATAGTGAAGAATCTTGTAATATGTCAATGTTCACGCTGCATTTCATCATCATGTAATCATCAATTGTGATCATGATGCGTTGATTTTTCAGAAAGTTCTTCATAAACTTGAAAAGCAGTCTAAATGTTATGATTCTAGCCTTCGTCTATTCTTCATCTAGTCTTCGCCTGATTTCATTTTAATCGAGTCTAGCGAGAATCTGATTTAAAAATGATGTCATTGAGACTCTGCATCATATGTGTAAGATATCAATCTAATTGAGTCTAGCACAGAGTTGAGAAATACACATATAAGAATTGAGTTTCTTTCTGTAGATACTTTTCTTTCTTAGCATTTATTTATTAGTTAAATGACATCTTTATGACTCGCTCTAGATCGATTTCTAACAGTAAATAAATGCTAATCAACTATTCTGCTATTGACGTGTAGATGATATGAAATAATCCACTTCTATTCAGAAAATTCGCAAGAAATTCTTTGAATTACTTTCATCAAAACACACATTCAAATTTACTTAAATTTATCAAATCAATCACTCAATCAAATCTATTTATCTATCTTTCTCACAATGACACGCGACTTCAAATCAGTCAAGTCATGAACAGCTCATCTGCTTAGAAGCATTGCTAGCAGACGCGTTTTCATTATTTCTTTTGATGTCTCAGCTGAATCTCAGAATGTCACTATCTCATGAGACATCAACACAAGTTAACAACTTCGTCAATGAGTTCATGATTAATTGAACAAGATCAATGAAACATAACTTTGAAACTGAATGAGCAGTGAATTGTTATTTAAGTTGAACATGACAAGAGATTGAATCAACTAAAAATTAAACAGATGATAATAAACACTTTAAAAGAGATAAATAAACACTATTGAAAAAAGATGTTGAATTTCAAGAATAAACTTAAAGAAGTATCATATTCAGTGAATCAGTCTCGATCTTGTCAATCTACTGAATCTCAAGTTTCTATGAAATCTCTATCTCATCAATTTATCAAGAACTATTCTTGACGAAAGTCATTTACTTTATTTAATGTTATGAATGTGTCAGAATTGATTAGAACTAGTCAATGATTTAGTTGAGATCTGATTTAAATCTGACTCAGATTTGACTCAGATATGACTCAACATTCTTTTTCTTTTCTAGCATCTTCTAATCAGCTTTTATTATCTTCTAAACAAACACACTTCTTTGTGTTACAAATAGTCAATAGATTTCTATGATAAACACATTTCTTTGTGTTGCAAACATCTTTTGAATCAATATCTTTCTTGTGTTTCAACACGTCTTCTTTGAGACTAGCGTTGATCTGAATAACTACTATATAAAGCATGTTCTTCTTGTCTTTTATATCTTCTTTCTTCTTTCTTCTGTATTCTTAAAGTTTTAGTTATAGTTATCTTTATAAATTAAACATTCTAATCATGCTTGTACTCTGATTAGTTTCTAGACATGATTTCAACATTACTTTAAGACTTTGTTAATCACATGATACTGATTTCTATATTCATTCAAATTCACTTGACTGACAACAAAATGAATATAAAGAAATTTGTGTATCTGATGATCAATGACATCTAAAGACAGAACAACATCAAGAAATCAATGAAATCAATGAAAACATATGATCATATGATTGTTAAAGAATCTATTGCTCAGTCAGTAGCATCAGTTCAAATTAATTAATAGAATCAATGATAAAGAATCTTCATTGATTGCTTGAGAATTACAAAAAATCTTCTCAAATCAGCAACATTCTTTTCCGAAGATTAAACACTTTAACAAATGATCTCACTATCTACTATTAAGCATCATCATTCGCTTGATTGTCAAAATCTTCATCATGATTCAATCATTTGTGAATACTCAACTTGATTTCTTCAAGAATAATCAAAGCTTTAATTCAGTCATTTATTTTAAGTTATCTTCTCATTTATCAAAATTTCTTAGAACTGACTTTGTATGAAAACATCATCAATTCATGTCTCATTCTCAAACACTTGATGAATCTCTGAAAGTTTCTATCTTCTGAAATATCAAAAATGTAAAGCAGCTACAACACTGAGTCAAACAAGACTCAAAAGTTTTTCTAGAAGATTTAAACAATCTTTGAACTCAATGAGATTTAAATGTAAAAGTTTGTGAACTATTTGATAAAATACTTAGCGAACAGATATGAAAGACTCGTTTCAAAGAAATTGATCAAGCAAAAGAATGATTGAATCTAAATCTTAAAAAGCTTCAAGATCAGATGATGAGATTACAACATTGACTGCAATTAACTAAAGAAAATACTTCTACTTCTTTCATCATGTTCAATTCATTCAAGCAATCTCAAAAGCTTTTGAATTCATCTCTATTTACTGATGAAACAGAATCTTTCTGAGATGATTAACAAGAAAAGATTAAGTTAAAGATCAACATTGATCATTTCAATACTGATAAAGTCATACTGATTTATATTCACTTCAGAATCAACGAAAACACAGTCAAAGCTACTTTAGCTTGATGTTAACATGATTCATTGAATCTTTATAAAATGATTCATGATTTTTTAAATAAACTTGCTCAGCTATACAATGATTTCAACAAAGAGACAAACTTTCGAAGAAAATATGCTAATCTCATTCAAGAAAAAAGCAAATTCAACGACTTTTATTTGATATTTTGTCAGAATCATGCCTAGATGATACAATCAATGAAGATCAGAATTGATAGTGCTTGATCTTTAGAGATAGCTATAACTGAATATTAAGAATACAGAAGAAGATTGATACAAAAGCTTCTATTTATGTAATGTTCAGAGACTGCGCTAGACTTGAAAGAAATGTGTTTGTAACATGAAAAGATGATGATGTAAATGAACAAGATGTTGATGAAAGAAAAGAGTGTTGAGAAAGAAAAAGAGTATTAAGAAAGAAAGAAAATGTTGAGTCATATCTGAGTCAAATCTGAGTCAGATCTAGGTCAGATCTTGACTAAATCATTGACTAGCTCTAATCAGTCTTGATACGTTTGTAACATTACTTTTCTCTTTGAAAATTCATGTTTGCATGAATGTAACTTCTTTGCTTGCTTTTGTTGATAGTTATTTCGACATTTAGCGCGATTTGCTTAAATATAGCTTATGAAATTCATTCAAAACTTTCTCTGAGTCATCGAGTTTCTCTTTATCGACATAGTATCATTTGTCATCTTTATCTAGATTTTTTCATTTGACTTTGTACTGTATTTGATCTTGATAGCGTCTGAAGTTCAATATATCATCTATCTTTCAATGTTCATCGTCTTTGATAGTGATTGATCTGAGTGATTCTGAATGTTGTTCTGATAGAAGATCTTCTGAATACAGTCATAGTAGCTTCGAACTGAACATTGAATGCAGATGCTTCATGCTGACTGATAGACGAAGATGATAGAAGATACTCACTTTAGCAATGATTTGATAGAGATCTAGCTGTTTATCTTTCAAATCTTTGCAAAGTCTTGTTGTCTTGACGTTTCTGAAAGATAGTCAAACTCGATCATCTACTTCATATGTGACGTTTCGTCTATGTTTATTGATCTGAACTTCAATGATCAGCTTCGTCTTTTTCAATTGTTGATGATCGAAGCTCAGTAGCTCTTTCATTCAAATGACAATATCATCTGTCTTTCTAGCTTCAAGTCATTCACAAGTTGTTTCATAGTCAGTCGTATCTGAATTGAAACTCATTCAAGAATGAAATTCTTTATTGAAGTAAAAGAGAATCATTGAAGTGATCAAAAAGATATTGAAATTGTTGCTGAACTTCATCATAGATATTCATTTAACTCAGTCATTCTGCATGTAATTGCAGTAGATTCTAAGTTCGCGTTCAACGTCTTGATTGACTTGTTTCAATTGATCATTGATCTCAGAATGATAAACTGTGAATAAACTAGCTGTAATTCTCAGTCATTTGCAAAGATTCTTTCACATAGTTGATATGAATTGAAAGTCTCTGTTCAAAACAATAGAATTGAGTAGATCATGCAGTTGATAGACGTTTCATAGCATGATTCAAACTGTTTCTTCAACTGAAATGTCATCATCTTCTCAATGACAGAAAACATAGTGATGTTCTTTAATGAAACAACATATGATTATGCAAATGATGTTATAGTCTTCTGACAGAGATAGTTCAGTGATGAAGTTCATAGCTATATTTTTTCAGCGTTTCTGTGAAATTGAAAAAAAATGATGAAGTTCATTGATGCTATCTCTAGAGACTTTGCTTCGCTGATAAGCATGACAGTTTTGAATGTATCATTGAATAGTAGCTCGATGATCTGATCAATAGTAGAAACGCTGAACTAGATCAATGATTCATTTATTGTCAAGATGAAAGATTGAAGATTGATCATGCACTTCTTGTAGTAATTTCGTGTGCATGTTCTCAGAAACTCATAGCAGATCTTTTCTAAATAAAACGTCATCAATAATTTCGCAGTTCTTCATCTTAGTGCTATGAAGCTTTAGCTTGTTGTCGTTTTTAGCTTGTTTATATTCGCTGCAGAACTCATTCATTTGATTAACTAATTGTACTTTCTGATAGAGATTGACTTCTGATTTCGAATTTGCGCTCAATTTCGAGTCAATAGATAGAATATCAACTCTATCAGAAGTAAGAATAGTTTGAAAGCAATCTTCAAATCATTTAGCTGATTCAGAGACGTTCGCTAGAGACATTTGAATTAACGCATTCACTTTAGTGTTCATTTTGCCTGATCTAAAGATGATCTGAAAATTGAACTTTGATAGAATGTTCAGATAGTTGACTTGACGTCGACTCAGCTGTTTGTTTTTCATGAAGATCTTCAGAGCTTGATGATTGATGAATATCTGAATGAGTAATTCAGTACATTTCATGTTAGAAGTCAGCATAGAGCGAGTCAATATGAGTGTCATTTAACTAGAAGATAAATGCTAAGGAAGAAAGGTAGCTACAGGAAAGAAGCTGGCTACATATGTGTGTTTCTCAGCCGACGCTAGGCCCAATAGGGACTAGTCAAGGTGACGAAGCGAGAATAGACCTGACAAGGCTAGAAGGCTGAGCCTGGCAAGGCTAGAATCGTGACATTACCTTCTCTCTTCGACGATTCATGTTCGCATGAATGTATTTTCTGCTCGACTCGATTGATTGCTCAATCATGATTGATTGAATTGTCGATTAGCGCGGTTTGTTCGAGTATCGAATATGAAAATCGTCAACGACCTTCTGAGCGTTCATAAATTCGTCGTCATCAGCGTTGTATCAATTGAGATCATTGTCATAGTCATTTCATTTGACTCTATACTGCAGCCGTCTTCGATACCGGCGAAAATTCAATATATCATCGATTTCTCACTCGTCTTCGTCGTTTATCACTATTGACTCGAGAGGCTCGTTCTTTTGATCAGGCAAGAAGTCATCGACGACGAGGCGAAGCAGATCAGGGTGAAATACGTCATGAATACGCATAGTCTCTGGTAATTTCAGCTTATATGACGAGTCGACGAGATCTAGATTGATGAAGAGATCGAGCATTTTGTCGTCTAGCTTCTTGAAAGGTCTCGCGATAATGATGTTTCGTTCGTTCAGAAACATCTTTGATTCGACCTCATAATCAACTTCTTTTCTATGCTTATTAGCTTGTTGAATCATTTGTTTCCTTGTTTTGGCTAGAGATTCGCGAGCAAACGTCAAGATCTTGTTCATATGTTCAGATATATTCTCGACTTTAGTCGCTTGCAAGCGTTTACGAGAGCTTTCATATTTGATTGTATCGAGTTCGAAGCTCATACGAGAATGAAAGTCTTTGTTTAGAAAGAAAGGGGTCGAGAAGATGACTAAGAACAGAGCATTATTGTCGACAAACTCAATCATGAGTAGTAGCTTAGCTCAGTCATTCTGCATGTACGAACAGAAGAATCGAAGGTATCTTTCAACGTTCTGATTGACTCGTTCGCTTTGACCGTCGATTTGAGAGTGATAGGCAGTGAATAGTCGAAGATTAATGCTCAGCCTTTTGCAAAGAAACTTTCATAGAATGAAGGTAAATTGAGGATCTCGGTTCGAAACAATGAAATCGGGTAAATCGTGTATTTGATATATTCACTGAAGCATTAGCTCAGCTGTTTTTTCTGCTGTGATTTCTTCGTCATCAGTAGAACAAGAAATATAGTGTCGTTTCTTTGACAGTCTACATATCACTGTTAGTATGACGTTTTTGCCTTCAGAAAGAGGTAGGTCGATGATGAAATTCATGACTATGTTCTTTCATCGCTGTTCGAGTATGAGTAGAGAATGTAGTAATTCATTGAATTTATCTTGAGAAGCTTTTGATCGCTGACAAATGTAGCAGTTTCGAATATATCTATCTATTGT
>JAABUU010008053.1_pt1 | contig 10609 bp, 11 predicted proteins | sample 5559301 | NCBI WGS metagenome assembly JAABUU01 (sample SAMN10711884, study PRJNA513360) | rock metagenome | isolation source: Antarctica rocks | place: Antarctica: Victoria Land, Richard Nunatak white | reverse complement strand
ATATCGTGACGCTCGGGATACCGACGGGACTCACCTTCGGAATCGTCGATACGTTGCGCTCCGCCGCGAAAACCGGAACGCCGATTTCGCTCGCGCGGGCGCTCGTCGGCGGCGGTTTAGCCGGCGTCGGCGGCGGTTGGGCGTTCGGCAAGTGGATGGAACGCGTCCACTTCTTTCCCCTAATCGCCGGGCTCGTCGATAGTTCGTCCGTCGCAGTCGGCGTGACGCTTCACTTTGCAATCGCCGTCACGATCGGCGCGACGTTCGGCCTACTGTTTCAACGCGAGATCCGAGGGGTCGGCTCGAGTATGTGCTACGGTGCCGCATACGGCGCGCTCTGGTGGTTCGTCGGACCCCTGACGATCCTTCCAGCCTTAACCCATAACCCCATCGACTGGAGTTCGGCGCACGCTGCGACCATCTTCGGGTCGTTCGTCGGGCACGTCGTTTATGGCCTCATCGTCGGCGCGCTCTATGCGGCGATGGATCGTGCGTGGCAGCGACTATTTTACGAATCCGATCCCCTGAATCGCGAACGGCCGGAGGGCGGCTTACAAACGCTCTCCTCGTTATATTGGGGAACGCTCGGCAGCATCGCCGGCGGACTCGTCTTTAGTACGGTGATGCTGGCGACGGGCGACTTGCCACGCGTCGCTGCGCTCGTCGGGAGCACGTCGCTCGCACTCGGCTTTATCGTTCACATGGTCATCAGCGTTCTCATCGGGGCGACATACGGCGTCCTGTTCCGATACGAAGCTCCCAATATCGCGGCGAGCCTAACGTGGGGCCTCATGTATGGCGCGATCTGGTGGTTTCTCGGTCCGCTGACGCTGTTTCCGATTCTGCTCGGCGGCTCGTTCGCCTGGACCAGCGCCGATGCCGGCATGCAGTTGCCGTCGCTGGTCGGGCACTTGTTGTATGGTGCGGCAACGGCGCTCGCATTTTGGCGCTCGAACGACGCCACGTCGCGTGGCTCTCGATAAATCCACGTCTCGCCGCACGCGTGACGGCCCGCCGACGGTCGCTCGGTACCGCGGCACCGGCCGTTTGGTTCTTTTTTATTACCCTCGTCGTAACGCTTCCGATTCTTTTTTCATGAAGGTGCCACACGCGCACCACGATAGACCTCCGCTAGGGCACATCGCGTTTGGACTGGAAGATGGCTCGATAGAAGAGGTCGCAAAGGCCGGCGAGCGTCATCTCGTCGAGCGATTCGGACGTGCAGACGCGCCGGGAAGATTTCGCACAACAGATCCTGGCCGCGAACGTTACGCTTGCGAATCCTGCGGTCAGCGCTATGCTCGGCGGCTCGCACGATCGGGCGCAGACGATCGCGGTGCTCGCGGGCATCCTCGACGTCAACGCCACGGTCGTGTCGTACGACTATATCTTTCGCTTCTGCGCGATCGCTTTCGTGCTCTCGATTCCGACGGTACTCCTGTTGAAGAAACCGCCGAACGCGGCCGCTGCCAAGACCATGCACGGTTGCTTGAATGAAGGTGCGTTTGCCGGGAGCGATCGAGCGACGCGCGCGGATTCCCGGCACATTCTCGCGAAGTGCCTTGACTATCGGACAGCTCACAGGGGTCCCCATGATCAAGACCGCACCAGAGTTGAGCCACGGTCGCGAAGTTTCGAATGCGCTCGCCGTCCACTCACTCGATCACTTCGCGCTCGCCGTCCCGGATCTGGGCGTTGCGGAGGCATTTTATACGTCGTTTGGTCTGCGCGTCGAGAATGCGGCGCACGGCTTGCAGATCAGCGCCGCGCGAAGCACGACGGCGCTGTTGCGTGAAGCGGCGCGACGCCAGCTCGAGTACATCTCCTTCAACATCGATGCAGACGACCTCAAGGCGTTCCAGCACCGCCTCGAGGCGGGCGGGATCGCACTGGTCGATTCGCCACGTTTCATATCGGCGGAGGGCGTGTGGTTCCGCGACCCAGATGGCGTACTCGTGCAAGTCGCAGCACGGAAACGCCGCGCGCCGAACAGCAAGGGCACGATGGACGTGCGGATCGCTCCGGAAGGCGTGCGTCGAGCGGAGGCCGAGATCGGCACGACAACCGTTCCGCGCCGTCTCGGCCACGTCTTGCGGTTCTCACCGGACGTATCGCGAGCGGTCGACTTTTATGAACGATTCTTGGGGATGCGCCTTTCGGACCGCTCGGGCGACATTATTGCTTTCATGCATTCCCCCCATGGCAGCGATCACCACGTCGTGGCATTCGTGAAATCGAGCCGCCCGGGCTTCCATCACGCGAGTTTTGAGGTCGACAGTATCGATGCGATCGGTATCGGCGCTTCACATATGGCACAATGCGGATACGGCGAAGGTTGGGGCGTCGGCCGGCATGAGGCCGGCTCGAACTTTTTTTACTATGTTCGCGATCCGTGGGGTAGCTTCGCAGAGTATTTTTGCGACATGGATTATATTCCGGCGGGTTGTGCCTGGGAGGCGCGTGACACGCCGCCCGAGCTCGCGCTCGCGCTGTGGAGTCCGATCGTGCCGGGCTATTTTCTGGAAAACCACGAGTCTTCCGAGTCGGATTGAACGAGCGCACGAAGCGGCGCCGGCGGGCGTAACTTCGGCGCAAACCTACTCCAGGAAAGACGAACGCAGATGCAACTGGTGACATACCGCACGAATGGAAGCTGGGAAGCCGGCGTCGAGATCGATGGGAAGGTCGTCGCCACGAGGACGCTCGGACCGTATCCGTCGACCGTAAAGGAAACCCTTACGATCGACTCCGCGCTGTTCGACGAAATGCTCGAAGCGGCGGCCGTCGCCGTCCAGTCCCCGGGCGCTCTCGCCGTTTCGAGCGTACACCGCGGTCCGGCGATCCCCGATCCCGGCAAGATCATCTGCTTAGGTTTAAACTATAAAGACCACGCTATGGAAGCGAATCTCGCGTTACCGTCGGCGCCGGTGCTCTTTGCCAAATACCGTAACTCGCTGATCGGGCCATACGACGACATCGTGGTACCCGCGGCCGCCACGGCCGCAGTCGACTACGAGGCCGAACTCGTCGTCGTCATCGGCCGTCATGCCAGCCGCGTCAGTGAAGGCGACGCTCTGGAATACGTTGGCGGCTATACCGCTTTCAACGACGTGAGCGCGCGCGATCTCCAAATGCAGACCTCGCAGTGGGGAGCGGGAAAAGCGATCGACACCTTTGGGCCCCTTGGGCCTGGCATCGTACCGGCTCGGCTGATCGTCGATCCGCAGTCGTTGATGCTAACCACGCGCGTCAACGGCGAGCGCGTGCAGCATGAAAGTACGAAACAAATGATCTTTTCTGTCGCAACGACGATCGCATTCATCACGCAATTCATGACGCTCGAGCCGGGCGACATCATCGCGACGGGCACACCGGCGGGCGTGGGCTTTACTCGCAAGCCGCCGCTGTTACTCAAAGACGGTGACGTCGTTGAAGTGGAGATCGAGAAAATCGGTACGCTGCGCAACACCGTCGTTTTCGAGCGGCCCGAATCCAAGGAGCCGCATTCGGGACGAAATTTCGCGGCGTCAGCCGTCCGCTTCGGTCGATAGGGCGATGTCCTTTTGGGCGTCGAGTGCGGCGAGCCGGCTCACCAGGGCCGCACGGACCCGCGCAAAGGCGTCGGTGCCCAGCGTGAGCCGTCGAGGCGCCGGACTGCGGTCGACGGAATCGATCATCGCCCGAGCCATCTTGAGGGCATCGCCGCGTACCGCAAATGCACCGGAGGCAATTGCGCGACGTACGTCACCGGCCGGCGTATTTTCGTAGACGGGCATCGGCGGTGCGCTGATAAGGCCGGCGCCGAAGCTCGTTTTAGCGGGCCCCGGTTCGACGATCGTAAACTCGATGTCGAACGGTGCGACTTCCTGAGCGACCGCCTCGACAAACCCTTCGATCGCCCATTTCGTCGAGTGATACAGGCTTAAATTTGGATAGGCGATCTGGCCGCCCTCTGAAGACAGCTGCAAGATCCGGCCGCCGCCTTGAGCTCGCAGATGCGGCAGCGCGGCGCGGATGACCTGAATCGAGCCGATCACGTTGGTGTCGATCTGATGGCGGATCTGGTCGTCGCTCACTTCTTCGGCGGCGCCGAAGAGCGCGTATCCTGCGTTGTTCACCACGACATCGATGCGCCCGAGTTCCTGGAACGCCCGGCCGATCACGCGGTGCACGGCGCCGGCATCGGTAACGTCCAACGACGCGACCCAGAGGCTGTCGGGATAGTGCGCCTTCAAGTCGTCCAGGGCGCCTGTCTTGCGCAGCGTCGCGGCAACGCGATCGCCGCGCCCGAGCAGCGTTTCGGTCAGCGCCCGCCCGAAGCCGGAAGAGGTGCCCGTGATGAACCAGCTTTTCGTACGCTCCTGCATGACCGCAGCATACGCGCGCCGCGAGCGCGCAACCAGACTTCACCGGATGCTATCATCAGCAGTGTAATGGACAAGAGCGCGCGCCGTCGTGAGCTCGGGCGCTTTCTTCGCGACCGCCGCAGCCGCGTGCGTCCCAGCGACGTTGGATTGCCCGATGGCGCGCGCCGACGCGTCACCGGGCTCAGACGCGAAGAAGTTGCGACGCTCGCGGGCGTCGGCGTTACGTGGTACACGATGCTGGAAAACGGTTCAGCCGCAAACGTCTCCGCAGCAACGCTGAGCGCGATCGCCCGCGCGCTGCAGTTGAGCGCTGACGAAATCGCCTATCTTCACCGGCTTGCTGAAGAACGCGAAGTCGATCGGCCGCGAGCAAAAACCGGAGCGATCACTGGCGGCGCACTCGCCGCAATCGAATGGGCGCCGGCGTACGTGTGTACGTCGCAATGGACGGTCCTGGCCTGGAACCGCGCGATGTCGCTCGTCTGGGGCATCGAACCGCCCGGCGGTGCTCCGTTCAACATCGTCGCGCGCATGTTTGGCGATCCGGCCGTGCGCGCGATGCACGGCGAGCGGTTTCCCGCCTTCGCTCGTACGCTCGTCGCGATGGTGCGTTCGGCGCTCGCGTCGCGCTTAGAAGACCGGGAATACCGCCGGATGTGCGACGACTTGCTCACGGATCCGCTATTCGCGGCGGCATGGGACGGGTACGATATCGCAACGCCGCTGGGTGCGCTCTCGACGACAGTTGAGTCCGCCGCGATCGGGACGTTCTCGTATAGGGCGCTCACATTGGAAGTTCCGGACGACGACGGTCACTGGATCGTCATGCAGATTCCGGACGCGCCGAGCGACGCTCGATTGCGCGCGGCGCTGATCTGAGTAACGCGCAAGATGAAGCGCGATCCGCGAGAGAGTTTCGATCAGACGACGCGACCACTTGCACCGTCGACGATGCCCAGAAGTCGCAGGCCGTTCGCTCGCCTCGTCGAGTCGCTCCAGTGCTGTGCGGTCAGCGCGATCGCTCCGGCGGACAGGTTTTTGAGTTCCAGGAGATGTCGTTCCATGTCGGCAGCGTTGCAGCACTGCCTTACGCCGCCATGAGAAGCCGGCCGGAAACGCATGTAGCCACGGGACGCCGCGAATAGCGCGCCGACGAGGCGTGCTCCGGCGCGACCGTCGAAAGAGCATACTTGTGAAAGCATCTCTGCGGCTCGGCGCGCTTACGCTCATCGTCGTTTTGACATTCTCCGCCACCCGCAGCGTGGCCCAGATCGCCCCAGACGCAACAGCTTACCCGGTCGCAGAAAAGTCGGTAGCCGCCCTGCAGGCCGATCTCACGAGTGGGAACGTTACCTCCGAAGCGCTCGTGCGCGCGTACCTCGCGCGCATCGCCGCGATCGACGCGAGCGGCCCGACACTGCGTAGCGTGATCGCACTCAACGCGCATGCGACGGCCGACGCACGAGCGCGCGACGCGGAGCGCCGCGCCGGTAAAGTTCGCGGACCCCTGCACGGCATCCCGATTCTCATCAAAGATAATATCGAATCGTCGGACGGAACCGCGACGACCGCGGGCTCCGATGCGCTCGCCCGCAATTATGCCGTTCGCGATGCGCCGGTCGTGCGGCGGCTTCGGGCGGCGGGAGCGATCGTGCTCGGTAAGACCAATCTTTCGGAATGGGCCAACATCCGCTCCTCGCATTCGATCAGCGGCTGGTCGTCCGTAGGCGGCCTCGTAAAGAATCCGTACGCGCTCGATCGCAACGCGTGCGGCTCGTCCTCGGGAACCGGCGCCGCGATCGCCGCTAGCCTCGCCGCCGTCGGCGTCGGTACGGAGACCGACGGATCCGTGACCTGTCCCGCTTCGACGAACGGACTCGTCGGGCTCAAGCCGACGGTCGGACTCGTCTCCCGTGCGCGCATCGTTCCGATCTCGCATAGTCAAGATACGGCGGGGCCGATGGGGCGTAGCGTCGCCGATGTCGCGACATTACTCGACGCGATGGCGGGCAGCGACCCCGCGGACAGCGCGACGAAAGCGGCCGATTTCCACAAAAGTCACTATGCGTCGGCGCTTCTGGGCGCGACGCTCGCCGGCAAACGTCTGGGCGTCTTGCGCTATGCGACGGGTAGTTCACCCGCGCTCGATGCCGTCTTCGCGCGAGCGCTCGTGGTCTTACGCGCGCATGGTGCACGCATCGTCGAACTCAAGGCGTTTCGACCAGCTGCCGCGCTCGCCGACGCCGAGACGACCATCCTCATGACCGAACTCAAGGTCGATCTCGGAGCATACCTGGCAACGACTCCGCGCAGCGTTCGAACGCGTTCCCTCGCCGACGTCATCGCCTTCAATAACGCTCATCCGCGCGAGCTCGGCCTCTTCGGCGAAGATTTTTTCGAGCACGCCGAAGCGACGGCGGGCTTAGGTTCGAGCGCATACCAAAAGGCACGGAAAATCGCGCAAAGCTTAGCGGGACCTCGCGGAATCGATCGGCTCATCGCCGGCAAAAAGCTTGATGCGCTCGTAGCACCGAGCTACGGCCCGGGCTGGCGAACAGACGTCGTCGCCGGCGACAACTCGTCGGGTGCCGTTGCGTCGCTTCCGGCGGTCGCGGGCTATCCGCATCTGACCGTACCGATGGGGTACGTCCGCTCGATGCCCGTGGGAATCTCATTCATTGCCGGGGCTTGGACGGAGGCTCGTCTGCTCGCACTCGGTGCCGCTTACGAGCGTGCCGCACGCGCACGCCATGCGCCGACGTACGCACCGAGCATCGAGAGCCTGCCCGCAATCCACACGTTGCTCGAGCCGCCGACGAAACGTTGACGCCACCTCAGCGTTTAGACGCACGGGATCGCTCCCATTGGCGAAGCTCACGACGAGGCCGCCGCTCGGCGAACGCTCGATCGTCGGAGCTCCCGCCGTCTCGATGACCGGTGCCCGGCGGCCCGATAACCGCTCGCGCAAGCCGACGATCACGACATATAAAACCGGAACGAACGCGAGATTGACGATCGTGGCGAGCACCATGCCACCGAACAATGTCGTCCCGAGTGACTGCCGGCTCGTGCAAGCCTGCTGCTTAGAAAATCGTCCCCGGGATGAGCCTCGCCAACAGCACGCGCCGATGCTAAGATGTACACCGGCGCGACCTTCGTGCGACCGTCATCGACGGTCAGTATTCGGCCGTGTCGACTTCACGATATGTCGCTGCCACGTTGTCACGGAAAGTCAAGCCGACGGCACCGTAGGCCGCGTCGTAACGTGAACCGGTGGCGCGAATCGCTCGCGTGCCGCCAGGTCCGCGCCGCATCGCGCTGTCGGCCCGGGAGCGCTCTGGCTCGCGATGCAGCAGTCCTTCCTCAGCGCTGGAATACGACAGGAAACACGGAAAAAGCGCAAGTTCCAAAAGCGACCCGAACGAGCGTGGCCCTTATAACGGCGCGAAGCCGTTCCGACTTAAGCACCCCACGTTGCGAACATCCCGATTGCGGCAAGGCCCATGACCGCGGTCGCGAGCCAGCCCATAAGTTTGAGCCGCGTCGACATCACGAAATCTCCCATGACGTCGTGCCGGCTTGCGAGCAGCATCATCGTGACCATGACCGGCACCGCAACGACGCCATTAATGACGGCGCTCCAGAACAGTGCCTTTACCGGATCGATCGGCGAGAAATTTAGCAGCGCTCCGACGACCGTCGCGATCGCAATCGCTCCATAGAACGCTTTGCCTTCAGCGGCCGGCGTGCTAGTCCGACCGGCCAGCGAAAAGCCTCGCCGAGGGCATAGGCTGCCGAACCGGCCAGCACCGGAAGGGCCAACAAGCCCGTGCCGATGATGCCGAGTGCGAATACCCAAAACGCGAACGGGCCCGCGATTGGCCGTAATGCTTCCGCTGCCTGCGCCGACGTCGCAATGTCCGTTTTCCCGTGCGCATGGAGGGTCGCCGCAGCCGTCAACACGATCGCGAGCGCCACGAGATTCGAGAACGCCATGCCAACGTACGTATCCAGTCGAATCCGGTTCAGTTCTTTGGGCGCTTGTTCGGGCGCGGATTTTAGCGGGAGAGCGCCGGGCCGCTCCATCTGGTCCTCGACCTCTTCTTCCGCTTGCCAGAAAAACAAATAAGGACTGATAGTCGTTCCGAACACGGCGACAATTGCGACGACGTAGTTTTTATTGACCGCAAGATGCGGAACGAGTTGTTCGGCGACCTGAGACAAAGGGACGTGAACGACAAACACGGTCGCTACGTAAGCGAACAACGACAACGTCAACCACTTGAGTACCGACACGTATCTCGAATAGCGTACGAAAACCTCTAGCAGCACCGTCAATAGCGCGAACAGTCCGACGTAGACTAAAGCCGGTCCGCCGATCAGCAGTTTCAGGGAGGCCGCCATCGCGCCCAAGTCCGCGCCGATGTTGATGGCGTTCGCGATTAGCAGCAGGATCACGATTGCGTACAACAGCCATGCAGCATAATGACGGCGCAAGCTTCCAGCTAGGCCGCGACCCGTCACTCGTCCGATCTCGCCGCTGATTTGCTGGATCGCGCACATGAGCGGATAGGTGATAAGCAGCGTCCATGCGAGCCCATAACCGAACTCGGCGCCGGCCTGAGAGTAGGTGGCGATCCCGCTCGGATCGTCGTCCGAGGCTCCCGTAATCAGCCCGGGGCCCATGATCTCGATGAGCTTCGGGCGCGGCGGCTGCTTGACTTCGCCCGGAGAGGTCAACAGCGGTGGCGTATCACCGGAATCGCGTGTTTGCGAATCGCTTCGAGGCACTGCGTTCCCATGCGACGATTAGCGGATCGATTCCCGTCTAAATGCTTTCCCGACTAGAGTGCGAGGGCACGAATACAGTCGGTACGGGCCCTTAGCGCTATCTTCTTGCATCACAGTACGGGAAAAATGAGAAAAATAAGTCCCACGAGAGTAATGAATGCGCCGCTCAACACTTCGCCATAGCGTTCGAAGGGTCCAAGAGAGACTTGCTGCAGCCCGACGACGGATGTCACGCAGAGCGACACATACGTCGCAATGGTGGAGATTGCAAAAACAACCGCCATCACCACGATGAGGCCCGCGCCGAACTTGCCGGCTGCAAAGAAGGCCGGGATACCCTCTACCATCGGCGAGGATCCCAAAATCAGCAGTAGTGTCGTCCGAAACGACCGTTTGCGCGCGTGCTCGCGGTTTGACGGTTCCTTCGCAGCTTGTGCATCCTGGTGAAGTGCGGCGTCGGTTTCGTTAGCGTGCTCGCGAGTCACGTCGTTGCGGAACGTCGCGTCGGCGCGAATCTTACTCTTCGTGTCGTAAGAGTTGGCCGTCGCGTCGAAGGTATGCTCGTGCGTGTGACTATGTGCGCGTCCGTGCTCCGCGTCCATCCCTAGCTCGCGCAGCGCCGAAAATGCGATCCATGCTCCGAAAGCGATGAGGGCGAGACTCGAAACGAGCGAAACGAGGTTCCCAAACTTCGTCGCAAAGACGAAGCCGGCCATCCAAACAACAAGACCGATAAGCAGGGTCGAGACGGTATGCCCCGTCCCGGCAATGAAAGCCGCACGAGCGACTTGACCCTTGGTCCACCCCTGTTGGCGAGCGATGAGCGTGATCGGGACCCAGTGGTCCGGTACCACGGTATGCAGCGTGCCGACGGCGCCGACGGCCCCGATGAGCAACCACTCCTGACTGCCGATCACTTTAGATACGCGCGCACGAGACCGATGAGTTCTCCGGCCGCATCGTCGCGTTCTCCGCGTGAGCCGCCGTCGAGGACGTGCGCTCGCAGGTGCTGCCCGAGCACTTCAGCCATGAGGCCATTCATGGCGCCTCGGCTTCCGGCGATGAGCTGCAGTGTCTCGCCGCAGCTAACCTCAGCTTCGAGTGCCCGTTCGATTGCCTCGCATTGCCCCTTGATGCGGCGCACCCGAGCGAGGAGCTTTGCCTTATCGCGGATCGTGTGTGCCATAACTTCGCACTACGCCGCCGATAATATGCTCCCCTACCCTATCGACGCGCGCGCGCTTGTCCTTACCGAGAATTGCACAACCACTCGCCTAGCCGTGGCCGTAACGTAGGGACGCAACACGAGTTGCGACGATGCACCGAGGTCGTGCCGATTTGCGGGGGTTGAGATAAAATCAGCGCAGTCGAGTTGAGATGATTATCTCACGCAGCTTTCTTCTTTGCAACAGTCGTAACGTGTGCGTCTCGTGCGATTAGCTGCTGATGAA
>JAABUU010008052.1_pt1 | contig 10610 bp, 7 predicted proteins | sample 5559301 | NCBI WGS metagenome assembly JAABUU01 (sample SAMN10711884, study PRJNA513360) | rock metagenome | isolation source: Antarctica rocks | place: Antarctica: Victoria Land, Richard Nunatak white | reverse complement strand
CACCCGCACCGAGCATACCGGCGACATCACGGTGCTGGCTGACAGCTATCAGGGCAAGAAACTCAACTCTCCCAATGGCGTGATCGTAAAATCCGACGACTCGATTTGGTTCACCGACCCGACCTACGGCATCGAGGGCAACAACGAAGGCATTAAGGCGGAGTCGGAACTGCCGCGCAACGTGTATCGGATCGATCCGAAATCCGGCCAGATCTCCGTCGCGGTGGGGGATTTCCACGAGCCGAACGGGCTTTGCTTCTCCCCGGACGAGAAGAAGCTCTACATCTCGGACACCGCGGCCCCGCCCTCCGTCATTCGCGTGTTCGACGTGGCGGACGATGGCAAGCTGAGCAACGATCGCGTGTTCCACGACATGAAGGACCTGGACGGCGGCCTTGCGGACGACATGCGCGTGGACGTGGACGGCAATCTGTGGTGCGCCGGCGGCTGGTCGTCCAACAAGAACTTCAACGGCGTGAGCGTTTATGCGCCGGACGGCACCCCGCTCGGCCGCATCGTGCTCCCGGAAGTTGCGGGGAACCTGTGTTTCGGCGGCTTGGACCACCGGCATAGCACGCTTTACATCACCGCCAGCCACTCGCTGTACGCTTATAACGTCAACACGCGGGGGGTTGAACTCTAGCGCGACAACCCGCCCATGCAGGCTGGCAGCTACACGATCGACATCCTGGTCCAGGGCTTTCCGGGCAAGTCGGTCTGCCATGGCGGGTTGGGCTGGAGCAGTATCGTGCTGTTGCGCGGGCACGGCCGCACCGCGCTGGTCGACGTCGGCTCGTTCGGCATCCGGGGGCCTTTGATCGCCCACCTTGCCGCCCATGGCCTGACGCCGCGCGACGTCACCGACGTGATCCTCACCCACTCCCACTTCGACCATTCGGTGAACTGGACGCTGTTCGGCCATGCGCGCATCGTCATCGGCGAGCTGGAACTGGACTGGTCGGTGCGGGAGCCCTGGGGCGAGACGCCGGTGCCTGAGCTGTACGTCCGGGAATTGGCGTCCTGGCCCACCGTCGCCACTGTGGCGGAGGGCGACGAAGTGTTGCCTGGCATGACAGCTCACCTCGCGCCCGGGCACACGCCGGGCTGCCTGGTGTTTCTGCTGCGGGGGGAGGGGCACGACGTGATCTTCACCGGCGACGCGGCCAAGAACCGGGCGGAACTGGTATCCCGCGCCACCGACATGACCTATGACCCGGCGGTCAGCGCGCGTTCGATCGAGGCCATCTGGCGGCTATGGCGTCGCCGCCCCGGCACCGTGGCGATCCCCGGCCACGACCTGCCGATGGTGCAGCACGACGGCGTGGTCAGCTACATCGGCGAGCGCAAAGCCGCTATCTCGGCCTGGTACGGCGACGATATGGAGCAGACCACGCTGATCCAGCTCGTGCTGCCATGACAAGCTCCCGCATTGTCCCCGGCGTGAACGGGCTGGACATGCACGTGCTAGAGGCCGGCGATCCCCGGCATCCTGCCCTCCTGCTCCTGCACGGTTTCCCCGAACTCGCGTTTTCCTGGCGCAAGGTCCTGGAGCCGCTTGCCGATGCCGGCTACCACGTGATCGCGCCGGACCAGCGCGGCTATGGGCGCACTACCGGATGGGACGGCAGCTACGACACCGATCTACGGCCGTTCCGGCTGCTGAACCTCCTGCGCGACACCCTGGCGCTGGTGTCCGCACTCGGACATCGCTCGGTCGCAGCGGTGGTGGGGCACGATTTCGGCGCGTCGATTGCGGCGACCTGCGCCCTCGCGCGCCCGGACGTGTTCCGTGCGGTGGCGCTGATGAGCGCGCCGTTCACCGGGCCGCCCTCCCTGCCGTTCGGCACTGGCGCAGCGCCCTCCGAACCGGACCCGATCCACGCGGCGCTGGCCCGGCTCGATCCGCCGCGCAAGCATTACCAGTGGCACTACTCGACCCGGGAGGCCAACACCGACATGTGGCGCGCGCCGCAGGGCGTGCACGCCTTCCTGCGCGCCTATTACCACTATAAAAGTGCGGACTGGCCCGGCAATACGCCGACGCCGCTGCGGTCCTGGACGGCGGACGAGCTGGCGCGCCTGCCGACCTACTACGTCATGAACCTGCACGAGGGCATGGCGGCCACGGTGGCGCCCCACATGCCCGCGCCCGGTTGCGCGTGGCTGACGGACGATGACCTCTCGGTGTATGCGGCCGAGTTCGAGCGCACCGGCTTCGGCGGCGGCCTGAACTGGTATCGGTGCCGCACCGAGGGGATCAACGCGGACCTCGACCTGTTTTCCGGCCGCACCATCGACGTGCCCTCGGTGTTTATCGCCGGGGCGAGCGATTGGGGCATTCAGCAAACCCCCGGCGCCCTGGAGCGAATGCAGTCGCACGCCTGCACCCACATGTTCGGCTGTCATCTGATCGAAGGCGCCGGACACTGGGTGCAGCAGGAGCAGCCCGAGCAGGTGACGGCGCTGCTGCTGCGTTTCCTGAAGGAGAGCGAATGAGCGACCAGCTGGCCCACAGCGCCGAGCGCCTGTTCGCCGCCCATGCTGGCAAGAGCGTGCGGCGCTCGGCCGAGGACGGCGTGTTCCCGCAAGCCCTGTGGGATGCCGTGACCGACGCCGGGTTCACCACCGCCCTGCTGCCCGAGGCAGCCGGCGGCTTCGGCGCGACCGTGGCCGAGGCGATGGGCCTGCTGCGGATCGCCGCCACCCATGCCGCACCGATCCCGCTGGCGGAAACCATGCTCGCCGGATGGCTGCTGGCCCGGGCCGACCTGCCAGTGCCGGAGGGGCCGCTCACCGTGGCCCCAGTGCGCTTGAAGGACGCGTTGTCCTTGCGCCGGGCGGGGGACAGTTGGCGGCTGACAGGAAAGGCAGGCCGTATCCCATGGGCGTGCGCCGCCGCCGCGATCGTCGTGCTCACGGATGGGCCGGCCGTGGCGCTGCTTCGCCCGGGCGAGTTCACCGTGAGCCACGATTGCAACCTGGCCGGCGAACCCCGGGACACGATTGTTGTCGACGCGATGGTGGACGCGGTGGCCATCGATGTTGGCCCGGCGCAGTTGCGCGCCGCCGGGGCTGCTGTCCGCACCGTGCAGATCGCCGGCGCGCTGTCCCGTGCGCTGGCGCTGAGCGTCCAGTACGCCCAGGCACGTGTGCAGTTCGGCCGTCCCATCGGCAAGTTCCAGGCCGTGCAGCAGAGCCTCGCCGTGCTGGCCGGGCAGTCCGCCGCCGCGATCGCCGCCGCCGACATGGCGACCGACGCCCTGGCGAACGGGCTCGCGCCGCTGTTGGTCGGCGCTGCCAAGGCCCGTGCCGGAGAGGCCGCAAGCATCGCCGCCGGGCTGGCGCACCAGGCGCACGGCGCGATCGGCTTCACCCAGGAATACGAGCTGCACACCCTGACCCGGCGGCTCTGGTCCTGGCGCGACGAGTTCGGCAACGAGGCGGAGTGGAACGCCGTGGTCGGCCGCGCGGCGCTAGCGGCCGGGCCAGATGGGCTGTGGCCCGCGCTGACGGCGGCCTGATGCGCCTCGATACCCTGCTGTCGCCGCGGTCGGTTGCGGTGATCGGCGCCTCCCCGGACCAGCATAAAATTCGGGGGGCGCTGCTGCACGTGCTCCGCAAAAACGGGTTTCCCGGGCGCATCGTCCCGATCAACCCAAGCTACCGCGACATTGACGGCTTGTCGTGCTTTCCCACGATCGCCGCGGCGGGCGAGGCCGTGGACCTTGCCCTGATCGCGATACCGGCCGGTGGCGTGCTGCCCGCACTGGAGGAGTGCGCCGCCGCGGGGGTCCGCAACGCCGTCGTCATCTCCTCCGGTTTCGCCGAGGACGACGCGGCGCCAGCCGACCTCCAGGACCAGGTCGGCGCGCTGGCCCGGCGCACGGGGATGCGCATCTCCGGCCCGAACGCCGAGGGGTTCCACAACGAGATCGCCCATGTCAGCGCGACGTTCAGCCCAGCGGTGGACCGCAAGTCCGACGACCATCCCACCGCGTTGACGGCGCGCGTCGGTATCGTGGCGCAGAGCGGCGGCATGGGGTTCGCGCTGTACAACCGCGGCCGGGCGCTCGGGCTATCGTTCAGCACCGTCGTCAGCACGGGCAACGAGGCGGACCTGACCGCGGCCGACTTCCTCGCGCACATGGCAGCGGATCCCGACACCGCGGCGGTGCTGCTGTTTCTGGAGAGCGTGCGCGATCCGGCCGCCTTTGCCGCCGCTGCGACGGCGGCGGCGCAAGCGGGCAAGCCCATGGTCGCGATCAAGATTGGCCGGTCCGCGGTGGGCAAGCTGGCCGCCGCGTCCCATACCGCGAGCCTGGCCGGGTGGGACGCGGGCTACGACGCGATGTTCCGCCACCACGGCATCGTCGTGGCGGCGGAACTGGACGAGGCGCTGGCGATCGTTGCCGCGCTGGCGTCCAATCCGCGCGCCCGCGGCGGCCGGGTCGGCGTCGTCACGGTATCGGGCGGCGCCGGCGCATGGTCCGCCGACGCGCTGGCCGCCGCCGGGCTGGAACTGCCGGAGCTGAGCGAGGCCACGCAGGCGGCCATCCGCGCCTTCATTCCCAGCTACGGCAGCGCGCGCAACCCGGTGGACCTGACCGCTGGTGGGGCGCAGGGCGGCGGCCTGCTGCGGGCGGTCGAGTTGTTGAGCCAAGACCCCGGCGTGGACCAGATTGCCGTGGTGTCCTCGCTGGCCAACCCGGCGCGCGTGTCCCTCGACGGCCCGGGGCTCGCCGCGCTGCTCGCCGAACGCCGCAAGCCGGTGCTGTTCTACAGCTACACGCTGCCCTCGGCGCGGGGCCGGCGCGTCCTGGCGGAGGCGGGGGCGGTAATTTGCCCCTCCATGGCGGTGCTGGCGACCGCCGCCCGGGCGCTGATCGGCCACGACCGGTCGGTCCCCGTGCCCGCGATGGTGCTGCCCGAAGCAGTTCGCATGTGGTTGGCAGGCCGCACGGAAACACTCTCAGAGCACGCGGCCAAGGCGGTCCTGGCCGCATGCGGGGCCGTCGTCGCGCCGTCCCGGTTGGTGAGGCAAGCGGCCGAATTGGGCGAGGCCGCAGCTTCACTCGGCTTTCCCTTGGCGGTCAAAATCCAGTCTGCCGCCATTCCGCACAAGACCGAGGCCGATGGCGTGCGCCTCGGCATCGCCGGCCTGCCCGCGCTTGAGACGGCGTTTGCCGCGGTTGTCGCCAACGCCGCACGCCATGCCCCCGGTGCGCCGATCGAAGGCGTGTTGCTCGAGCGGATGGCGCCGCCAGGAGTCGAGATCATTGTCGGAATCGTGCGCGACCCAACCTTCGGTCCCGTGGTGATGGTGGGGGCCGGCGGGGTTGCGACGGAGCTGTTCAACGACACGGCGTATCGCCTCGCGCCCGTGGATGAAGCCGAGGCGGCCGCCATGATCCGTGACCTCCGCAGCGCACCGCTGCTGGATGGTTTCCGCGGCGCACGCCCCGCCGATGTCCCGGCCCTTGCGCATCTTGTCGCCCTCGTTTCCCAAATCGCCTCGGCCGGACGCGCCGATTTGGCTGAACTGGAACTCAACCCGGTGATCGTCCACCCCGCCGGCCAGGGCTGCACCATCGCCGATGCCCTGCTGGTGCTCTCGCCAGCCGCATCACCAGGAGCATGACCGCCATGCAGGCACTCGCCTTCGCCACCCCGCCGCCGCCGACCCCCGGCGCCGAGGAGCTGCGACAGGAGGTGCGCGACTTCCTGGCCGTCGAGTTGCGCGACCGCACGCCGCAGCAGCGCGCGGAATCCTGGAGCGGCAGCGACCCGGCGTTCAGCCGCAAGATGGGCGCGCGCGGCTGGATCGGCATGACGTTGCCCAAGCGCTACGGCGGCCACGAACGTTCCGCCCTCGACCGCTACGTGGTGCTGGAGGAGATGCTCGCCGCCGGCGCGCCGGTCGGCCACCACTGGGTCGCCGACCGCCAGAGCGGCCCCAACATCCTGCGCAACGGCACCGAGGCGCAGCGCGAGCTGATCCTGCCCCGGATCGCCGCCGGCGAGTGCTCGTTCTGCATCGGCATGAGCGAGCCCGATTCCGGCTCCGACCTCGCGGCGGCGCGTACCCGGGCGCAGTCCGTGCAGGGCGGCTGGCTGGTGCACGGCACCAAGCTGTGGACCTCCGGGGCGCACCAGGCCGACTACATGATCCTGTTCTGCCGCACGGACGCGAAGTCGGAGGGCGACCGCCACGCCGGCGCCAGCCAGTTCCTGGTCGACATGGACCGGGCGCGCGGGAACGGCATGACGGTCCGGCCGATCATCGACATGCGCGGCGCGCACCATTTCAACGAGGTCGCAATCGAGGACTTGCTGCTGCCGGAGGACGCGCTGCTCGGCCGGCAGGGCGACGGCTGGCAGCAGGTGACGGCCGAACTCGCCTTCGAACGCAGCGGCCCCGACCGCTTCCTGTCCGCGTTCGCCCTGCTGGTGGAAACCGTCCGCGCGCTTGGCCCGGACGCGCCGGAGCGGGCGGCGGTCGCGATCGGCCGGCTCACCTCGCACACGCTCACCCTGCGCCGCCTGTCGCGCTCGGTTGCCGGGATGTTGGAGGCGGGCGAGGACCCGGCGCTGCAGGCCGCCCTGGTAAAGGACCTCGGCAACGTCCTGGAGCAGGAGACGGTCGAGGTCGTGCGCCTGCTGCTGGACGTGGAACCGTCGGAGGAGGACGGCAATCCGTCGCTGGTGGCCGTGCTTGCCCATCTCGTCATGACGGCGCCGTCGTTCTCGCTGCGGGGCGGCACGCGTGAGATTTTGCGCGGCATCATAGCCCGGGGGCTCGGATTGCGATGAGCGACGTTCGGATTACGACCGAAGGGCATGTCGGCGTCGCGGAGATTTGCCGCGCGCCGAACAACTACTTCGACCGCGCGCTGATCGGCGACTTGGCCGCAGCGTTCGAGGGTTTCGACGCGGACCCGGCCATTCGCAGCATCCTGCTTGCTTCCGAGGGCAAGAACTTCTGCGCCGGAGCCGATTTCAGCTCGCCCGCGCGCGACACCGTCGGCGACCGCGAAGGCGGCCATCTGTACCAGCAGGCAGTGCGGCTGTTTCGCTGCGGCAAGCCGATCGTCGCGGCGGTGCAGGGCGCCGCGGTCGGCGGCGGGCTGGGGCTGGCCTTGGTCGCGGATTTCCGGGTGGCGTCGCCGGACACCCGGTTCACCGCCAACTTCAACCGGCTCGGCTTCCATCCCGGTTTCGGCATCAGCGTGACCTTGCCGCGCGTGGTGGGGGAGCAGGTTGCGGCGCTGTTGCTGTACACCGGACGGCGCATCGGCGGCGAGGAGGCGCACGCGATCGGCTTGGCGGACGTCCTGGCGCCGCAATCCGAGTTGCGTGCGGGGGCGTTGGCGCTGGCGACCGAGATCGCGCAATCGGCCCCGATCGCGGTCGCCTCTACCCGGCGCACCCTTCGCCGTGGCCTTGCAGATGCGGTCGCCGCCATCACCGGCCATGAGTTGACGGAGCAGCAGCTTCATTTCGAGACTGCCGATTTCAAGGAGGGCGTGAAGGCCATGGCGGAGCGGCGGCTGCCGGCGTTCGAAGGCCGGTGACGACCCACGCCCAGCATGGACCGGTTTCGAGACAGAGTCTCAGGCGCGTAGCAATGCGTTAATAAGTCTCAGGCGTAATGGGTCCGTCTCCACAGTCACGTGCGAGATATTCGAACGGGACTTCACGTCATGACCCTCGCCCGGCTCGGCCTTGCCCTGCTCGCCGCACATCTCGCCCAGCCTGCGGCGGCCGCTCCGTTGGACGATCGTCTCGCCGCCGACCTCGCCACGCATTCGGCCCAGCACGCGCGGTTGCTTGCCAACGCGCCGGCCGAGGCGATCGGCGCGGCCTACGAGTGGGGCGAAGGGGTGCCGCAAAACTACGCCGCCGCCCTCGCGTGGTATCGCCGCGCGGCCGAAAATGGTGAGAGGCGCGCCTTGGTGCAGATTGGCGTGTTGCTAGAGAACGGCATGGGCGCGGAACGCGACCCGGAGACGGCGGCCGCCCTGTTCCGCCAGGCTATGGCGGCCGGTGAGGTCGAGGGTTCGGTGCGGTTGGGCATGTTGTACGAATGGGGCCGCGGCGTCGCGCAGGATCGGTGCGAGGCGGCCCGGCTGTATCGCGATGCGGCCGAGCAGGGGCATGCCGCGGCCGGGCTATTTTTGGCCATGCTGCCGAAAAAGGATCGCTGCGCGGCCTGACCGCGGGATCTGGCGTCCGCATTAGCTGACCGGAACACGGATGTCCGAACCGCTCCAGGCGCCGCCTTCATGCGCAAACCACGCGAAAATCACGTGCTGGCCTGACGCCACCGCCTTCGTCGGGATTTCCGCCGCGTGCACCCCGAGGCCGGTGTCGGCAGTCGACTGGTCGTGCATGGTCGCCCAACCGTCGCATGTCCACCGCACGGTGGAGGGTTCCGGCAGCTCAACGCGCAACACGCGTCCTGCGGGCAAGGTTGTCGGCTGGAACTCCGGCCGCCAGGGCTGCACGCGGGCGCGCTGCTTCTGCACCTGGTAGCGCTGGACCGTTTGCGGCGGCAGGTCGAACACGGCGCCGTCGGCCAGGGAGCGCAGCAGCTTCACGTGCTCCGAATGCGCCCAGACCAGCGGCATCGCCGACCCGCTCGGCCGCCCCAGCCGCAACTCGCGGGCTGGGATATCGGCGGAGTCCCAGACCTGCTCCGGCAGCATGAAGCCGGCGCTGCCGCACGCCTCCATCGTTTCCAACAACGCAGTTGCCTGCGCCGTGTCGCCGGCGGCGAGGGCGTAATGAGTGCGCTCCCCGGTCAGCAGCGGCCAGAGCCGACCGATCCCGGTGCCGTCGAACGGCGCGCCGTCGACGTGCTCGCCGTAGCCGTCCTGGTTGTAGCGGTGCCAGGCGGGACCGGCCGGCAGGTCGGCCCTCAGGGCGTGGTCGATCATCCGCAATGTCGCGACAATTCGTGGGTCGTCGGCCGCGCGCAGGCCGAAACGCACCAGGGCCAGGGCGTCCGTCGCGACCATCTCGCAGGCAGGCAGCGTACCCTCGCCTTCCGGCCGGTTTTTCACCGCCACGGGCGCGTTCAGGTCGGCCTCCGCCATGGGCAGCTTCGGGGTGGAGATGCGGACATAGAAGCCATCTGCATCGGCTGCCGTGGCCAGCCGCGACTCACGCGCATACGTCCAGCCCTCGATCGCGTCGTTCCAGGCATCGGCTGTCTCGCGTAGGAAGGTCGCGATCGCCGGGTCGTGCGGCTCGGCGAGCTCGGCAGCGGCGAGCAGGGCTGAGATTTCCACCGCGAGCGTGAACGGGGAGTAGCCGGCGTCCTCCTCCCACCGGTCCTGCCCGGTGACGGGACCGTTGCGGACCACGAACCCGGCCGCGGCGCGGACCATCGGCCAGTATTCCCCGGCCCGGGCCGCCGGCAATGCGCCGAGCCGCAGCGCCATCTCGACCAGCAGGATGGGAAACGCGCACTCGTCCATCTGCACCCCGCCCCAATAGGGAGTGCCGTCCAGCCAGGCGTTTTGCGGCCAGCGTCCGTCCGGCTCCTGGGTGGCGCGCAGGTAGTCGAGCACGCGGACTGCCTCGGCGTTGGCGCCCGCCGCGAGCAGGCCGCCCGCCGTCTCCACCAGGTCGCGCGGCCAGACCAGGTGGTAGCCGCCGAGGTCGTCATCGCCCTTGGTGGCGCCCCACGGGATCGACAGGCTGGCGATCAGCCCGCCGGGGAAGGACGGGCTTTCACGGGCGCGCATCACCGCCGTGCTGATGCGGTAGGTGTTGTGGCCCCGGCGCTGCCGGTCGAGCGGGCGGAGGCCGGCCTGCCACTCGCGCCAGTTCTCGGCGTATTCGTCGGCGAGGGTGTCGAAATCGTACAGCAAGCTGCTGCGGGCGCGGTAGGCCGCCTCCGCCGGGCTACGGCCGAAGCCGAGCGCCAGGACGGTGCGGCCGTCCGACGGCATCTGCCCCGTCAGCGCCACGTTGCCGTCGATCGCGCGGTCGTAGCTCCATTCCATGCGGAAATGCCGGCTGATGTCCTGCCACCCGTCGCTGATTCCGGTGAAGCCGACGCTGCGGGCGAGCCACGGCCGGCTGCAGGCGAGCGCCAGCGACGTGCTGTGCCCCTCCGCGAACAGCATCGGCTGGCCCTTGTAGTCGCCGACCCAGGCGCGGTTGTTGGCGCCGCCGTTGACCAGATGCGGCGCCAGCAGGGCGTATAATTGCAGCGGCGTCGGGCCCAAGTTCTCCAGCCTGATCTCCTGCAGCACGACCTCCCGCCGCGGGTCGGCGATGATGCGCTTGTGGATGCGGAAGCGCGGCGGCTCGTCCTCGGCCGGGGCGTGGGTGTTCAGCAAGGCGAAGGCGGGCACGCCGTCCATGAACCGGCTGACCTCGCTGAAGGTGTCGCGCTTCTCCTCGGCAAAGAAGCCGTGCCCGTCGGCCACGAGCAGCCCGAAATCCCGAGTGCAGGCCTGGTCCACCCGCGGGTAATATACTCCGACTCTTTGAGAATCCGGCCCCGTCCTCTTGCCAAGTGGGTCCGAGTTGGACTCTACCGGCCCGATGATCTGACCTGGGTTCCTGGACAGCGTATCGCGGCAAGACCTGATCGAACT
>JAABUU010008051.1_pt1 | contig 10611 bp, 20 predicted proteins | sample 5559301 | NCBI WGS metagenome assembly JAABUU01 (sample SAMN10711884, study PRJNA513360) | rock metagenome | isolation source: Antarctica rocks | place: Antarctica: Victoria Land, Richard Nunatak white | reverse complement strand
GAGCGGCTGACGTGAGCGTCATTCCCAAGCCCGCAATTGCTACATCACAGCTGAATATGATGTGCAGTTCCAGGCACGAAAACGCCGCCCGAGGTACTCAAAATGCAGGTTTTCCGGGCTGTTCTGTTGCTTCTCGGCAGTGTGTTGACCGTAGCTCAGACACCGACCTTCGGCAGTCAGTACACAGGCGATGTGAGTTTTCATCTGGACGCACCGTATAATTCGCACGGTCTCTGCGGACCCTGACTTCGTTTGCTGCAGGGCACTTACTATGGCGACCAGTCAGGTGCTGGACACTGCAGTTTCCAGTTTTCAAACTCGTTCACATTGGCATGGACAACTGGTGTATACACCGGTGTAGCTGTCAATGAGCCTCAGTATGGCACTTCTGCGCCCTGTGGCATGTGCATAGCCTTTTGGGGAACAGGCCCAGGTGATCTTTTGCACACAACTCCCATCATGTTGCACGCCCACGCTTATCCCCTGTTACACATGGAAGGCAATTGTGCAGTTTATGATCACGGCTGCCAAAATAAGACCCTGTTGTGATGATGCATCAGGGTCTGGAGCCAATCCTATCTCTACTGCTGTTCAATATGCCATTGCAACAGATGAGTGTCCAGAGTGCCTGTCAGGCTCTTTAGACCTGGCTCAGGATGGTGATGGACGCTGGACTATTGACTGGTACCCAGTGCAGTGCAATGTTGGGGATTCATACTTTGAGTACTCCTTCCAAGGCAGCAATGCTGAGTATGTTAAGATGGCCATCACCAATACCAGGTGAGGCCTCCTTTGGATAGGTTTTCCCTCCCTTCTTCCCTGACCTATCACCCAAATGGCTGAAAGGCCAAGGGAAGCTTGGGCCCAACTCCGGATCACCTCAAGCTTTCTTATATTGAATTGCCTAACAGCATCCTCTTTTCTTTCCTTTCCTCCACTGCTGTTCTGGCTTATTATAATACACTTGTCCTCTTGAGAATGCTGTCTGGTGCCACTGTGTCAGCGTTGACTGTCTATGCCTTGCTGAGAGATTTTGCCAGCCTCTTTGCTCTGTTTGTTGCACTTGGCCATGATGTCCCATCAATTGTCATGTCCTACTGAGTGACTATGCTGTTGTATGGCAGCGCTTGATATGCTCTTCCAATTTGTGTCAACAAATCCCCTTTGCAAATGCATCAGCACTTTTACATGCAGGGTGCCAGCAGCCGCTGTAAGCATTGAGGTGGATGGTGTCTACCAAGCCATGACCAAGACAGTAGACAACTACTGGCTGGCTGACAGCAGCTCCTACACCTTCCCTACATCAGTGCAGGTCACATCTGTGCTGGGTGACACAGTCACTGATGTCGTCAATGTGGCTTCTCCTTCTGGTGCCGTTGTGGGAGCAGCGCAGTTTCCCCTCAGCTCTTCTTATGATGTTGTTGGAGGTACCCCAAGTCATCTTACATATCACTGCCTGCATTTGTGTGTCCCTTGCTGGTTTACACACAGTATTTGCCAACCCCAACAGGATGCATAGCACTTGCATCCTGAGTATTGCCACTTGCTCTTGCACGTCACCCATCTGTGTGTCAGCCATCTGCTGAGAGTGTAGCACCTAGTAGACATTGCTGGTCGACATGTTGCAAATGGTATGTGTGCTTGTCTGTTCAGCAGATGTTGTGCATGCAGGCGCCTCAGCAACAACCAGTCCAGCATCATCACCAACAGCTACTCCAGAAGCTGTCACATCTCCAACACCTACTGCGGAACCCACTGCAGCAGCCACAACAACACCTACTGCAGAACCCAGTGCGACACCAATGCCCACTGCTGAGTCTGCATCGCCCATCCAAACCCCCACTGCTGAGTCTGCATCGCCCATCCAAACCCCCACTGCTGAGTCTGCATCGCCCACCACCCCACCCACTTCTGAGTCTGTATCGCCCATCACCACATCCACTCCTGAGAGTCCATCACCAGCAAGCTCTAATGCATCTAGCCCTTCTGCGCCCTATGCATCAGCAACCACTAACTACAGTGTGAATGCAAGCGTGCCAGCACCCCCCATCCCTCCCAGTGCAGAAATCATTCCTTCGCCAGCAGCCGTCCCTGCAGGCACACAACAGGCCAGCACTATTGTTGCCAATGTGTCGTCACCTGCTGTTCATGCTACTGCACCAACAGTTGCAGTCACTTCAGAAATAACTGGGGAGGCATCAGTACCTACTACAGTCAGCTCGCCTTTAGTCAACTCCAGCTCACCTTCAGTCAATTCCAGCTCATCTGCAGTGACTGCTACCAGCACCCCAGACGGTGACACAGGCTTAGTCAGTACCCCAGCAAACTGCACCCTGTCTGTGGCAGCCCTGCAGCAGTGTGGGGGCCGAGGGGGGGTCTGTGCCAATCAAGGCGCCAACAGCAGCCAGTGCAAAGACGCAGAGTGGGACAACGCATGCTGCACATCAGGCTATTACTGCAAGAGGTCTCAGCAGTGGAGCTGGACTTGCCAAAGAACAGAGGCCAACACAACACAGACAGTTGGCGGGGTTGTTGCTGACTATCATCAATGCGGTGGCCTGGGCAACTGTGCTGAGAGCCTGTGTGCTGACGCTGAGTGGGCCCAATACAGCTGCTACCCAGGTTTTGCATGCCTGCGCTGGGATGCCTACTATTGGCAATGCAGAGACATCCCATTTGCGCAAGCAGCATAAAGAAGATCATGCTGCTGGAAACATGTCGTCCTGGTGCAGAGCAATCAGCAATGCAGCTGCTTGGATAGTGAGTTTTGAGCTTGTGCAACTTTGTACCTTGCTGAAGTGTGCAGCCTTGTACATAAGGGGTCTTGGGATATCCTGCTTTTCAAGACACACAGTGACTTGTCTTCTGGTCTGATCAAGCTCTCATGTGTGCACGTACATGATGCATACGTGCACAGGATTCTGTGGTTGTGTCCGAACTTGCTACGCTCATGGTCACACCTCATGTTTTGTGCTTACACAAGCTGTATGAAACTTGGGCTGTACCTTCTGTCAATGTGCCATTTATACAAGGCTGTGACCCTTATCATAATTGCTTTCCAGTGCTCATCATACTTCTCTGTAAGCCTTTATGTGCTTCTTCTAAGAATGACTCAGAATGACTGTTGCGCCTGGTCACAGTTGCACATGTGTGTGTGCGTGTGTGTGTGTGTGTGTGTGTGTGTGTGTGTGTGTGTATGCACAGTCCACTCTAAAAAGTATTGCCAGTCTGCAAGCCATCATGACACACTACATGCACCTGGCATGTAGCCAGCTGATCATGGCTCAACAAAAGTAATGCATGTCAAAGCAGGCCACACATTGTGTTGCTATGCGTAAGTACATAATGTGCAATAATTGCATGTGAGCTCATTCAATGCAGATATGCAGAAATGGGCTTTGGCCTTCATTTTCTGCCCATGCTGGCAGGAACACAACAGAGCTGGTCTTTCTATGCTGAGGTGCTGTGGGATCAAAATTGTTGTCAAGTCAGGAATAGCTGTAGCTTCAGCAAATTTGGCGCATCTGTTCACAGCCTGGTCAGGCGTCTGTATTGATGGCAATTGCAGATACAAAAGCCTCTTTGGGCACCTCTACTTTCCCAAACATCTGCACCAAAGGTCCAAATTTCATGAGTTCTGGTGGAAATGTGCACTGACACATACAATATGGCCTCTGCCACACATTTTGCTGACCAGCATAACACTGATGTCAAATGCCTTTCAGGTGCCAGCATTGGGATGCTGCAAGGCATGCAGCATGTCCAGCAGGGCACAGACATGTGGACGTGTGTGATGCATCAGGGACCAGTCTATCTCAATGAGGACTCTGTAATGCGGGACAATTGTGCCCATGGACTGTGGGACAAAGGACATAAGCAAAGGCTTTACCTTCATGCGCTTTTTACCAGCAGCCTGCTTCTTCAGCAGCTTCTTTTTGCGGCTGATGTCACCTCCATAGCATTTGGCAAGCACATCCTTGCGCATTGCTGCGTGGACAATCAACCATGTTTAAGTGTACAAGATGCCTGGTGCAAATGCCTGCCAGTTGACAGTGGCTTGCAGCATGCTCACAAGAAGCCAGTTAAGTCTTGTAAGTTCTCCAGCAAGCTAATCAGTGAGCTAGTCAGCAGGCCAGTCAGCAAGCCAATCAGCAAGGCAATGCCACATGTGCATCTTCAGTGCAAACTGTTGCAATGTTTGGATAAGGTGGAGTGCAGGCGGTACCTGGAATAGCTTCCGATGCCACAATTCTGGCTCCAATGGCAGCTTGGATGGGCACCTTGAACTGCTGGCGGGGGATAAGCTCCTTCAAGCGAGCTGCCAGGGCTTTGCCCACCTTGTAGGCTGCCTCTCTGTGCACTATCGTAGCTAATGGGTCCACTGCCTGCATTGCACAGCACCCAGCTGCTGCTCTAGGGTAGTCCAGGGCAAATGCCTCAAAGTCATTCACTTGGCTGCTGGTCTATGACAACGCAGGGGTTTTGGTATTTTGGGGTCGACCGTCAAGTGTGACCACACTGCATCAGGTACACTGATCATAACAGCAGGCATGCAAGTTGGTACAGATATGGTTTGGCTCGTAACCCACCAGCCAGCTTTGTGGTCAATAGGGTGGAGAGTCAACAGGGCAGCTGTGAAAAGTTGCCTAATCAGGCTACCTTGACAGGAGCTGCAATGACACTTGTTCAATGGCAAACACAAGCTGCAACACATCTGATGGTGGGCATGAAGGAGCAGTGCAGGGTCTGACCTCTGCATTGATTTTGATGTCCAAGCGTACAAGGTCGCTCTCTCGGTAGCCGATGAGCTTGTACTCCATGCTGGCGTATCCTCGGCTGCGGCTCTTCAGCTCATCAAAGAAGTCTGTCACCACCTATGGCACAGCTTGAAATATGCTTGCTGTTGCAGCAAAAGCTTTCAGGACTTGAGCCTCGAGCGTGACAGGTGCATAGTTTGTGCACAACACATGTAGGCAGCGTGCCAGCATGCGAGGGCTGCTGCATAAAGCTGGCCTGGCTCCAGCAGTATCACGCATCCGCCAGAATCCAAAAAAGACATCTTTGCAGATGCACAGACAAACAAACAGACAGACACTCCTGCAGGCGCGGTCTGATCAAGTACAAACTGGCAGTACAGCTCAATAGAGCATGTGCAAAGGGACTGGGGGGTCAGGAGGGAGGGAGGACTGAAGGGAGCTTACCAGGGCAAGAGGGAGCTCATAGATGAGGGTGGTACGGGTCTCTGTCAGGAACTGCATGTCAATGAAGCCTCCTCGCCGCGCCTGGCACAGCTCCATTAGGGTGCCCACAGAATCCTTGGGAGTGATGATCTCCATCCTGCACTCGCAAACACTCTCGCCCAGTTGCCAGCGTTCCTACACAGAGTGTTGTGCTTCTGCTGCAATGAACAATGCAAGCGTACGTCATACAGCTCAGCACATAGTAGCTTTCATCTCATATGGATCAGCTGATCTGCAGCATTGTCAAACAAAGTTCACTGCTTTTATCTGCTGTGACATGTCAAGTTTATATTGCTGGCTTTCACAGAGACTTGGCAGTGTGATGTCACCTAACATAGGGCTCGCTGATGTACTCCCGTTTGGCAGCATCAGGCAGGTTGCAGGGGTTGTCCACCGTGACCTCCTCTCCGTCTGTCAGCATACATCTGTACACCACAGTGGGCGCAGTGATGATCAGATCCAGGTCATACTCACGCTCTAACCGTTCCTGTACAATCTCCATGTGCAACAGACCTAGGAAGCCACAACGGAAGCCAAATCCCATTGCACTGGACACCTACACAACCAGAAGTCACCAGCTTGGCTATCATGGCAGTTCATGAGACAAGAGATTGCAAATTACATCAGAATGTCCATGTAAGACATTGCGCGCTTGACCGTACACTTGTAAATGCCAAGAGACATCTGCTTTGTAACCACTACCACAACGTGAATAACACACATTCATTTGCAGCAGGTGGAGTCTTCTGATCAGTTCCCAAACTGAGCTTGGTGAGACGTTTGACTAGACAGCTAAAGCAGCATTTGGCAGATGTACAGGTCGACTGTGCAGGAGGTGGTCCCACTGTTCTGTGTACAGCTTTGTGCATGCTGCATGTGCTTGAAAAAGTTGCAAAGTCCTGCATGCACGCTGCTGACCTCTGGTTCAAACTGCAAGGCAGCGTCATTGAGCTGAAGGCGGCCCAGAGCTTCTCTCAGTGGCTCAAACTGCTCTGCATCTGTGGGGAACAGCCCACAATATACTGCAGGCATGACTTGCACGTACCCTGCAACCAGAATGGTCTTCTTCATGTAAGAAAACAAGCAAGCACCGAGCTAAGATATCAGTGCAAATCACTGGAGAACTTGTTGATTGCACAGCTTTACAGTGTATATACATTGTATATACTGGAGCAGTGACCTTTGTAACTGCAGTGGTAGCTTTACGTATCGGTTGTTTTGCCAACAACATTTTCTGAAACCATGCAATGGGTGATATGAGTTGTATGGCGCAGCATCACCTGCCAGAGCCTCAGCTGCTTGTTGCTTTTTGAGAGTGATGGTGTCTCCGACACGAGCATCTGCAACAGCTTTGATGGAGGCTGCCAGGTAGCCCACCTCCCCTGCTATCAGCTCATCCACCTGCAATCCCAGACAATGCTTTGCTGCCAAGTCGGCTTTACATTGTACAGGCCAACCATCAGGATGTCCAAAGACAAATGTGTGCTATCACATCTTTGACATTGGACGACAGCTAATGGTTTGTACAGCTGAGACCAAAACGAAGGGGGGGGTCGGCATACAAGGGATAAAGGGATTTGCTCCTGTCAGCAGTGTTGCATGACATGCTAAGGTTTGCAGCTACTACAGATTGCCAAAACTATCTATCCCTGCAGGCAGGGTCTGCCTGCTATTATATTCAGCATCAGACCTTGCCGGCAAGACAAGACTTCAGTTATGAGCAGTGGGGCGAGTAGCATGAACACATCAAGGCGCAGGGATCTGGGCTGCACTAGCTTCAAAGCACAAGCCACCAAAGTGTGTAAGGAAGCGCAACATTGCAACGCAAGAGCAGTCAGAAAGAGTTGAGCATGTTGAGAGGGCGCAGGAGAATTGGGCACCGACCGGCACAGGTGCAGGCGTGCGTACTCCCACTTCGTCCACTTGATACTCTTTCTTGGTGTTCATGAGCCGGATGACATCACCTCTGCGTAGGCACCCATCCACCACTCTGAACGCCACGACAACACCCTGCATCACATACTCATGGATTTGATCAATCAATTTACATTTCCTGTCTTCAGGCCTCATCAGGGGAGTCAACAAACAACTCGGCTATTAACATACACTAAGCACTAAATGCTTACTCGTGGATTTGCTGTGATCACAGTTCATTCACATGGAACCTGTCTCAAATCACATGGAAGGTACTTGCACCATGTTTCACTGACTGCATCTTGGTTGGATGTGACCTAGGGCCACAGCATGTCAATTTTGCCAGGCACAGCTCCACAAGACAGGTGCTACTCAAGACGAATACTTTGTTCCTTTTAGGTTGTGATCACAAGTCATGACAAAGTTCAGCATGTTGAGCAATTGTGACGGCTGTCTGGGAGCACCATGATGTTTGTACCTTATAACTGTCATAGTGACTGTCAAATATGAGGGCTCGCAAAGGCTTGTCTGCTGTGTCATGTGGAGCAGGTATCCTGCGCACTATCTCTTCCAGAGTCTCTTCAATGCCTATCCCCTGCAAGATGCAGCACAAACTGTTCAGGATCCTTTTCATCCTTCAGTGTGGCTGCATGACCACCACACAGAGAGACACCACCAACTATCAAGTTCAATGCACCGTATGCTGCTTGTTGCTGCACAATGTCACAGTTCTGGTCAACAATACAAAACAACACTTGTGTTTGAGCTGTGTTGTTGAGCTGAGACAAAGCACCTTGCAAGCAACAAAGCAACATGTTTAGACCTACAAAACAACACTGCTGCACAGGCGCAATTGTAGCATACAATCCTGTCCAAAAGCAAGCTTGCCAACGAGCTGTCGTCCATCTGGACTGCTGACACCAGCTGTCAAGGAATGAACCATGTGCTGAAACATGAGCAGCTGGAGTGACAGACACAAAAGTTTGTGTTTGTGCTGTACCTGCTTAGCAGAAGCGCAAATGGCATGGCTACAGTCTATCCCAATCACCTCTTCAATCTCTCGCTTTACCCTTTCAACATCAGCACCTGTGAATGTCATCCACATTGTAACAATGCACGATTTACTGCGTGAGTAGCTAGCTTCTAGTCAATGCAAGGAAATGCAACACACAGCAGAGTTGACGATGCTGCATGACGGCACATGATGAGTGTGTTCATCAGATGTGCAGCCACCCAGCACCTGAGAGCAAAATCACAGAACGTACTGCACCGCTGATGATTGTACAACATGGCATCTTCATGCCCATGCTGTCTTGCAGGTGTACTGTTTTGCTGCAGTCTTGATTTGCTATGTGGCTTGTAAATGCTGCATAAGGCAAGGCATACCTGGCAAATCTATCTTGTTCAGCACAACAATGATCTCCAGATCATTTTCAAGGGCCAAGTAGACATTAGCCAGCGTCTGGGCCTCAACTCCTTGAGATGCATCAACGACCAGCAGGCAGCCCTCACAGGCCGCCAGTGACCTGCTGACCTCATAGCTGAAGTCTACATGTCCTGGTGTGTCTATGAGGTTCAGAGCATACAGCTCACCATCACTAGCAGTATACTTCATTCTGGCCTGATTGAGCTTGATGGTGATGCCTCGCTCACGCTCTAGGTCCATGCCGTCAAGGAATTGAGCCTAAGCAATGGGACACACCATAGAAGGATCAGTTATGAATAAGAGATGATATGTGTTCATGCAACCAAGGAGAAGCAGACTGTTTGCAGTGGCATGCCAACAAAGGTTACCTGCATGTCCCTATCAGCAACGGCTCCTGTCTTGATAAGCAGTTGATCTGCTAATGTGGACTTGCCATGATCTATGTGTGCTATGATAGAGAAGTTGCGTATCCGGTCTGTTGGCACCTGCACAACAGTCTTAACGTGATCAAGGTCCCGACAAAGGCTGCAGGGGGTGAAGACCGACTTGCTGTGCGAGTTGTGCTGTGACACCTTTGCAACTGCTCCATCCCCAATGTCTGTGGTGGGGCTTCGGCAGGCGCTGCTGCGCACAGCACGAGGTAAGAGGTGTGTGACTTTCGTTTACATGACTGTTTTCGGGAACACCGTGCCAGATTTGGATGCGCTGGCGCACGCCTGGAGTTCCAGGCTGATGGGCATGTAGTGGTAGCAGGCGACAGAGGCGTATAGGGAATCCTAGGTCGCTGAGTGGACGCCTGACTTTGCCCAGCCAGAGCCTGAGTCTCCATAAGTCAATGCAACGCCACAATGCAGCTTGGCTACATGTCACGAAGCACAGTCCTGCCGAGCCGGCCAACAGGTGTCACAGGCATTGTACACTCGCAATGCCAGGTCAACACATTTGTTCTTTGACCTACTTTGATCACCAGTCCCGGTTAAGCCGTTTGATCTTCATGCTGCAGGCAGACTTATCGCGCCAGATCTGACACCTGATGTAGTGCCAAGTTGGCACTGCCAACCTTCGCATTTGCGTCGCGATTTGCATAGACATTCAATTACATGTGCGGCCGCTGACCGCCTTCGTGCGAGCACCCGTCATGTTGCACGCGCCCTCTTGCATGCATTGCCGGATCGTTGACCCACGGCCCTGATGTCACACCCTGACATGGCCGGATCTACTGTGTGCCGCGCTCGCGCAAACCCGGGTAAGCTACGTGTCTGCTGCGTGTCCTGAGCGACTTTCGCGCCGGATGCACTGTTGACGATGTTGCAGGCTTCACTTTTGCCAGTGGCAGGCCAAAGAACAGTCGTGCCTTCAACGGAACGCTAAGAAGGCTCCACTTGTACAAGCACAACTGCAAGGTAAGGAAGAGCTGCCTTTCAAGCTTCTCAAACACCATCAAACACTGCCCACCGCTGTCTTGAAAGCTGTCCTTGTCTAAAGCCAACTACCTGGTGAACAGGCTCAGTGCTTGCTCAGCTTGCCTGATCAACTGATCAACTGCTCTGCCAAAGCAGGCTTGATTGGAATCCAAACAGCAGCGTCTGTGCAGTTGCAAGACGATCATGGCCAGATTAGGGAAGCAAAGTGCAGCCTTTTCAAATGGTTCAGCGGTGGCAAGCAAGTAGAATCCCAGCAAACAGAAGCCCCTGATGTTGTAGACAAGACTGATTTGCCATTCCGCTCCAGCATCCTGGACACAACCCACCTGAGAGGTACGACCCTCTGCTGTGGGCATTACCATGATCACAAGAAGCCAGCAAGGTCAATGACAAGCACTAAGCCTCAGTGATAAGCAATCTTGTGTTTGCATTGTAGTGAACAAAGTGCACTCACTGTATGTGTGCATAGCTTGAGCAAGGGCATGTACAAAAACATCAGATTTGTACAACAGCTGCTATGCAGGTCGAGACTTGGCACTTGCATATAGAGCCACAGAACATGGCTGGAGTGCACTGCAGTTCCATGAGCGCTGTAACATGAAAGGCC
>JAABUU010008050.1_pt1 | contig 10613 bp, 6 predicted proteins | sample 5559301 | NCBI WGS metagenome assembly JAABUU01 (sample SAMN10711884, study PRJNA513360) | rock metagenome | isolation source: Antarctica rocks | place: Antarctica: Victoria Land, Richard Nunatak white | reverse complement strand
GACAACACGGCAAACGTCGATCCGACCTCGGCGGGCGGGGACGGCGGGGACTCGCTCCAGCAGGTCATCGCCCGGCTCGTGGCCGACCTGGAGAAGCTCGCCGGTCTGGGCGGCGCAGGGCAGAGCCAACCGCTGGACCCGCCGAAAGCCGCGGCCGACAACACGGGAAACGTCGATCCGACCTCGGCGGGCGGGGACGGCGGGGACTCGCTCCAGCAGGTCATGGCCCGGCTCGTGGCCGACCTGGAGAAGCTCACCGGTCTGGGAGGCGCAGGGCAGAACCAACCGCCGCTCGGGAAGTCCACTGCCGGCGCACCGACCGACGGTCGTTCGCCCCAGAACCCGCCGAACATCTCGGCGCCTAAGGCGGCGGACCCGCCCAAGGGGGGGCCTCAATCTCCCGGAGCCTTGGAGACGGATCCTTCTAGAGTCAAAGGCCCAACGTCGGGTTCCGGACCCGACATCACCATCGTCAAGAACGGGTTCGACCACCCCATCACTCTGAACGAGATTACGAGCAAAAACTCCAAGTTGGAGGTTGAGGCCTCAGTCACGCTGCAGCCCGGTCAGAGTGGTGTTCTGAAACATCCCGATGGCGAAAGTGACTACATCGCGAAGGCCGATCCGTCCGGCCAGATCAAGTCCAACGCCAGCCGACTCGAGGAGTTCAGCGACCCGAACGGCAAGATGAACTGGGACAACGTGAGCGACATCGATGACCGCGACGCGGCGATCTCCGTCACGGACGGGAAGGGCTTCACCAAGGGCGATGCCAAGTCGATCGCCGACGGCGCGCCCGCCGGCACGGTTACAACCGACTCCGCAGGCGACAAGACCATCGCCGGCTACTACGACGGATCCGCGGCGAAGATGCGGGAAGGGAGTGACTACATGATCAAGGAGCTGGGCACCAAAGGAGCCTATCAACGCCCCCAGGACGATACGCTGCCCGCCGCCGAGAACCCGATGTCCGGCACGCAGAGCAAGGTCATCTCGGCCGAATACAGGCCGGCTTGAAGCACCGAAACCAAGGAGAAGTCAAATGATGAAACCATCACCGATTTCCTCTCTGATGCACGGATTGAACGCCAACAATCCGACGAGTGGACAAGACGTGAGTGAATTCGCGAAACTCAAGGGTCTCGCCACCAGTGTTGTGAAGCCGAACAAAGATCTGTTCAAGACACTTGGATCACTCGCGACCGGCAATATCGAGGGTGCCAAGCAACACGGCGCCGACTACCTGCATGATATGAAGAACATCGCCCATAGCATCATCCCATCACCGATTTCTTCTCTGATGCACGGATTGAACGCCAACAATCCGACGAGTGGACAAGACGTGAGTGAATTGGCGAAACTCAAGGGTCTCGCCACCAGTGTAGTGAAGCCGGACAAAGATCTGTTCAAGACACTTGGATCACTCGCGACCGGCAATATCGAGGGTGTCAAGCAACACGGCGCCGACTACCTGCATGATATGAAGAACATCGCCCATAGCATCATCCCGTTCGGCGGCAAGGACGCGTCCAAGTCCGATCTGCCCAAAGGCCGCACGGCGGCCGCGGGTAGGGTCGGCATTTCTCCGCCGATCCCTTCCGCCTTCGACGCCGCGTTCACCGCTGCCGAGGCCGATTCCCCCGTTTCGGACGGGGAATCGGGCCGGAGGCAGGGCGCACGCGAAGGGGGTGCTTAAACGAGGATGCGGGAATTTGCCGAGGGCGGCGAAGATCTTAGCCGCCCCTGAAACGAGACTATGCGATCTGGGAGCGCGGTCCGCCTAGCCGGAGAGGGTAGCGGCGGCGCTTAGGCGAACCATCCGACAGACGGCGCCCGGGCGGCGCCGCGGAAGATGCGGGGGCTTCCCCGGCATGACGTCGCGCGATGGCGCGCGGCGGAACGAAAGGACGGCACCGCCGTCGTAACAAGGGAATCAGCATGATGAGCCTCCACCCTCTTCAAGCCGGAGAAAACCTCCTGCGACACGTGAGCGGCGACTCCGGCGGCGCCGCTGCAGGCATCGAAGGCGCGTTCAACAAGGCCAAGAATGTCGCCACCTCCCCCTTCAGGGGAATCCAGGATGTCGCTCAGAAGGGGGCGAACGGCCTCGAGAACCTGCGCCGCCTGCCGGAGCGCACTGAGCAGAGGATCGAGGCGCCCTTCCGCCACGTCGCGGACACGATCAGACAGTTCCCCCACACGGTGGAGAACAACGTGAGAGATGGGGTGTCCAAGGTGACCAACGCGCCATTCAACGCCATCTCCGACCTGTCGCTCAAGCTCAGGCCCTTCGGCGGAGGCTAGTGACGTAGGCCCAGGGGCTCTCGTGCCGATCAGGGCGTGCCGGCCTTGCGGGCCGAAGGCCTCGACAGAAGGTGGCGGGCGCGACCAGGTGGGAGTGGGATCTCGCGAAGCTGTGCCGGGAGGCGCATGCCAAAGCAGCCTGGGCCAGACAGAAGGGCGGCTTCCGCCGAGGTGGTTGGCGCTGCCGCGCTCTCCCATCGGCGGAAGCTAACGGCGCACCGACATCCCGGACGCGACCGGGACCGGATGCGCCGATCGAGGCAATACGAGGAAATCAGCGATGTTAACATTGGACAGCACACGGCCGCATACGGACAGCGCTCACGGTGGGCGACCCGACGCGCAGGACAGCGTCCGCTGCATCGCCAGCGGCTTTGCACAGGCGCTCAAGGTCGGCAGGCACGTGCCCCACGAGCCGCCGGTTGCCTCGCAGAAGCCGGCGCCGAGCCCGTCTTCTCCCGCGGCCCCGCCGCCTCTCGCGCCCAAGCCGCCCGCGAGCACCCCCGACGACGCCTCGGCCAAGTACATCCAGGATCTCGAGGACGGCAATGTGACCCAGGAAGCATCTGCCGACCTGACCGCTACCCCGGGCACGACGGTGGACAACGTCATGAGCTGGGACCACGGCCTGCTCGGCGGCCTCGGCGATCAGAAGCTCTCGGACGGCCGCACAATGAAAGACGCCATAGCCCAGGCCTGCGGATACAAGGACTGGAACGATATCAAGTCGAACGTCAACGCGGCCCTCAAGGCCCTCGGTCTGCTCGAAGCCGACAAGAACGAGACCGAGGCGGACGGGAGCATAAAGCCGGACTCGGTGCGGTATGACGGGAAGATCAACGCTTGGACGTCTCATGGCGAGGCCTGCCGCAGCGGCGAGTCGGGCGACCTGCAGGACCGTCTGGAGTCCGGGCGCAAGTTCTCCAGCTTACAGACGGGCGGCAACCGGGTGCACGGCGACGGCACGGAGATGAGCCAGGCCGAACGGATCGGACATGAGATCGAGAAATTCTTTAAGAAGCTGATCGAGACCATCCTGGCGCCCATCTTCGACCTCGTCCACCTGATCCAGGACGCGGTGGCGCTCTCTAATGCGGAAAAGTCCCACGACCCGGAGAAGATCGCCGAAGCCAAGGCCAAGCTGAAGTCGGACGCCGTCAGCTTCGCCCTCGACCTCGTCTCGTTCGCCACAGGCCCCGAGGGCGCGGTCCTCGGCACGGCGCTGAAGGCCGGCATGAAGGGCGCCATCAAGGGCATGGAGAACGTCGGTCGGGACGCGGGGAAGGCCGGAAAGGACGGCGGCCGCGTCCAAGGCAAGGCCGAGGGCGGCGCGAAGCCGACGTCGGATCGTCAACACGCCGCCCCCTCGGCCGAGATGCGGATCATGACCGAGATGCTGAAGGAGATCGGTCGACAGGTCCCCAAGGCGCTGGCCAAGGCCATGGCCAAGGAGATCCTCCACCAACTGGAAGAGCCCTACAAGGAGAAAGCGAAGGACAAATTACAACCCTATAAGCAGGAGGCGCAGAACAAACTGCAGCCCTACGTGCCGCCGAAGGACAGCCTGTCCCTGCCCGACGTCGCCTCGTCGCGTCCCCGGGTCGAACTCCCCGTCTTGGACAGGACGGCCGAGCGCGGCACGGCTCCGACCACGCGAGAGGAGCGCGAAGCCATCTTCCGCCGGACCGTCGACGACTTCGTCGCTCAGCTCGAAAATCCGAAGATGCCGTCTGTCGACCGCACCACCACCGTCGACCCGATCGCGGCCGACACCTCGCTGCTCGCGAGCCGCACCCAGGAGGTTTCCGCCTGAGGCCGGCCGAGAAGGCGGAAGCCGCTCCGTCCTGGTCCTTTTGACAAGATCATGCCGGATCGCGCTGGGCAGCCCGGCCCCACGGCTAGCCGAGGTCGAAGCGCGACGCCATCGCCCTCCGATCTGCAGAAAAGCGAGAGTTCGCAATCGTTCTCCAACCATTTTACGGAAGGATAAGGTACATGGACGTCCAGAGAAGAGACTCGGGATCGAGCATTGAAAGCAACCATTCGGCCGGACCCACCCACGCGGCCGAATTCGCACAGCAGGCAAGTACTTCGAGAAGCTCTGTCGAACGCAGGGAGACCAACAACAGTGGGTCGCCTCGCGGGTCCGCGGGGGCAGGCCCGCAAGTACCGGGTGGAGGCTCGCAGACCGCGCTCGACTCGGCCGTCCACGGGCGCGAAGGCGAGGGCGAAGGCGAAGGCGGAGATGGACAGCAGCGGGACGGGCAGGAGGACGACCACTCCCTCGTCCTCAGGCTTTCCAGGAACTCAGGACGATCCGATGCAGCGGGGGTTCAAAGCTTCGCTCCCGATCCCGGCGGACCGTCGGCCGCCGGGACGCAGGCGATAACTCGCCAGCAGACGGAAGCTCTCGGCGTGATCACCCAGCAGCCTCTCTCGAGAACGTCCGCAGCTTCTTTAAGAGCAACGTCCACGCCCAACACCGCAGGCGCCGCCGCACAGGACTCCGTCCTCCACGCGGAGGCTATCCCACCGTCCAGACAACAGGTCCTGCAGGCCGGGGTTCAGTTTACGCGTCATCTAGCAGATGAGTTCAATGAAGGTGCCGCTTCTCTAAACAACACGGAGAACGCTGCGCAAGCGATCCAGATGAGAGATTCAGTGGCGGCGGTGAGCCTCGTTATCGGGGAAGAAGCAAGCTCCCCCGAGCAGCCACTTGACGACAACCCGGACACGGCCGGGAACATGTCTGGATCCAGGTCGGAGCCGCTTGCTCACGGCGAAGCGACTGTTCACGACGAAACGACTAGTCCGGACGCCATCACCTCTGCCGAAGCGACCGCGGTGACCACCACATCGCACCCGCGGGAAACATTTGAAACTGGCCTTTCTGCGCTTGCCACGGCAGGACCGAAAACCACGCAGGAAATCTTATGGGATGCAGGTAAAGAGGCGGCAGTCGAATTTGCCGCCCAGTACGCAGCCTTCTGGGCCGGCAACCTATTGACCGAACCCTTAGCCAAGGCAGTGGGGACCGATCGAGCTTACAGAGCTGCCGTAGCCGGGGCTGTTAGTGGCATCTCGATCGTGTTCAACGCCGGAGCACTGTTGTACACTCGCGTGACTCCCGACAACAACGTTAAGCCCAACATGGTATCAGACCTGGGACATGTCGCGATGCTGGTTGGCAACATCGGCGCGCTAGGCGTCGGACTTGGCACACATACATTCGTAGACAACGCAGCAGCGGATTTCAGGGCACTCGCAACCGTAGTTGCTAAGAGAATCCTTTCGAATATAGTTAGTGTAGACACACATCGCAACCCTCAAAATACGGATAAACTTAAAAATGCGATGTTCCAAGCGGTTCCTTATCTAGGTATGTGGACTCTCGCAAACGGCGGATTAGGAGTAGACAGGTCAGGAACGAATCATTATCGCACAGGTTCAAGCGCAGGCTCTATAACAGAGAGTTTTTCCAGCAATCTTGGACCTCTAACCGCCTCAAGCACAGCGTTTGCACTGGTCGAAGCTACGAACGTATTCTGGGGATCTTTCCTCCGGCAGAAAACAGATGAACATGGTCCGGTGATACCCGAAGCGGCGCAAACTATCACAGGAGCCGAGCAGAGGCGCAAGGCAACCAGCACCAATATTGTATTCCAAGATCAAAGCAAAGATATCTATAACAGGACCTTGTCGACGGCGGACGCGGCTGCCACCGTGTTGGCATTCTTTCTTGTCGCTTTCAATAGTATAGGAGCGGTTAGCAAGGTGGAATCGAATGATCCACTCGCAACTGGGTTTAGCCAAGGTGCCATATATGCAGCGATATTTGCCACGTTTCTCCCATTTGCACTCATGGCTAGCACCAACAATCCGTCCATGGGGAAATATCGAGAGAACAGCATCCTTGGTAAAAAGCTTATTAGCGAGATGTGAGTGAGAGAGGTTGGGACGTGGACCGTTTGCTACCAGCACTACTAAGGCCGGGATGAAGGGCGCCATCAAGGGCCTGGAGTATGTCGGCCGGAACGCCGGGAGGGTTGAGCAGGACAGCGACCCCGTCGGAGGCAAGGCCGAGAAGGCGGAAGCCGCTCCGTCCTGTTGACAAGGTCATGCCGGATCGCGCTGGGCGCCCGCGCTGGTAGCCACGGCTAGCCCAGGTCGAAGCGGGACGCGGACGGGCGGGGCCATCGCTCTCCGATCTGCAGAAAACGAGAACGGCGGTCCTCGCCTTTCAACTTGTTTGCAGAAGCAACCAACTTACATACGGAAAGTACCATGGACGTCCAGAGAAGAGACTCGGGATCGAGCATTGACAGCAGCCGGCACGCCGAACCTCTCCACCCGACCGAATTCGCACAACAGGCAAGTGTCCAACGCAGGGAGACCAACAATGGGGGGTCGCCTCGCGGGTCCGCGGGGACGGGCGCGCAAGCACCGGGCGGAGGCTCGCAGACAGCGCTCGACTCGGCCGTCCGCGGACGCGAAGGCGAGGGCGAAGGCGGAGATGGTCAGCAGCGGGATGGGCAGGAGGACGACCGCTCCCCCGTCCTCAGGCTTTCCAGGGGCTCAGGACGATCCGATGCGGCGGGGGTTCAAAGCTTCACTCCCGATCCCGGCGGCCCGTCGACGGCCGGGACGCAGGCGATAACTCGCCAGCAGACGGAAGCTCTCGGCGTGATCACCCAGCAGATGCCGAGCGTCGGTGGCACCGCAGGTCAGCAGCCCGACTTGCCGCCGGCCAGCGCTGATGCGAGGGGGCTGGTCGATGGGTTGAGGAGGGTGCCGCAGACGTCCCAAGGGGAGGTGACCGGAGAGCACATCGGTGCTCCGCACTCGAGCGGGACGCAACATGGGGCTGTGGGGTGGAATGCCCGCGCTCTCGGTGTCAATCTCCTCGATCTGGTCGAAAGCCCCAAGGCGCACGACTTCGCGAAGCCGATCCTCAAACATGCGATGGAGAGCGCCGAGCACGATGCCAGAGAATTAATGAGAGACCAGAGTTGGGTCCAGGGCTTCTGGAACAAAACGACGCTGGCTCAGGACACATCCAACGCTGAAGTCTACAGAAAAAAGCTTCAAGCGCTGACAGTTTCTAACGATAAACCAACGTTAGTTCTAGATGCAATAAGAGATGTTACCGATACCATAATCAAAGACATGAAAGAACTGAACGTTGTTACTCAGCAGGGGATGTTTGTCAGAGACAAACTGCTCAAATCAGCTGAGCAGCTTAAGAAATCCGTCCACAAGACTGCCTTCGACAATCCAGAGAGCTCACAATTAGCAACGAAGGCACTGATCATCGGCGCCAACGTGGGGACGATTCTGCCATTTTACGTCGCCATGGCAGGCAATCCGTTCGGCGCTTATTACCTGGTAGCCCTCGGCAACGCCTATACACGAACTCTCGGTTTAATGGCAGGGCTGATGCGAACGTCGGCGGCCGATTCGCGAGACGTGACGTCGCACTTCGTACAGCGCCATATCACCTGGGAAGCGGCTCCATTGGCCTTTGTCGCCACGACCGCGGCCAGACAATACTACGTCAGCCAAGGGAAGGACGACCAGGCAGCCTACGCGCAGCAGGTCGGAGAGAATCACGCGCTCCTCGCGGCTGTCGCGCTGGTCTCGTTTGTGCTGTACGTGGTCCCGGAATTCATGTCCTTGACTAAGAAATACTATCACAAGGCTGCTTCGCATGTGTCCGATGGATCACGGCTTGAAAACCGATTCGATCAAGGTGAGATGACCCTGAAAGGGCAGCAAGATCTGCAGAAAGCCATTCACGGCAACTTGGCGGCAATGACGACCCTGGTCTCGGCGGTGGATGAACACAGGACGAGTTGGAATGCGGCAGGGGGCGCGGCGGCGACCGTCGAGAACCAGATGATGTCCGACATGCGGCAAGACTTGTACAATCTGGTGAGCGTCTTCAGCAAGGTCAGTGACGTAGCCCCGGAAGTCGGCGCGGATGACGGGCAACACGCGGTGGCAACGCCCGCATCGGGAGGATCCGGCAACAAGCGCGCCGTCGCCATCACCATGACCAGCCTGGGAGCTGCGATGGGATTGGTATCCTCCCTTTCGGCGGTCAGAACGCCGGCCTTGCTCGCGGACTACACCTCTTATTACTTTTCATCCGCGATCCTCGTCGCCGCTAGGGGTGCGATGAGACAGTATAACGCAGAGGATGTCGCCAACGATTTCACTAACCGGTTCGGCGGGACGACCATCGGCATCCCGACGGTCCTTCCCAACACCATCACTCTCCTCCGACAAGGCGAGGGAATCTTCGATCTGATCCGGTCCGGGGCGACCGAAGTCGCTCCCCCCATCAATGCCACCGTCCCGGCTTTCCCCGGAACCAAGCACCCCGAGCTGCATCCGGCATCCGGCGCTCTGAACTTTGCCCTCGGTATCACCTATCAGTTCCTGACCACGGCAATATACGGGACGCGGGCCGGTCCCTTCTTCGCCAAGGTTCTCCTCCAGACGATACAAGGCAAGGGGTTTCGCCGCGCGCTCCAGTCCGATCCCGAAGCCGGCGCCACCGAGATGGAAGACCGGAACGCGGCTCGCTTCGCCGATGCGCTCATCAAGCACATCACGGACATCTGCAAGATGCTCTTGGAGGACCGCAAGAAGACGATGGGGGAGGATCCGAAGGATGCGACGGCGGCCTTCATGGAGGACCAGCTGCAGCAGCACAAAGAGGGGCTCGAGGCTGACGAGGAGCCGGGGGTTGCAGGACCGAGCAAGGTCTCGGGAGCCGAAAGCGCCCCATCATCCCCGGTGCTGCGAGCAAGCCTCGAAGCAGCATCGCCGACAGGCGAGAGCGCGTTTGATGAGGCTGCGGTCGAGAGGGAAATGGCTCGGATCCGATCAGGGACCGAGGACGTAGGGAAGGGAAAACAGGCGGCCGATCCCGTGCAGGTGCAGGCCGAGGAAGACCAGATCCGTCAGCAGGCCCTGTCGAACCTACGGGTCTTTGCGATGATGGAGGCTTTTTCCAAATCCCCGGAAGCGTCGTCGAATCCATCGGCCCAAGCGGGTCAGAACGCTGCCCCCGATTGGAGGCAACCGGGTCAGGTCGGCGGCGCGGTAGAGGGGTCGCAGCTGGTGCGAAGGCCGGTCGGCCCGACCACTGAACAGCCTGTCGTTCCCTACACCCCGCCGCCGTCGGCCCGAGGCACACCGGGATGACCTACATAGAAGGCAGCCAGGCGGCCTCGAGGAGGCCAGCTCGTCAGACCCGAGATCAGGAGCCTCCGCCCCTGCTGCCCTGCACCCCGGAGCGGGGGGATGAAGCTTCGGGCACCCTCGAATCAGGGTGAGACAGGTCAGGGGGAGCAACCCTCGCTCTCCTGACGGCGAGTCGGAGCGGAAAGCGGAGTTCGGAGGGTTGGTTCGAACCGTCCTGACGTCCCGCATCATCGAGATCCGCGAGCACGTTTCGAACAGTGGAGGAGGGTCCGACCTGGAAAGAACCCCTTCAGTCCTACTGATTTAAGGCCGCGTTGGCCTCGTGTGAGAGAGTTCCATTTCGAGTCTATCGATAGGATGATGTATGAGACCGTGCCCATCTTTGATCTGGAGCGATTCGCCGGAGGTGAAGAGCTTTACAATGGCCCGACACGGATGATCCATCTGTTTGGATCAGTCGGGCCACCAGAGTAGAAGCGGTGCACCGCGACCCATATCCCCGAGCAAGCCCGGGATGGACGTGGCTGCGCCTCCCAGGTTCGCGGCAGGATTCAGGCCGCAGGTTGCGTCGGGCTCTCGTCCTAATACTGCCGAAGGATCACTTGTAGCGCCGCTTAGGTCTTCGCGCTCCTTTTCGATCGAAATTCCGAAGGGGGCCGCAGGGGAGTCATAGTCCACGGCTCATAGCGGTCTTCAGACGTCGTACGAAGAGACCGAGACTGACAGAGAAGATTCGGACATGACGACATCGGCGACGTCAGCCACTGGGAGAACCCCGCCCTTGGGCCAGGATGGCACATCGTCCGACGGCGCATCTGGCGGCGACAAACGGTCGACCTTTCTGCGAGCCCTCACGGAGCAGCAGCACCGAGAAGGCCCAGAAGCGGCTCAGACGAACGGACAGCTCACAGGCGAGCGCCCCGACGTGATGGAGGTCGTGACCTTCCCATTCCGAGTCCTGTACGACAAAGGGCCTAGGGCGTGTTGACATTCAGCGGAGAGCGATAGCTGCGCCAGCGAGATGGATCATGGCACCGAAGCTCACGTCAGTCTTGTCGTAACGCGTCGCGATTCGGCGGAACGCTTTGAGAGTGCAA
>JAABUU010008048.1_pt1 | contig 10614 bp, 11 predicted proteins | sample 5559301 | NCBI WGS metagenome assembly JAABUU01 (sample SAMN10711884, study PRJNA513360) | rock metagenome | isolation source: Antarctica rocks | place: Antarctica: Victoria Land, Richard Nunatak white | reverse complement strand
CAGACCTCGGGCTGGCGGCGGCGCTGAGCGCCCAGGCCACGGCCGCGGCCCGGGTCGACGCCCTGGCCGAGCTGGTCCCCCAGCTGCGGGTGGCGCTCCGGCAGCTCCTCCCGGAGGAGGAGCGCGCAGCCGTCGTACGCCGGCTGGCCGATCTGTGCGCGGGGGGCGGCCAGAACACGCTGAAGATGTCCCTGTCCTCGTTCGTGCTGGCCGCCCGGCTCGAGGAGGTCGCCGCCGAGGCGAGCAGCCGGTTGCTGCGGATGACCCAGGGCCGCTACTCATTGGTGCACACCGACGCGGCGAGCCGGGGCGGGACCCGCTCGGGCCTCGGGCTGCTCGCCCGGGACACCTGGACGGGTCAGGACCGCGACACCAGCACCCTGTCCGGCGGTGAGACGTTCCTGGCCAGCCTCGCGCTGGCCCTCGGGCTCTCCGACGTCGTGTCGGCCGAGGCCGGAGGCGCCCGGCTCGAGGCGCTGTTCGTTGACGAGGGCTTCGGCTCGCTCGATGAGGACACCCTCGACGAAGTGATGGACGTGCTGGACGGCCTGCGCGAGGGCGGCCGCGTTGTGGGCGTGGTCAGCCATGTCGCCGAGCTGCACCAGCGGATCCCGGCACAGGTGTACGTCCGTAAGACCCGTACCGGCAGCGATGTGGTGCTGCTGGGCTGCTGACGCGGCTGCTCAGCCGCCGTCCGGCGCGCCGGCGGCGGGCAGGTGCACCCGGAACGTCGCGCCGCCGCCAGGGGTCCCAGTGACCTCGGCCCGGCCGCTGTGCGCGGCGACGAGGGCTGCGACGATGGACAGACCGAGCCCGCTGCCACCCTGCCCGCGGGCCCGGGAGGCATCGGCCCGGTAGAACCGCTCGAAGACCCGGCTCGCGTCCTGCGGTTCGAGACCGGGACCGGAGTCCGCCACCTCGACCACCGCCTCGGTCGCGGTGGTGCTGACACGCACCACGACCGGGGTGTTCGCCGGCGTGTGAGTCAGCGCGTTGCTGACGAGGTTGCCGAAGACCTGCCGGAGCCGGGCCGCATCCCCGAGCACGACCGGCGCTGTGGCGGCCTCGACGACCAACCGCACCGGGCGGTCTGGGTCGACCGCTTGGGCGTCGTGCACCGCGTCGCTGGCGAGCTCGAGCAGGTCGACCGGCTGGCGCTCCAGCGGCCGCTGCTGGTCCAGGCGGGCGAGCAGCAGCAGGTCCTCCACCAGCAGTCCCATCCGCGCGGCCTCGTCCTCGACCCGCTGCATCGCGCGGTCCACATCGGCGCGTTCCGGCAGGGCGCCCTGGCGGTACAGCTCGGCGAAGCCGCGGATCGAGGTCAGCGGGGTACGCAGCTCATGGCTCGCGTCGCCGACGAACCGCCGCATCCGTTCCTCGGACTGCCGTGCCTGCCCCTCGGAGGCCTCCCTGGCGCGAAAGGCCACCTCGATCTGGCCGAGCATGCTGTTGAAGGCGCCGGACAGTCGCCCCACCTCTGTACGGGGATCGCTCTCGGGCACGCGCAGCGACAGGTCGCCCGCCGCGATGGCCTGAGCAGTCGTCTCGACCGCAACGAGCGGCCGCAGGCTGCGTCGCACCAACAGGAACCCGGCGCCGGCCAGCAGCGCGAGCACCGCCAGGCCGACGATGGCCTCGATCGCCTGAAGCCGGCCCACCGTGCTCTGCACGTCGTTGAGCGGTACGGCAACGGCGAGGACCCCGGTCTGCCCGGTGTCCTCGCGCACGGCGTAGCCCTCGACCACCCGCCAGCTGGTTGCACCCGACGCCGCAGCCACCGTGAACGGGGCGCCGTTGGGGCGATCGCGCGGCGGCAGGTCCGGCGGTGGCATCCCTCTGGCCAGCGGACGGGCCTGACCCGCGAACTGCACGAAGACCACGCCGAGCGGCTGGGGACCTGGCCCTCGGCGTGGCGTGCCCTCGGCGGCCAGCGCGCTGAGCTGCCGCGGGTCGTGGAAGGCGCTGGTCAGTTGACTGTCCACCCGGTTCAGCAGGTACTGCCGCAGGACCGTCGTCGCCGCGGTCCCCGCAACCAGCAGGCCGAGTGCCGACAGGGCGACGACCGCAGCCACGAGCTTGACCCGCAACGGCGTACGGGCCGCGACTGAGGAAACCCACGCGCGTCGCAGCCGGCCGGGAGCGCTCACCCGCGAGGCAGGCGCAGCACGTATCCGACCCCCCGCAGCGTGTGCAGCAGCCGGGGCTCGGTGGTGTCGACCTTCTTGCGCAGGTAGGACACGTAGGACTCCACCACGTTCGCCTCGCCACCGAAGTCGTAGTGCCACACGTGGTCCAGGATCTGCGCCTTGGACAGCACGCGCCCGCTGTTCTGCATGAAGTACCGCAGCAATTTGAACTCCGTCGGCGACAGCGGTACGAGATCGCCGGCCTTCCAGACCTCGTGCGTGTCCTCGTCCAGCTCGATGTCAGCGAAGGACAGGTTGGCCTGCTCCTGCGGGCTGGCGGCGACGCGGCGTAATACCGCCCGGATCCGGGCGACGACCTCCTCGAGGCTGAACGGCTTGGTCACGTAGTCGTCACCGCCGAGGGTGAGCCCTTGGACCTTGTCCTCGGTTGCGTCCTTCGCGGTCAGGAACACCACCGGGGTGCGCTGGCCCTCGGACCGCAGCCGGCGGACGACCCCGAAGCCGTCCAGGCCGGGCATCATGACGTCGAGCACCAGCAGATCCGGACGGAAGTTGCGGGCGACCTCAAGGGCCGCCATCCCCGTTGCGGCGGTGGCCACCTCGAAGCCGGCGAAGCGCAGCGAGGCCGACAGCAGCTCGACGATGTTCGGCTCGTCATCGACGATGAGCAGGCGGGCTTCGGGCATACCGACCAGATTCCCGGCCGGCGCTGCGTCAGACCTGGACGGTGGCTGGGAGCTCGCTGTGAACCGCCGCATGCTGGGGTACCTCCGCGCGTCGGCGGAGCCCTGCGAGCCACCAGCAGACCCCCCCGGTTGCGGCCCCGGCCACCACGTCCAGCCAGTAGTGGTTGCCGGTCGCCAGGACAACGACCGTCGTCATGGCGACGTGCCCCCAGGCGAGAGCTCGCAGCGGAGCCCGACGCGTCATCGATAGCACGGTCAGGGCGACCCAGACCGCCCAGGCTGCGTGCAGGCTCGGCATCGACCCGAACTCGTTTGCCCGCTGGGCTACCGCCCCGCCGGTATCCCAGGCGCCCCAGGTGCCCGAGCGCGCCACGATGTCCACAAAACCTGCTCCGGGGAGCAGCCGTGGCGGGGCGACCGGGTACGCCAGAAACCCGGCGAACCCGATCACGTTGATCGCCACCAGCGCCGTACGGGCTCGGCGGTAGACCTCGGCCCGCCAGAGGTAGGCCGCGAGCAGCACCCCGACCGTCACGCAGATGTGGGCGACGTCGTAGTAGTACGCAGCCGGGGCGTGCAGCCAGCTCGTCCGGTCCAGCCAGGAGTCAAGGTCGTGCTCGAGGTCGGAGCGCTCGAGCGCCAGCAGCGCCCGGCCGTGCGCGACCGACGTCCCGACCCTGAGCTTGGCCAGTCCGGCGACCTGGTCGTAGACCACAAGCAAGCCGATGACCACGAGGAGTTCACCTGGCCACCCCGGCCGTCGCTTGTCGTTCACGTCGCCCATCCTCCCGTACGCCGTGGGCCGTCGCACGGACGCGCCCTCGCGGGGGGTCAGCTGTCGGGCGGTGGTCCGCTCGCGCTCTCGCGCAGCTCGGGGAACTGGTCGTCGCGCCACTGCATGGTCGACTCCTGCACCGCGTCCTGCTGCTCCCGCTCGCGCAGCTCGACTCGCCGGATCTTGCCGGACACCGTCTTGGGCAGCTCGCTGAACTCGATGCGCCGCACCCGCTGGAACGGCGGGAGGTTCTCCCGGGCGTGCCGCAGGACGGCCAGCGCCGTGTCCCGGGTCGGCTCCCACCCGGCAGCGAGGGTGATGTAGGCCTTCGGTACAGCCAGGCGCACCGGGTCGGGAGCGGGTACGACGGCGGCCTCGAGCACCGCGGGGTGCTCGATGAGCACGCTCTCCAGCTCGAACGGGCTGATCTTGTAGTCCGAGGCCTTGAAGACGTCATCGGTCCGGCCGATGTAGGTGATGTAGCCGTCGGCGTCGCGGGAGGCCATGTCGCCCGAGTGGTAGTAGCCGCCGGCCATGGCCGCGGCAGCGCGCTCCGGGTCCCCCTGGTAGCCGGTCATCAGGGGCAGCGCGCTCCGGGTCCCCCTGGTAGCCGGTCATCAGGGGCAGCGGGCGCTCGGCGAGGTCCAGGCAGATCTCGCCTTCGTCCGCCGGCTGGCCGCTGACCGGGTCGACGAGGACGACCGGGCACCCGGGCAGCGGACGTCCCATCGAACCCGGCTTCACCGGCGAGCCCGGCGTGTTGCCGACGGACGCCGTCGTCTCGGTCTGGCCGAAGCCGTCGCGCAGCGTCAGCCCCCAGGCGCGCCGCACCTGGCTGATCACCTCCGGGTTGAGTGGCTCGCCCGCAGCGATGACCTCTCGGAGCTCGCCCGGACCGTCGGTCAGATCCGCGTTGATGAGCATCCGCCACACCGTCGGCGGCGCGCAGAAGGTCGTGACCCCTGCCGAACGGATCTGACCGAGCAGCACGGCGGCGTCGAAGCGGGCGTAGTTGTAGAGGAACACCGTCGCCTCGGCGATCCACGGGCTGAACACGCAGCTCCAGGCGTGCTTGGCCCACCCCGGCGAGCTGATGTTCAGGTGGACATCGCCGGGCCGCAGTCCGAGCCAGTACATCGTGGTCAGGTGCCCCACAGGGTAGGAGACCTGCGTGTGCTCGACGAGCTTGGGCCGGCTCGTCGTACCCGAGGTGAAGTACAGCAGGAGCCGGTCGTCGGGGGCAGTCTCCGGGTGCGGCACAGGACCCGCGTCGACGTCGGCCGCCTCGGAGTAGTCGTGCCAGCCCTCCCTCGCGCCACCCACCACGATGCGGGTGTAGGTCCCCGGCACGGCGTCGAACTTCGCCGCATCAGCCTGCGCGACGATCACGTGGCGAGCTGCGCCGCGGTCGAGCCGATCCGCGAGGTCGGCCGAGCGCAGCGCCGTGGTCGTGGGCATGACCACGGCCCCCAACTTCATCACCGCGAGCGTGGACTCCCACAGCTCGACCTGGTTGCCGAGCATCAGCACGACGCTGTCCCCTCGACCCACCCCCAGGCCGGACAGCCACCGCGCCACCTGGTTGGAGCGGGCGTACATCTGCGCGTAGGTCAGCGTCGTCGACGTACCGTCCTGCTCCACGATCACCAGCGCGCGCCGGTCGTTGCCAACCGCGATGGCGTCGAACCAGTCGACCGCCCAGTTGAAGCGCTCACCCACCTGCGGCCAGGCGAACGTCTCGACCGCTTCGGCGTGCCTCCCCCGGAGCTCGAGGAGCGAGTCGCGCGCGGCTCGGTAGGCCGCGGTGGCCGGGCCATCCGTGTGGCGCGGGGCCCGATCGTTGGCGGACTCCATGCTCGACCCCTTGATTGCCACGTGGACCGCGACGATGGCACAGCTCCTGCCGGGCGTGCTGGTCACCGGCGCAAGAGGCGGGCCGGTGCGGGGAGCGACCCGGTATGCTCGCGTCTTCATCCGTAGGGATGACGCGCGCTCGTAGCTCAACGGATAGAGCACTTGACTACGGATCAAGAGGTTGCAGGTTCGAATCCTGCCGAGCGCACACAGTGTGACCTGGAGGAACACCCTTGAAGACGCCCGTGGGCGCACCCGCTCCGGGGCAAATACAGGAACTAGTACAGCAACGAGCGTTCCGGCAGCCCGGTCCGGTCACCTGCGGCTCCGCGGCAAGGGACGCCAGGCGAAGCTCCGCGACCGGTGCAGCAGGTCCGCACCCCGACGGCGGTGGCAGGGTCATTCCGGCACGTTTACCAACTTGCCTTGTAGGTCCTGGCGATCGGTGAGGTCTTCGAACGACCTTGGCTGGGTGTCCCAGCATTTTCCGCCGCTCCCGCAAGACCCCCGGTCACACGAAGCCCACCGCGGGCGGGACGGCCAGCGCACCATCGCGGAGTTCGGGTCGGCCTCGCGGACACTCCTGCTGCGCATCGACGAGGTGTGCTCGCAGCTCAGCCTGAGCCGGGCGTCGGTCTACCGGCTCGTCGGCGCCGGGCTGCTGCCGAGTGTGACCCTGGGCCGGTCCCGGCGCATCGTGCAGGCCGACCTCGACGACTTCGTCGCCGACCTCGCCGCAGGCCGCAAGATCGTGCCGGGCCGGGGCGGTGCCTGATGGCAAAACGGGCCAATGGCGAAGGCTCGGTCTTCCAGCGCAAGGACGGTCGCTGGCAAGGCGAGCTCGTCTTCCCCGCAGACGGGCTGAAGCAGCGTCGGCGCCGAACCGTCTACGGCCGCACCCAGAAGGAGGTTGTGGCCAAGCTCGCCGCCACTAGGGAGCAGTTCCGCAATGGCGAACCCGTCATAGGTCGCAGCCCGACCCTGGCCGCCTACGGACACATATTTCTCGAGGTCAGGATGCGGGCGGAGGTCACGCGCGGCCACAACGCGGAGTCCACCCTGGTCAACTACCGCAACCTGTGGAGTCGCCACGTCGAACCTGACCTCGGGCACCTCCGGCTGAACCAGCTGACCCCGTCGGTCCTACGGGAGTGGCTGGCCCGCAAGAGCGTGCAGCAGAGCCTGCACGGCGGCACCCTGTCGCCCGCCACCCAGACTAGGATCTTCGCCGTCCTGCGGTCCGCCCTCAACGCGGCCGTCGAGGACGAGATGCTGACCCGCAGCCCACTCGACCGGGTCAAGCCGCCCCGCGGCAGCCGGTACCGGGCGGAGCCGCTCACCACCGAGGAGACCGCAGCGCTGCTGCACGAGGCGGCCGGCACCCCGATGTTCGCCCTGCTGCTCCTAATGGCTGTGACGGGTGCCCGCCCTGGCGAGACCCTGGCCGCGGCGTGGAGCGACCTAGACCTGGACAGCCGGAGATGGCACATCTCGCGGAGCATCACGCACCTGCCGGTGCCCGGCCGCGCGGGAAGCCGGCGGACCCTCGGCGTCAAGTCCACGAAGACTCCGGCCAGTGACGCGGTGATCGCGCTACCGCCGATCGCGGTCGAGGCGCTACGGGGACACCGCGCCGAGCAGGCTCGGCAGCAGCTGGCCGCCCGCAGCTGGCGCGATCCCGACCTGGTGTTCGCGTCACCGGTCGGCACCCTGCTCGAGCCGCGGAACGCGCTGCGAGACCTCAAGCGGTTGGCGGCCGCGGCCGGCATCACGCGCAACGTGCGGCTGCACGACCTCAGGCACACGGCGGCTTCCGCGCTACTGGCCGAGGGGGTCGGCATCGCCGTCACGAGCAAGCTGCTTCGGCATACCCGAATTGCCACCACGAGCGACGTCTACAGCCACCTGCTCGCGGAGGTCCGCGAGGAGACCGCCTCTGTCATGGACAGCCGAATGCGCCGCATTCTTGATGTCTGACAAGTCGATGGTCTGCAGGTCGTTCGTCCGGACCCCCCGCACAGGCGGCCCGTCGCCGTAGTTGGGACCCTGCGCCTCCAGCTGGGGACGCACCATCACCTCGAGCGCCTTGAGCCGGTCGCGGAGCCTGGCGACGGTGAACTCGAACAGGTCGAGCTGCTTGAAGAGCAGGGAGTGCCCGACCGCCATCGCTGCCATGTCGATCTCCTCGACCAGGTCGATCGTGTCGTACAGGAAGGGCGCCCCGAAGAATCTGGCGCTGGTCTGGAGCCCCCGGAAACGCTCGAGGTCCTGCCCGTCGAGGCAGGCCGACTCCAGCATCCAGTCGCGGAAGCGAACATCGTCGACGCGCTTCCCGGCGACGTCGAACCCGATGAACTCGTGGGCCGTCGTCAGAAGAGACGTGGGACTGACGTCCAGGAGGTAGGCGAGTTCCAGCAGCTCCTCCACGGTGACGCGACGCAGCCCCTTGCCCAGGTTGCTGACCACCTGCTGGATGCGCTTCTTCCTGGACACGGCGCTCCAGCGCCGAGCGAAGGAGGTCTCCGTCTCACCCCGGACGCGTAGCAGGGCGCCGATGGCATAGCCGACTGCTTGGTCTGCCCTGAGGCCCATGTTTACCAGTATTTCTTGTTAGGCCTGGAGATGCAAGGGACCACAGACAACCGTGGACGTATGGTCCTCAACCGAAACGACGACGACTGGCTCACCACGGAACAGGTCGCAGACCTGCTCGTTCTGCCGATCCAGACCCTGTATTTCTGGCGCGCGACCGGCGCCGACTGCCCTCCCGCCCGCCGCGTCGGCAAGCACCTGCGCTGGCGCCGGTCCGACGTCGAGCAGTGGCTCTCGAAGCGGCCATCGCGATGAGGCCGCCGGCCGGACGCGAGCACGGGGCCGACCGGCCGACATCGAAGCTCACGGGCAGACCGACACGTAACCAAGGCATCGAGGCTCGCCTCATCAGGGAAGAGGCAATCCGAAGGGAAGCCAGGCGCTACTGGACGGGCTGCGCCGCAGGCTGGCCGGATTGGTGCGTCCTCGGCGACCGGGTGAGCGCGTACACATGCTTCGACTCCGACCAGGATGCGGTACACGCGGGGCTGATCGAGGCCGTAGCCGATTGGCGACGGGAGTCGCGCATTGACACTGTCGATCTCGAGACGGTGCTGCCCTACCTCGCGCCGACATCGCCCGGCGCAAGAGTCTTCCTGCTCCCTGACCGGCCAGCGGCGCCGATCGAGACCAGCCCGTCGGACGCCGCGCCTTTGCAGCTCGACCCTGACCTACTCGACCAGATCGAGGCCGACACCGCCCTCGCAGTCGCGAGCCTCCGCGGGACCTTCTCGCCTGAGCTCTCGCCCACCCCGCAGCGGACGGCCCAGCAGTCGCCTACGCACTCCCAGGGGTCGCTTGTCCCAGGAGTGGGGGTCCTGGACCTCGCGCACGGGCGGCTGTTAAGCGCGCTCGCGACCCGCCCGAGCTGGACCGCCGCTGAGGTCACGGCCCTGTGCGGCGAGCAGGGTCTGCGCCTTGCCGGCGCCTTGGACGTGCTGAACGACCGCGCCTACGACCTCTGTGGCAGGCCCCTCCTCGAACCATCCGAGGACCCCGATCCCAGTCAACCCCTCGCCATCAACCACGACGTACTCCAGGAGTTGTTGCAGTGAGCAAGCCCAAGGTCAGTAAGTTGCTCCCCATCAGCGCCGCCGAGGCCAGCCGCATCCTGGGGCCGCTGCGCGCCGGGGTGGTCCCGCACACCGGCTTCCAGCATTTCCAGGTCGGGCGATCCGCACAGATCATGGCGCTCGCGAACGACCGTGAGACGGCACGCGAGGGTGGCGCCTCGATCCGCTTCGTCATCGGCCCATACGGCTCCGGCAAGTCGTTCCTGCTTGGGCTGGACGCGGCCTCCGCCCGGGAGGAGAAGTTCGCGACCTCAGCCGTCGACCTTAGCCCCGACAAGCGTCTCTATGACCGGCAGGGAAGGGCGCTGGCGCTCTGGACCGAAATCATCGCCAACCTGGCTACCCGCTCCTCGCCAGTCGGCGGCGCTGTGACGGCCCTCCTGGACAGGTTCGCCATCAGCGCGGATGAGGAGGCGGAGACCGACAGCATCACCCCCGACGCGGTCCTGAAGAAGCGGATGACGCGTCTGGCGGAGATGCCCCTCGGACACGACTTCTCCGTCGTCATCCGCGCCTACCGGCGTGGCCACGACGAGGGCGATGAGGACCTGACCAACCACGCCCTCCGCTGGTTCCGTGGCGAGTACACCCGTAAGAGCGATGCCCGTGCCGACCTGGGGGTGAGCTCGATCATCGCCGACGACAATGCGTGGGACGCGCTCAAGCTGCTGGCCCAGCTCACCCGCCTGTCGGGCTACAGCGGCCTGGTCCTAGCCGTCGACGAGCTCGTCAACGTCTTTAAGATGACCAACACCCAGGCGCGGCACAGCAACATCGAGCAGATCCTCAGGATCACCAACGACCTGCTGCAGGGCACCGGCGAGGGATTGTGCGTCCGCTTCGGTGGTACTCCGGAGTCGCTCGAGCACCCCAGCAAGGGCCTGTACTACTACGAGGCGCTGCGCAGCCGGCTGGCCCCTAACCAGTACGCAGGCCAGGGCCGGGTCGACACCGCCGGTCCGGTCCTGCGGCTTCCCAACCTCACTGCAAGCGAGCTGTTGGTGCTCCTCAGGCGCCTCAGGCACATCCACGCGACCGGTGACGAGAGCGCCTACCTGCTGCCCGACCAGGCTCTCACCGCCTTCATCGAGGCCTGCCACGGTTGCATCGGCGACGCAGCCTTCCGAACCCCACGCAACACCATCGTTGAGTTCCTTCACCTGCTCGACGTGCTGAAGGACAACCCCAGCCTCGACTGGCAGGACCTGGTCAAGGACATCCCCATCAAGCCCGACAACGGGCCGGAGGAGGACGCCCCCGCGACCGAGGCGACCGATCACGGTGACAACGGGAACGGCCTCCACGGCTTCAGTCTGAACGACGCATGAGCACCCCGGCCGGCCGGCAGGAGAGCCGCAGCTCCGCGTTCGACCAACTGCACCGCCTCGTTCAGGCGGTCGTCGTCCAGGTTTGGCGCTGGACAGCCTTCCGCCCCGCTCAGGAGCGAGCCATCCCGCTCGTCGTCGAAGCGACCGACGACGTCCTGA
>JAABUU010008039.1_pt1 | contig 10622 bp, 18 predicted proteins | sample 5559301 | NCBI WGS metagenome assembly JAABUU01 (sample SAMN10711884, study PRJNA513360) | rock metagenome | isolation source: Antarctica rocks | place: Antarctica: Victoria Land, Richard Nunatak white | reverse complement strand
AGGATGTGCAGACAACTCCTGAGCCGACGGAGTACAAGGTAAGCATCTTGATTCATCAATCAGTACAATGCTAATGTTTCCTATAGGAATCTTGTTCAATCCCCGCGGACACTCCTTCCCCAATACAAACACCGCGCCCTGACAGCGATGAGGGTACCCCTCAGGCCGTCTCACAGGGTGCCATCAAGGATTCAAAATCGCCAGTAATAGATTGTGATCCCGACGACGAGTCGGTTTTATCAACCCAGACAGCGCCGACGGAGCCACCTACACCAGAGGAGCCTACAGTGAGACTGGTATGTACAAGAAGGTCCAAATTGGAGCCTTGGTTTCAGCGCGCTGACAGGGGTATTCAGCGTGCTGAGACACTTCGGTTACAACTGCGCGTCGCCATGTTCAAGATAAACACTCATCAGACCAACATCCCGCTGTCGCGCCTACAAATCTCTCCCAAAGGGCTGCACCCACCGGCTCAAGTTCACAAATCTCCACCGCAAGAGACCGTTGCACCTTACAAAGCACAAGCGCCGATCAAACCCACAATACCAAAGTTATTGCCCGCGCCTGTCCTCATACCAACAGCGTATTCGGCGCGTCTAATCCACGATCCTCCAGTACCATCGTCTCCACCAACCTCAATTGGCAGCTCGAGCTCACCTGATACGCCATCGCCCGGTCTCCCCACACCAGCATTGCCGCAGCAACCACGCTCTCAGCCACTGGCGCAACTGAATAGCCCGCCGGGAAGCCAGGAGAGGCGGCCCCAGAACGCAAAAGTCGTCGATTCGGACGCGAACCTCCCGAGTAGCGTGATCAAGGGAAGAGCGGCGACGGGTTTGTTGAATCTGATGAACATGGGCTGATGAGTCGTTACTGGAGCCGCCTTGCGATATTTTGCCTACAGACCTCTCACGCTGCTGAGATGCTGTACACCGGGCTAGAGATCAGAGCCATGTGTTCGAGCTATCCAGCATCAGCCCCTCCGTTGCAGCGACCTCCCGTTGAGCTTCGCTATCTACTGCTATTTGCCTATGGCATTCTCCCTGGATTTTGCGGCATTATGTTGGCGCTATATTCTTTTCTATTGCATGGCTCTTCGTCGCTTTCTTGACCTAGACTTGCTGGCTTTGAACCTTGGCATGAGATGATACTTCCAATACTTAGGGTTGCTTTCCAACTGCCGATTGAGTGTGGGACGTTTGGCATAGCTGAAGTAGAGTATTCACGACATGGCTTCTATTTCTCTTGCCCAGGCGTTTCTGGCTGGTTCAATAATTGATACCTTACCTCTAAACGTTCATTGGTGAAAGGTGCGGGATGTATAGACTAGGCCTGACATGGTTAGCTTGCGGAAGTACGATCTTCCTAGCGTGGATCTTCAGATTTAAAGGTACCCCAATCATCGACTCCGGCCACATTGCAGATTCGGACTGCAACTTAATGTTCTTATACTCGCCCTCTGATCAGCATTCTTATGATGATTGTTCCCTTCAGTGTTCGAGTATCTGTGCCCGTAGCATTATGCCCCGAAAATAGCCCACGAACATTCTCATAGACTACTGCGGTCTCTCCGTCACTGACAGCAATGGCGCGCCGCAAACAAGCAGCACCGTTGCAACGGGCTGCTTCTCCTGAAATCATGGAGAGACCATTGGGAAATGGTGTGAGCAAGGCCTATACGAACGGTCACGCCAAAGCGCCAAACAGTAAGGAAGAACAAGCGACTGGCCCGGAAGCGCTTGAGCAAGCCGGTCTTACTCAATTGATTATCTGCATTGGCGGCATATACGCATCTTTGTACGTCCTCTACGAACCATCATGTCTACAGGCAAGCTGACAACCACCAGTTTATCTTGGGCTCTCCTCCAGGAACGCATAACAACCACAACTTACGGCCCGCCCTCCTCCCCCGAACGCTTCAGCTACTCCATCTTCCTCAACACGGTGCAATCCGCCTTCGCCGCCCTGACAGGCTACATCTACCTCCTGAGCACCTCCCCCCGCACCCCCTCCACCCGCCCCATCTTCCCATCGCGCGCCATCCTCGGCCCCCTGATCCTCGTCTCCATCACCTCCTCCCTCGCCTCGCCCTTCGGCTACGCCAGCCTCGCGCACATCGACTACATCACCTTCATCCTCGCGAAATCGTGCAAGCTCCTGCCCGTCATGTTCCTGCACCTGACCGTCTTCCGCAAGCGCTACCCGCTGTACAAATACGCCGTCGTGGCCCTCGTCACCGCCGGCGTCGCCGTCTTCACCCTCCACCACCCGCGGAAAGCCTCCTCCTCCACCACGTCCGGCAAGAGGGCGACGGAGACGACAAACAGCGCCTGGGGCCTCCTCCTTCTCGCCGTCAACCTCCTCCTCGACGGCCTCACCAACTCCACCCAGGACCACATCTTCTCCACCCGCCGCTACAAGCCCTACTCCGGCCCGCAGATGATGGCCGCCCAGAATATCCTCTGCACCCTCCTCACCTCCGCCTACCTCCTGCTCTCCCCCTTCCCGCTCACCCAGACCCTTACCCGGAACCTCGGTCTCACCCTCCCCCACGCCGGCCACGAACTCTCGTCAGCCGTGTCCTTCATCCGCAGCCACCCGTCCGTCGGCTACGACGTCTTGGCCTTTTCCGCCTGCGGTGCCGTCGGGCAGCTGTTTATCTTCGTCACGTTGAGTCGATTCTCGAGTCTCGTGCTGGTCACGGTCACGGTGACGAGGAAGATGCTGACGATGGTGCTGAGCGTGCTGTGGTTTGGGCATCGGTTGAGTGGGATGCAGTGGGCTGGGGTGGGGTTGGTTTTTGGGGGGGTTGGGGCCGAAGGGTGGATACAAAGGAGAGAGAAGGGGGCAAGGGAGAGGGAGAGGAGGAGGAAGGTGGGGTAGAGTATGTATGTGGGAGTAAGGGAGGGCGTGAGGGAGGATGTTGTTTTCTTTTCCCGTGCGGCATATAGAGGAGTCTTAAGGTTTTGGGTCGAGTTTGGAAGATGGATCAGGTGAAGTGCATCTTATAGAAACTATAACGACAGTGTGTCTCGAAAACCCACGATAACAGCTATGTATGTATCGAAGACGCAACCCGTGATCCGCTCCCAACAGCAACAAGCAATGAATACGGCCCATACACGATGACCTGCCAAACGTCCCACCAACAATATGCGACAGACGCGGGGCAGGAAAGCGCCCCCCCCCCCCGTCTCGAAATTCACAACACGCACGCTCGAACGCCAACCCATCATGCCCCACGCGCAGCAACTCCCTTCTTCGACCCCCTCCTCTCCATCTCAACGTCTCTCAACACCTCCTCCTCCTTAACCGGAATGCCTTCCACCTTCTTCACCCTCTTCCCCTCGAAGAAAGACATCAGCCCGCCCGCGCCGGCCACGATGCACGCCAGCGCGACGAAGAAACCCGTACTCCAGCTCGGCCGGTTGATGCGATTGTACCCCCACATGAAAGCCGACAGCACGGCCTGCAGAAACGTGTTCAACACGTACGCCCAGATGACGAAGTCGAGCTTCCACAGCGCCGTCGGGGGCGCGCGCACGCCGGTCAGCGGCGGATCCGGAGCGGAGGAGGTCGGGATAGGGAGGGCGGGGTTCGACTTGGCCGCGTCGACGGAATCGTCGTCGTCGTCAGGGCCGCTGACGGGACGACCGTCGCGACTAAGGACGTTAAGCCGATCGCTGCCAGACAGGCGAAACCAGGAGCGGTGAAATCCGGCGAGGCGGCGGAGGGCGTCGGGCCGGTTGAGGGCGCGGAAGCGCAGCAGGTAGTAGGCGTCGCGGAAGCGCCAGGGGATGAGGCCGAAGCCGGTGACGCAGAAGAGAGCGTTGAGGATCTGCGAGTCGATCTCGACCCAGATGCGGCGGGGGGAGTTGATGGCGTTGCAGGTTGGGTGGCACATGGCCGGCGCGGCGTTGATGAGGAGCAGGAAGAGCATGCCGCCCCAGGCGACGACGTTCAGGCCGTAGATCACCACGAAGAAGCCGAGCGGGGTCAGGAAGAATTTCCAGAAGGCTTTGAGCCCGATGATGGTGGCTTCGCTCCAGGATTTCTTGGGGGGTGGGTGGTAGCCGTTGGGGTAGTAGCCGTTTTCGTCGGGGACGATTGGTTTGGGGTCGGTGGGTGGGGTGGAGGAGGTGCTGATGCGGGTGGTTGTGGTTGCTACTGGTGTATCTTCATTTGGGGCTTTGACTGCTCCATCGGTGGTATAGGCGGGTGAGGTGGTGTGATTAAGCTCTGCAGGTTGGTGCACCCCCTTTCTCGTGGCAGACGGTGCAGCGTCATTTTCTTCCGCGGCTTCTGCTAGCAGTGTATGGTTCTGCTGCACTTGCGACGGACTTCCAGGGCTCTGTCCTGAGTTTGTTCGAGAGAAACGTCTCCGCAGCGAGCCCGTCCCGCTGGTCGTACTGTTCCTCCGTTCGTCATCCGCCCGTTGACCGTCCTCGTTCCATCCGCTTCTCCCAAAACTCCCCCGTCGGATCTCAGCCAGCGAGGGTGCTTTCGATGCCATTGCTCCGGTAGCCTGCCACATTCCTAACGGAGGGCTCGATTCTATAAAATTGATGGACGCACCCCGTAGCAAGCTCGAAGCCCCTGTGGGAGACCGGTGCCGCGTGGATGTATCTGCAGCCGCTCGTGGCGGTGTTGTCGGCAATGTAGGCACCGAAGAGCCCTCGTGGCTCGTTCGACCGGCTGCTGAAGTCATGATTAGACGGGAGAGTGATCAGGTATTGTTTGTTGATAAGTTGTGAGTTGCACGAAATCACGAAGGTTGATGTGTAGGGATCGACGCTGGTTTTCAAGGGGTGGACCAGGGGGCCACTGTTTCAAGTACGTGGCTCCTCAAGATATGAGAATCGTGTATACAATGAGCGACGAAATAATATGAGGTTGGAACCAGGTAACTATTAACATGGAAATTACCGAGATCAATTGATCATTATTATCGCTCAATTGGATGAGGAGTTCAACAACTTGTGGCTCGATCGGGACTAGTCTCCCCACAGTACGTATGTAGTCGGTTCTCGGTTTCGAGTTCCGCAAACGACACCTTCACAAGTCTCACGAGCATACCGACGCTGTGTACGACATCGCATACATCTTTGAAGATTATGTGGTCGTGAATCTACAAGACTAACCTGAGAGATGGGGGGTGAGGCTCATATTGCAGGTGTGGTGCCGGTGATGTTGCTGAATCTAGTGCTGGAGATTCTACGTCTTGAGCTAGTGATGCTGAAGATGGTGATGCTGGAGGTGGAACGGGAGCTGAAGAAGGGGCCAATGATGATGCTGTGAAACATGTCAGAGATATCTCTGTTGTGGGGGATGACCCGGAGATGTATACAGACCAGCTTGACAAGGAGAGTGAGGAGAGTCTAAAGAATGAGGCGGGTGAGCTTGAGGAGTGGAACCCCCACCGATTGCTTTCTTGATCAGCGTTTTACCCAGGATTAGAGGTCACTTCCCAGAACAGATCCTACACGAATGCATTTGGGATTGCCAGGACGGTAGTGGAAGGGATGGAGGCGTCTTGGAGTGTTTGGATCATCGTCTGTGATCTGTGAGTAATCTCAGTCTCTAGGAAACTTTGCCGTTGTCCAACAACTGCAATTCCAAAATTGGTTTGCTTGATTGGAGGTTAACGCAAAATGTGCTGCCACCACCCTGCTGGGCACTGAGCGGGTACATCTTGTACGTGGCCTTTGTTGATCGCGCTATCCAACATGTAAGATACATATAAGGGGCATCAAGTGGAATCTGGACATCATAGGATATATACATACCGTAGCCTCTCCTCCTACCGTTATTTCACAAGATTTTCACAAGATCTTTATTTACTCTCTCGGCCAGTCTCGCAGCAGATTCTTCTTCAGAGTCCTGGTGCTGGTCAATGGGCAGCTCTTGGCCAGGATCGACTCCCTTGCCGTCTGAAAGCGATTCTAATGTTAACAGCTGTATTATGTTTTCCCTCGGCCAGGATATGGATGTATGCTTGATCAGACCTCTGATATGATGCAAGATATTAAACGGAGTCCTCAATTGTAATAAAATATTAGTAAAGCACGATGGCGGCTCACAGGCTAGGGTTGGAGCCCCTTCACACATCTCGCTTAAAGTAATTTACGATCAACCACCAACGACCACGACGCCGAACGCTCGACAACGACGCCCAACACTCAACAACCAACCCCGGAAACTTCTACCAGACGAAGGGAGTGGACTATCGCCAACATTCCTTCCTGTCCAATTCTACGATAAGCAGCAGCAGGCCAGGATGTCGACCTTTGATCCAGTCGTGAGTCACACTACACCATGCCGAAATCGCGACGACGGACGCGCATATAAATGGCAGCCAACAATGGGAAGCTGACCAGTGTCTACTGCTGTGGATAGATTGTTATCGATGGCAAAGGGCACCTCCTTGGTCGCTTGGCCAGCACCGTGGCTAAGCAGCTGCTCAACGGTCAGAAGATCGTGGTAGTCCGCTGTGAAGCTCTCAACATCTCTGGCGAGTTTTTCAGGGCGAAGCGTACGTATCATTTCTCCGCAAATGGACAACAGCATCGGAAGCTAGGATCATATCGGGTCCCACGGTTCCTGATTGAGGGCGCACGCTGATGGCAGCGTGACTATATAGTGAAGTACCATGCCTATCTCCGCAAGATGACACGCTACAACCCCACTCGAGGAGGTAAGTTCTATCTACTCTACGATGCTGCTCGAGAGTGTCATCCGCCTATAGACGAGAGCTGACTCATATGCGCTAGGTCCCTTCCACTTCCGCGCTCCGTCCCGTATCTTCTACAAGACCGTCAGAGGCATGATACCTCACAAGACCGCTCGTGGCGCCGCTGCAATGGAACGCCTCAAGGTTTTCGAAGGTGTCCCGCCGCCATACGATAAGAAGAAGAGGATGGTGGTACCACAAGCTTTGAGAGTATTGAGACTGAAGCCGGGGAGGAAATACTGCACTGTGGGGAGGTTGAGCCACGAGGTTGGGTGGAAATATCAGGATGTAGTTGCTAGGTTCGTCTACCACCTCAAAATGCATCCCAAAGGACCCTTACCTACGATGCGATATCGGCTACAAAGCCAAACTGAAGTCCATGGGACACTGCTAACTCTTACCCTTCCATAGACTTGAGGAGAGGAGAAAGGTCAAGGGTGCCGCGTACTACGAGCGGAAGAAGGCAGCGCGCAGACAATTAGCAGAGGCACAGAAGAACGCGCAGGTGGATGAGAAGACGAAGAAGCAACTCGCTGTATACGGGTACTAGATGGGTGGAAATTACCTCACTACAGTTGTTGACGTAGTTAGCTTTGTTCCCATAGGGCAAGGTTTTATCGACCAAGAACACCTCTCGATTCTGTTCCTACATTTTGCAATGGGAAGCAGACGACGATCAATCGATCCTTCTTGTGGATCTTACTCGATCTGCGGCAGTCATGTTTCATATGGCAAGGGCAGGAGCCTGCGTCCTACCTATTTAGGTAACATGTGCTTAATGAAAAAACATCATCTGCAAAGAAAGCCCATACTTTTAGAGAAGATGCCAGGACCGTTGCCTTACCTGCCATGCGCGTCTGAAAGAGGTAGGTAGCGTAGATCTGTACGGGGTAGATCCCCTACAGCTATTCCTAGAATGTTGGCTCCTCGGTTCGCTCAGAACTTTTTGCAACTTTTTTTTGAAAATCACACTCAAATTCAGTGTTTTGATGTTAAAATCACAACTAAACAGAATTATTATGAATATATATTTTTATCATCTGTTAAATTTTTATAGAAAAGTATAGAGAAATAACAATGTTATTGAGTAATCTTCATATATAAGTTTGACAGTAATATGCAGCAGCTTGTTACATCTCAATTGAAGGTTTCTCTGATATAGGGGCTAGAGGTTAGAGCTTGTGATATAAGAGGATTTTAGATATATTGAGTTAATCAGTAACTAGTAGTATGCTAAGTAATGATTACATTGAATATGTTCATCTTCTTAAGAAAGATAATCTGTATATATATCAGACTGCTTATCTTGCTCATTCATAAGCACTGTAAGTCAGCTCACTCAGCTTACTCATGAGCATCATGAGCTTACACTGAGCTGTACATTTTCAAGATATAGTTTACTGAATCTACATATTTAATGAATCTATTAAAACAATAATCATAACATCATTCTCTCTTCTCAGACACTAATTCTTTAAAATCTATTTAAATAAAAGTTTCTGTCTTTGTAATCTGTAAGCTTTTCATAATGAAGTCATTTAAAACATACAATTATCTTTATCTTTATCAATTCATTAATAAAGACAGTAATTCAGTATTGACTGTCTGTCTTTACTGTTTCAATCTCTTAATTCTTTACATAAAGATGAAGAATCATTCTAAGTGTGCTGAGTATGTTTACTATGATTGTTTATGCATCAGTGTGTTGTAAGAATCTCTTAATTATATACACAATAAACTTAAGTTTAATCTGTCTGTTGCTGAGAAAGAACTGACACAGACTTTTGCTAGAGTTGCTTGTCTTTATAAGACATTAAAATATATGAAAGATAAAGTTATTGAGAAGACACTTTATCTTGCTTGCAAACTTGTCAATAATAATGATGATGTTTTCAGAGATAAGAATGATTCTAATTCTTTAAATCTTTTATTCTTAAATTTCTAAAATAATCTTATCTCTATAATCTCTTCTTCTCAAACTGCTGAAGCATTCTCACACAGTTAAATAAGTTATTCTTAAGTTTTCATGTACTTTTTAAAGCATCATACTCTTTTCATTTAACAAGATAGTAAGCTTTCTCATTAATCATTCTCTTCTTTAGAATGTTCTTTACTTCATATTTAATTTTGAGTTCAACAGACATTGATGTAATTTGAAGTAATATGAACTGATTGTATTGTTGAAACATTAATATATGAAATATTGAGTGTATTTGCATTTCTTAAGATAAATTTAACTCATAACTTAATTTCTTAATGTTTCTCTTAATCATAAATGACTCAATGTTCTTATTCTTTGTTTACATATTGTTCATTCATAAATATATTCTCTCATCAATCTCATATAATTTTATCTCTGTTGTTCATCTCTTCTATTCTTTAATTCTCTTCATAAAATCAATATGCAGTTTCTTAAGCTTCACAATGTTTAACATTACTTTTTAACTCTGAGATCTGTGCACTTATAAGTCTTTTCAAATCTCTGAATGATATTCATAATTTACTTTAAATGATGTCTTTTCTATGATTTCATTTCACACATTGTTGTACATAAACTGTATTATTAACAATAGTTGTATTTAATTGTTCTGTTTTACATTAACATAATGCTGCAAGTATATCTTGACTGTCTAATTTATTCATTTGCTCTATTTATTCATCTATAAATAATATATTATTAACATCTTATGTTTTATTCTGAGTTCTGCTGTGAGTGTTTCTCAGAACTTGCTCATAAACAGCTTGTCTTTATTGATGATAAACTTCTTTGATAGCTTATGATTGCTAATTAATTCTCATAATATAATGTACATCAATATTAATGCTGTTGCAGTCTCTCTAAATGAAATAAACATTGTGTACTTCATTAATTTATTCACTATAATCAATATGCTGTTAAATCTGACTTTTTATGCTGAATCCTTGAACTTTAATAGCTTAATAATAAAGTTCATGATAACAGACTCTCAGAGCACATCTAATGTGTTCAGTTATGTTACTTCATTGTAATGCTTATCTCTCTGAATCTTATTGCATCAATATGAATCACATTTAACAATGTATTCTGTAATTCAATTGTAAAGATCATCTATGTTACATCTTCTTTATATAAAATCTTCTATATATTTGACTTCTAGATGCCTGTCAGCTCTGCTGTTATGACATACTTTAATGAGTTTATTATTCATTAAAAAAGCATTCTTCATCTTAAATGTTGCTGCTAAATCTTTTATAAGTGTTTTCTTCTTATCTTTATGCAGAATTTCAGCATAAATCATTTTCATTTCTTTGTGATCAGATTGTCTACTTAAAATATCTGTATCACTGTTCTCATTATTTTTCTTGTAATAAATCTGAAATTCAAAGTCTGCTAACTGTTTCACTCAATAAATCTGTCATCAGTTCAGTTACTTAATCATTACAAAGTTTCTCAGATTCTTATGATCTGTAAAGATCTAAATAGATTTGCTTATATCTACAAGATAAGATCTTCAATCTTACAGTGCTTTTACTATTGTAAGAAGTTTCTTATTGTAAACTTTATATCTTTTCTTAGATTCTGACAACTTTCTAAATCAATACACAATAGACTTCTTCTGCTCATCTTTAATCTGATATAGATATGCTTTAACTGCAAAATTTAATGCATTGATTTTCAGTATCTTTTTGCATGCTTAATTAAGTATTTATAGATATGCAGTTTCACTAAGATTTCTCTTTAATGCATAAAATGCATTCTTCTGTTTCTTATTTCAATGTTATCTCTCATTCTTGCATGTCAAACACATAAGAGATTCTGCAATTCTTGTATAGTTAAATACAAACTTTTAATAGTAGTTTGTTAGCTCTAAAAAGACTTATACTTTCTTAATCTTTTGTAATGTAAATTAGT
>JAABUU010008038.1_pt1 | contig 10622 bp, 8 predicted proteins | sample 5559301 | NCBI WGS metagenome assembly JAABUU01 (sample SAMN10711884, study PRJNA513360) | rock metagenome | isolation source: Antarctica rocks | place: Antarctica: Victoria Land, Richard Nunatak white | reverse complement strand
GCGCTCAACCCCGGTGATGATCTCCATCCAAGCACCCGCCCCCGATCTTAACAGCGCTCATACAAGCGCCGCTAAAATCACCAGCCAGGGTCACAATTGCCAGGCGGTGCCCGCCGGACGGATACCGGAGTTGTCCAGCGGCAACGACACCACCGCGAGGCCACCATGGCAAGGCAAGCCGACCCTGAAACCTATCCCGGCCTTCTCGCCGCGTGGATGGCGCCGTTCGCCGGGTGCTTCACCCGCCCAACCTGGGCCAACATGCTGGTCCTCGTTGCAGGCGTCCTCCTATCCCCGGGACGTCGCACCGTCGCCTCGGCGCTGAGCAGCGTAGGCCTGCGCGGGGCGGCGAGCTTCACCAACTATCATCGCGTGCTGAACCGCAGCCGCTGGTCGGGCCGGGCTGAGGCGCGCTGCCTGCTCGGCCTGCTGGTCGCCGCCTTCGTGCCAAGCGGGCCGGTCGTGGTCGGGATCGACGAGACCATCGAGCGACGCTGGGGCGCAAGGATCAAGGCACGCGGCATCTACCGCGACCCTGTGCGGTCGTCGCAGGGCCACTTCGTCAAAGCATCCGGCCTGCGCTGGATCAGCCTGATGCTGCTCGCGCCCGTGCCGTTCGCCGTCCCTGGGTCTGGGCGCTGCCGTTCCTGACCGCGCTGGCGCCCTCCGAGCGCTACGCCCAGACCCAGGGACGGCGGCACAAGCCGCTGACCGACCGGGCGCGCCTGCTCCTCTTGCTGCTCGCACGCTGGCTGCCGGACAGAGAGGTCATCGCCGTCGCCGACAGCAGCTACGCCGCCATCGAACTGCTTGCCGCCGTGCGCCGGCATGTGACCGTGATCACCCGGCTGCGGCTCGACGCCCGCCTGTTCGACCCGCCCCCGCCCAGGCTGCCAGGGACCAAGGGGCGCCCGCGCATGTCCGGCGCGCGCCAGCCGACGCTGCTTCAGCGTCTGGCCGACCCGAACACGGCGTGGCAGCGCGTCACGGTGACAGGCTGGTATGGGCAGGGCGAACGCCGGCTCGACATCGTCTCCGGCACGGCGCTCTCGTATCACCCCGGCAAGCAGGTGCCGGTCCGCTGGGTGCTGGTCCGCGACGTGGCCGGCAAGTTCGAGCCGCAGGCGTTCGCCTGCACGGACCAGGCCGCCGATCCCATCGCTACCCTGAAGCTGTTCGTGCGCCGCTGGTCCGTCGAGGTCACCTTCGCCGAGGTGCGCCGCCACCTCGGCGTCGAGACCCAGCGCCAATGGTCGGACCTGGCCATTGCTCGCACCACCCCGTGCCTGCTCGCCTTGTTCTCGCTCGTGACGCTCTGGACCAGCGACCTGGCCGCACGCGGCCTCGTCCTGCCCAGGCGCGCAGCCTGGTATGCCAAGCCGGCCGTCACCTTCTCAGACGCGTTCGCCGCCGTTCGCCGCCAGCTCTGGATCGCGCAGGCTTTCTCAGCGTCCCCGAACACCCGGAACATGGCGACAATCCCGCGCGCACTCCTCGACAGCCTCACCGAAGCCGCGTGTTACCCAGCCTGAAAAGGCCAAAGTCGAGCTTAGTAGCCCTCTCGCTTCAAGAATTCATGGACTGCTTGATCCAGGATATCTTGCTTCTTCCGACGGGACACATGGGCAAAGTCACGAAGCCGGTCTTGCAACCGCTCCGTCATGCGGAAGCTAACAGCAGACCTCGAACCGGTCTTGTACTCGTTCTCCTCAGTTTCGGGCAGCGACTGCCTAGTCGAGGAAGACTGCTTGCTTGCTTGCTTTTTTGCTCCCTCGCTTACTTGCAGTCCTTCTTGCATGCTGTCTTGCTCTAAGGCTGGTAAAGAGACCGCTTCTGGGCGGGTCGCCGCACCTTTAGCTGGAAGGAGCGACGATAAGGGGGAAAGCTTAGGCCGCGACATGAGTTCCCGTCTTCGCTTTGAGACCACTACGGTCTATAATATAACGCCAAAGTCCTTCCATCTCCTGGGAGGCTTTTCCTCCAGGCTCAAGTTCCTGCGCCGTTAGGCCATCGGACTTTGCGGCGGCATAATCAGTTCGGTCAGAGACAAACACTGGGGCTAAAGTACCGTGCTGGCTTAAGGCGACCGCTGCCTCCGCGGTAAGCTTCGTGCGCGGCTTTGTCATGTTGATCACGAAGATGAGCTGCTTGCCACCGACTGCCACAGCCTCAACAGTCCGGCCGACGGCGCGGAGGTCGTCAGGTGACGGCTTACATGGGACGATGACGATGTCGGCTTCTTTGATCGCTGCAGCTACCTCGGCGCCCACCGATGGGGGGGTATCCACAAACACCGTATGGAATCCTGCTACGTCTAGTGCAGCGAGTGTGTCCGACAAGGAAGTGTTCACGCGAGCCAAGACAGGCGAGTCCGCCTTACGAGCATCCCACCATCCTGATAGCCCCCCCATTGGGTCTAGGTCTACGACTGCAACGGGTCCGTAGCCAGCCCGATCCGCCTCGACTGCCAGATGGGAGGCAAGCGTCGTCTTCCCTGCCCCACCTTTACGAGAAGCCAAGACGCTGACAAACATGCTTGATTACTCCAATGCCTGTTCGCACGCTTGCTTGCTCGCATGCTTGCGAGATGTCAACCAGCTTAGTTGTAAGATGGCGCTCATGGGTCGGGTCCAAGGCTCAGAGACGGACGCTGTGGACTACTCGCACTCGTGCTCTCTTTGCTTAGCAACGCGCCGAAGAGTCACAAACGCAGGATAGTCGCCATCCAGGCTAACGGCTCTAAACGCATTCAATCAAGCATTCATGCATGCCAGGTAGTTCGCAATCTCTCTCGCTTGCTCTCTTGCTTGCATGCATGTGTCTATCCCAGTGACCGGTTCACCATGCCTTTGTACTGCGGCAGCTCGCGCCAGTGCTGGTCCGACCTCAGCCACAAAGTCTGGCCGGCCCTTTGAGCACAGAGCTGCATATATGCAGTCCGCCGACGACCTCTAGCCAACTGAAAGCGCCGAGATGAATTTATCGGAGGTTTCGGAATGGCACTTTGCTCCTCGCACCGATGAACGACTCCGGACCATCGAAAGCGTGGGTTTCTCAAACATAGGAGCCGGCTCCCAACTCGAGTTGGGAGGTTCCCGTCTCTGATTCCCTCAGCTCTGAACTTTCAACGCTCTGCACTGGAGGTGCCCCATCCCACTCGCACACGCTGCGCATCAGCCCAAATAGGTCCTCCAGCGGGTTAGCGTTGACATGGACCACCTGACCTTCCCTGTTGCACCCGGCCAAGGCAGGCCAGCATGCTGGCCAACAGCACAAGCCGGCGCTGCGCGGCGTAGCGGTCGGGCCAGAGCACAAGGTTCGCTACGCCGGTCTCGTCTTCGATGGTGATGAGCATGACGCCCTTGGCTGACCCAGGCTTCTGGCGCACCAGCACGAGATCAGGCACAGCTACGCACCGGCCGTCGCGAAGGTGCGCAAGATCAACACACGCCACCATGCTCCGGCGGCGTAAGTCCTCGCGCAGGAAGGCCACCGGGTGCCGCTGTAGGCTCAATTCGGTGCTGCCGTAGTCCTCGACCACCTCGCGTCCTTGTGTAATGGCAGCGAGCAGGGCAGGGGGCTCCACCAGCTCCGGCATGGGCCGCTGCCCCGCGTCGGCAGCGGTGAACAGCGGCAGCACCGTGCCGGCCAGCCCCTTCACGGCCCACAGCGCCCGGCGCCGGTCCAGCCAAAGATCCCGAAAGGCGTCCGCCTTCGGCAGACGTTCCAGCGCCGCGGCCGGGATGCCCGCACCGGTCCAGGCTGCTCACCGGCGCAGCACATCAGCATCCTCGATAGCCAGGAGCCCATTCCTTACCCCTGGCAGGGCTGGTGGAGAGCGACGACTCATGCCTGCCTCCGACCCACCACCACCGCGGCGCAACAGCTCCGAAAATGCCGAGGCCAGCTCTGATGAGGTCCGGATGCGCCAGGATTTGGAAAGACTGGGCACCAGGAGCACGCCTCCAGCCCGCAGTAGGCCCGGCAGTGCGGCTGGCGTCGACAATCTCGCCCCGCGGGTCCGGCATAAGTTCGCGTGCGATGGCGACGTGTCAGGCGACACAGCAGCGAGATCCGCGTCCACCGCACCGGCGAACCGCTCCATCCCTACGGCGAAGGCACCCAGTCCCTCCTTCGGCACCGTCCCGCGCCGCAGGGCGTCAAGGATCGTCGCCCGCCGTTGCGGACCGATCACCGGCCCAGCTCGAACTGCGTCCGCAGCAGCACCACGTCCAGCACGACATCCTCCCCGTCGAATCGCAGGACCTGGGCCTGATCGAGGTTCAGCACCCGCCGGGCCGCATTCACCAAACCCGGTACCCGGAGCGCCGTCAGCGACAGCGCCTGGGCGAGTCCATTCCGCGACAACCGCCCGCCCCGGCCGGCAAGGGCGATCAGCAGCGGCCGGACCTGGTCGTCCGGCGGCGCCCCACGCCCCGCGAAGCGCCGCTGCGCCGCGTAGGACCCCGACCGGAACAGCTCGTCAATCCAATCAGGCAAGACAGTGGCGACGGGTGCAGGCGGAGCCGCCTCCGCGAACAGCTCCGGCTGCCGCGCACTGCCCTGCCGCGGTCGGGGCGGCACGGCTGAAATATGGAACTGTGCGGCCAGGACCGGCGCCGCGTCCGCCTCGCCACGCCACCAGGCCGGCTCGCAGGGCGGCGCCCCGATCCAGCCGGATGGCGGCGTGCCCGCCGAGAGCACGGCAACCGGTACCAGCATCTCCTGCGGGCTGGCGCCGCCGTGGTAACCGCCGTGCGGTGCCCCGTTGCGAAGCCGCTCGCTCCAGGTCGCCACCAGGCTGCGCGTACCGTCGGGCAGCAGCACGCGGGTGCCGCTGATGGCGACCTCCCCCTCCCCCGGCGGCCCGGCCTCCCGCCAGCGTCCACCTGCGCCGGCCGGCGCCCGGGTGGTGCCCTCGTCCACGACATGCCCATGGTCGCCGGTCACGACCAGGACGCGCCGGGCGTCCCGCGCCGCCCGCAGGATTGCCGTGACCTGCCGCAGCGCCTCCGCCGACCACTGCACCTCGATCTGGTCCGACCCCGACAGTTGGGCATCGACCGCGTTGTGGACGACCCCGACCACGCGTTGCGCCGGGTCGGCCAGGGCGTCGCGCACAGCCGCCTCCAGTTCCGGCCCGGACCCCAGGTCGGCCTTGTGGAACAGCCGAGGCGGACGGCCGCGGGCGGCCCGGACCAGCGCCGGGTGCGCGCCGAAGCGCGCCCGCTCATACGCCTGGTTGCCCCGTCCGACCGTCCCGCACAGCAGGCTGGCCCGCGATACCTCGGTCACGCTCGGCAGGGCCGCCACGGCGACCGGCAGCGCCCCGACTGCCGGCTGCAGGTCAATCCACCCAAGCTGGGCCACGGTATCGGCCAGCGCACGCCAGACCGCGAAGCTGAGGCCGTCGAGAACCAGCAGCAGCACCGGCGCCTCCCGCGCGAGCGGGGCGACGACCGCCTCCAGCAGCTTCTCGACTGGCAGCGGGTCGGTCCCGGGCGCCCCGGCTTCGGTCCAGTCCCGGAGCAGCAGGGCGAAAGCCCGGCTCTCCTCCTCCCGCCGACCAAGCGCCCGGTCCCGCAGGCCTGCATAGGCGGAGGCGACCTCGGGCAGCTCGTCGCCGGAACGCAGGGCGTGGCGTGCCCGGTCGGCAAACCCGCCGTCGGCCGCATAAAGTCGGGCAGCGTCCGCTATGCTGCGAGGCGCGGCGCCGGCCGGCAGCGACAGCCAGCGGGCCAGGCGTGCGGCCATCAGCAGACGGTCCAGCCTGATGCGACGGTCCCCTGCCCGGTCGTGCCGGTTGGCATGCTGGACCAGGTCCCAGGCTCGCCCGGCGTCGTCGCCATCCAGGGTCGCCGCCGTCGCTGCGAGGGCGCCGGCAGCCTCCACCATGCGCGCATCCAGGCCGGCGTCCAGGGCCGGGCTAAGCGCCGCAGCATCCAAGGCCCGGATGTCGGACAGCAGCAGTGCCGCCTGGGCCTGCAGGCTTCGGGCCATCACGGGGGCGTCCCTGGCCAGCCGCCCCAGGACGCGCCGGGCTGCGGCGGCAAGGGAGGCGCCTGCCTTCGGCAGCAGCCGTGCGCCTCCGACCAGCGCCTCAAGCCGAACAGCGGCCTCCCGCAGTCCGGGCCGCGGCTCGGCCTCGCCGAATACCACGCCGCAGGCCAGGCCGAGCGGCACAGCGTCGGCGCCCCGGTCGCAGGCAACCGTACGAAGCACTAGGGCTGCCGCGGCGCCACCAACCTCCGCCAGCCGTTGGGCGATGGCCTCGCGCGCCTCCTCCGGTAGGCTGGCGAAGCGGCCCAGGCCGCGCGGGTCCAGCGTCCAATCCAGCAGGCCGTCAGCGTCGGCGCGGCCCTCGGGCAGGCCCAGGGTGCTCTCAAGCACCGCACGCCAGGCTGTTTCCAGATCGAGCACATCGCCAGCAGCGGGCGGATACCCTCCCGGAGGCGAATAGTTCAGCAGTAGGTCCGCCAGCCAGCGCTGCGCACGCAGCCGGGGATCGACATCGCGCGCCTTGAACGCCCCTCGCAGCGCCACCCAGCGATCCCGCTGCACCAGTCGTCCCCGCGGCAGCCGCGCCATCACGTCGCAGCCGATCACCATGGGATCAAGCGGCGTGAGCAGCACCAGCCCTGCATCGCCGCCCTCGGCGCAATCGGCCTCGTCCAACTGCTGCCTGGCCTCAAGCTCAGAAGCGCACCAGACCAGGTGGAAGCGGACGCCGCGCCGCTCAACCCACTCCGGCCACGACCCAGGTGTCGGAGCGCGCAGACCCAGCACGCGCGCACGGGGCGACTTGTCCAGCAAGGCATCCAGTTCATGCCCGATCTCCGGGCCGCTGGGCGCCAGCAGCGGGCTCACGCGCCGGCGCCGCCCGCCTGCCGAGTCAGGCGCCAGCGGATCGCCAGGCGAGACCCGGGGGAGGCCGTCAGTTGAGTGCGGAGCTCGTCAAGCAGGACAGCTGCATCGGCGGCGTCAAGACCCGGCCTGTCACCCTCGCCCACAATCTCCTCCTCAATCGACAGAGGCAGGGGATTGGGCAGTCGGGGGCCAGGGAAGGAGGGCGGGTCGGTCAGAGGTGTGGCCTGAACAGACTCGGTGAGCAGGCGGGACGCCCGGGTCTGGGCCTCCTTCAGCGCCGGCCGCAGCGGCAGCACATGCTCGTCCGCCGCCAGAGCTTCCGCCAGCCGCAACCGCAGTGCCTCTGCGGCTGGCTGCCGCGCGTCGGTCAGGCCGGCACCCGATCCAATGATGTCCCACGAGGCGGTGGTCAGCGCGGTCCGCAGGTCCTCGGCTGTAGCGAGGCAGCGCCCGACCGCGGCCTCGCTGGTGGCCAGCCCGGCGGAAGCTAGGCCACCTACCGCCGCCAAGCCGCTCTCCGCGCCGGCCAGGTCGGATAGCAGGGCCTGCGCCGACCGCAGTGTCACCAGCCGGGGAGCCGCGCCATCTACGCCGAACGCTGCCATCTGCGCCGACAGTTCCACCGACAGCCGCGCCAGCGTCGGACGGACCGCTTCGGCCTTCATCCGGAGGTCGGCCGCCAGCCGGGCCACGGTGGCGCCCTTGCGGACCTCGCCCGGCGTCAGGCCGAACAGCGAGCCTGCCCTCTCGCGCGCCAGCGCCCAGGCTGCTTCATCAGGCAGTGGCTGCTCACGCAGCTCCGAGGCGTCGTCCACGCGCTCCAGCGTGCCTCCAGTGGGTGCGCCGTTGCGGAATAGGCTGCGGTCCGCTTGGGCGGCGAAGGCCAGCACGACCAAGTTCTGCACCTCCGCCGTCAGCCCCATTGGCTTCGGCTGGTCCATCCAGGCCCGGAGCTGCGCCACCGTCATCGGCCCGCCCCCTGCCTGCGCCTGCATTCGGGCGAAGTGGTCAGCCCAATGCGAACCTAACAGGAAATGCGTCTGGTTCATCGTGCCCAGCTTCAACGGGCTGGCGAACCCAGCCAATTGACTCCGCACCGCCCGATCCTCCACGAACAGCCGCTGGTCCAGCACGCCCGCTGCCGCCTGCACTTGCTCCAGCACCCGGCGCAGCACCGGCGCTGTCACTGGCTGCTCAAACAAGGGATGCGCCGGGTAGCGGTCGTCGAACAGGCGGTCCAGCAACGACGCCACAGCGTCCCGCATCGTGGCGCCGACCGGAATCTGCGGACGGAACGTGTCGAGCGACACCAGCCGCTCCTCCGCAGGCACCGACGTGCCAATGCAGCCGTCGCCCTCGGGCCGGATGCCATAGGCCATGTCGAGACACGCCCGCAGACGCTGGTGGAGGGCGCTCTGCTGGCTTTGCAGCACCGCCCGGGCCTGCTCTCGGTCGCTGGCCGACAGCATCCGGGCGGCGTCGGCCAGCCGGTCGCCCTTCAGCAGCTCGTCGATCCGCACCAGCGTGCCCAGGTCCCGCATCGCCCGGTCGGACAAGTAGGACGGCTGCCACACCACCCCCCCCCGCGGCGCTGTCATCGGCGAACGCTTTGGCATGGGCCAGGTGGTCCACTGGCGGACGGTTCTTCGGGTCGAACGGCATGCCCAGCACCAGCACCGGGGCGCCATCGCACCCGTGCAGCCGGTCCGGACTCAACTCCCGCACGACTTCGAAGTACAGGTCGATCGGGCGCTTCGTGCCGCGCCAGGGATGGTCGTGCTGCACGAACGGCTGACCGCCCAGCAAGCCTTCGTCGTACGGCAGCCCCAGCATCTCGAACAGGATGCGCTTCAGCCGGGTGCGCCGGGTGCCGTCGTTGTCATACACCGCCGCGTTGGCCAGGATCGGCTCGACATCCACGCCGGTGATCTGCAGCGACACCGTGGGATCGGTAGCGCCCGTGTCCCCGGCGATCCGTATCTCGCCTACGCGGGATGCCCACCCGCGCAGCTTCTGCAGCACCTGTGAACCCTCCCTGCCGCGGATGGGCGACGCGACGGAGCCGTGGTTCAGCGCCGCCAGACGCCGGGCCGTCAGGTCGCGCAGCGCCGGCACTTCCGGCACCAGCGCCGCCAGCAGCAGCGTCTTCAGCAGCCGGGCGTCGTTGCCGAACCGCATCGCCGCCCCTGGGTCCGCGCGGCCCTCATGCAGGTCTTGCCAGGCCACCCCATGCTCCGCCTCCAGCATCGGCAGCAGCTTTTGCGTCCACAGCTTGCGCGCCTGGTCGAACTGGATAGCCATCCCCTCTGAGAACGGCTGCTCCCCCGTCGCGATCTCGTCCCACAGGTCGCCCACCGGGATCAGGCTGCCCAGCCGCAGCTCGTCCCGCCGGTTTACCAGCAGCGTCAGCATGAGCTTCAGCGCGGTCCGCTCACGCTGCAGCATGGAGGAGGTGGCGATCAGCGCCTCCATCAGCGCCGGGCTGAACGGGTAGGTCATGCGGAACAAGTCCCGCTCGCCCTCGGTGCCCAGCAACGTATCGACCACATCGCGCCGGGCGGTGGCGAAGCGGTCGAACTCGGCGTCGATCACCTGGCGCGCCGTCTCGGACACCGGCAGCAGCAGGCGGCGCTGGGCGATCACCGGCAGGTTGCGATCCTCCAAGGTGACCGTGTCGAACCGCGCCTCCCAGTACTTCAGCGTGTCGGCGAACTGCAGTTGCAGCGCTCCGGCCTGGTGTTCGCCCACCAGCTCCCGCAGGTCGCGCTGCCGGGCAACGAAGCTGATGATTGGCACCGGGCGGTCCGACCGCTGCGCCTCCACCAGCTTGGACAGCTTGGAGCCCTCGGTCGCGACGAAGTCCACGTCCCCGGCGTGCGTCGCCAGCCATAGGATCAGCTCGTCCAGGAACAGCAGCACTGCGTCGTAGCCCAGCCGCTGCGCATGGGCGCTCATGATCGCCAGCCCGGTGTCGAGGTCCACGAAAGCCTCGCCGCGCGCCGCGGCCACGTCGGCATAGGAGGCGAAGAAGGTGCCGATCAGGTCGCCGACCAGGCGCACTCGGTCCTCGGCCTCTGGACGCTCCAGGGTGGCGGCGTCGAACGAGGCCGGGTCCCAGACATCGCCGATGTCGCCCCAGCCATCGGCCGCCGTGCGCCCGCCGTTCAGGTCGGCGAAGAAGCGGTCGTCACCCATGCGGCCCCGCAGGGTGCGGGCGTCGGTGAACAGCCGCTCCCCCAGGTAGAAGCCCGGCACCGGCGCGCCCGGATGCATCCGCCGCACCCACTCGGCATAGCCGCCGAAGATGGCGCTCTCGACCCCTGTCGCGCCGATCATGTGGAACGGCACCATCAGGAAGCGCCGGCCATTGATCCAGCGGTCGTGCTTGGTCACCGCCGCCGCCAGCTCGGGCTTGCTGCGCGCCAGCAGGTTGCCGGCCAGCAGCAGGTTTAACACCGCCATGAAGTGCGACTTGCCCGAGCCGAACGAGCCGTGCAGGTAGCAGGCCGCACTTTTCCGCCCCTCGACTGCGCCGCCGATGAAGCCCAGGGCGTGGTCGAAGGCGCGGGCCAACTGCGGGGTGACGACGTAGTCCCGCACGGTGGCGTCGGCCTGGGCCGGGGTGACGCCGTCGGACAGCTTGAGCACGAAGTCGTTGGTCTGCACCCGCTCGGGGATGCGGATCAGGTCCCGCATCAGCGGGGGGGCGTTGGTCATGCGAAGGTCCTTCTATCTGCCGCTGCTCCCTCTCCCTC
>JAABUU010008035.1_pt1 | contig 10624 bp, 6 predicted proteins | sample 5559301 | NCBI WGS metagenome assembly JAABUU01 (sample SAMN10711884, study PRJNA513360) | rock metagenome | isolation source: Antarctica rocks | place: Antarctica: Victoria Land, Richard Nunatak white | reverse complement strand
GCATCCTGCCGCCGCCCGAGATGGTGCTCGCCTGGTCGGCCTGGCGGCGGCGACATCAGGCGCGGGCGCGGCGCAGCCACTACAAGCGTCGCCTCACCCGCCTTACCCTTCAAGTGCAACTGTAGAATTAAGCTTACCAATGGCTGTCCGCCACTACTACGGACCACGGACTGCGGACTCATAACTCTCCTAACAGCAGCCCCAGGCGCTCCCGCGTCGCGGCGGGGATGGCGGCGGGGTCGGTGACGATCGCCCGGGCGAGCGCCTCGCCGCAGGCGCAGGGCGGGAGCGCGGCGAGGCGCGGGATCAGCGCGCGGAGGGTCGCCTGCGCGGCAGCGGCGTTGCGGTGCAGGCGCTCCACGACGACCCGTACCGTCACCGGCTCCTCCTCGTCGTGCCAGACATCGTAATCGGTGATGAGCGCCAGCATGGCGTAGCAAAGCTCCGCCTCGCGCGCCAGCCGCGCCTCGGGCATCCCGGTCATGCCGATAATATCCAGACCCCAGGAGCGGAAGATGCGCGACTCCGCGCGCGTGGAGAATTGCGGCCCTTCGATGCAGACGTAGGTGCCGCCCCGCTGGACGCGCGCCCCGATCTCCGGCTCGGACGCCGCTGCGGCGAGCGCGGCGCTCGTCGCCGGGCAGAAGGGGTCGGCGAGGCCAACGTGCGCGACGCAGCCCGCATCGGCATCGAAGAAGGTGCGCGCGCGCCCGACCGTGCGGTCGAAGAGTTGATCGGGGACGACCAGATCGAGCGGCACGAGTTCTTCGCGCAGCGAGCCGACCGCGCTGACCGCGATCACCCGCTCCACGCCAAGGCTTTTCAGCGCCCAGATGTTGGCCCGATACGGCACATCGGTGGGGCCGAGGCGATGCCCCCGTCCGTGGCGGGGCAGGAAGGCGACACGCGCGCCGCCGAGGGTGCCGATCGTGATCGCGTCGCTCGGCGGGCCGAAAGGGGTTTCCACGAGGCGCTCCTCGATCGCGGTCAGCGCCGCCATCTGATAGAGCCCGCTCCCGCCGATTACCCCGAGCCGTGCTACCGCCTCCGCCATCGCCATCGCCGCCTTTCTCATCTCATGCAAACAGGGCGGGGGCCGATCGGTCCCCACCCTGTATCGTAGCATGTGTCCTGCTGCCTGCCCTACGTCCTGCGCGGTATGCCCGCCCTACGTGGTAGGAGCGGCGCTGTTCGCCTGCGGCTTCTCGCCGAGGGTGACCTGGACGGTCTGCTCGGTGCCGTTGCGATTGATCTTGAGCGTCACCGTGTCGCCCGGCTTGTGCTTCTGCAGCACCTTCTGGAAGTCGGACTGATCGGCCACGGTGTCGTTGTCCATCCCGAAGATAATGTCCCCCTGTTGCAGCCCGCCGCGCGCCGCCGGGGTGCCGGTCACCACCTGCTGAACATAGACGCCATCATTGCGCGGCAGATTGTTCGCGGCGGCGATCGAGGAGGTTACGCTGGTGACTTGCACCCCGAGATAGGGGACGGCGACCTTCCCGGTCTGGATCAATTGCTGGATGATCGGCTTGGCGCTATCGATCGAGATCGAGAAGCCGATCCCCTGGGCCTGCGTCGAGCCGAGCGTGTTGATGCCGACGACCTCGCCCTTCACGTTGACGAGCGGCCCACCGGAGTTGCCGGGGTTGATCGCCGCGTCGGTCTGGATCAGGTCATAGAGGGTCGGGCCGGTCGTCCCCTGCTGATCGCCCGGCTCCTGCTCGTCGCGATCGGTGGCGCTAACCACGCCGGCGGTCACCGTCGGCCCGCCCTTCAGCGCCAGCGCATTGCCGATCGCCACGACCCACTCGCCGATCTGGAGTTGCGAGGAGTTGCCCAGCGGCACGGTCGGCAAATTCGTACCGTCGATCTTCAGCACCGCGAGATCGTTGTTCGGCGCGGTCCCGATCAGCGTCGCGGTGAACACACGCCCATCTGGCGGCGGCAGCTGCACCGTCAGCTTCTGTGCCCCTTGGACGACGTGATTGTTCGTCACGATGATCCCCGAGGCGTCGATGATAAAGCCGGTCCCGGCCCCCTGCGGCACATCGGTCCCGCCCGGCATGGTGCCTGGAGCGGGGCTAGGTCCGCCCGACCTCGTGCGCCCGGGCTGCGACTGGACGATGTTCAGCACGAGCACCGTCGCGGGGCGGACCTTCGCCGCCACGCTCGCGACATCGGGCAACGCCGTGCCACCCGCTGTGGCGGCGGGTAGCGCCGGAGTCGCCGCCGCAGCGCCCGCCGTGGTGGCGCTCGCCGCGGTCACCGGCTGGCTGAGCGGCTGGCCGCTCTGCGCGGCGGCGGTCGGTGCGGCGGTTCCGGCGGTCGTCGCGGTCGCTGCTGCCGGGGTGGTGGTCGCGGTTGGACTAGTGACCAAGCCGTTAAGGCTACAACTCGCCAGCCCGAAAAGCAGCATCACACCGACGATGAGTATCTGCCACAGGTATCGTCCGTTTTTCCTCATATCCTTGCCTTCATTCTTCTGTCGCCGAACCGATCCAGATCGCACCATAATCACATAGACACACTCCGCCCGATCGCGATAGCCATATTCCACTTTTCCGGTGGAACTAGCGCAGAAAGCACGCCAGGGAATCGACTCGTCACCCGTTCCCTATATCCAAATAGGAGCGACGATTCCCTGATCGTTAGTATCGGTGTTGATGATGTGAAACTTATGAAGAGTCATCCGGGCGATCGGGGCTTTCGATCATTGACAAGCGGCAACGATCTCCCTACACTGGCAGCAAGGCGAACGTACAGAACGGATGTTTGACTTGCTGTCACGCAACATCTGCTCAGGACAAGCCTGGCCCGCCGTCGTGAGCACGGCGTTTTTGGCCCTGGCAAGGGAATTGCCGGGTTGGTATCGACGGGCACGGCCTGGGCGGGTTGTGCGCGGTACGAGCACCGTTGTCGCCAAGCTGGCACAGCGGGTGCGCGGCTAATGGTATTGGGAGGACAGCCCGATGACGATCAATGAAACCCGACCGACGGACCCCACAGGTACAGCCCTCGAAGGCATACGCGGCAAAGTCTTCATCGATCGCTACTCCCTGAAGGATGAAACCGGCAAGCCGCTGGAAACTAAACCGGAAGAGATGTGGCGGCGCGTGGCGCGCGGCATCGCGGCGGTTGAGCAGACCGAAGAGGCGCGGCGCGATTGGGAAGAGCGTTTCTACGAAGTCATGGACGAATTCAAGTTCGTCCCCGGCGGGCGCATCCTCTCCGGCGCGGGCACCGGCTTCGCGGTGACCTACTTTAACTGCTTCCAAGGCGACACACCGGTCCATATCCGCGAAGGCATCGTCCCGATCGGCAGCCTCAGTGGCGCGCACGACGTGCTGAGCGAGGGAGGGGTCTACCGGACGGCCTTCTTCCAAAGCTACGGCTACCAGCGGCTGTGGAGGGTCACGCTCGCAAACGGGACGGTTATCCAGGCCACGGGCGACCACCAGTGGGTCGTTTCGTCCGCGCATGGTGACCGAACTGAGCGCGTACTGACCCGCGACCTGAAGGGTCGGAGGATCCCGATCAATGCACGCCCCGCCCCTGTCCGCGACGAGGACTTCGCCGAAGGGATCCGGCATGGCATCGTCTACGGCGATGGCAGCGCGCAGTATGGCAAGTCATATGTCTGCCTCTTCGGTGAGAGCGAACTCCTTGCCGAACATTTCGCGGGCTACAGCACGAAGGCGACGGGCGGTACGGCGGCCACAAAGGTCCATGTGCGGGTGCAGGGACTGCCAGGTGCCTGGAAGCAGTTGCCGTGTGACGATGCCTCACCATCCTACTGGCGCGGTTTCGTCGCTGGACTGCTCGCCGCTGACGGCCACGTTGACACCCGTGGTTCGGTTGCGCTGTACAACAAAGATGCGGCAGTCCTTACACAGATCGCCGAGAAAATGGCCTGTGCTGGTCTTGTCTCTAGCGGCATCTCGATGACGCGCGAACTCTCGCCTTTCGATGGCAGCGCTAAGCCGCTCTATCGACTCCAGTTCTTTAAATCGACAATCACGCCGGATGATCTGCTCCTGCCATCGCACCGTGAGAACTTTGCACGTTCGCCGAAGGCCCGCACCGCGACAATCCGCGTGCTGAACGTGCAGGAAACTGAGCATATCGAGGAAGTCTTCTGCTGTGTCGAGCCGGAAACGCACACGATTACGGTCGGCCACGGCTATCTGACCGGGCAATGCTACGTCATCCCCAGCCCCGCCGATAGCCGCGGCGGCATCCTGGAGAACCTGAAATACCTGACCGAGATCATGGCGCGCGGCGGTGGTGTGGGGGTCAACCTCTCGACCCTGCGCCCGCGCGGTTCGTATATCAAGAGTGTCAACGGTACCTCGTCCGGCCCCGTCTCCTGGGCGGAACTCTACTCGGTGATCACCGGGCGCGTGATCCAGCAGGGCGGCACCCGGCGTGGCGCGCTGATGATCATGCTCGATGACGATCACCCGGATATCGAGGAGTTCATCGCCGCGAAACGGATCGACCCGCTGACGAACAAGCCGGTCACGATCGAGCACGCCAACGTCTCCGTCGCCGTCTCCAACGCCTTCATGCAGGCGGTCAAGGACGACGCCGATTGGGCGCTCCAGTTCCCGACCCGCGCCGCCGTCGCCGCCGACCCGTCGCTGGCGCGCACGGTGAAGGTCCACAGCACCGTCAAGGCGCGCACGGTCTGGGATTTGATCTGCACCAGCGCCTGGACGACCGCCGAGCCGGGCCTCGTCTTCATGGACCGCTACAACGAGCGCTCCAACACCTGGTACTACGAGAACATCCGCTGCGTGAACCCCTGCTTCGTTGGCTCGACACGGGTCGCGACCGATCGCGGGCTGGTGACAGCGGCGGAGCTGGCGGCGACGGGCCAGGGTGTCCAGGTACTCACCGATCTGCGGGCTGCCGATGAGACCCGCATGGTGGTCGGTGGCTCGCAGCGCCATGTCCGCACGGGGACCGTGCTCCGTCCCGCGACGCCGATGATCATCACCCAACGCGACGCGCCGGTCTTCCGCCTGCGAACGCGGCATGGCTACAGCGTGACAGCGACTGCCGAACACCGGTTCTTGACCCCCAGCGGATATGTCGAACTGCGCGATCTCTGCCCCGGTGACGGGCTCTATCTCCAATCCGGCGCGGGATGCTGGAATGCCGATCCGGTGCTGCCAGCGATCGATCTCGACGAGTTTGTGGGACGGAAGCTCCGGGCGCGGATGGCGCGTGGGGAGGCCAACCCGCCAACGACTTGGAGCAAACAGCTCGGGCAATTGCTGGGGTGGTTATCGGGCGATGGGTGGACCTACGATAATCGTGGCAAGCCGGTTGTCGCGATGATTTTCGGTTCGACCGATCAGGATTTGCTGCCCTACTTCCGCGATCTCGTGCGGCAATGGTTCGGGGTGCGTGGTGCGCTTGCCTCCCGGAATAGCACCACGACACTGCACTACGATGCGGTCGTCGCGCGCTTCGTGCGCGGCCTCGGTTTTGCACAACAGAAAGCCAGCGAGAAGCGTGTCCCCGCCGCGATTTGGTCCGCGCCATACGATGCCGTGATCGGCTATCTGCAAGGGATATTCACATCCGATGGCACCGTTAATGACGCCGGACCAAATAAGCGGTCATGTACCATCAGACTGGCGAGCAGTTGGCGCGAACTGCTCGAGGATGTTCAGCAGTTGCTCCTAAACCTGGGAATCGTGAGTCGACTGCATCGGCGACGCGAGGCGATGGTACGGCTCTTGCCAGGGAGCGATCGGACCCTACAGGAATACCAGACCACTGCACAGTTCGAGTTGCTCCTCGACAAGGAGAACCGGGAGCGATTCGCGCAGGAGATCGGCTTCCTTTCCGGTACGAAGCAGGCGCGGGTGGATGACCACACCGCGAGCGCGACGCGCGGCGCATATTGCGAGCGGTTCACCACCGAGGTAGCATCGATTGAGCCAGCCGGACGCGCCGATGTCTACGATCTAACCGAACCGGAAACCCACTCGATCGTGATCAACGGCCTGGTTAGTCACCAATGCGGCGAGCAAGGACTGCCGGAGTGGGGCGTCTGCAACCTGGGGGCGATCAACCTCTCGGCCTATGCGAGCGGCCCGATCGGCGGCGGCACCTTCGATTACGCCTCGCTCGCCGAGGATAGCCGCGTGGCGATGCGCTTCCTCGACAATGTCGTGGACGCGAACGAGTATTTCCTGGAGGAGAACGAGGCCGCGCAGATGGGCACGCGCCGCACCGGTCTCGGCACGATGGGCCTCGCCGATGCGCTGATCAAGATGGGCCTCGCCTATGGCAGCGACGAGTCCACCGCCGCGATCGAGCGGATCTACCGCACGATCCGCGACGCCGCCTACGACATGTCCGCCGACATCGCCGCCGAGAAGGGTCCCGCGCCGCACTTCGACTTCGAGAAGTATCCGCAAGGCAAGTTCATCCGGGAATTGCCCGACGCGATCCAGGCGAAGATCAAGAAGCAGGGGATTCGCAACGCCGTGCTGCTGACGCAGGCACCGACCGGCACCACCAGTCTCCTGTCGGGGGTGTCGTCGGGGATCGAACCGGTCTTCTCCTTCGCGATGAAGCGCGTCGACCGCACCGGCGAGCACATCATGTACCACCCGCTCCTCGAAGAGTGGCGCGCGGCACACCCCGGCGAGGAGACCCCGGACTACTTCGTCTCCTCCGCCGACCTGGCCCCGGAGGGACACATCACGGTCCAGGCGACGGTGCAGCGCTACACGGACTCGTCGATCTCGAAGACGATCAACGCGCCCAACGATCACACCGTCGAGGAGGTCAAGCGCCTCTACATGGCGGCGTTCGATCAGGGCTGCAAGGGTGTCACGTACTACCGCGACGGCTCGCGCGACGCGGTGCTGACACACATCAAGGAAGAGCAGAAGCCCGCACCGCAGGCGGAGGTCGCCCCGAGCGCCGACGTCTGGTCCTACCTCGATGGCGTCCTGACCGAGGCGCTCGCTAAGGGGACGCTGACGGCGGAGCAGGTCGCCGAAGCGCACGCTCGCCTGACCACGAAGGGAACAGCCGCCGCCTCGGCGACGATCCGCTCCCGCCCGGCGGTGTTGCACGGCTACACGCGCAACATCAAGGCCCCGGAAGGGACGGTCAACATCACCGTCAACAGCGACGAGGATGGCCCACTCGAAATCTTCGTCAATGTCGGGCGCAGCGGCAGCGATGTCGCCGCGCTGGCCGAGGCATTGGGGCGACTGATCTCGATCAGCTTGCGCCTCCCCTCCCCGATCAGCCAGAACGATCGCCTGCGCGAGATGGTGAGCCAGCTGCGCGGCATCGGCGGCAGCCGCACGATCGGCTTCGGCCCGGAGCAGGTCCGCTCCCTGCCGGACGCGGTCGGCAAGGCGCTCGACGAGCACCTGGAAGGGCACCCGTCCCTCCAGCCGCACCCGATGCAGCTCCCGCTCCTGCACGGCGCGGCCAGCGCGGCCCCGACCATCGCCCCCGCCGTCAGCAATGGCCTGAATGGTCAGGGGTACGCCAATGGGCACACGAACGGCCACACCAACGGACTCGCGGACCTGACGACGTACAAGATGACCGGCAATATCTGCCCCGAGTGCGGCAGCAGCACCCTGATCTATCAGGAAGGGTGCAAGAAGTGCATCAGCTGCGGCTATAGCGAGTGCTGAACGCGCCGACTTATCCACGCGCCGAGCGGTAAGCGAGCGGGGCACCCACGCCATTGTGGGTGCCCCTTTCCTTTACGAGTACGAGGCGATAACAGTCCACCGCGAACAGCGGGTGAGCAGAGACGATGAGCGCCCGGCCCCTGACCGGGATCTTGCCACGGTCGAGTTCGCCCGGATAATGCTAACGGCATCGCCGGTTGAACTGACATCCAGCTTTCAACCGCCAAGCAACTGCTCGGGCGGATCAATGGCGCGGGCCTTGCTGCACCGCTACGCGCCCCGCGCGTCGAATCCGCGCGGCAGAAACTTTTGCGCGATCTGGGCATTACTCATAGCGGAGGGGCCGGCAAGCCCCGCCGGGCGAGGGAGGATCGAGCACGGATGGATGACCACATGACGCAGGGCCGACGATGACCGTCGATGCGCGCACTATCGCGGCGGTGCGCGCGGGGAATGCGGAGGCGTTCGACATCGTCGTGCGCGAATATCAGCCGCGTCTCTATCGCTTCTTGTTCGGGTTGGTGAGCGACGCCGAACTGGCGCGCGACCTGACGCAGGACACCTTCCTGGCCGCCTACCGCGCCCTGCCGAGCACGAGCGAAGATCTGAACCTCACCGGCTGGCTCTTCCAGATCGCTCGCAACAATGCGCGCTCCTACTGGCGGCGGCGCAAGCTGATCGCGTGGCTCCCCTTCGGGCGCGGGAACCCCGACGACGAGCGCGACGACGACTGGATACCGCCGGGCGGCATCGATCCCCGACAAGCAGGGCCGGAGGAGCACGTGGTCGAGCAGGAGTCGCTGGGAACGGCATTGCGGGCGCTGCAACGCGCCGACCGCGAATGTCTGCTCCTGGTGGTCGATGGCTTCAGCTACGCCGAGATCTGCGACATCACCGGCCTGACCCTCGCCACCGTCAAAGGGCGCATCTTCCGAGCGCGCAAAGAAGTCCGCGCGATCTTGGAAGGGAAGGAAGCCAAGGTATGACAGCACACGACTGCGCCCGGATCGAGGAGTTGATCTCCGCGCGCATGGACGGGGCGACAAGCCCGGAGGAGGACGCCCGCATCGAGCGTCACCTGCGCGATTGCGCCGACTGCCGGGCGACCGCCCTCGCGTTCAGCCACGTCGATCGCGAGGTGAGCGCGTATCTGCGCGCGACCCCCGTGCCGGCCATCGCCAGACCCTGGCGGGAGGCCCGGCGCACGCCGCTCTTCGCACAGGGGCTCCTCACCCGGTGGCGACCGGCCACGCTCGCGCTGACGACGATCCTCGTGCTGGTCGTCGCGTCGGTCCTCGCGTTCGGCGCGTTCCAAGGGAAGACGCGGCCCGCGCAACAGACGAGCGCGCCGCAGAGTGCCTACACCACCAGCGGCGGCGCAGCACCGAGCACGGCACCGAGCACGGCGGCAAGCGCGGCCCCTACGGCGACTAACCCCGTGGTGCGGAGCGCCGCCCCGGCGCTGGCCCCCGCCGCGCCGAGCGCCGCCCCGTCGTCGGCACCAGCCGTCGGAGCCCGCGCCACGGCGGCGAGCGGCGGCAGCACCCCGACGGCGAGCAGCGCGCCGGCAGCAAGTAGCGCGCCGGGTGGCGCGGCGAGTAGCGCAGCGAGTGGTACTCCGAGTAGCGTACCGATGATCGGGGCGGGCAGTGCCCTCAACCCGATCAATCCGGTGCAGCAATTGCGCCTCGCGTCCGCGACGATGCTGGTCATCTGCCGCCCCGACTGTGCCGCGTCGCCACAGGGCGCGACGACGCTCACCGAAGTCGTCGCGCTCCTCGATACCCCACTGAAGCGCGTCTCACCCGCCACGCCGACAGCCACAATCGGTGCCGCCGCCACCGTGCTGCGCTTCACCCTCGCGGATGGGCCGCAAGTCGAACTCCGTTACTCGCCGGACTCGGGGCAACTCGGTTTGCCCGATGGCACCCTGCTCCTCGCACCGAGCACGCTGCGCGAGGTACTCTCCTCGCCCGTGCGCCAGCCTTGACCGGCAAACGGCAGCCCCGGTGGTAAAGAACCATCGGGGCTGCCGTGTATCGATCCGCTGGAGGGCGCTCGCGCTCAGGCGGCGGAATCGGCCAAATCCCGCGACGAGAGGGCGAAGCGCAACACCGGATTCGAGGCCGGATGCCCGCAAACGACGCAGCTATAGGTGCCGCTATCGGGTGTCTCCGAGGGCAGCGCGCACGCCTGGGTCGTCTGACAGGTGGGGCACCAGGCGGCGATCGTGGCGGGGCGCGGCAGGGCGCGCGGTTCGCGGTCGGTCATGGCGGAACCTCCTCTGCTGCCGGGGGCGGTGTCCTCGCCGCACGCGGGCGGACGATCACCGCAGAGATAGCGTAACAGCGGACCATAAGGGCCACATCGGCGATCCTGCACGAATGTTCGGGGGCTTTTCGTCACGATGCACGGATGGTCGTGTCACATCAGACAACGCACGGCGACGCGCGCTATTCCGCACGAAAGAGGCCGGTTTCCTCGGCGCTGTGGATCGCCCCATTGGCAGCGAGCCGTCGCGCGATCGCGCGCTCCAAGGCCGCGAAGTCACGCCCGGACGCCTCGTGCATCGAGCGGGCATACGCTATCAGCGGCGTGGCCTCGGTCACCAGCAATGCGTCGTCGTACCGTGCCAGCGTGACGGTCGAGAAGACGCGCCCCAGGATCGCCGCCCCATGCTCCAACCGGAAGGCGAGCGCCGTTGAAACGCCGTCACCGACCAGCTTACTTCTACAGTTGCACTTGGCTAATTGGGCGATGGTGAGCGCAGTACGGATACGCCCGCGCCGCCGATCCGCAGCACCAAGGAACGTAGTACGAACTTCGAAGTGCAACTGTAGAAGTACAGCCTATCCGAAAGGAGTGCGGGCATGGCGGACCTTGCGGTAGATGATGCGGATCGCGGCGAGCGGCACGAAGCCGAGGGCGTTGTCGGCCTTGTTCTC